>Ga0156022_1260_pt1 | contig 20699 bp, 24 predicted proteins | sample RifCSPlowO2_02_FD_107676 | JGI IMG/M metagenome (GOLD analysis project Ga0156022, IMG submission 107676) | Betaproteobacteria bacterium RIFCSPLOWO2_02_FULL_65_24 | reverse complement strand
GACGCCATGACGCTGGTGTCGACCATCATTTCGCTCGCGCATTCACTGCGCTTGAGCGTCATCGCCGAAGGGGTGGAATCCGAGGAACAGGCCGGATTGTTGCGCTTGCTGAAATGCGACCAGATACAGGGCTATCTCATCAGCCGCCCGTTGTACTGGGACCGGATGACTGTCTGGCTGAAGGACAGAGCCGATGGCCTTTCTGACATGGGAAAACCGTAGAACGTGCAGAGAAGGGCTTGCCCGGCAGGGCGATCCCGCAATTACGCCGCCGCGAGCGCTCCCTTCATCTTGGATAGCGCCTTCGCTTCGATCTGGCGTATGCGCTCCGCCGAAACCTTGAATTCGGCGGCGAGCTCATGCAGCGTGGCGCTGTCCTTCTCGCGCAGCCAGCGCGCTTCGATAATCCGGCGGCTGCGCGGGTCGAGCCCCGCCAGCGCGACGGCGAGACCGCTCGCGCACAGCCGTTCTTCCTGCTCCGCCTCGATCACCTGGGACGGCTCTGCGCCCGGGTCCTGCAGATAGGCAATGGGCGCATAGCGCTCCTCGTCTTCGTCGCCATTGGATTCGAGCGCCACGTCCTGACCGGAAAGCCGGGTTTCCATTTCGACCACGTCCCGCGGCTTCACCCCCAGCTTACTGGCGACCGAACGGATTTCTTCCCCGGTGAGCGCGTTGAGCGTGGGCTTCATGCTGCGCAGGTTGAAGAACAGCTTCCGCTGCGCCTTGGTGGTGGCGATTTTCACCAGCCGCCAGTTGCGCAGGATGTACTCGTGGATCTCCGCCTTGATCCAGTGAATGGCGAACGAAACGAGCCGCACGCCGCGCTCCGGGTCGAAGCGCTTCACCGCCTTCATGAGGCCGATGTTGCCTTCCTGGATCAAGTCAGCGTGCGGCAGTCCATACCCCAGGTAGCCGCGTGCGATGGCCACCACCACCCGCAGGTGCGAAAGCACCAGCTGGCGCGCAGCGTCCAGGTCGTCCTCGTCGCGCAATTTGCGCGCGAGGCTGCTTTCTTCCTCGGCGCTGAGCACCGGGAAGCGATTGACCGCCTGAACGTAGCTCTCAAGACTGCCTACTGCGGAAGGCAGTGGCAGCGCTAATGCGTTGTGCACTGTTCCTCTCCTTGTGCGAGTCCCGCCCCGGGTTCAGCCTGGGGTTCGGGTTGTATTTCTTGCAGATTTTAGCACTCGATGCTTTAGAGTGCTAACAGCAGGCCCGGTTCCGTCCGGCGCACCGGGCTTCGTGGGTGCCAAGTGGCTTAGCGGGGGTCGCTGTGATGCAAGTGCCTACTTACGGATAAAAAGGCTCCCAGCCACCCCAACAAGGCCCCGAACAGCAGGAAGGCCGCGCTGTCGGACCATCCCAGGCCGCTCACCCGAAAGACCGTCCCGTAGAGGCCGGCCAGGGTTGTCACGTCGCCGTCCAGCAAGGCGAGGAACGTCGCGACTATCCCGAGCGAGGCGAGCCCTCCCATGAGCCCCTGGAGCGCGCCCAGATAGAAGAACGGCCCGCGGATGTACTCGTCGGTCGCGCCGACCAGCCGCGACACTTCGATTTCCTCGCGCTGCGTGAGGATCTGCAATCGGATCGTATTGAACGTCACCGCCACCAGCGCCACGCCGAGCAGCCCGGCCAGCAGCATGAGGCCCGTGCGGCCCAGGCTCAGCACGGCTTTCAACCGCCGTGCCCAGTCCGCATCACCCTGGACATGGTTCACCAACGGCTGGGCGCGGGCTGTCGCGGTGATGCGCTCCAAGGCGCCGGGTGCGCCGGCGGCCAGGGTGACGATCAGCGCATCGGGCAGAGGATTGGTCTTGAGCGCCGCGACGATGTCCTCCAATTGAGCGGTGCGCCTGAGGCGGCCCAGGGCGGCGTCCTTGGAGACGAAGCGCACTTCCCTCACCCCTGGTTGGGATCGCAGCACCTGCTCCACGGTCTGCACGTCGCGCCGGCCGGCGGCCGGATCAAAGAAGACGCTTATCTGCTCGTCCACCGGCAAGCCTTGCAGCAGCGCCTGCAGGTTTGCCAGAAGCACGTAGCCGCCGAGCGGCAATGCGAGCGCAATCGCTATGACCAGCACGTTCAGTCCGGACGAAACGGGGGAGGCGGCCAGCTTGCGCAAGGTCTGGGCGAAGCTTTGTGCATGGTGGCGAAGCCAGCGCCTCATGCCATCCTGCCCTGGCGCAGCTCGATCACTCTGGGCGAGAGCTGGGCGACGGCCGCCTGATCGTGCGTGGCGACCAGCACAGTCACTCCCACCTGGTTGAAAGAGCGAAAGATCTCCATCACTTCGCGGGTCGAATCGGCGTCGAGGCTGGAGCTCGGCTCATCGGCCAGCAGAATGGCGGGCCGGTTGACCACGGCGCGGGCGATGCAAAGCCGCTGCTGCTCACCGCCCGAAAGGCTGACCGGATTCGCCTTTTCCCGGCTGAGCAGCCCCACCTTGTCCAGCGCGGCCCGGGCCCGGCGCGCAGCCTCGCGCGCCGCCTGCCCGGTCGCCATCAAAGGCAGCATGACGTTGTCGAAAACGCTTCGGTCGTAGAGCAGCTTCTGGTCTTGAAAAACCAGCCCCAGGTTGCGGCGCAGGAACGGCACCGCCGCGCGGCGCAGCGCCGACACGTTCTGGCTGCCGACGAGCACGGTCCCGCTGCTGGCGCGCTCGATGGCGGCAATCAGTTTCAACAGCGTGGATTTGCCGGCCCCCGAATGACCGGTGACGAACACCATCTCGCCCGCTTCGACGCTGAAACTGACGCCGTAAAGCGCTTCGTAGCCGCCGGGATAGCGCTTGGATACCTGGCTGAAGCTGATGGCGGCCGCCACGTCGAGCCTCCCTTCGCTGGAACGGCCCGATCTTACCCGTCTTGCAGCCTGCTAACTAAGCAAGGCCGAAACGAATTCCTTCGCATTGAAAGGCCTCAGATCGTCCATGCGCTCTCCGACGCCGATAAAGACCAGCGGCACCGGAGCGCCCTTCTTGCCGCCTGCCGCCGCGCCGCTCCGCGCCCGTGCGATGGCGGCAATGACGCCGCCCTTGGCGGTTCCATCGAGCTTGGTCAGGATGAGGCCGGTGAGCCCGAGCGCGTCGTCGAACGCCCTGAACTGGTTCAACGTGTTCTGGCCCGTGTTGGCGTCGAGCACCAGCCAGATGGCGTGCGGCGCGCCCGGCTCGGCCTTGGTCGCCACACGCTTCACCTTCTTCAGCTCTTCCATCAGGTGCAGCTGGGTCGGCAGCCGGCCCGCCGTGTCCGCGAGCACCACGTCGATGCCCCGCGCCCGCGCCGCTTGAATGGCGTCGAACACCACTGCGGCGGAATCGCCTTCCTGCTGCGAGATGACGGGGACATTGTTGCGCTCGCCCCAGGCCGCGAGCTGTTCGCGGGCCGCCGCGCGGAAGGTGTCCCCGGCGGCGAGCAGGACCGACAGCCCCTGATCGCAGAAAAACTTGGCAAGCTTGCCTATGGAGGTCGTCTTGCCGGAGCCGTTCACCCCGGCCATCATGATCACGTACGGCCGTGCGCTCCGTACGTCGAGCGAGGCCTCCAGGGGTTCAAGCAATTCCACCAGCAGCGCGTGCAGCTCTTCCTTGAGCTGTGCGGCGGTTTCCAGACGCTGCTGCCTGGCGCGATCCCGCAACCGCTCGATCAGGTGCTCCGTGACCTCGACACCCGCGTCGGCCGACAGCAGCGCGTTCTCCAGGTCCTCGAACAGACTTTCGTCGATGCGCCGCGCGCCGAACAGGCCCTCCAGCCGTGAACCGGTCTTCTTCAGTCCGGACCTGAGCCGGTCAAACCAGCCCGGACTCGCGGCGGCCTCGGCTTTATCGGCGACAGTAGGTGCTTTTTCCGGGACGTCCTCCGGTTCGGGCGCGGGTGCGGATTTCTTGAACAGGCCTAGCATGAAGAGGGCTGAAATGAGCGGACAGCGGGAACACGTTAAGATGGCTGCGATTCTATCAGCCTGATGATGCCTTTCCGTTTCGTGATCGCAGCTGCCATTCGCCTTTCCACGGTGATTGTCGGTGCGCCGGACTGATCGGTCCGGCAGAGCGGGCAACACGCTGCGCATCACGGGGGGCGTGTGGCGCAGCCGGTTGATCCGCTTCCCCGATGTGCCCGGGCTGCGGCCCACGGCCGACCGCGTCCGGGAGACCTTGTTCAACTGGCTGGGCCAGGACCTGACGGGACTCGCCTGCCTGGACCTGTTCGCCGGCTCGGGAGCTCTCGGATTCGAAGCCGCCTCTCGCGGCGCGGCGGCGGTCACGATGGTGGAGAAGCACCGTGCCGCCTTCGCGGCGCTCCAGGAGAACTCGCGGCAACTGGCCGCGGAGAACGTGCGTCTGGAAAGGGGCGATGCGTTAGAATTCCTCGCGCGCGAACCTGCCCGGTACGATGTGATATTCGTCGATCCGCCTTTCCGTCAAGGGTTGCCCGAGGGCATGCTCGGGCGGCTTGCCGAACGGCTCGCGCAAGGGGGCCGCGTGTACATCGAAAGCGACCAGCCGTTCCGCGAAGAAACGGGCTGGCGAGTGATCAGGCAGGCTCGGGCCGGGCAAGTCCATTACCATCTGCTGGAGCGCGCGGTGGCGCGCAATAGTTCCAATAGTTCGCAAACGAGCAACCCGTGCAAGCCCATCATCGAGCTACCATGATCAAGGCAGTCTATCCCGGAACGTTCGATCCGATCACTCGGGGTCACGAGGATCTGGTGCGCAGGGCGTCGAGCCTCTTCGAAGAAGTCATCGTCGGCGTGGCGGACAGCCGTGGCAAGCAGCCGTTCTTCAGCCTCACCGAGCGTGTCGACATGGCCCGCGAAGTCCTGGACGGCTGCAGCAAGGTGAAAGTCTGCGGTTTTTCCGGGCTGTTGCGCGATTTCGTCCGCGATCACGGCGCCGGGGTGATCCTGCGCGGCCTGAGGGCGGTTTCCGACTTCGAGTACGAGTTCCAGATGGCTGGCATGAACCGCCGGCTCATTACCGAGGCCGAAACGATGTTTCTGACGCCGTCGGAGCAATACATGTTCATCTCGGCGAACATCGTGCGCGAGATCGCCATGCTGGGAGGCGACGTCGGCCAGTTCGTCCATCCCGAAGTGCAGCGGCGGCTGGCGGAGAAGATGAAGGCGCTGCGGCCTTGAACGCATGCCTCGATCTGGCGAAGAGCGCTCTACGTAGTGAGATCACCGATGTCCCCCGATTTTGAACAGTGACGCGCGAGGCGCCCGACTTCGGCACGAACGTCTTACGCGTCACTGTTCAAAATCGGGGGATTCAGTAGAAGCCGCACTTGGCGAACGCGCCCACATGGCTTAGATCCAAAATTCACTTCTGGCACCCGGGACAGTAATAAGTGGCCCGCTGTCCCTGGCGAAACATCCGGATCGCTTGACCGCATACCCGGCAGGGCTCGCCCGGCCGGTCATAGACGAACGTCTGCAGTTGGAAGCAGCCGGAATTTCCATCCGAGCCGACATAATCGCGCAGCGTGCTGCCCCCGGCGGCCAGCGCGGCGTCGAGCGTCGCCTTGACTGCGGCCGCCAGTGCATCGCACCGGGCGCGGCTCAACCGCGCAGCCGGCGTGCGCGGGCGGATGCCGGCGCGAAACAGGCTTTCGCTTGCATAGATGTTGCCCACGCCGACCACGACCGTCTGGTTCATGAGCAGCTGCTTGATGGCGATTTTTCGGCCGCGCGTGATCCGGTATAGATAGTCCCCGGAAAACGCCTCCTCGAGCGGTTCCACGCCCAGATGCACAAGGAGCGGGTGGCGGCTCACTTCGCCTTCGTGCCAGAGCACCGAGCCGAAGCGCCGCGGGTCGCGCAGCCGCAGCAGGCGCGATCCGAACAGGATATCCAGGTGATCGTGGAGCCCGGGCGGCTCTGCCGGCGCCAGCAGGCGCAGGCTTCCCGACATCCCCAGGTGCACGATCAGGTGGCCTGCACCGAAATCAAACAGCAGGTATTTCGCTCGCCGCCGCACGCTCAAAAGCTCGCGGCCGCAGAGCTCGGCCGGCAGCGTGCTCGGCACCGGCCAGCGCAGGCGCGCATCGCGGATGACCACCCCGGTGACGACGTTACCGGCGATGAGAGGCGCGATGCCGCGGCGGGTCGTTTCTACTTCGGGCAGTTCCGGCATCGGGGGCTAACGCCAAAGGCGGGTGCGGCATCGGGACACGATTATCACTATTGAGCACTCACCCAAATATACCTAAACTCTGGCGTTCCACACCGCAGCCGCAACACGACGGCCGGCTGTTCATCCACCCCAGGAATAGGCATGATCCGGCGATCGCCCGCAAAGAAAGGCAATGCCCGCACGTCGCGCATGTCGGACGGCGTGGCGCGCGTCTGCGCAGCGGCAGGCATCGCGCTGCTGGTGCTGGCGGGCTGCGCCGAGCGGCCCGCCAAAGTGGCGCCGGCCGATGATCCGCAAACGGTCGTCCAGGTCGAAGAGGACGACTCGGCGGCGCCGGGACGGCGCGCGGACAACCGGCCGGAATTGCCGTTCAATGAGCTCACCGACAACATCCTCTACGAGTTCCTGCTCGCCGAAATAGCCGGGCAACGGGGCAACGTCGCCATGTCGGCCGAGGCCTATGCCGATCTGGCAAAACGAACCCGCGATCCGCGCGTAGCGCGCCGGGCCACCGAGGTCGCCATTTACGCCCGCCAGACGGACACCGCCATTGAATCGGCGAAGGTCTGGCATGAGACCGACCCGGGCTCCGCTCGCGCGCTGCAGTTGCTGGCCGGCTTGCTGGTCAATGCCTCGAGGCTGGAGGAGGCCCGACCTTACCTGCAGAAGCTCCTTACCCTTCCCGGCGCCAATCCGGCCGAAGGTTTTCTTCAGCTTGGGCGCACGGTGACGAACGTGCAGGACAGGGCCGGCGTGCTGCGCCTCATGCAGACCCTGGCCGCGGACTATCCCAAGCTTCCCCAGGCACGCTATGCCGTGGCACAGGCGGCATTCAATGCCGGCGAGGATGCCTTGGCGCTGAGCGAGGTCCTGGAAGTCCAGAATCTGCGACCCGACTGGGAACCGGCGGTGCTGCTCGAGGTGCAGGTGCTGCAACGCAAGTCCGCCGACGAAGCGCTCAAACGGCTGGCGCGCCATCTGGAGAAATTCCCCAACTCGCGCGACATCCGGCTGAATTATGCGCGTGCCCTGCTGACGGACAAGCGTTTTCCCGCGGCGCGCGCCGAGTTCCAGAAGCTGCTCGACGACTTCCCGACCAACACGGAAGTCATCTTTGCCGTCGCGCTGTTGTCCATGCAGCTGCAGGATTACCGGCTGGCCGAAGACAACTTGCGCCGGCTGCTGGATCTCGATTACCGGGACAAGAACCAGATACGCCTCTACCTCGGACAGATCGCCGAGGAGCAGGACAAGGTATCCGAGGCGCTGCGCTGGTATGCCGAGGTGGATCGCGGCGACCAGTTCATCCCCGCCCAGATCCGCTATGCGAACCTGCTGTCGAAGCAGGGAAAGCTCGAGGACGCGCGGGAGCATTTGAAAAAGCTGGGCTCGGCGAGCGCTCAGCAGCGGGTGCAGCTGATTCTTGCCGAAGCGCAGTTGTTGCGCGATGCGCGCCGCGAAAAGGAGGCGTTTCAGCTGGTCGAGCAGGCGCTGGGCAGCCAGCCCGACCAGCCCGAGCTGCTCTATGACCATGCCATGCTCGCGGAGCGCATCGACCGTCTCGATATCCTGGAATCGAGCCTCCGCAAGCTCATTGCCATCCGGCCCGATCACGCCCATGCCTACAATGCGCTGGGCTATTCGCTTGCCGACCGCAGCCTGCGGCTGCCTGAGGCCCGCGAATTGATCGAAAAGGCCCTGAAGCTCGCGCCGGATGACTTTTTCATCATCGACAGCATGGGGTGGGTGCTCTACCGCATGGGCAACCTCCCGGAAGCGCTCAAGCATCTGCGCAAGGCGTACGCAGGCCGGGCCGATGCGGAGATCGGCGCGCATCTCGGTGAAGTGCTGTGGATGGCCGGCGAGCGCGCAGAAGCCGAGAAGGTGTGGCGCGAAGTGTCCGAGAAAAATCCGAAAAACGAAACGCTGCTGAAGACCCTCCAGCGTCTGAAGCAGTAGCCTGCCACCGAACCGGGCCGTGTCGCGCGCGCTGTCTGCCCTGGTCCTCGCCTTTGCCGTGGGCTGCGCGCAATTGCCCGAACGCGCCCCCGGCGAAGCCGCGAGCGGCGGGTTCGAAATGACGGGTCGTGTGGCGGTGCGCTACGGGCAGGATTCCGCCAGCGGCCGGGTGCAATGGCGCCACACTGACGCCACGGACGACCTGCTCATCACCAATCCGCTGGGCCAGGGCATCGCGCGCATCACCCGGGCGGACGGAGAGGTGCGCCTTGAGACTTCCGAGGGCCAGAGCTATCGTGCGAACGATGCCGAAACCCTCACCGAGCAGGTGCTCGGCTGGCGGCTGCCGCTCCAGGGTCTGCAGGACTGGGTCCTGGGCCGGCCGGGGCCCGGCGTACCGGGGCAGGCGCAGCGCGATAATAGCGGCCAGCTGGCTTCGCTGCATCAGGACGGCTGGGAGGTCGAGTATCAGGAATATTCGCACAGCCGCCCGGCGCGAATTCGCCTGACGCGGCCAGGCGTGGACATCCGGCTGGTGATCGAAACCATGGAAGATCCTCGGCCGTGACGCAGACCTCGGCTCTGTGGCAACGCGACTGGCCGGCCCCGGCGAAATTGAATCTTTTTCTGCACGTGGTGGGACGCCGGCCCGACGGCTACCATCTGCTGCAGACGGTGTTTCGGCTGATCGAGTGCTGCGACCGGCTGCACTTTGAGCCGCGCGCGGACGCCAGCGTGCGGCTCACCCATCCGCTGCCCGGGGTGCCGCAAGATGATGATTTGTGCGTGCGGGCCGCGAGGCTGCTGCAATCCGCGTCAGGGTGCCGGCGCGGTGCGGATATCGGTCTGGACAAATCGATACCCATGGGCGCAGGACTGGGCGGCGGAAGCTCCGATGCGGCTACGGTGCTCATTGCGCTCAACAGGCTGTGGGGACTCGATCTGCCGAAACCCCGCCTGGCTGCGCTTGCCCTCGGTTTGGGGGCCGACGTGCCGTTCTTTCTCCACGGCGGCAACGCCTTCGGCGAAGGCATAGGCGAGCGGCTGAGCGCCATCGATCTGCCGCCCGCCTGGTACCTGGTCCTGGTGCCGCCGGTCAGGACCCCCACCGCCGCCATCTTTGCCGACCCTGGTTTGACAATAGAGACAAAAATTGTCACAATATCAAGCTTTTCCGCTGGCTTCGGGCACAATGACCTGGAGCCGGTGGTATGCCGGCGCTACCCTGTTGTTGCAGCGCACCTAGCGTGGCTGCGGCAGTATGGGGATGCCCGCCTCAGCGGCTCGGGTGCCTGCGTTTTCGCGGAGTATCCCACTGAAGAGCAGGCGCGCTCGGTCCTGCGGATTGTGCCGGGCGGCATGCGCGGCTTCGTGGCGGCGGGGCGGGACCGGCACCCGCTGGCGGAATTTCTGAATTGATCGGGAAAGCGGAAGGCACCAGCATGTACCGTCGCCATTCCGCAGCGCATGAGCAGTTTTGGGGAGTCGCCAAGTTGGTTAAGGCAGCGGATTTTGATTCCGCCATTCGAGGGTTCGAATCCTTCCTCCCCAGCCAGTGTTCGTACGACCTGGCCGCAATACGGCATTGCGGTTTTTTAGTATTGTGAGCAGCGATTCGGGGGGAAACGTGCGGCGGCCGCCGCGCGTATCGACCGGCCCCCGGGAACGCGTTGCCTGAACGGGAGCGGGCGCGAGCATGGCGTACGAGAGCCTGATGGTGTTCACGGGGACTGCAAACCCGTTGCTTGCGCATTCCGTGGTGCGGCGCCTGAACATCCCGCTCGGCCACGCCACCGTGGGCCGATTCTCCGACGGCGAAACCATGGTCGAGCTGCTGGAAAACGTGCGCGGCAAGGACTGCTTCGTGCTGCAGTCGACCTGTGCGCCGACCAACGACAACCTCATGGAAGTGTTGTTGATGGTCGATGCGCTGAAGCGCTCGTCGGCCGCACGGGTGACTGCCGCCATTCCGTATTTCGGATACGCAAGGCAGGACCGCCGGCCGCGCTCGGCGCGGGTCGCGATCAGCGCGAAAGTCGCGGCCAACATGCTGCAGGCCGCCGGCGTGGACAGGGTCCTGACCATGGACCTGCACGCCGACCAGATCCAGGGGTTTTTCGACGTGCCGGTGGACAACGTGTACGCCACGCCGGTGCTGCTGGGCGACGTCTGGAAGCATCACTACGAGAACCTGCTCGTGGTCTCGCCCGATGTGGGCGGGGTGGTGCGCGCGAGGGCGATCGCCAAGCGCCTGGAAGCGGACCTGGCGATCATCGACAAGCGCCGCCCGAGGGCGAACGTGGCCGAAGTGATGAACATCATCGGCGACGATGTGGCGGGCAGAACCTGCGTGATCATGGACGACATCGTCGACACCGCGGGAACGCTGGCCAAGGCGGCGCAGGCGTTGAAAGGGGAAGGCGCCGAGCGCGTAATCGCATATTGCACGCACCCGGTGCTTTCAGGCAATGCGGTGCAAAGAATAGAGGAATCGGTGCTCGACGAAGTGGTGGTCGCCGACTCCATCCCGCTGCGGAAGGACGCGCAGGCGTGCCGGAAGATCAGGGTGCTGTCGGTGGCGGGTTTGCTCGCCGAAACCATCCTGCGCATCAGCAACGAGGATTCGGTGAGCTCATTGTTCGTTGAGTGAGTGACGGCCCCCGCCCTGTCCCTCCCCCCGCTTGCGGGGGAGGGCTGGGGAGGGGGAAGAAATTTGTGCAACTCCGTGCTCACCCTCCCCCGCTTGCGGGGGAGGGTTGGGGAGGGGGAAGAAATTTGTGCGCCATCCTGGTCGCGGGGCGGCGCGTACGGCGGAACGGTCCGCCTCATCGCCGGTTCCAAGCCGGCCATTGAACGGAGGCCTACATGGCATTTCAAGTGAACGCGCAAGCGCGCAAGCTGCAGGGAACGGGTGCGAGCCGCCGCCTGCGCAACGCCGGGAAAGTCCCCGGCATCCTGTACGGAGGCAAGAAACCCGCGCAGTCCATCGAGCTCGACCATAACGCGCTGTTTCACCAGCTGCGCGATGAGAAGTTTCACGCTTCCATCCTCACCTTCGCCCTGGACGGCACCCAGGAGCAGGTGCTGTTGCGCGCCGTGAACATGCACCCGTACAAGATGCAGGTGCAGCACGTGGACTTCCAGCGTGTTTCCGCCGATGAAAAAATCCACATGAAGGTGCCCCTGCACTTCGTCAATGCGGAAAACTCGCCGGCGGTGAAGGAGCAGGGCGCCCTTGTCAGCCACGTCATGAACGAGCTCGATATCCGCTGCCTGCCTGCGCACCTGCCGGAGTTCATCCAAGTCGACCTGTCGCACATCACCGTAGCGCACTCGATCCATGCGCGCGACCTGAAGCTCCCGGAGGGCGTGGAGCTCGCGCTGCGAGGCGGCGAGAATCCGCCGGTGGTGACGGCGCAGGTGCCGAAGGCAATCGTCGCTGAAGAAGAAGAGGCCGCTGTTGCGGTTGCCGAGGCTGCGGCTCCGGCGCCTTCGGAGGTCCCGGCTGCCAAGCAGAAAGCCGAAACCGCCGAGCCGGCCCCTGCTGAAAAGCCCGGCAAGAAATAACGCGTTTTCGACTGGACCGAGGGCGCGGCGGGTCCGCGCCCTTTGTTTATGAAAACCGGGGACTGACCCGTGGCCATAAGGCTCATCGCCGGTCTGGGAAATCCCGGCCGGAAGTACGAACGGGACCGGCATAACGTCGGCTACCGGCTCGCTTCCCGCCTGGCCGAGCGCCACCGGGTGACGTTGCGCGCCGAGCCCAAATACCATGGACTGGTCGGCAAACTCTCGCTCCCCGCCGGAGAGCTGTGGCTGGTAATGCCGCAGACCTATATGAACCTGTCGGGCAAATCGGTCGGCGCACTGGCCCGCTTCTACAAGATCCTGCCCGAGGAAATCCTCGCGCTGCACGACGAGCTTGATTTCCCGCCGGGGGTCGTGAAGATCAAGTTCGGAGGGGGCGTGGCGGGCCACAACGGGCTGAAAGACATTGCGGCGAGCCTGGGCAGCCAGGCGTTCTGGCGCATCCGCATCGGCATCGGTCATCCGGGCGACCGCAACCTGGTCGCCGACTACGTGCTTTCCCAGCCTTCGCCCGATGAACGCCAGGCGATCGAGCAGGCGATAGAGCGTTGTCTGGAGGTTTTTCCTCTGATTGAAGCAGGGCAGATGGAAGCAGCCACGCTGAAGCTGCACACGCAGGCGAAAACGTAATTGGGGTCAGGTTCACATTTCCTTTGGACAACAGTGCAGCGGGCGGTGAACGGAAATGTGAACCTGACCCCAATTACGGCGTCAATTACGGCGATGTCATGCATTTCCGTTTCAACGTCTGAAGCGCAGCCGCCCGGCTGAACAACGGGTGATGCTCAAGTTCTTGAGAATGCTAACATCGTATGTTTTTCAAGCTTTCCAGGCCTGAATCGGACTCATGTCAGGACATTCCAAGTGGGCGAACATCCGTCACAAGAAAGCGGCGGCGGACGCCAAGAAGGGCAAGATATTCACCCGGCTCATCAAGGAGCTGACGGTGGCCGCGCGGCTGGGCGGCCCCGACCCCGCGATGAACCCGCGGCTGCGGCTGGCCATGGACAAGGCGGCCGAAGCGAACATGCCGAAAGACAACGTCGAGCGCGCCATCAAACGGGGTTCGGGCGAGCTGGAAGGGGTCAGCTACGAAGAGGTCCGCTACGAAGGTTACGGTGCGGCAGGCGCGGCCGTCATGGTGGACTGCCTCACCGACAATCGCACCCGCACGGTCGCGGAAATCCGCCACGCCTTCGCGAAGAATGGCGGTAACCTGGGCACCGACGGGTCAGTGGCGTACCTGTTCAAGCATTGCGGCCAGTTCGTCTTTGCGCCCGGCACGAGCGAGGACCGGGTGATGGAAGCGGCGCTCGAAGCGGGCGCCGAGGACGTGCTCACGAACGAGGACGGCTCAATCGAAGTGCTGTGCGCGCCGGGCGATTTCCATGCGGTGCGTGCGGCGCTCGCGAAGGCGCAGCTCAAGCCCGAGCTGGCAGAGATCACCATGAAAGCGGTAAGCGAGAACGTGCTGACGGGCGAGGACTCGGCCAAAATGCAGAAACTGCTGGATGCGCTTGAATCGCTCGACGACGTACAGGAGGTATACACGACAGCTGTCCTCGAAACGAACCCGTAGCAATCGCGACAGTCCCGTCGGAAGGCTGCCCGGGGCCAAGCTAGAATGCGAACAGAGCGGCACGGCCGGCGCCGTGCCAAGATAAACGGCCGCACGCACGAACCACTAAACGCCGATGGATCGACCGTCGATACAACGCGCTTACCGCAGATACGCCTCCGTCTATGACCTCGTATTCGGTCCTTCGCTGCAGGAAGGCCGGCGCGCTCTCAGCCGGAGCCTGAAAACCCTGCCGGGTGACAAGCTCCTCGAGATGGGCGTGGGCACGGGCCTCATGCTTCCGATGTATCCGCACGACATCGAGATCGTCGGCATAGACATTTCGCAGGAAATGCTCGAAGTAGCCCGCAAGCGCGTCGAGCGCGACGCGATGCGCAACGTGCGCCTGGAGCTGATGGATTGCGAGCACACCAGCTTCGAGGCCCATTGCTTCGATCACGTGGTGATTCCTTATGTCTATTCGGTCACGCCGGATCCGTTACAGCTCATTCGCGAGGCGCGCCGGGTGTGCAAGCCGGGCGGGACCATCTACCTGGTGAATCACTTCACCGACACGGGCATGTGGCGCTGGCTGGAACGGCTGCTGCGGCCGTATGCGAAAAGCCTGGGTTTCCGTCCGGAGTTCTCGCTCAAGCGCTATGTGCACGACATGCAGTGGAGCGACGTGAAAATCCGCTCGGTGAATCTGCTCGGCCTGTCCCGGCTGGTGCTCTTTACCAACTCCGATTAGCATGCTGTCTCGCGCTGCTGCCGAATACCGGCCAACGGGATGAGCGGCGGCACCCTGCGCATACTGGGGATCGACCCGGGGCTGCTGGTCACCGGCTTCGGCGTCATCGACAAATCCGGCAGCCGGCTCGCCTACGTCACCAGCGGATGCATACGCGTGCCGGCCGGCGAGCTTTCGCAGAGACTGAAATCCATACTCGACGGGCTCCGTGAAGTCATTTCCGCGAACCGGCCGCAGCAAGTGGCGCTCGAGAAAGTGTTCGTCAACGTCAATCCGCAATCCACGCTGCTGCTGGGCCAGGCGCGCGGCACGGCGATCTGTGCCGTGGTCGACGCCGGCCTTCCGCTCGCCGAATACACGGCGCTGCAAGTGAAGCAGGCCGTGGTCGGCAAGGGGCATGCCGGCAAGGAGCAGGTGCAGGAAATGGTGAAACGCCTGCTGCGCCTGCCCGGCGTGCCGGGGCGCGACGCCGCCGACGCGCTGGCGTGCGCGATCTGCCACGCCCACGGGGGCCAGGGCCTGGGCCATCTGCAAACCCGCGGCTACCGCGTGCGGCGGGGGCGGCTCGTATGATCGGCCGCATTTCGGGCGTGCTGCTGGAAAAGAATCCGCCGCAGCTCCTCATCGACGCGCAGGGCGTCGGCTACGAAGTGGAAGTGCCCATGAGCACCTTCTACAACCTCCCGGCCACCGGCGAACGGGTGTCATTGCTCACCCATATGGTGGTACGCGAAGATGCACACCTGCTCTACGGGTTTGCGAGCGAAGCGGAGCGCCGCGCGTTCCGCGAGCTTTTGCGCATCAGCGGCGTAGGCGCGCGCACGGCGCTCGCGGTGCTCTCGGGACTTTCCGTGGCCGAGCTCGCCGAGGCCGTCACGCTGCAGGAGTCGGGCCGGCTGGTGAAGATTCCGGGCATCGGCAAAAAGACGGCGGAGCGGCTGCTGCTGGAGTTGAAAGGGCGGCTGGGCGGCGAGCTTGCCGCCGGCATTGCAGCCACGCGCAGCCACCCGGCGGCGAGCGACGTCGTGCACGCGCTCCTCGCACTGGGCTATAGCGACAAGGAAGCCTCGCAGGCGGTGAAGCGGCTGCCCGAGGGTCTGTCGGTGTCGGACGGGATACGCCAGGCTTTGCGTCTGCTCGCGAAGGCATGAGATAACATCGCGCATGGCCATAGAGACCGACCGGCTGATTTCCGCGGCGAACGCCTCCCCGCACGAGGAGGCGCTGGAGCGCGCGCTGCGGCCGAAATCGCTCTCGGAATACGTCGGCCAGGAAAAAATCCGCGGCCAGCTCTCCATCTTCGTCGAGGCCGCCCGCCATCGCAAAGAGGCGCTCGACCACGTGCTGCTGTTCGGCCCGCCGGGCCTGGGAAAGACGACCCTCGCGCACATCATTTCGCGTGAAATGGGCGTCAACCTGAGGCAGACGTCAGGGCCGGTGCTGGAGCGGCCCGGCGATCTCGCCGCCATCCTCACCAATCTGGAGCCGAACGACGTGCTGTTCATCGACGAGGTGCATCGGCTCTCACCCGTGGTGGAAGAGATCCTGTATCCCGCGCTCGAGGACTACCAGATCGACATCATGATCGGCGAAGGCCCCGCGGCGCGCTCGGTGAGGCTCGACCTGCCGCCGTTCACGCTGGTGGGCGCCACGACGCGCGCCGGCATGCTCACCAACCCGCTGCGCGACCGGTTCGGCATCGTGGCGAGGCTGGAGTTCTACAACGACGATGAGCTGCGGCGCATCGTCGACCGCTCGGCCGCGCTGCTGCAGGTCGCCATCACGACCGAGGGCGCGCTCGAGATCGCGCACCGCTCGCGCGGCACGCCCCGGGTCGCGAACCGCCTGCTGCGGCGCGTGCGCGACTTCGCCCAGGTGAAGGCCCGCGGCGCGATTTCGCTGGAAGTGGCGGACGCGGCGCTCAGGATGCTGGACGTCGATGCCTGCGGGCTGGACGTGATGGACCGCAAGCTGCTCCTCGCCGTCATGGAAAAGTTCGGAGGCGGCCCGGTCGGCCTGGACAACCTCGCCCATGCGATCGGCGAGGAGTCCGAAACCATCGAGGACGTGCTCGAGCCGTTTCTGATTCAGCAAGGGTATTTGCAGCGTACGCCGCGCGGCCGCGTGGCGACGGTATCGGCGTACCGCCATTTCGGCCGGGTGAGTCCACAGGGCGAGGGCGCATCCGGGGGGCTGTTCGAGCAGTAGACAGCCCAGAAATGCAGCTGAAGCCCTTACCCGGCGCCCAGGAGTTTTCCTGGCCGATTCGCGTCTACTACCAGCACACCGATGCCGGCGGAATGGTGTTTCACGGCAAATACCTGGACTTCATGGAGGCGGCGCGAGCCGAGATGCTGCAGTCGCTCGGATTCGACCTGGGTGAAATGATGCGCCGCGACCGGGTCATTTTTGTGGTGCACACGCTGCAAATCACCTACCATAAGCCGGCGCTGCTCAATGATCTGCTGGCGGTGACTGCGCGCACGGTCGAGGTGCGCCGCGCGCGGCTGGTGATGGAGCAGCAGGTGCGACGGGACGAGGAGATCCTGGTGAGCGCCGGGCTCACCCTGGCCTGCCTGCAAGGCGAGACCCGCCAGCCGATCGCCGTGCCGCGGGCACTCGCCACAAAACTTCAAGAACAGACATGACTGCGAATACCATGCTCTTGACTGCTGCCGCTTTCGTATCGGCGGGCCGACGGGCGTTCTGCGCCGGGTGGCCCGCATGAACGTCTCCCAGGATCTGTCCATCCTCGAGTTGATCTGGAATGCGAGCGTCATCGTCCAGTCCGTGATGCTGCTCCTGCTCATCGTCTCCTTCATGTCCTGGTACTTCATTTTCCGCAAGCTCTTCGCCATCCGGCGTGCCGGCACCCAGACCGAGCAGTTCGAGCGCGACTTCTGGGGCGGCTCGGATCTGAACGCCCTGTACCAGAGCGCCGTCAATCACCGCCATTCCACCGGCAGCCTGGAGCGCATTTTCGAGGCGGGTTTCCGGGAGTTCGTGAAGATCCGCACGCAGCGCTCGGCTTCGGCCGATAGCGGCGGCCTGGTGGACGGCGCCCGGCGCGCGATGCGCGCGACCTACCAGCGGGAAATGGACCGCCTGGAATCGCATATGGCGTTTCTCGCCTCGGTGGGTTCGGTGAGCCCGTACGTGGGACTGCTCGGCACCGTCTGGGGCATCATGCATGCGTTTCGCGGTCTTTCCAACGTGCAGCAAGCCACGCTCGCCGCCGTTGCGCCGGGCATCGCCGAGGCGCTGGTGGCCACGGCGATCGGCCTGTTCGCCGCCATTCCCGCCGTGGTGGCTTACAACCGCTTCTCCCACGATGTGGACCGGCTCGCGGTCCGGTTCGAGAGCTTCATGGAGGAGTTCTCCAACATCCTGCATCGCCAGTCGAACGCAAGATAGTCCGCGAGCGACACCATGAGATCGCGCAAGCTCGTCAACCAGATCAACGTCGTGCCCTACGTGGACGTGATGCTGGTGCTGCTCGTTATCTTCATGGTGACGGCGCCGCTGGTGAATCCGGGCCTGGTGGAGCTGCCGAGCGTGGGCAAGTCTTCGCAGCCGCCGGCCACGCCGCTCGAAGTGGTCATCCGGCGCGACGGCTCGCTCATGCTGCGCGAACGGGTCAGCGACAAGGGCGGCGCGCGCACCGAAGAACGCACCATGACCACCAAGGAGCTGGTCGCCACCATCCACGGCCGCCAGACCCGCAACCCGCAACAGCCGGTGGTCATCGCGGCTGACAAGGACGTGCGCTACGAGGCGGTGTTGACGGTCATGGACGAGTTGCAGCGGGCCAACGTGCAGAGGGTCGGGCTGCTCGTCAAGCCAGCGGCCCGATGAGCGCTGTATTGAACGATGAGCCGGGCTGGCTGCCTCCGGCAGTGCTGTCCGTGGCAGTGCACCTGGTGCTGCTGCTCGTGCTCGTGTTCGGGGTGAGCTGGCAGTCGCGTACCCCCGAGACCGTGACCGTGGAACTGTGGGACCGTCCTCCTGAGCCGGTGGTGCAGGCACCGCCGCCGCCCAAGCCCGAGCCGAAGCCGGAGCCCAAACCGGAACCGAAACCGCCGCCCAAGCCCGAGCCGAAGCCCGAACCGGCGAAGAAGCCGGATATCGCGATCGAAAAGGAAAAAAAGGCGCCGCCCAAGAAGGAGCCGCCGAAAGAAAAACCCCTCGATCTGGACCTGAAACGCCAGCTCGACCAGCAGCTGCAGCGCGAGCTGGAAAACGCGCGGATCGAGCGCGAAAAGCGCGAAGCCCTAGCCCAGTTCAAGCCGGCGCCCCCCCAGCCGCCTGGACTCAAGGTCGACCCGACCTACGCCAATCGCATCCGCTCCAGGATACGCAGCAACATCATCCTTCCGCCCGATATCGTGGGCAATCCCGAGGCCATTGTCGATGTCGAGCAGCTGCCCACGGGAGAAGTGGCATCGGTGAAACTGCGCAAGTCGAGCGGCAATAAGTCCTTTGACGCAGCGGTCGAACGTGCCATTTTGAAGTCCTCCCCCCTGCCGCTGCCCGATCGTCGCGAGCAGTTTCAGCGCCGACTGGAGCTTCGGTTCCGACCAGTGGATGAGTGAGGTTGTATAATCGCGGCTGCGCCGCGCGGGGGGGAGTGCATGTGCGGCCGCTCCACGCGACTGCCGATCCGGACAATGAAGCGCACTGCCTTAATTGTAGTTGCTCTCCTCCTCGGTACGCTGCACGCGGCCTACGCGCAGCTCACCATAGAAATCACGGGCGGCGGCGCGAACCAGATTCCCATCGCCGTGCTCGCCTTCCCCGGCGAAAGCGAGCTGCCCGGCAATCTTACCGATATCATCGAAGCCGACCTGCAGCGCAGCGGCCGGTTTCGCCTGCTGTACGCGGGCGGGGCCACCCCCGTTCCGACCGAGCCGTCCCAGGTCAATTTCACCGAATGGCGCAACCGCACCGCCGATGCCATGGTGATCGGGTCGGTGCAGCGTCTTTCGGACGGCCGCTCCGAAGTGCGTTTCCGGCTGCTGGACGTGCCGAGAAAAGAACAGCTCGTGGGGCTCGGCTACACCATGACGCCCAACCAGCTTCGCCTCACCGCGCACAAGATCGCCGACGCCATCTATGAAAAGCTCACCGGCGAGCGCGGCGTTTTTTCAACGCGCGTCGCCTACGTGGTGAAGCAGGGCACGCGCTACGAGCTGAAAGTCGCCGATGCCGACGGCCAGAACGCGCAGACCGCGCTCGCCTCGCGCGAGCCCATCATTTCGCCGTCCTGGTCGCCCGACGGCACACGGCTCGCCTATGTCTCGTTCGAGAACAAGAAGCCGGTGGTGTACGTGCATTCGCTCACTACAGGGCAGCGTCGCGTCGTGGCGAACTTCCGGGGCTCCAACAGCGCCCCGGCCTGGGCGCCCGACGGCAGGCAGCTCGCCGTAGTGCTTTCGCGCGACGGCGGCTCGCAGCTCTATCTCATCAATGAGGACGGCTCCAGCGTTCGCCGCATCACGCAGAGCAGCGCCATCGACACGGAACCCTTTTTTTCGCCCGACGGCCAACACCTGTTCTTCACTTCCGACCGGGGCGGCAGCCCGCAGATTTACCGCATGCCGGCGGGCGGCGGCGAGGCGCAGCGCATCACATTCGAAGGCAGCTACAACGTTTCACCGCGCGTGAGCCCGGACGGCCGGCTGCTCGCCTACGTCAGCCGCAATGCGGCGGGACGCTTCCAGCTGACCGTCATGGATCTCAACAACAGGCAAGTGCAGACGTTGACCGACACGCAGCGCGATGAATCGCCGAGCTTCGCGCCCAACGGACGGCTGCTGTTGTACGCCACCGATGTGGGCAACCGTGGCATTCTGGCGGCCGTGTCGTCGGATGGCCGGGTGAGGCAGCGACTGAGCATACAGGCGGCCGACGTGCGCGAGCCCGCCTGGGGGCCCTTCGTGAGCAACTGAGCAATTGGGGTAAGACAGAGTGCGTCACTGCAATAGCGGCACCGAGGGGAAACCTAAACGGGCGGCCACGAGCCGCCGATCAAAAGGACTGCAATAAATGGAAACGAAGAGGAGGCATGAGATGAGAATAGCCTTGGCATCGATACTTGCATTGCTGGTAGCCGGTTGCGCGAGCGAGCCCGGCCTGGACGAAGCACCCAAAGCGGGGGTCGAAGACCGCATCCCGGACGCTCGCAGACCCGGTGGGCCGAGCGCGGCGCCGGTGCGGCCGGCGCCCGGTCCGGGCGCGAAGCCGGTGGCCCCTGGCGTGGCGAGGCCTGTCAGTCCGTTGAAGGATCCCGCCAACATCCTTTCCAAGCGATCGATTTTCTATGATTACGACAGCGATGCCATCAAGGACGAGTACCGGCCGCTGATTCAGGCGCATGCCAGATACCTGGCCTCCAATGCCGGCGCCAAGGTGCTCGTACAGGGCAACGCCGACGAGCGGGGCAGCCGCGAATACAACATCGCGCTGGGCCAACGCCGTGCCGACGGCGTGAAGCGCATGCTGGTCCTGCTCGGCGCGCGCGACGGGCAGATCGAATCGGTCAGCCTGGGCGAGGAGAAGCCGCGCTGCACCGACCAGACCGAGACCTGCTACAGTCAAAACCGCCGCAGCGACATACTCCACGCGGGAGAATTCTGACCGTGTCGTTTGTGCCTGCCGACCGTGTCCGGATGAGCCGCTGCAAACGCTGGGTGCCGGCGGGTCTTCTT
>Ga0156022_1280_pt4 | contig 21692 bp, 22 predicted proteins | sample RifCSPlowO2_02_FD_107676 | JGI IMG/M metagenome (GOLD analysis project Ga0156022, IMG submission 107676) | Betaproteobacteria bacterium RIFCSPLOWO2_02_FULL_65_24 | reverse complement strand
TCGGACGCCACGGAAGGCGAAATCGATCTGAAGGACTTCATCGCGTCCGATGCGCGCCCGATCGTGGCGGCTCTTCGCGACCCAGCGGTGTTTTCGGCGATCCGCGTGGAAATGGACACGGTGGTCTGGACGAATGGCTTCGATCTTGCGCCAGAGTTCCTGTACGCGCGAGCGAAGGCCCATGCCGTCAATTGACGGAAGATTGCGACGGTTTTGTTGGACGACGATGGAAGGAAGAAGGCCGGAAGCCTATGCCGCCGCTTGGTTGCCGGCCTATATCGGATGCTATTGGTGGGCGGTACTGGGATCGAACCAGTGACTTCGACCGTGTGAGGATCGCACTCTACCGCTGAGTTAACCGCCCCGGGGGAGGCGGATTTTCCCACAGCCGGCCGGCGAGGGTCAAACGCCTGTAACGCCGCTCGCGCTCCATGTCCTGGTGCATCGCGTAAAATTGCAGGTACTTCCCGGCCGCAACGATGATCCGCACCCGCTTCGCTCCCAGCCCCACGGGCTATCTCCACATTGGCGGCGCCCGCACGGCGCTGTTTGCGTGGGCCTATGCGCGCCGCCACGGCGGTCGATTCGTGCTGCGGATCGAGGATACGGATCTGGAGCGCTCCACCGAGGCGTCCGTGAACGCCATCCTGGACAGCATGAAATGGCTGGGCCTGGACTGGGACGAGGGGCCTTTTTTCCAGATGCAGCGCCTCCAGCGCTATCGCGAGGTGGCGGAGCAGCTGATCAGCAAAGACAGGGCCTACTGGTGTTATGCGAGCCGCGAAGAGCTCGAGCGGCTGCGCGATGCGCAACGCGCGCGGGGCGACAAGCCCCGCTATGACGGCCGCTGGCGGCCGGAGAACGTCAAGGGTCTCGGGCTGACACCGCCTCCTGAGGCCAAACCGGTGGTGCGCTTTCGCAACCCGGACGAGGGCGAGGTGACCTTCAACGACCTGGTGAAGGGTCCCATCACGGTGTCGAACTCGGAGCTCGACGACCTGGTCATACTGCGCGCCGACGGCGTGCCCACCTACAATTTCGGCGTGGTGGTGGACGACCTGGACATGTCCATCACGCACGTGATCCGCGGTGACGATCACGTAAACAACACGCCGCGCCAGGTGAACATCTTCCGCGCCCTGGAAGCCGATCTGCCGAATTTCGCGCACGTGCCGATGATCCTGGGCGCGGACGGCGAACGGCTGTCCAAGCGCCATGGCGCAATGAGCGTCATGCAATACGCCGAGGACGGCTATCTGCCCGAGGCCATGCTCAATTACCTGGCGCGGCTCGGCTGGTCGCACGGCGACGCCGAGGTTTTTTCCGTGCAGCAGCTCATACGCTGGTTCAACCTGGAACACATCAGCCGCTCGGCAGCGCAGTTCAATCCCGAAAAGCTTCGCTGGCTGAACCACCAGTACATCAAGTCGGCGCCGGATAGCGAGCTTGCGAACCTGGTCGCGCTGCGCATCGAAAAGGACGGCGGGCGTTTGTCGGATGGGCCGCCGCTCGCCTCGGTGGTGGCGTTGCTGAAGGACCGGGCGGAAACGCTCAACGACCTGGCCGACGCAGCGATGCTGTTTTACGGCGACGTGCACCCGCGCCCCGAGCTGCTCAGCCAGCATGTCACCGATACGGCGCGGCCCGCGCTGCTGGATCTCATGCAAGGGCTCGAAGCGCTGAGCGAGTGGTCCGTGGACACGGTGAATGCCGTCGTCCAGGACGTTCTCAAGCGCCGCAAGATCAAGATGCCGGCGCTCGCCGTTCCGGTACGCGTCCTGGTGTTCGGGGTGGCGCAGACACCGGCGCTATCGCCGGTTCTCGCCCTGGCCGGCAGGAAGCGCGTTTTGAGCCGCTTTCATCAATACCTGCGGGCATAAAAAAACGCCGCGCTGTTGGCACGGCGTTTTCTGACTGAAGCGCGGAGATCAGCCGATCTTGAGCGGCACGTAGATCTTGCCTTCCTGACGCTGCACCAGGAGCGCCACATTGCCCTTCGCCTTGTCGGCGAGCCTGCGCAGGTCCTCCACACTTTTCACCGGCGTATCGTTCAAGGCGAGGATGACGTCGCCCGGCCGGATGCCCGCACGAGCGGCCGGGCCGGTCGCGCTCTCGACCATGACGCCGCCGTCGGCGGACAGCTGCTTGCGCTCCTCGGGCCTGAGCGGCCGCACAGCGAGCCCCAATTTGCCCTGCGCGCCGGCCGAGGGGCTTTCACCGGCCTGCGCCACGTTTTCGGGAGGCACTTCACCGAGGCTCGCGCGCAGCTCCCGGGTGGCGCCCTTGCGCCACACCTTGAGCGCGACGTTGCTGCCCGGCTTCATCTGCGCGATGGTGCGCGCGAGATCGCCGGCTTCCTCGACGTTGCGGTTGTTGACCGCCAGGATGATGTCGCCGGTTGCGATGCCGGCCTTCTGCGCGGCGCTGCCGGGCTCCACGGAGGTGACCAGCGCGCCTTGCGGCTTGGCCAGCCCGAAGGATTCCGCGAGCTCGGCGCTCACCGACTGGATGCTGATGCCGAGGCGGCCGCGGCTCACTTTGCCGAATTTCTGCAGGTCCTCCTTCACCTTCATGGCGACGTCGATCGGGACGGCAAAGGACAGCCCCATGTAGCCACCCGTACGGCTGTAGATCTGGGAGTTGATGCCTATCACTTCGCCGTTCATGGTGAACAGCGGGCCGCCCGAATTGCCGGGGTTGACTGCCACGTCGGTCTGGATGAAGGGAACGAGGCTCTCACCGGAGAGCGAGCGCGCCTTGGCCGAAATGATGCCGGCCGTGACCGAGTTCTCCAATCCGAAAGGCGAACCGATCGCCGCCACCCATTCACCGACCTGCGCCTTTTCCGGATCGCCGATCCTCACCGTGGGCAGGGCCTTGGCTTCGATTTTCACCAGCGCGATGTCGGTGCGCTGATCCGAGCCGATGACCTTGGCCTTGAATTCGCGCTTGTCGGTGAGGCGCACGGTGACTTCGGTCGCTTCGGCCACGACGTGCGCATTGGTCAGAATGTAGCCGTCCTGGGTCACGATGAAGCCGGAGCCCACTCCCTGCCGTATCTGGTCGCCCTGCGGCACCTGCCCGCCGAACTGGCGGAAGAATTCATACAGCGGATGCCCCGGTTCAAGCCCTGGAATGGCCGGCATGCGGGCCTTTGCGGTCGTGCTGATATTGACCACGGCCGGGCCGTACTGCTTTACCAGGCCGCTGAAATCGGGCAGCGCGCGGGCAGTGGGCGTGGTCTGGGTTTGCGGCTTGGCGGGGGACGCGGCGTCCGTAGGGGTGAGAGGGGAGAGTGCTCCGCCGGTAAGACCGAGCCCCCCCATGACCAATACGGACAAGGACAGCGCCCCCACGAATTTCCGGGTGGAACTCATGGGGTCCTCCTTGATTTGTGTCCCCCTTTGGCTGCTTTGGACTCGGGAAGTTCCCGCGGATACGTCCGCAAACAAACTGTTACGCGCCGGGCGCCGGCTCGCTTGCCGCAGAAAACTCAGCCGATCGCGCCCCGGGCTCGCAGAGCGCCGATCTCGGCTTCGGAAAAACCGGATTCACGCAGCAGCTCGTCGGTGTGCTCGCCCGGTGCGGGCGGGGCGCTGCGCACGGTGCCCGGAGTTCGGGAAAAGCGAGGAGCCGGCGCAGGCTGCGTCACGCCGCCCATTTCGGTGAACACGCCGCGCGCCGCAGTGTGAGGGTGGCGGCGCGCCCCCTCGTAGTCGAGCACGGGTGCAAAGCAGACGTCCGTGCCCTCCAGCAACTGCGCCCACTCCCCTGACGAGCGGGTGCGCACGATCGCAGCGACCCGTTGTTTCTGTTCGGGCCAACGGGAGGCATCGAACTGCTCCCCGAACATGGGATCGTCGGCAAGACCGAGCTTTTCGACGAGCAGGGCGTAGAAACGCGGCTCGATGGCGGCGAGCGTGATCCAGCGCCCGTCGCTGCATTGATAGACCTCGTAGAAGGGCGCTCCCGAATCGAGCAGGTTGCGTCCCGGCCGGTCGTCCCAGTACCCCGCGCCGCGAAGCGCATGGATGCCGTTCATGAGCAGCGCCGCCGCATCGATCATCGCCGCATCGATGACTTGTCCGCGGCCTGAGCGCTGCGCCTCCAGCAGGCCGCACGCGATGCCGAAGGCGAGCATCATGCCGCCGCCCATGTCTGCGATCATCGAGGGCGGCGCCCACGGCGGGCCTTCGGCTCGTGAGCCGCAATGCAGAACTCCCGCCAAGGCGATGTAATTGAGATCGTGCCCGGCGGCTCTCGCGAGCGGCCCGGATTGACCCCAGCCTGTCATGCGCGCGTATATCAGCTTCCCGTTTTTGGCGAAGCAGGCCTCCGGCCCCAGCCCGAGCCGTTCCATCACGCCCGGACGGAATCCCTCGATCAGGGCGTCGGCGTTTTGCACAATTCGCAGCAGCGCCCCGGCGGCTTCAGGGTGGCGCAAATCCATGGCTATGGAACGCTTGCCGCGCATCGATACGGCGGCCTTCCCGCGCACGAAATGCGGCACCGGAGGCGGCTCGTCATGCGCAGTCCTGCGATCCACGACGATCACCTCCGCGCCCATGTCCGCGAGCAGCATGCCGCAAAACGGCGCGGGGCCGATGCCCGCCAATTCCACCACCCGGACACCCGAAAGCGGCCCCATGCGTCTGCTCAGATCTTCATCGCGCAGCCACTCAGACGCGCTCGATCACCGTGGCGACACCCATGCCGCCGCCGGTGCATAACGCTATCAATGCATAACTCAGGCGGCGCCGCTCCAACTCGTCGAGCGCGGTCCCGATGAGCATGGCGCCGGTCGCGCCAACCGGATGGCCCATGGCGATTGCGCCGCCATTGACGTTGACTTTTTCCGCAGGCACTCCAAGTTCCTTCATGAAGTGCAGCGGCACGGCGGCAAAGGCCTCGTTCACTTCGAACAGATCCACGCGCCCGACATCCAGCCCGGCCCTGGCGAGCGCGCTGCGCGCAGCCGGCACGGTGCCGGTCAACATGATGGTCGGCTCCTCGCCCGACACGGCGGCCGCCGCTATGCGTGCGCGCGGCGTCAAGCGATGCGTTTTGCCGGCCGCTTCGCTTCCGACCAGCGCGAGCGCCGCGCCGTCCACGATGCCCGAGGAAGTGCCCGCGGTATGCAGATGCTCGATGCGGCGCAATTGCGGATAACGCCGCAGCGCGATGGCGTCGTAGCGGGACTGGCCGATGTGCGCGAACGACGGTTTCAATGCGGCGAGCGCGTCAAGCGTTACCGCTTCGCGAATGTGCTCGTCATGGCCGAGCACGATCCGGTCTTCGCCATCACGCACCGGCACCACCGATCGCGAGAACCGGCCTTCGCGCCACGCGCTCGCAGCGTTGCGCTGCGACCCGAGCGCATAGCGGTCCAGCGCTTCGCGCGTGAAGCCGTTCAGCGTGGCCAACAGGTCCGCGCTCACGCCCTGCGGAATGAAGTCGGGACTGTCGTAGAGCTCGCCGCCATCGCTGCCCAGCGCAACGCGTGACATCGATTCCACGCCGCCCGCGACCACGAGCTCCTCCCATCCGGATCGCACTTTCTGCGCGGCGAGATTCACCGCCTCCAGACCGGAGCCGCAGAAACGATTGAGCTGCATGCCGGGCGCTTTCCAGCTCCAGCCGGCGAACAACGCCGCAGTTCTCGCAATGCACGCGCCCTGCTCGGCGACCGGCGTGACACAGCCGAGCAGCACATCATCCACACATGAAGTATCGAGCGTGTTGCGGCGCTCCAAGGCCTGCAGGAGCTGCGCGGCCAGCGTGACGGGCTTCACCCCGTGCAGGCGGCCGTCCGGCCTGCCTCTGCCGCGCGGCGTGCGAAGGGCGTCAAACAGGAAAGCTTCCGGCATGGATGACCTCGGGTCTCAGAGCAAGTATAGCCACGCGCCGGAGAATCCGCGCCGGTTCGGGCACCAGCGGCACCGGCAGCGGCGGCAACTGAGGCGGGTGCGGCCCGGGACATGCCGCCCCGGGCCACCCCCTTGGTACAGCCGTACTACGCACAATGAAACACCCGGCCCATGCGCGCGCGCTGCCTGCGGGCTATCCTCGCCGCAATGGGAACACCGGGCTAAAAGGAGTGATGGAGCGGATCAAGAAAAGGCCCGCGTATGGGCGGGCCGGGGTTGGAATGAAAGACCTGCGGCGTACGACGACTAACGGGTGAGATCGGTAAAGCCGGAATTCCCGGGCACCCCGTCCAGCGGGCCGTTGCCGAAACCGTTGTTGCCGCAAGCGGCAAAGGCCTCGGGTATGACGAAGTTTCGCGCTGTCTTGAGGACGGCTTTGCTCGCGTCTCCCACTGCGGTTTGCGGCAGCGCACCCACGTGCTGCAGCGGCCCGCTGAGGACGAACGCGCCAAAGCCCGCGATGGCGATGACCTTCAGCTTCAACATTGCTTCTCTCCTGAGAAAGTGGATAACAGCGGGCGGACTGTTTTCCGGATGCATGAACGGTACTCCGCCCGCCTAGCATCATCGGCGTGAAGTTTTTCCGCTTTGCGCGTTCGAAGTACCGGCAAGGTAGTCCGGGAGACGGCACTTTTCACGCTCGTGGTCCTACTGCACCAGCGGGCCGCGATTAGCAATGTCATGTGGCAAAGCGCGCCGCCTCCCGTCTCAGAAGCTCAGCGTCGCCGCAGCCTTTGCGGCTTGTCCCTTCGCTCCTTCTTCAAGCCACGCCGTCCGGCGTGCCTTTGGTCCGGCAGCCAAAAGCGTGACCTGGATCAAAGAACTCGACCTGCGGCTATGGGACGGTAATTCGGCCCGGCCGCTCGGACGGGGACGATGAGCCAGATTCGAGGATTCGTCCCACCGGCGGCGCGCGGCTCGTACAACAGGAAGGAGCCTCGTATGCAACCGTTCTCGGTATCAGCCGGATGCGCAGTGGCAGTCGCAGCGGGATTCGCCTTTGGACAGGCGCAGGCGCAAACGCCGTCCGACTATCCCGCCAAACCCATCCGCGTCGTGGTGGCGCAGGAACCGGGCAGCGCCGGCGACAACGGCGTGCGCTCGATCGCGCCCGCCTTTGGAGAGGCCCTGGGCCAACCGCTGGTGATCGAAAACCGGCCAGGTGCGGCCGGTGCCCTGGGTATCGGGGTTGCCGCGGTAGCGACGCCGAACGGTTACACCATGCTCAGCGTGGGCAGCCCGATGCTGATCATCCCTTACGCGAACAAGAACCTGAAGTGGGATCTGTTGCGCGATTTCGTCCCGGTGGGCAGATACTCGATCTCGCACAACGTCCTGGTGGTTCCCGCCAGCCTGCCCGTCAAGAACGTGAAGGAACTGGTGGCCCTGGTGAAGTCCAAACCCGGCCAGCTCAACATGGGCACGGCGGGGCCGGGCTCGGCGAGCCATCTGGGCGGCGCCCTGTTCAACGTGATGACCGACATCAAGTCGGTGGCCATTCCCTACAAGGGCGGCGGGTCCGCGATCACCGCCCTCGTGGCCAACGAGACGCAATACTACGTGGCGCCGCTCACGGCGGTGCTGGGCCAGATAAGAACCGGGCGGCTCCGGCCTTTGGGCGTGGGCGGCGAGAGTCGCGCGCCGCAGCTGCCGGACGTGCCGACCATAGTTGAAGCGGGCGTCAAGGGCTACCGCAGCATGGGCTGGAACGGCTTCATGATGCCCAAAGGAACGCCTGCCGCCATCACGGCGAAGGTCGGCGAAAAGCTTGCCGCGATCACGAAGACGGCCCAGGTGCGCGAGATGATCCTGAAATCCGGGGGCGAGCCGGCCTTTCTCAACGGCGCGGACTTCGACAAATTCATGCGCGAAGACTTCGAGCGATTCGGGGTCGCGGCGAAGGCCGCGGGACTGCGGCCGGAATAGGGAAGCGATTCATGTTCGACAAAGCACTGAATGCCGCGGGCGTGCTCGAGAAAGCTTCGAGCGCCTTGGGCGCCGACGGACTGAGCTCGATCCGTTATTCGACCACCGGCTCCGAATTCGTACTGGGGCAAAGCGCGAGGCCGGGCGGGCGCTGGCCTCAATACCATTTCGACCTGATGATCACCACGCTCAATTACCGCGACGGGTCGTGGGGCGAAGAGCTGCAGGGACAGCGGGTCAGGGCTGAAATGCCGCCTCGCGGCGGGGGCGAGCCATCGCTGCCGCGAGGAACCAGCTTCGGCAGAGACGGTCATGTGTGGAGCCAGATAGGGCCCAGGTCCATCCCTCGACCCTGGAACGTGGAGGATCGCACTCACCAGGTCTGGATTACCCCGCATGGCCTGGTCAAGGCGGCGCTGAGGAACAATGCTTCGCTGCAATGGACGGAGGAGGGCGGCAAACCCTTTGCCGCGGTCTCTTTCACCGAACCCGGCCGATTCAGCGCCACCGCGTTCATCAACGAGCACTACCAGGTCGAGCGCGTCGAATCCCGCGTTCCTATCACCTACTGCGGTGAAATGGCGTTCGTCACGGCGTATTCGGGCTACAAGGCGTTCGGCCCGGTCGCGTTCCCGGGCCGCATCCAGCGCTCGCAAGGCGGATTCCCGGTACTGGACGTCGTGGTGAAGGACGTCCAGGCGAACGTCGCGCTCGAAATCGAGGTTCCCGACTCGGTGAAGCAGCCGCGTTCCCCGATGCAGGCCGTCAAGGTGGCCGAGGGCCTCTTTCAGATCCCGGGCTCGCACAACTGCGTGGCGATCGAAATGCAGGACCACATCATCGTGGTCGAGGCGCCGCTGATGAACAGCATCGCCACCGCCGTGTTCGAGGCGGTCAAGCGGGCGGTACCCGGCAAGCCGATCACTTTCGTCATCAATACGCACCATCACATCGACCATGCGGGCGGGCTGCGCGCCGTTCTCGCCGAGCGCGCGACCATCGTGACGCATGCGCTGAACAAGCCGCTGTACCAGCGTTATTTCGCCGCGCCAGGCACGCTCGGCGGGCCGCCTGAGGCGAGCGGCGCGGTCATCGAGACAGTGAACGACACGCTGGTGATCACCGATGGGGCGCGCACCGTGGAAGTCCACCACGTCAGCGGCAACAACCACGCCGAAGATCTGCTCATGGTGTATCTGCCGGCAGAAAAGATTCTGATCGAGGCGGACGCCTACTCCCCGGGACCGCCCAACTCGCCGCCGGCGCAGGAGGAGCCGTTCGCGCCGAACCTCATCGAGAATATCGAGCGCCTGCAGCTCGATATCGAGCGCATTCTGCCGTTGCACGGACCTAACGTGGCTCTCAAGGATCTGTATCGCGCGGTGGGCAAGGCGAACTAGGGCAGCTCTTGTCTTTCAGAGCTCCGTTCTCCGGGCGGAATTCGGGCTCGCGGTACCCGCCCATACTGGAGACAATCGCTCCAGGCTCGTTTTGGCCCTGTCCCGGGAGGCCCGCCATGCCCGCTCGCCCTGCGCGCCATTTCTCGATGATTCGCCAGCTGCACCTGGCGGATTTCCTGACGCTCGCCAATGCCGCCTGCGGGGTAGCGGGCGTTTTCTGCGCCATGGTGTACCTGGGCAGCCAGTCATCGACGTACTTTTACGCGGCCGTCTTGCTGGCGCCGGCCGCCTTCGTTTTCGACATGCTCGATGGCCGTGTCGCACGGTGGCGGCAGAAGCAATCGACGCTCGGGCGCGAGCTCGATTCACTGGCGGACGTCATTTCGTTCGGGGTCGCTCCGGCAGCGCTCGGATTCGCCGCGGGCTTGCGCGGAGGCTGGGACTGGGCAGCGCTCATCTACTTCGTCTGCTGCGGTGTGAGCCGCCTGGCACGATTCAACGTGACCGCCGACGCGCTTTCCGAGGGCAGGGACGCGGTGGCCTACTTCGAGGGCACGCCCATTCCGACCAGCGTGGTGCTGACGGGCGTGCTGGGGCTGGCCGCCTGGCAGGAGCGACTCGGTGAACAGCTCTACTGGGGCGTGTGGAGGCTGGGGCCCTGGGAGTTGCACCCACTCGCGTTGCTGTTCGTACTGTCGGGGACGTTGATGATCAGCAAGACGCTGCGAATTCCAAAAATATAGGGACCTCATGCCACCTGCGCACCGAGCTGCTGCTGTCATCCGCTGCGCGTTGCAGGCGGTCTTGCTGCTGGCTATCTTGCAGGCAGGCTGTGCGCCGCTTCAAATTCAGGATCCCATAAGAGCCTCGCTGCAGCCTCATCTCAACAAGCCGGTCATGAGCATGGTGCGGCGCTTCGGTGCGGCGGTCCAGGAGCGGCTCACTACCGAAGAGCGCAGATACGTTTGGAGCTTCCGCGAGCCGGCATGCACCATCTCGGCCCGCGTGGACGGGCGCGAGCTCGTCATCGACGCCTACTGGAACGGCGACCGGCAAGCGTGCGCGAGGCTCTTGAGCGACACGCCTTGAGCTGAATTCAACCCGGAAGAAAAGGAGTTGACATGATGATGACCTTCGGCATCGGACCCATCGCGGCTCTTATCGCAGGTATTCTGATTCTGATCATGCCCAGGCTGCTGAACTATATCGTGGCGATCTACCTGATCATCATCGGGCTGCTGGGATTGTTCGCGGGTGGCAGCCTGCGGCTGTGAGCGCAATCGATCCCGGTCTGCTCGCGCTAGACACTGAGCTTCATCTGGGGTGTCCTGCTCAGCAGCTCCTTGCCAACCGGCGTAATTTCGTCCACGCCGTTCTTGACTGCTATCAAGCCGAATACCAGTAACCGGCTTCTCTGAAATTCGGAAACGGTGCCCCTGTATTGCATCTGCAAGAGAGAACGGATGTCTTCTGTACCAATTTTCATTTGATGTGATTTATCTGAACGGACTGGAGGAAAACCTGCGTATTCTGGAACACAAAACAGACCGGATCAGCCGGGAAAACGCACGGGCTTGACCTGCATCAAATTTCGCTGATGCAAGTAAAACTCCGGTATATAAGGTGCTTGGCTACTTCGCTCCCAGCCACTGCAAGGCCTTTTCCCGCTCGCGGAAGAAGCGGATTCTGACTCCGCTTGAGCCCGGCACGCTCTCATCATCCGCGGTGGAGGCGGTGTGCGCGTCGCAGCAACAGGCGAATGTCAATCCCGGCAGCGTAGAAACTCTACCCAGCGCATCGACAATACACCGGGGCTCGTTGTGGCATATCGGCCACTCCGCTTTCTGCAATATTCTTCTGCATCGATGCATGGCGCACAAGTCGATGGCAAGATGCAATGTTTCCTCTATGGACTTGCACGTGAAAACACCAGCTTTCGGATAGCGTATTTCAACGTAATTGTCTTCGAACGTAACGGTCGGATCCTGGGGAGCCTCGTCCGTTTTCTTCGGGATGATTTCAAACGCCTGCAGAGTGTTTTGATTAATCATGATTCAGCGCCATTGAAGGCCTCCCTGCGTTGAAGCAGCCGGCTCGTTAGCCCTGACGATCCGGGGCGTCCGGCTGTCACCTTGCCCATGCCAGAGCTACTACGCCAGCGTCACTTTCTTTCTCGCTGGAACTGACTGCGCCTTACTGGGCTTGGGATGGGTTGTTGATTTCTTGGAGGGCCTCTTCTCGAGTGCCCCGGCCGGCTTTGGCTTCGCTGTCTGGATCGAACACGCAAGCAGCCAGCCGGGCCAGTAATTTTTCATTCGCGCCGCTCCCGTTTTGTCTGTTTTTGCGAAGGCTGTGCCGGTTTTTCTCCACAGTCGCCAGCGCTTCGATGCCCGCAATTCTAGTAGTGTTCCATTAGAGTGCATGTCATTGGAACTCGAAAGATTTTGTAGTTCAAGAGCTACAGCGTCATGCGAACCGAACGCATTGGCATGAACGGCAAATGCCTGAATACAGTGGACTTGCATGGTTAGACTGCCGCCACGGAGGCATCAAGCCGGTCATGTCGATCTCCATAGGTTCAGCCGACGGCGATTTTATGCGCTGCCGGTCGCGTTCAATTCACTTGCTTCGGGTGCGAGCATGCCGATTTTCCTCATTCGGTGCGGCAGCGCAAGCTCGGGCACGCCTAAATGCGGCAGGGAACCGTGGAATTTCATCTGCCGGAAACGCGAAGGGCGAGCGACCCTCACGGGCGCGGTCCTTGCTCAACCCGACCGTGCGGTGTAGGTTCTACGTCGATTTGAACAAAGGCAAAGGACATGAAAATCACGTCGCCACTCTTCGCGCTGCTGCACCGTGCTGCTGGTGGTCTCCAATCCTTCCTTGCCGGTGAATTCCATCAAGCAGCTGATCGAATACGCGAAGCGCAATCCCGGGAAAGTCTCCTATGGCACCTCGGGCATCGGCACGGCTCATCATCTTTCCGCCGAGCTGATCCGTTCGCTCACCGGGATCGAATGGGTGCACGTTCCTTACAAGGGCGGCCCCCCTGTGCTTACGGACCTCATGACCGGGCGCATCCAGGTCGGGTTCTCGATTCTGGCGACGGCCACGCCGCTGGTCAGTACGGGCAAGATCAAGATTCTCGGCGTGAACAACGACCAGCGTTATCCGGTCATTCCTGACATTCCCACCGTGACCGAGCAATTGCCCGGATATCAAGCGGCGCCGGGCTGGGCGGCCTACTTCGGCCCTGCCGGGCTTCCGCGACCTATCGTGCAACGTCTCAATGCTGAGATCGTGAAAGCCGCAAAGGGGCCTGACGTGCGGGGGAAAGCGCAGGACGTCGGTTTGGTGATGGGAACGAGCGCGCCGGAAGAAATGACCCAAATCATCAGGCGCGACATCGCGACGACGACCAGGATGGTCCAGGCCGCGGGCATCAAACCGGAATAGGGTAGATGTGAAGGATCAGAGCAAAGGCGCAGCACAAGCCCCGGGCGAGTACTCGTTCTTCCGCTGGCCTTCTGATGGATAGCCTGTAAGATCCGTACAATCAGGGTTCGGCACAGAGAGGCAAGGCATGTGGGTCAAACGTCTGCTCAAGCTCATTTCGGAAAAGCCGAGAGCCAAACAGAGTGAATTCGAAAAGGTGAAAGAGGCTTTGAAGCCTACGCAGACACGCTCTAACCCACCGAAATCTTTGACGCCTCGTCCCAAGATCAAGAGACTGTCAAGGTAAAGGGCGCTTCTTGAGTCACGTTCGACCTGACTCACTGCGTAATTTCTCACCTAACTCCTGCTTCAGACTTCTGCATCCGCCTTGAACCAGGGGTTCAGTGTTTCTTTGCCTTTCCGGGTGATCAATATGACCCCATCTTTTTCTTCAAGCAGTCCTAGAACGAACAACCTGCTCTTTTCGAAATCTGGAATAGTTCCCGCCTTGGGGTCGTCGTTTTGCGCCTTTAACAGCCAGCGAACGTCATCCTGGCTTATCTTCACACTACCTCCCGGGTTTCGGATTGCATAGGGCATCGCTGGTTCAGGGGGGTATTGTACGGGGAGGGCGCTCGTTCTCTGGCCTGTTGTTTCCAGGACCTCTCAAACTGGTCTGGGGTGACCAGGCCAGTCAGTTTTGGGTGGGGTTCGGTCCAGCACGAAGCATGTTCTCCTCCGAGGCTATCGAAAGGCCGCGCTCTCCTTGAAGGAACGATTTCAGCAACTCGCCGACGGCTTCGCCCCGCCAGCCTTGCAGCAACGAAGGCACCTCGCCGGAGCCGTGCGTGACATGCTCGTAGAACTTCTCCAATTCCCTGCGGTTGGTCACCAGGCCCTGATCCAGCAGCGATCCGGCGCAGATGCGCTGCAGCACGGCAAACAGCCCGTCGGTGCGGAACTTGTCCGCAGCGCCGAGTGCGGGCGGGGCTTTGGGCAACTCGGCCTCGGGAAGCGAACGCGCCCGTGCCGCGGCGGCGAGCATGTCCGCGCCACATTCTTCCGCAATTAATTTCGGCAAGCCGCGGATCTTGGTGAGGTTGGCAAGCGAAGTGGGTGGCTTCCGGGCCAACTCGACCATCACGTCGTCCTTCAAAAAGGTGCGCGGCGGCTTGTCATGGCGCCGCGCCGCCCCGTCGCGCCACGCGGTCAGTTCTCTCAGGGTGGCCTGAGCGCGCAAGGACAGTGCGTTGCCGCCGCGCACGCGCAGGTAATACGTCTGCGGATTGAAGCCGAAGCGGCTTATCTCGCAGGCGGCGGCGCATTCCTCCTCGGCCCAGCGTGCGTGGCTGAGGGCTTCGAGCCGGACGAGCATCTCCCGGTGCACGGCCGGGAGGTAGCGCACGTCGTCCGCCGCGTAGCGAACTTGCACCGGCGAGAGCGGCCGCTGCTGCCAGTTGCTGAAACCCAGGTCCCGCCCAAGTTGGACGCCGGTCAGCTCGATCACCAGCTTCTTCAGCGATACCGGGTACGGCAGGCCGATGAAGCCGGCGCAGATCTGGGTATCGAAAACATTGGCAGCAGGCCTCCCGAGATGGCGCACCACCGGCTCGATGTCGCTTTCGCCGGCGTGAACGATCTTGGTCACGGCCGGATCGGCCAGCAGCTCCCAGAAAGGCGTCATGTCGAGCCCGGCCAGCGGATCGATCAGAGCCAAGGCGCCGCGCGAGGCAACCTGCACCAGGCACAGCCGCGGATAGTAGGTGAGCTCGCCGATGAACTCGCTGTCGTACGCGAAGCTGCCGTCGGCGCGCAGCGTCTCGATCAGCCGCGCGAGCTGCCCGCCGGTGGCCGCGAGGGTAGGCTCGCCGCGGTGAACCAGCTCCAGCTCCGGCACGTCGTCTTGACGACCGTCATCGAGATGGGCGGTGTGATGGCTGCGCGAGCGGTAGTTCATGGCATTCCAGATTGTGTGGACCGGGATCGATGCGACGGGCACGTGGCCAGGAGGAACGGCTGATCGTCGTGTCGAGCTAACGTCATGAAGCGATTGGTGGGGAGTCGGGGGTTCGAACCCCGGACCTACGGATTAAGAGTCCGCTGCTCTACCAGCTGAGCTAACTCCCCGTGATGCTTCACTGCTTCTGATGTGCAGCCGCGATAAAGAAACCGAACCAGGGAAACCGCTTTCCCCTCGCCTCGCCACCCGGTTCAAAGTCCTTGATTGCCTGGCGTCCCCTAGGGGATTCGAACCCCTGTTACCGCCGTGAAAGGGCGATGTCCTAGGCCTCTAGACGAAGGGGACTGGCGGACAAAACCGGTGGTGTGGCTGGTGGAGGTAAGCGGGATCGAACCGCTGACCTCTTGCATGCCATGCAAGCGCTCTCCCAGCTGAGCTATACCCCCGACCGAGCGCCGAATTATAGCGACCGCGTCTGCGGTTGTAAAGGAAAGGGCATAGAAAACCGCCATTTAATGCGACTTCGGCGCTATGGCACTTGAACTCTGGAAGGCACGCCGCCATGCTCTCGCCACCATGAAAATCACCCCTGTCACGGATTACGAAGCAGGCATCAGCGCCATCGATTCCGGCTACGTCCGGCCGATGTTCGATGCGGTCCATCTCATCGTCGAAAGCGGCCGCGCCGCGCTCATCGACACCGGGACCAGCCATTCGCTGCCGCGGGTCCTCGATGCACTGACAAGGAAAGGCCTCGCGCCAAACGACGTGGACTGGGTGATGCTCACCCATGTGCACCTGGACCATGCCGGCGGAGCCGGAGCGATGATGCAGGCGTTTCCCAACGCGAAGCTCGCCGTGCATCCCCGGGGCGGGCGGCACATGGCGGATCCCGCGCGGCTGGTCGAGGGCACGATTGCCGTGTACGGGGAGAACGCGACGAAAAAGCTCTACGGCGACATTCTGCCCATCGACAAGGCACGGATCGTCGAAATGCCGCAGGGCGCAACGGCCAGGCTGGCCGAGCGGGAGTTTCTCTTTCTGGACACGCCCGGCCACGCGCGCCATCACCTGTGCATCGTGGACGGCAGGACGGGTCACATCTTCACAGGCGACACGTTCGGCCTGTCGTACCGGGAGCTCGATGACGCGGATCGGCAGTATGTTTTTCCCAGCACGACCCCGGTGCAGTTCGATCCGCAGGCGCTGCACCAATCGATCGATTTGATCGCAAGCCATAAGCCGGGCGCGGTCTATGTGACGCACTACGGCCAGCTTGGTGATGTCCCGCGGCTCGCGCAGGACATGCACCGGCTCGTGGACGCGCATGCCCATCTCGCCTTGAAGCTTCGCGATGCCGGAGCCCAGCGACCGCGGCTGCTGCACGAGGGCGTGAAGCAGATCGTGCTGGACGAGGCGCAACGTCAGGGCTGGAAGCTCTCAACCCCGGAGCTGATGAACGTGCTCGGTGCCGACGTGGAATTGAACGCGCAGGGTCTCGAGGCCTGGCTGCAGAGCGGCAAGTGAAGACGCGAAGCGAATGAACTCGCTTCGCGCCTGAGCTACCTGAAATTCCAGGTCGCAAAAGCGCAGCCGACGTACCACTCCGGATACGGGTGGTAGCCGATGAGGTCGAAGCCGCGCCCCTGCACGGCGCTGTGCGCCATGACCCAGTTGCGCACTTCGGCGGCGCCGTTGCCCGCGGATTCCACTTTGCGTTCCAGGAAGCTCACCAGCGACGCAATGTCGCCCGAGCGGAAATGCTCGACGCATTCCATGTCGAAGGGCTCGTCGATGCGGCCCATGTCCGCTTCGCCGATGGAATGGCTCAGGCCGCCGGTGGCCATGAGGGCTACGCGCAGCTTCTGCGGATAGCTTTCGATGGCCTCGCGCAGGAATCGGCCCCAGTCGATGCAGCGCCGCACGCTGATGAGCGGGGGCTCGACGGTGTTGACGATGATCGGAACGATGCGCGGGAGCGAGGTGAGCCCCATTCTCCACAGCGGAATGGCCACCCCGTGGTCCATTTCCAGGTGGTACGACAGCGTCGGCTCAAATCCTTTCTCGAAGGCCTGCTCAGCGAGGTACAGGCCGAGCCCGGGATCGCCTTGCCACGGCGACTTGAACGGCAGGCCCTTCATCCAGGGCTCGGGGGGGCTTTCATGCGTCTCGCCCACGCCGATGCAGACGCTCGGCATGTTGTTTATGAAGAAATTGACCCAGTGATCGGGGGTGAGAACGACGAGCACGTCCGGGTTTGCCTCCCGGAAACGCCGGCCCATTTCGGCGAACGTCTTCTTGATGCTGTCGAGCCTGACCGGATCGACCGATTCCCAGGCGCGCGCCATGAGCGGCGCATGGCTGGAGGCGAAGGCGCCGACGAGCTCAGCCATGAACCGCGTCCTTCGCCTGCGCGGTCTTGCTGATGCGCTCCAGGAACCAGGACTCGGGCTTGCCGATGGCCACGTAGAAGAAGCGCAGCAGATAAGGATTCACGACCTTGGCCAGTGTCGCCACGTCATCGGACACGACGGCCTGCCGCATCTCAGGCTTCAGCGGATAACGGTCGAGCACCTTGTCGCGGTTGGCGCGGTATTCTTCGGCCGCCTGCGGCTGCTGCATGTCGAAGAACAGCTTGCTGACCCAGTAATCTCTCATCGGTCTCCCCTCCTTTTGCAAGGATCTCGAATCTAACCCACCGCTGCGCAGGGCGCAAACCGCTGACTTCCCTAGCGCGGCGCTCCGCGAGTCAGCGGGACGAACCGCACCGCAACGCTGCGTCGTGTTGTGGTCTTGCCGTCCGGGCGCTTCTCGACGATCAGGAGGTCCTGGCCGCCGAACCGGCCTCCGACCGGGATGACCAGGCGCCCCCCGGGCTTCAGCTGCCCGATCAGCGGCTGCGGAACATCGGACGCGGCCGCGGTGACCATGATGCCGTCGAAGGGCGCCTCCTCGGGCCAGCCCTGGTACCCGTCGCCTATGCGGGTTCGCACGTTGTTGTAACCCAGCTCGGCCAGCGTGCGGGCCGCCTCGCGACCCAGGCTCTCCACGATTTCGATGGTGTACACGGTGCCTGCGAGCTCGGCGAGCACCGCTGCCTGGTAGCCCGAGCCCGTACCGACCTCGAGCACCCGGTGATCGCGCCGGGGCGCCAGAAGATCGGTCATGAGGGCGACGATATAGGGTTGCGAAATCGTCTGGCCCGAACCGATGGGCTGCGGCCGGTTTTCGTAGGCATATGCGCGCAACGGCGCGGGCACGAACCGATGGCGCGGCACCTTCTCCATCGCGGCAAGCACTTCGGCGGCGATGGCAGGGCGTGCGGTTTCGGCGGCCGTTGCGCGCGCCATGGCGGCGATTTCGGCGATCATCAGGCGGCGCGGCTCGGCATACGGATCCCGTGGGCCGGCGCCGTTCGCCGGCACGAACAGGGAGGCAAGCAGGAAAAGAAGCATCGCACGCGCCATGGCAACGAACCTGCGGCTCATTCTGGTTGGACCGTCAGCGGCAGCGCAAGTTGAGCGCCGTCACTGCGCGACGAGCAATCGCGCCAGTCAGAGCCAGTACCTATTTCTTGTTCAGTGCCTTCCAGGGATCCTTCACCGCCGTGGCGACCGTTTCGACTTCCACGTTGGCGAGCTTCCCGTTGACCTTGCGCACTTCGCGCAGGTACTGGTTCTGGACGATGTCGCGCGTCGCCGGATCGATGTAGATCGGCCCCCGGGGGCTGTTCGGGTTCTTGTAGCCGCGCAGCAGCAGCATCGAGCGCTCGGGATCGATCTTGCCTTTCTGCTCGCGCACGATATGGAAGACGGCGTCCATGCCGTCGTATCCGCCCACGGCCATGAAGGAGGGCACGGAATTCTCGCCATACTGCCTCTTCCATGCCACGATGAACGCCTTGTTGGCTGCGCGGGTCGCCGCGGCCGAGTAATGGTGCACGGAGTAAATGCCGAGCGCCACATCCCCCATGTTGCGCAGCTCGTCATCGGGCGTGATGTCTCCCGGGCCGATGAAGTCGATTCCGGCCTTTTTCATGCCCAGATTGCCATAGGCCTTCATGATCCGGGTGGACTGCGGGCCGGCCGGTATGAAGCCGAACAGGACATCGGGCTTCGCCTCCTTCGCCCGCTGCATGAGCGGCATGAAGTCCGGATCGGCAAGGGGAAAGCGCACCTTGCCGACGATCTGTCCGCCGCCTTCGCGGAAGCCCTTCTCGAAAGCGGTTTCCGAGTCGTGGCCCGGACTGAAGTCGCTCACCGCGATATAGGCGCGCTTGTACTTCCTGGCCGCCCACACCCCGGTGGGATACGCCGACTGCCACAGGGTCATTGAAACCCGGGCGACGTACGGCGACAGGGTGGTGATGCTGGAACCAGCCGCGTTCATCACTATGAACGGGACCTTCGCCTCGGTTGCGACCTGCGCGATCGCCGCAGCGTTGGGCGTCCAGACCACGCCGGCAAGGATGTGCACCTTGTCGCTCGCGACCAGCTCCTGCGCCAGCTGCATCGCCCTCTGGGGATTCGCTCCGCCGTCGTCGCGCCTGAGGAGCTCTATCTTCACCCCGGGCGGCAGCCGCCTTTCGTTCAACTTCAGGTACAGCCTGATACCTTTGTCGATGTTCTCGCCCAGGCTCGCGCCAGGCCCGGAATAGGTGTTGACGATGCCCACCTTGACCGTCTGTGCAGCCGCCATCAGCGGTGCTGCGAGCAGGCCCGTCAAGAACGCAAGCAGCATGGTGCTGCGTTTCATGATCCCTCCCGGCGTGACTGGTCTGGCCCCCCGGCTCTATGGAGCGACGGCGCTGCGGTGAAGGGTCATCCCAGGCCGAGGATCTGCTTCGCCTGCGCCACGCTGGCGGGTTCTTCGCCGAGCGAACCGATGATTTGCACCGCGCGCTCAACCAGCGGGGCGTTGCCGGGAGAGAGCTTGCCGCGCTCTATGTAGAGGTTGTCCTCCAGGCCGACACGCACGTGTCCACCGAGGATGACTGCCTGAGCCGCCATGTGAAATTCGGCCCGCGAGATGCCAAACGCAGCCCAAAGGGCATCGCGGGGCAGGAGGTTGCGCATCATGAGCATCGATTCGGTCGTGGCGGGCGCGCCCCAGGAAATCCCCAGGCAGAGCTGGAACAGCGCGGGCGCCTTGAGGAAGCCCTTGTCGATCAACTCGCATGCCAGCCTCACCTGGCCAAGGTCGAACACTTCCAGCTCGGGTTTGACGCCGGATTCGTTGATCATCTGCGCCATCCTGCGTATGTGCGCCGGGGTGTTCATGAACACGTACTCGCCGAAGTTCATGGTGGCGATATCCAGGCTGCACAGATCGGGCTTGAGCTCCAGCACATGTTCGACGCGCCGCTCGGGCGTCGAAAGGCTGCTCTCCGGCGTGGGGCGGCGCGGATCTTCCGGCGAAGGGGTGTAGTTTCCGCCGCTGCCGGTGGTGAGGTTGATCAGGACTTCGACCTTGCTGTCGCGGATGCGCTGCACCACTTCCCGGTAATAGGCGGTCTCCATCGAGCTCTTGCCGGTCTTGGGATCACGCACATGGATGTGCACGACGGCGGCGCCGGCCCTGGCCGCCGCGATTCCTTCGTTGGCGATCTGCTCGGGCGTCACCGGAACATGGGGGCTGAGCTGGGTGGTCGCGGCGCCGCCGGTGAGGGCGCAGGTGATGATGACGGGTCTTGCCATGAATCAGGCTCCTTTTGTTGGGGATCGCCGCCGTACAGGAGGCACGCGGGACAGGAGCCTTATTGTACGGCGAGGTCCGAGGGGAGGGCAGCACCTGGCCGGTGGCTCGCCGCGAAAAATGCGGATAGATTGGACTTTTCAAACCGGGCGGCGCGCCCGCGTGGCGTCGTGCTAGCGCGCAGGCTCCACCTGGAACGAGCCGTAACTGCCGCGATAGAGGACCAGCGGCGCGCCTTCGACGGCCTGTATCGCCTCCACGGCACCGAATACGACGATGTGATCGCCGGCCTGGACGCGGTTCGCCACGCTGCACACCAGGTGCGCCAGGCTGCCGGCGATCAACGGCAACCCGTCGGGCGTTCTGGCCATCGACACGCCCGCAAAACGGTTTTCCAGAGGCGCCGCAAAGCGGCGCGCGAGCTCCAGCTGCGCGCTGGAAAGCAGGCACACGGCAAAGCGGTTGCGCTGCAGCAGCGCTTTGCCTGTCTCGCTCTCGCGGCCCAAGCAGCACAGCACCAGCGGCGGGTCGAGCGACACCGAAGCGAAGGCGCTCACGGTGGAGCCGAAATCGCGATCCCCCAGCCGCGTTGTGACGACGGTCACGCCGGAGGCGAAGCGCCCCAGCGCGTTGCGGAAGACCCGTTCATCCACCGCCGCCGGATTCTGCGTGGCGAGCTCGGCCTGGAGGCAAACCGCGTTGGCGTGCTTCATGCGGCCTCCGCGGCCGGCGCGGGCCGCGAGCGGGAAAGCGCGGCGTTGACACGCGGCATGACCTCGGTCGCCATCAATTCCATGGATCGTTTGCCGAGCACCGGATCCACCCAGTCGGTTCCCCCGTATACGAGCTCGCCGAAATCGCCGACCCGCTCGTGGAAGGCGAGCAGCTGGTCGACGACTTTGTTCACGGTGCCGCGCAGCACCAGACGGTCCGTGACGAAATCGACCGTCAATTCGTCGTCGGACTGGTCCGGGCGCAGCTTGAAAATCACCTGGCGGCCGCCGCGTTTCATCTTGGCCAGCATCTGGCTGTAGTAGAAACGGTAGGGGCTGCGCGGATCGGAGCAGCCGTAGGCCTCGGCGGTCTTATCGTCATCGGCCACGAACACCGTGCGCGCGATGCGCCATTCGTCCGGGTCGGCCTGCTGCCCGCCCTGGGCCTTGCCCTCGGCGTAGTTTTGCCAGTGCGAGGGCAGGTAATGCTCCAGCAGGAAGTTCGCCGACAGCGGGTGGAAGTCGCGCCGTCCCATGAGGATCACGCCCCTGGAAGAAGGCGCCACCACGGTGCCGACGATCTCGGGGCGGGGCTGCTGATAGGGCTTGTGGAATTCGCCCACCCCGACCTCGACGT
>Ga0156022_1259_pt2 | contig 21711 bp, 18 predicted proteins | sample RifCSPlowO2_02_FD_107676 | JGI IMG/M metagenome (GOLD analysis project Ga0156022, IMG submission 107676) | Betaproteobacteria bacterium RIFCSPLOWO2_02_FULL_65_24 | reverse complement strand
ACGCTTTCGCTCGACGTGCTGTTCCCGCGGCTGATGGAAGTGGTGAGCGAAACGCTAAACGCCGAGCGCAGTTCGCTGTTTCTGTACGATCCGGACACGGAAGAATTGTTCTCGCGCGTGATGCAGGACAGTATCGTGGGCGAAGTGCGCTTCCCCAGCCACCTGGGCGTGGCCGGCGCGGTGTTCGCGTCCGGGAAGGCCGAAATCATCGACGACGCCTACGCGGACGCGCGTTTCAACCGCGACATCGACGAGAAGACCGGCTACGTCACCAGAAACATGCTGTGCGTGCCGATCAAGAACAAAGGCGGCGACGTGATTGGCGTCACCCAGGCGCTGAACAAGCGCGACGGCGCTTTCGATCTGGACGACCAGAGGCTGCTCGAGGCGCTTTCGCTGCAGGCGTCCGCCGCGCTCGGGAACGCGCAGTTGCATGAGAACTTCGAGCGCGCGCAGCGCGAGGAGGCGCTGCTCCTGGAAGTCGGCAGCGCGATCGCCTCGGAAATTCACATCAATCCGCTGCTGGAGATGATCGTCGACGCGGCGACGCGCCTGCTCGACGCGGAACGGGGATCGCTGTTCCTGTATGACCCGCGCCGGCGTGAACTCTACTCGCGCGTCGCCGGCGGCGTCGTCGGAGGCGCGATCCGAATTGCGGAGAACGCGGGACTCTCGGGAGAGTGCTTTACGCGCAATGCGCCGATAAACATCGCCGATACCCAGACCGATGCGCGCTTCAACCCGGAGGTGGACCGGCGCACCGGATTCCACACGCATAACATGCTGGTCGTGCCTTTGACCACCAAGAACGGCAACAAGGTCGGCGTGATTGAAGTCCTGAACAAGCGGCGCGGCCCGTTCACGCAGTCGGACACGCGGCGGCTGGTGGCGCTCGGGGCGCAGGCCGCCGTGTCGATCGAGAACGCCATGCTGTTCGAGCAGGTCAGCGAGGCGCGCAGCTACAACGAGGACATCCTGCGCAGCATGAGCAACGGCGTGCTGACTTTGGACACGGCCGGCACCATCCTCAAGGCGAACGAGTCTGCGTCCAGGATCCTGCGCTGCCAGGAGGCCCAGCTAATTGGAAAATCGGTGGAAGAAACCCTGGGGAGCAGGAATCCATGGCTCTCGGGCGCGCTGCGCCAGGTCGGCGGCAGCGGCAAAACCGTCATCGCGATGGATACGGAGCTCGCTCTGGATCACGGCCCTGCCGTGTCGGTCAATGCCACCACGCTGTCCTTGCGCAACGCGCACAACCAGCCGATTGGATTTCTCGTGGTGATCGAGGACGTGACCAGGGAGAAGCGGCTGAGAAGCACGATGTCGCGCTACCTGAGCCATGCGGTGGTGGAAAAAGTCCTGGAAAACGACGGCGAGATGCTCGATGGCGTCGACCGCGAAGTCAGCGTGCTGTTTTCCGATATCCGCGGCTTCAGCGCGATGACGGAGAAGCTGGGAGCGCGGGAAACCGTATCCATGCTGAACCAGTATTTCGGCTGCATGGTCGACGTGGTGTACGCGCACAACGGCATCCTCGACAAGTTCATCGGCGACATGATCATGGCGGTGTTCGGCTCGGTGTTTCCGGGCGAAGACGACGTGGACAGCGCAGTCGCGGTCGGCACCAAAATGATGAGCGCCCTGGGCGAGCTGAACGCGCGCAGGGTGGCGGCGAACCATGCGCCGATCCGCATAGGCGTGGGCATCGGCACCGGCCGGGTGGTCGCGGGAAACATCGGCTCGCCGCGGCGCCTGGATTACACCGTGATCGGCGAAAAGGTAAACCTGGCCGAAAGGCTCGAGGCCGCGACCAAGTTCTACGGTGCCGGCATCCTCATCTGCGACACCACGGCAAGCCGGCTCCGGCGCAGTGTGCGGCTGCGCGAAATCGACATCGTCAGGATGCCGGGCATGAACCATCCGGTCACGGTCTACGAGGTACTGGACCACCATACGGAGGAAAGCTTTCCGCGCGGCGAGCTCGTCCTGCCGGCGTTCGCCGAGGGCATCAGGCAATATCGGCTGCGGCAGTGGTCACGCGCAGCCAAGTCATTTCGCGAAGCGCTCGCCGCGAATTCCGCGGACCAGCCGTCGCGGATCTATGTCGAGCGCTGCGAGCGCTTTGGCAGCCAGCCTCCTGGCGCCGATTGGGACGGCGTGGCCAACATACGGACGAGTTGAACCAACTCAGCAGCCCATGACCTGCTCCCTGACACAAAATCGGACATTTCCATTTGCTACCGACACCGACATTAAGGCAACTTGACAAGGGTGGTAATGTACATATACTGTCCATGTACATAACGAACTTATTTGGAGATCCAATCATGGCTGCTGCAATCGAGCGAATCGTCGTCCAGGCTACACCCCAGGAGAAAAAGGCAATAACTGCCAAGGCTAAGAAGCTTGGCTTACCGATATCGGAGTTAATGCGGCGCGGCGCCACAGCCTACGAGTCGGCAGAAGCCAACGAAGAACTCGGCGCATTGGCGGATGCAGCGAAGGCGGCGGCCAATCGGGCATCCAATTCCATTGACGATACCTTGGCGTTCATTGATGCCAGTAATAAACGTATCGCTGCGATGGAAGCCAAGGCCGCAGCAAACAGCCGAAAGGGTAACTGATGGGCGTTACGGAGCGCGTGTGGGCTGCCTTGACCGCGATGATCAAGCTTGAGGACAAGGTAACTCGACAGAACGAAGCGATCAAGGTGCAACAGGCCAAGATTGAGAATTTGACTGAGCGGATCATTAGACTTGAAGCGCAATTCGAGCTTCTGGCCGGCACAGCGTTGGTCAAAAGACTCACGGGCAAGTGACCGGAAAGGGTCGCTATGCAGGCGTTGAGCGACGATTCCCCAATCCGAAGTTTGTTTTCCCGAATAGCCGTACCTAGCTTTCTTCCTCGGTGGCATCGCTGTCGCGATTCCTGAACTGGAAGTAGAGCAGCGCCGCGCCCCAGGCGTAGGCGGCGAGCATTGTTACCAGGCCCAACTCGTGCGCAATGCCCGCGATCAAATGCGCCCGCTTGATCAGCCCCAGGTCGCCGAGGATATTCTGCCAGTCGTGGCCGTCGGACTCGGCGCCGGTTTTCCCGCCGAGCAGCATCATTTTCGGATCGAACGCGTCCCAGATGTAGGGCGCCACGTCGATGATGGATACCGCGGCCCACCACAGCATGAGCGAGGCGGCGAAGTTGTCGCGCCGGCTGCCGCCGAACCCGAACACGAACGAGGCCATCAGGACGAGCGGCAACAGCACCTGGAACAGGCTCCCGCCGAGTACGGTCATGAAGCGGCCGAAGGGAATGAACAGCAGGTGCCCCGCCTCGTGGATGGGAAGCACGATCAGGTGCATGAACGAGCCCATGATGTCGGCATCGCCGATGTCCAAGCCGTACAGGCGCCAGCCCCAGACGAAAAAGAACAGGTAGGCGGCGCAGCGGCCGTAAAAGCTGATGCTGTCCACGCGCGCCGGCACACACAGCAGCCGGCCGAGCAGCGCGGGGCGATCCGGCGCGGGTTCGGCGCCCGGCTCAGGCGCGGGAACCGAAGCGCGCGCAGGTCTGCCCTGCTGCGCCTGCAGGTATTTGGAAAATATCAGGCCGCAAGCTGGACAGCGCTCGCGCGATTCGGCATCGCCAGGATCGAGCGTGGTGCTGCATTTTGGGCACTTCGGAAACATACGGTTCCGGTCTCCGCTTTGAGGTGCTGCTCAAGCCAGCCGCTTTCCGCTAAAATAGCATTTTCCGCCTTGCTTCGAAGGAGCTAGCAATAATGTCGATGGCCGACCGCAACGGATACATTTGGTACGACGGCAAGCTGGTGCCCTGGCGCTCGGCTACCACCCACGTGCTCACCCACTCGCTGCACTACGGGCTGGCGATGTTCGAGGGCCTGCGCGCCTACAACACCGTCGATGGCACCGCCGTGTTCCGCCTGAAAGAGCATATCGACCGCCTGTACAACTCGGCGCACATCTACATGATGAAAATCCCCTACAGCAAGCAGACGATCATCGAAGCGCACAAGGAAGTGGTGCGCGCGAACAAGCTCGCGGAATGCTACCTGCGCCCGATCGCCTTCTACGGTTCGGAGAAAATGGGGGTTTCCCCCAAAGGGGCGACGGTTCACGTCGCCATCGCCGCCTGGCCCTGGGGCGCGTACCTCGGCGCCGAAGCCCTGGAGAAGGGCATCCGCGTCAAGACCTCGTCGTTCGCGCGCCACCATGTGAACGTGTCGATGTGCCGCGCCAAGTATTCGGGCACCTACGCCAACTCCATCCTGGCAAGCCAGGAAGCGCTCGACCACGGCTACGACGAGGGCCTGCTGCTCGACGTCGACGGTTTCGTCGCCGAAGGCGCGGGCGAGAACCTGTTCATGGTCAAGAACGGCTGCATTTACGAACCGGAGCTGACCTCGGCGCTGATGGGCATCACCCGCGACAGCGTGATCGCGCTCGCCGCCGACCTGGGCTACACGGTCACGCCGCGGCGCATCACCCGCGACGACCTGTACATCGCCGACGAGGCCTTCTTCACCGGCACCGCGGCCGAAATCACGCCTATCCGCGAAGTCGACGGGCGCAAGATCGGCGCCGGACGCCGCGGCCCGGTTACGCGCAAGCTGCAAAAGGCATTCTTCGAAGTGGTCAACGGCCGGGACAAGCGTCACAGCGACTGGCTTGCGCCCGTTGCCGCAGGCAAGTCTAGAGCGGCCGCGAGCAAGTCCAGGCCGGCGGGGAAACGCTGATGTCCGCAATTGCACAAGTACAACAGCGCACCGTCGAGGTCACGGCGCGGGATCTGCCGCTGCACTGCCCCACGCCCTCGACCCCGGTATGGAACATGCATCCGCGCGTGTTCCTCGACGTGGCAAAAGCGGGCGAGCTGCTCTGTCCTTACTGCGGCACGCGCTACGTGTACGTAGGCGCGCCGCCAAGCGGCGCGCACTAGTTTCTAGAAACTAGTGTCTGGAAACTAGAGACTAGAAAAACCAGAGTATCTTTCTAGTTTCTAGTATCTAGAGACTAGTCTCTATGCCGCGCCTCCTCATCGTCGCCCCGTCTTGGATCGGCGACACGCTGCTGGCCCAGCCGCTGTTGCGGCGCCTGCATCACCGGCTTGGCCGCATAAGCATCGACGCGCTGGCGCCGCCCTGGTGCGGCCCGCTGCTTGAGCGCATGCCGGAAATAAGCGAAGTCATCGCGTCGCCGTTCGCACACGGCGAGCTGAAGCTGCGCGCGCGCTGGAAGCTGGGGCGCGAGTTGGCACAGCGAAAATACGACCAAGCCATCGTCCTTCCGAACAGCTTCAAGTCGGCGCTGATACCCTTTTTCGCCGACATTCCGCTGCGCGCGGGCTACGTCGGCGAGTCGCGCTACGGCCTCTTAAACCTGGTGCACAAGCTCGACCAGGCGAAGCTGCCGCTGATGGCGGAGCGCTACGCCCAGCTCGCGGAAAAGCCGGGCGCGGAATTGCCGCGTCCGCTACCCGCTGTGCGGCTCGAGGTCGATCCCGTCAACACCGCGCGCACCACCTCGCGCCTCGACCTGGACCGCTCGCGCCCGATTGCGGCGTTCTGCCCCGGAGCGGAGTACGGCCCGGCCAAGCGCTGGCCGGCGCGGCATTTCGCCGTGCTCGCGCGCGAGCTGGCCAAACGCGGCTACGCCGTCTGGCTGATCGGTTCGGGCAAGGACGCGGAGCTGGGCGAGGAAATCCGCGCGCAGTCTGGCGGCGCGTGCGAGAACCTGTGCGGCAAGACCGACCTCGCCGCGGCGATTGACCTCATCGCCTGCGTCAAGCTGGTGGTAAGCAACGACTCCGGACTGATGCACGTCGCCGCCGCGCTGGGCAAGCCGCTGATCGCGCTGTACGGATCCTCCAGTCCAGCGCACACGCCGCCGCTGTCGCTGTCGTCGCAGCCCGGATTGGCGCGCATCGTCAACCTCGAGATCGAGTGCAGCCCCTGTTTCGCGCGCGAATGCCCGCTCTCGCATTTCAAGTGCATGAACGATCTTTTGCCCGCGCAGGTGCTCGCCGAGATCGACGCGATAGGAAAGCCCCGGCCGACGCCGGGTGACGCGCAGATTCACCGCTAGCGCCGGCCTACAAGCCAGGTCGCACCTGGACCCAGGCAAATAAAATGTTCATGGACTTGGATGCAAACTGAGTGTCCTTATAACTGTCCTAATATGCTCATATAGACAAATATAATTCATGTTTGTCAAATACCTGCAGTGCGATTAAACTGTCCATTATTGTGTCCAAAGAAGTGTCCATAAATGACCGATATTAGCCAATTTCAGCCGCTATTCCCTGAGGAACGGGTCTTAGGGCCGTTACATGAACTGGCCGCGCAACTGATCGCGGAGTGCCACACCCTTCAAGGTCAGGCAGGGGCATCGATGGTTCGCGCGCTTAGTCCAAAGCTGCGCGCTATGAACTCGTATTACACAAACAAAATCGAGGGGCAGCATACCAAGCCCGCAGAAATCGAGCGCGCCATGAAAAAGGATTTCAACGCGGATGCGGCGCTGGCTAGAAAGCAGCGCGTAGCAATCGCGCATATGGAGGTTGAGCAACAGTTCGAACAGGTGCTCGGAAAAACTGCTCCGGGAGAGGTTTTCTCGCCCCTGTTAGTTTGCGAGATTCACGGGTTGCTCTACGGCAAGTTACCCGAAGCCGACCGAGTTACTGACGAACGGGAGGCCATCGTTCCAGGTGAATATCGGAAAAAGGGTGTAAAGGCTGGACTGCATGTTGCTCCGCCGCCGGATGAGATTGAGGAGCTGATGGACGCATGGGCGGGACGCTATCGCAAACTGGCCGGCACGGAAGCGCTTCTGATCGGGGCGGCCTGCTCGCATCATCGACTAACCTGGATCCACCCCTTCATCGATGGCAATGGACGTGCCGCGCGTCTTCATGCGCATCTTGTGTTGCACGCTATGGGACTCACGCAGGGTTTGTGGTCACCCATGCGTGGTCTCGCACGCACGCAAGAGCAGTACTACGCCCGCCTCAACAACGCAGACTTGTCGCGCCGAAACGATTTGGACGGGCGTGGTTCACTTTCGCAAGAAGAGCTAGTCGCTTTCGCTATGTATTTTCTCGGAGTTTGTTTAGACCAGGTGCGTTTCATGCGAGAAAGACTGGACCTTGCTTCGCTGCGAGGTCGACTTAAATCGCTGCTTCTTCATCTGCAACAGCAGCCTTGGGCGATTGGTAGCGAAAAATCCGTCGTCAAGATCGACGCACTGGAAGCATTGCACTACGTTGCTATGGCTGGTCCGATCGAGCGCTCAAGGTTCGTCGCAATGACGGGCCTAGGTGAGCGTACCGGCCGGAGAGTTTTGGCAAGCCTGCTTGATTTTGGTGTGTTGACGGAGGAGTCAACGCGCTCGCCAGTCGCTTTTGGAGTGCCGCTTGATTCGCTGCGGTTTTTGTTCCCGAATCTTTGGCCGGAGGCAGAAGTCAATAGCAATTAATACGACCCTGTTGGGGCCGGGAAATACGCGGACGGCGCCCGCTATGTCCTCTTGTGCTTTAGCCGGATCATCTGCCCGAAAATCGTCTTGCCAGTTGTTGGCACAGAACGGTGGCGCGGGAAATGTTTACGCCCAAATCTGTAGGAACACTTCCCCCGCCTCGACCTTGACCGGGTAGCGCCTGGCGCAGCCCTTGTCCGGCGCGACGGCGCAGCCGTCCTCGAGCTGAATGTTCCAGTTGTGCATCGGGCAGGCGACCTTGCGCCCATGGACGATGCCCTGCGACAGCGGCCCGCCCTTGTGCGGGCACTTGTCGGCGAGCGCGAACACTTCGTCCTCGGCGTTGCGGAACACCGCGATGTCGCCCCGCGCGCTTTTCAGCACGCGCGCGCCCAGCCGCGGAATGTCTTCGACGCGGCAGGCCTTAACCCACTTCACTGCGACTAGCGGCTCCGCGAGCGCTCCCATTGCTATACCTCCAGCAATTCGAATTCGTGTTTCGCCGCGCCGGCGGCACGCTCCTGCCACGGGTCCTTCTCGCCGGAGAGCGCGTACTGCAGCCGCGCGTAGAGCGCCTTGCGGTTGTCCCCGTCATCGACGACGCGCCGCTTGATGTAGTCCAGACCGGCGCGCGCCACGTAGTGCACGGTGCGGTCGAGGTAGCGCGCCTCCTCGCGGTAGAGCTGGAGGAAGGCGCCGGCGTATTCGAGCACCTCGGCTGCGGTTGACACCTTGCACAGGAACTGCGCCACCTCGGCCTTGATGCCGCCGTTGCCGGCGACGCAGATCTCCCAGCCCGAATCCACTCCGATCACGCCCACGTCCTTGATCGTGGCCTCGGCGCAGTTGCGCGGGCAGCCCGACACCGCGAGCTTGACCTTGTGCGGCGCGTACATGCGCCAAAGATCCTTTTCCAGCGCGATGCCCATGTTGGTCGAGTCCTGCACGCCGAAGCGGCACCATTCGGAGCCGACGCAGGTCTTCACCGTGCGCAGCGCCTTGGCATAGGCATGGCCCGAAGGCATGCCGAGGTCGCGCCACACCGCGGGCAAGTCCTGTTTCTTCACGCCGAGCAGATCGACGCGCTGGCCGCCGGTGAGTTTCACCGTGGGAATCTTGTACTTGTCCACCACGTCGGCGATGCGGCGCAATTCGGCGGCGCTGGTGCTGCCGCCCCACATGCGCGGCACCACGGAGTAGCTGCCGTCCTTCTGGATGTTGGCGTGCGCGCGCTCGTTGATGAAACGCGACTGCGGATCGTCCGCCGCTTGGTGCGGCCAAGTGGAAATGAGGTAATAGTTGAGCGCCGGGCGGCAACTGGCGCAGCCGTTGGGCGTGCGCCATTCCATGAACTTCATCACCTCCGGGATCGACAGCAATTTGTGCTCGCGGATCATCCGCCGCACGTCCTCGTGGCTATGGTCGGTGCAGCCGCACACGGGCTTCGCCTTCGATTCGGCCGGCTGGTAGGCGCCGCCCACGGTCGAGGCGAGGATCTGCTCCACCAGCCCGGTGCACGAGCCGCAGGAGCTCGAGGCCTTGGTGTGCTTGCGCACCTCGTCCAGGCTGAACAGGCCCTGCTCCTTGATCGCGCGCACGATCGCGCCCTTGCACACGCCGTTGCAGCCGCACACCTCCATCTCGTCCGACATCGCGGCCGCATTGCTTCTGCCCTGGTGGCCGCTGTTGCCGAGGTGGCTTTGCCCGAACATCAGATGGTCGCGGATGTCGTGTATATCCTGCCGGTCGCGCAAGAGCTGCAGGTACCAGGAGCCGTCCGCGGTGTCCCCGACCATGATGCCGCCGACGATGCGGTCGTCGCAGATGACGAGCTTCTTGTACACGCCGCCGACGGCATCGTGCAGCACGATATCCTCGGTCTGGTCGCCGCCGATGAAATCGCCGGCGGAGAAGAGATCAATTCCCGTGACCTTGAGCTTGGTCGACAGCACCGAGCCCTGGTAGCGGCCGATGCCAAAATGCGCCAGGTGATTGGCGCAAACCTTGCCCATCTCGAACAACGGCGCCACCAGGCCGTAGGCCACGCCGCGGTGCGCGACGCACTCGCCCACGGCGTAGATCTTCGGATCGTAGGTCTGCATGGTGTCGTTCACCACGATGCCGCGCTTGCAATACAGCCCGGCGGATTCGGCGAGTTCGGTGTTGGGCCGGATCCCCACCGCCATCACCACCAGGTCGGCGGCGAGTTCGCTCCCGTCCTTGAACCTGACGGCTTTCACGCGGCCGTCGGCGCCGCCGACGATTTCACTGGTCTCGGTTTTCAGCAGGAACTGCAGGCCCTTGGCTTCGAGCGAATGCTGCAGCATGTCCGCGGCGGTGCGATCGAGTTGGCGCTCCATCAGCCAGTCCATCAGATGCACCACGGTGACGTTCATGCCGCGCGCCTTCAAGCCGTTGGCGGCCTCCAGGCCAAGCAGGCCGCCGCCGATCACCACGGCGTGCTTGTATTTCGCCGCGGCGTCGATCATGGCGTTGGTATCGGCGATGTCGCGGTAGCTGAGCACGCCCTCGAGGTCGGCGCCGGGGACGGGCAGGATGAAGGGATTGGACCCGGTCGCAAGCAGCGCCCGGTCATATTCCGCTTCGGTACCGTCGGAGGCGATGATCTTCCTCGCGCCGCGGTCGATTTTCACTACCTTCTTGCCGAGGTGCAGGCGGATGCCCTTGTCGCGATACCAGTCGACATCGTTCAGCATGATGTCCGCTAGCGTCATTTCGCCCGCCAGCACCGGTGACAGCAGGATGCGGTTGTAATTGGCGTGCGGCTCGGCGCCGAACACGGTGATGTCATACAGATCCGGAGCAAGCTTGAGCAGCTCTTCCAGCGTTCGTACGCCGGCCATGCCGTTTCCGACCATCACGAGTTTCATTTTTTTCATTTCTGTCTCAGCCCGTTACGGCGAAGACCACCACCAACACGACGGCTGCGACCACGCCGATCCCGCACACCCAGGCGCCAATCGCGTCGGCCCGCGTCACATTTCTCTCTGCAATGCTGTCGTCGTACACGCTGCAATGCTCCTCAGGCGGCCGCGCGCATCTGCTTCTGGTACAGGAACTGCAGCACCGCCTTGCGGTATTGCAGGTAACGCGGGTGGCTCGCCAGCGCCAGCCGCTCGCGCGGGCGCGGCAGGTCTATGGCGAGGATCTCGCCGATACCCGCGGCCGGGCCGTTAGTGAGCATGACCACGCGGTCGGAAAGCAGCACCGCCTCGTCGACGTCGTGGGTCACCATGAGCACCGTGCTGCCGGTGGCGGCGACGATGCGCAGCAATTCGTCCTGCAGGTGGGCACGCGTCAGCGCGTCGAGCGCGCCGAAAGGTTCATCGAGCAGCAGCATCTTCGGCTCCATCGACAGGGCGCGGGCGATGCCGACGCGCTGTTTCATGCCGCCGGAGATCTCGTTCGGGAATTTGATTTCCGCGTCACCCAGATGCACCAGCTCGAGGGCGCGGCGGGCGCGGTCTCTCAGCGCAGCCCGGACTTCACGCTCGCCGAACACGCGCTCCACCGCGAGGTAGACGTTGTCGAAGCAGGTGAGCCAGGGCAGCAGCGAATGGTTCTGGAACACCACGCCGCGGTCCGGACCCGGCCCGGCGATTTCGCGCCCGGCGAGTATCATGGCGCCGCTCGACGGTTTGATCAGGCCGGCGACGAGGTTGAGCAGCGTCGATTTGCCGCAGCCGGAATGGCCGATGAGGGAAACGAACTCGCCCTGGTCGATGGCGAGGTCGATGTCGTCGAGCGCGGTGAAAGGCCCCTTGCGCGTATCGAACACCATGCCCACCCGCTCGATGCTGAGATATTTGTCCATGTCTATCTCTTATTGGTCGCGATCATTCGTACTCGAATCGGCGCGCCACGAGCAGCAGCAGTTGCTCCAGCAGCAGGCCGATGATGCCCACCGTGAAAATGGCGATGATGATGTGCTCGACATTGAGGTTGTTCCATTCGTCCCACACCCAGAAGCCGATGCCGACGCCGCCGGTGAGCATCTCCGCGGCGACGATCACCAGCCAGGCGACGCCCATCGCCAGGCGCACGCCGGTCATCATGTAGGGCAGCACCGCCGGAAACAGGATACGGGTGAAGACCTTCCACTCCGACAGATTGAGCACGCGCGCCACGTTCAGATAGTCCTGCGGCACCTGGCGCACGCCGGCAGCGGTGTTGATGATCATCGGCCAGATGCTGGAGATGAATATCACCCAGATCGCCGCCGGATTCGCCGCCTTGAACACCAGCAGGCCGATCGGCAACCAGGCGAGCGGGGACACCGGCCGCAACAGGCTGATGATCGGCGCGCTCATGTCCGAAAGAAAGCGAAAGCGCCCGACCAGGAAACCGAGCGGGATGCCGGCGAGCGCCGCGAGGCCGAAGCCGATGCCCACGCGACCGAGGGAATTGAGCACGTTCCAGCCTATGCCCTGGTCATTCGGCCCGTTGCGGTAGAAGGGATCGCCGAACACCTGCACCGCGGACGCCCAGGTTTTCACGGGGCCGGGAAGATTGGGGCTGGAGGAGGAGAGCAGCGCCCACAGGCCGATGAACAGGGCGGCGCCGATGACCGGACCGATGAGGCGCGGCAACCACTCCGGCGCGCGCGTGCGCACGTAGGGCGGGGGCTCCAACGCTTTCGCCGCCGACGCCGCCTTAGGCATGACGGCCGGCGGCGGCGAAGGCGGCGCGGCATCCTGGAACGGCTCCCTGCTGATATTCACGACCGCGCTCATGCGCGCCTCCTAAGCGACCTTGATCTTAAAAGCGCCCGCGTATTTCTTCGGATCCTTGCCATCCCACACCACGCCGTCTATCAGCTTGGCGCTGCGCATCGGGTCTTTCGGCACGTTCGCCTTCGCCATGGCTGCGGCGTCCCTGTAGATGTCGATGCGATTGACCTTCTTCGCCAGCGCGAGGTAATCCACGTCTTCCTTCAACAGGCCCCAGCGGCGGTGCTGCGTCATGAACCACATGCCATCGGACAGATACGGAAAATTGACCTTGCCGTCGTTGTAGAACTTCATGTAGTTCGGGTCATCCCAGGTCTTGCCGATGCCGTTGTCGTAGCGGCCGAGCATGCGCGCCAGGATCACGTCGCGGTCGGTGTTGACGTAGGACTTGTCCGCGACGGTCTCGGCGGTTTTCTGCCGGTTGGACAACGAGCTGTCGATCCAGCGTCCGGCTTCGAGCACGGCGGCAGTCATGGCGCGCGCGCTGTTGGGGTATTTCTGCACGAACTCGGCGGTGGTTCCGAGCACCTTCTCCGGATGGTCCTTCCAGATTTCCTGCGTCGTGATCGCGGTAAACCCGATCTTGTCGACGATAGCGCGATTGTTCCACGGCTCGCCGACGCAGAAGCCATCCATGTTGCCCACGCGCATATTGGCCACCATTTGCGGCGGCGGCACGGTGATGGTCTTGACGTCGGCAAACGGATTGATGCCATTTGCCGCGAGCCAATAGTAGATCCACATCGCGTGTGTGCCGGTCGGGAAGGTATGGGCGAAGGTATATTCGCGCTTTTCGCGGTCGATCAGCGCCTTCAGGCTGGCGCCGTCCTTGACGCCTTTTTCATGCAGCTTGCTCGAGAGGGTGATCGCCTGGCCGTTGTGGTTGAGGTTCATCAATACGGCCATGTCCTTCTTCAGGCCGCCGACGCCCATCTGCACGCCGTAGACGAGGCCGTAGAGTACGTGCGCGGCGTCGAGTTCCCCGTTCACCAGCTTGTCCCGGACCGAGGCCCAGGAGGACTCCTTCGAGGGAATGATCTTGATGCCGTATTTCTTGTCGAATTCCATCGCCGCCGCCATCACCACCGAGGAGCAGTCGGTGAGTGGGATGAAGCCGATCTTGAGTTCTTTCTTTTCCGGGGCGTCGGAGCCGGCTGCCCAAGCGGCGCTGCGCACCGCCGCGGGAACCAGGTTCATGATGACCGCCGAACCGGCGGCGGCGCCGGCTCGCTTGAGGAAACGGCGCCGTCCGCTGCCGGGTGTATGCGCTTTTGAACTCATGCTGCTCTCCGTAAGAATAAAATTTGTTCAATCGCGGCGATGTGAATTTCCTCCGAATGAACGTCTGCGCTAAAGCCGCAGCCATTCCTGGCCCCGACAACCAAGCTAATGCAAGCACCATGCCAGGCACAGGGAATTGCCCGGAACTCCAGTGTTGGCACGGGATTCCGGCTGGTTTCCCGATGCGGATGAGTACCTGCGCCGTTCGCGTCTGCACTATTGCGGTGCAGCATGCACGGTGACTGCACCTTCGATGTGTTCCAGCGCCGCGCGCATTTTCTTCAGTTCCGGCAGACACGAGCCGCACTCGGTGCCGCATTTGAGTCTGGCCTGCAATGCGTCCAGCGTAACGCCCGGCACCAGTTCGCGCCGGATTTCGGTCTCGGATACGTCGAGGCAGTTGCACACGATGCGGCCGCGATTGAGTGTGCCGCGCGGCGGCGCCAACAAGGGCGCCAGTACCCACGGCCGCACCGCTTCGGCGGAAGCCCCCTGCACCATCATGTTCTTCAGCCACTCTTCGCCCGCCGTCTCGCCCACCAGGCGCACCGCAATGACGGCGTCGCCCTCGACGCGCGCCGCCTTGAACACGCCGCGGCGCAGGTCGCGGTAGTGCATGGTGGACTCAGGCACATCCAGCCCAAGCAGGCGATCGAGTTCGCGCAGCGGCGCGGCATCCGGCGGCGCCGCGCTGTAGGCACGGAACACGAGCACCGCATGTTCTCGGCCAACGAGGTTCACGCTGGCGTAATCGAATTTCGCCAGCAGCGGCTGCAAGCGCTCGGCCAAGTGCTGCGCCGAGGGCATCGCATCGATGCCGAAGCGGCGCATCGCCACCAATGTGTGCGGCAATTCCACTTTTTCCGCCTGCACCGCGGCGTGCTTCAACTCCGGCTGTTTCGAATGCGGGTCGAAGTCGCTGGCGGTGAGCGCGTTCGCGCCCGCGCCGTGCATGAACTGGCTGCCCCAGTGCATGGGCACGAACACCTGTGCCGGGCGCAGCTCGTCCGAGCCCTGCACGCGCAAGGTCAGCTTGCCGCGCCGGCTCTTCAGGCATACCAGGTCGCCGTCCGTGAGGCCGCGGCGCGCCATGTCGTCGCGGTGCATCCCGGCGTAGGGTTCGGGGCTGTGATTGAACAGGCGCGCCACCGTGCCGGTGCGGCTCATGCCGTGCCACTGGTCGCGCAAGCGGCCGGTGGTGAGATGCAGCGGATAGCGCGCGTCGGTGCGCTCCGCGGTGTCCTGATGGCGCACGCCGGCGAAGCGCGCGCGGCCATCGGCGGTGGCGAAACGGCCGTCCGTATACAGCCGCGCCGCGCCGCCTGCGGCGCCTTCCGCGAGCGGCCATTGCTGCGGGCCGTCGGCTTCGAGCCTGGCATAGCTAAGCCCGGTGATGTCGAGGTCGCGGCCGCGCGTGCTTTCGCGATGCTCGTTGAACACCTCCTCGGTGGTGCGGTAAGCGAACAGTCTTTCGGCGCGCGCGTCGCCGAGCTTGGCGCCGAGCCGGCGCGCGAAGTCGCTGACGATTTCCCAGTCGGCGCGCGCCTCCCCCGGCGGCGTAACGGCGGCACGCACCCGGCTGATGCGCCGCTCCGAATTGGTGAGCGTGCCTTCCTTTTCCCCCCAACTGGACGCAGGCAACAGGATGTCCGCGTAGGCCGCGGTATCGGTGTTGCGATAGACCTCCTGCAACACCACCAGTTCGGCCGTGGCGAGCGCCTTGCGCACCAGGTTCTGATCGGGCATCGATTGCGCCGGGTTGGCGCAGGCGATCCATAGCGCCTTGATCTTGCCTTCCTCGATCGCCTGGAACAGCTCGACCGCGGTCTTTCCCGGCTCGGCCGGCACCCAGTCCACGCCCCACAGCCGCGCCACTTCGGCGCGGTGCGCCGGGTTGGCGAGATCGCGGTGCGCGGACAGCAGGGTTGCCATGCCGCCGACCTCGCGTCCACCCATGGCATTGGCTTGTCCGGTAAGCGAGAACGGCCCCGCGCCGGGCTTGCCGATCTGGCCGGTGGCAAGATGCAGGTTGATCAGCGCCGCATTGTTGTGCGTGCCGTGCACCGACTGGTTCAAACCCTGGCAATAGAGCGACAGCGTCGGCGTGCACGCCCCGAACCATTTAGCCGCGCGCACGATATCCCCGGCCGGGACGCCGCACAGCTCGGCGGCGGCTGCGGGCGTGTACTCGCGCGCGATCTCCTTCGCCGCAGCGAAACCCGCCGTGTGGGCACGGATGTATTCATGGTCCACCAGGCCTTCCCACAGCAAAACATGCAGCATGGCGTTGTAGAGCGCGATGTCGCTGCCTGGGAGGATCGGCAGATGCAGGTCGGCCATCGCCGCCGTGTCGGTGCGGCGCGGGTCGACGACGATGAGTTTGAGCGCGGGATTCCTCGCCTTCGCATCCTCGATGCGGCCAAACAGCACCGGATGCGCATACGCGGCGTTGGAGCCGGCGATGAACACGCAGCCGGCATGGTCGATGTCCTCGTAGCAGGCGGGCGGCGCGTCCGCACCCAGGCTCGCTTTGTAGCCGGACGCGGCGGAGGACATGCACAAGCGCGAATTGGTGTCGACGTTGTTGGTTCCGATGAGCCCCTTCGCCAGCTTGTTGAAAACATAGTAATCCTCGGTGAGGAGCTGGCCGGAGATGTAGAAGGCAACGCTGTCGGGACCGTGGGCGCGGATCAGGCTGGCGAACTTCACCGCGATGCGATCGAGCGCCTCGTCCCAGGTGACGCGGCTGCGCGCGAGACCGCGCGCCTCGCGCTGCTCCGGATACAAGGCGCGGGTATCGTGGCGCGCCGTCAGATGCAGCGTCGCGCCCTTGGTGCATAGCTTCCCGAAATTGGCCGGATGCTCAGGATCCCCGCGCACGCCGGCAATGCGAGCGTCGTCGCTGGCTATGATTACGCCGCAACCGACTCCGCAGTAGCAACAAATGGATTTCGTTTCCCGCATTGCACCCCCCGATTCGAGAAGATGCAAAGCAACAGCCGTGCCACGACGCTCAGGCGCGGTGATTCATGGATCTAGCTTGGGTATCGGAACTGAACCGGCCCCCGGGCGCAACAGCGTAGTGCGCCGCGACGCTCAGGTGCATCGGCGTGGTGCGCGCTTCGCGGTGTTAAAGTGAAGCCGGCCGGTAAGCCGGGTTCTGTTACGGGGATTGCTCCCTATGACGGTCATTCCTCTAGGCGCCGGGTTGCCCCGGCGCTCCAGCCACCTACCCGCGGACTTGAGCGAGCCACTCATGGCACGCCGGGATTGCGCGTGCCGCATCCGCCTATTTGGTGTTGCTCCGGGTGGAGGTTACCGCGTTTCACCCCTTGGGCGCCAGACGCGCGGACGAGTCCGCGCGCCGGTCCACAAGGACTCGTCTCTGTGGCCCTATTCCTCGTCTTTGCCGAAAGCAAGCCTTCGACTAGTACGTACGGCCGTTAGCCGTCACCCTGCTCTGTGGAGCCCGGACTTTCCTCTCCGCACCCTGCGGCACGCAGCGACCGTCTGGCCAGCTTCACATGTGGATTTTAACACCTGAGCGCTGCGCAGCCGCGCCGTTTCGCTGCAGCCGGCATCGCCCACGCAGGGCGGGCCTCGAGCTACTTCTTGCGGCCCTGGCGCCGCTGGACCTCGCTCTCGCCTCGGCAAGGCGGGGTGTCCTGCGGCTCCTCGGCCTGCTTGCGCCCGGGGCGGAAGTGCCGGGTATCGTCGTAATAGCGCTCGTCTTCGTTACCCACAGTCCAGCCGGGAATGCCCAGCACCGGCAGCGGCGCGTAGGCCGCGGTCGCGGCGAGCGCCTTCGGGTCGCTGAAATATTTTGCCAGGCGCGCATCCAGCGTGGCGAGTTGCTGCGGCAGGGACCGCTCCAGCTCGCGCGGCGGCACATCGAAAATCACGGTCTTGGCGGTGATGCCCTTGTAGGGCTGCAGGGCTTTCTCGTAGATCGAGTGCCCGAACACGTAAAAGCGCATGGACTCGATGACCTCGCTCCGGCGCTGCCAGAACAGCTCCTTCCACTTGAAATCGCGCAACAGCGCGCCGAGTTCCGGTTCGCCGCTCGCCACGATTACGCCGCCTTCGTCGAACAGGGTGAGCACATCGCGGGGCGTGCCCCGCGATCCACCCTCGGTGCGGGGCGTGCCCCGCGATCCACCCTCGGTGCGGGGCGTGCCGCGCAAACCCTCCCCCTGGCGCGCCAGCATCTCCCGATAGTGGTGGCGGTTGATGGCCGCTTTGCTCCGCGGAAACGTGATCCACACCAGGGCATTGAACAGGTCATGCCAGTTGCGGCTGCGGGTCAGCACCTTGCCGCGGGCATAGACCCGGGTTTCGTAGGGCTCCTCGGTCTTCGCTTCCTGCGGCACGAACTCCACCGGCACGCCGCCTCCGCTCGTCACCTCGCGCTCGTCGCACATCCGGTTCAACTGGGCCAGGGTGGGAAAGTGATCTACCGGCAACCGCTCGATCAGCGGGGCGAGCGTGGCGAAGGCCGGCGATGCGAGGAGCTCCCACCGGTTCCAAATAGGGGGAGCAGCGGTGGCCATCGCGACTGATCCGGCTATTGCAGGCGCCAGGCGAGATTCTCGCCGGCGCGCAGCGGCACCAGTTCGTCATCGCCCAGGGCGAGCGAGGATTGCACCTGCCAGCTCTCGCGCCGCAGGGTGATCTTTTCGGTGTTGCGCGGCAGGCGGTAGAAATCCGCGCCGTAGAAACTGGCGAAGGCTTCGAGTTTGTCCAGCGCCCCCGCCGCCTCGAAGGCCTCGGCGTAGAGCTCGATTGCCGCGTGCGCGGTATAGATGCCCGCGTGCCCGCACAGCGCCTCCTTGTTGCGGCGCGAGTGCGGCGCGCTGTCGGTGCCGAGGAAGAACTTGGGGTTGCCGCCGGTTGCGGCCTGCACCAATGCCCAGCGGTGCGTCTCGCGCTTGAGCAGCGGCAGGCAGTAGTGATGCGGGCGGATGCCGCCTGCGAACATCGCATTGCGGTTCATCAGCAGGTGGTGCGCGGTGATGGTGGCGGCGACGTTGGCCGGGGCCGCGGCCACGTACTGGACCGCCTCGCGCGTGGTGACGTGCTCAAGCACCAGCCGCAAGCCGGCAAAACGCTGCGTGATCTGCGGCAGCACCGTGTCGATGAACGCCTGTTCCCGGTCGAACACATCCACCTCCGGGTCGGTGACCTCGCCGTGGAGCAGCAAGGGCAGGCCCGTTTTTTCCATGGCCTCCAGCACCCCGAAGCAGTGCTCGAGGCGCGTCACGCCGGAATCGGAATTGGTGGTGGCCCCGGCCGGGTAATACTTGACCGCATGCACTCTGCCGCTCGCCTTCGCCAGCGCGATCTCGTCCGGCGCGGTGTTGTCGGTGAGATAGAGCGTCATCAGCGGCTCGAAGCTCGAATTTGCGGGCAACGCCGCCAGAATGCGCCCGCGGTAGGCCTCGGCCAGCGCCACGGTGGTCACCGGCGGCCGCAGGTTGGGCATGACGACGGCGCGGGCGAATTGGCGCGCCGTGTGCGGCAGCACGGTAGCGAGCGCGGCACCGTCGCGCAAGTGCAGGTGCCAGTCGTCAGGGCGGGTGAGCGTAAGGGTTTGCATGGCAGGCGCGATTATACTCGCCGCACGCCGCTAGCCCGGACATTAGGCAGCAATACGGCAATAGCTACTTTTCTCCCGCGGCGTCGCGCAAAGCGAGCGCCCGTTCATACAGCTCGTTCTTGCTCGCGCCGGTGATCGCGGCGGCTAGCGCGGCTGACTGCTTGAGCGACAACTGCGCGAGCAGAAGGCGCAGCACCCGATCGGCCTCGGCCGACAATCCCTGCTGCTCTTGCTCCGGCGCGCCGGAGACGATCAACACGAACTCTCCGCGCTGCCGGTCGCGGTCGGCTGCGAGCCAGGCGCTTGCCTCGTCCAGCCGGCAGCGGTGGATGGCCTCGAACAGCTTGGTCAACTCGCGCGCGATCACGATCTCGCGTTCCGCACCGAGCGTTGCCGCGAGGTCGGCGACGCACTCGGTCACGCGGTGCGGCGCCTCGTAGAACACCAGCGCGTAGGGAAGCTCGCGCAGCGCAGCGAGCGCCGTGCGCCGCCCCGCTGGCTTGACCGGCAGAAAACCGTAGAACAGAAAATGCGGCGCCGCCAGACCGGCCGCCGACAGCGCCGCAATCGCGGCGTTGGCGCCGGGTATCGGGCACACCGTAATGCCCGCCTCCATTGCGCGCGCCACCAGTAGCGCTCCCGGATCGGAGATCCCGGGAGTGCCGGCGTCGCTCACCAAGGCGATGGTCTTGCCCGAGCGCATCCGCGCAACGAGCTCGGCTGCGCGTATCGTTTCATTGTGCTCGTGCAAAGCGACAAGCTTGGCGCCGATGCCGTGGTGCGCGAGCAGGTGCCCCGTCGTGCGCGTGTCTTCCGCGGCCACCAGATCGACTTCGGCCAGCAGCGCGAGGGCGCGCGCGCTGATGTCGCCCAGGTTTCCAATTGGCGTGGCGACGACATATAATTTCCCGGCACCCTCCGAGGCTTGCTCCCCATGGCCCTGCCGTTCCGACTGCGTAGCGCGCTTTTCGCTCTTGTGCCGCTTCTTCATAGCATGGGATTGTGCGTTGCGGCCGGCAATGAAGCAAGCGCAGTGGAAAGGCGAGCGCAAGCAGGCGGTATTCGGGCACGGCGCCGGCGTTGCCCTCGACCATGACGAGCCAGGCGAAGGCACGCGGTAATCTCGCCGAGGCGCTGGCGGCAGACTACCTGCAGGCGCGCGGCTTGCGGCTGCTTGAGCGCAACTATAGCTGCCGCCTGGGCGAGATCGATCTGATCCTGGCCGACGGTCCTGCCCTGGTGTTCGCCGAAGTGCGGTTGCGGCGCAACCTCGATTTCGGCGGAGCGGCGGCGAGTATTACTGCGGCCAAGCGTCAACGCATCCTGAGGGCCGCGCGTCATTACCTCTCAGGCAGGCCAGAGGGGCCATGCCGATTCGACGTGATATTGCTCGACGCGCTCGACCCGGACCGTATTGAATGGATCAAGGATGCCTTCGGTGAATAACAGCTCATTACAAAATGAGATCTAAGGGAAGCTCTGATCAAGTCCTCGTTATGATCAGAGCTTCCTCTGACTTGGAGGATTTACCAGGGGCATCGCCCCCTTGTTCCGGCCGTGTCTAAGGTAGAATAGGTGTTTCGCTTTCATGGAGCATGGATGGATCTCGTTGCACGCGTCAGTCAGCATTTCGCCGACAGTGTCCAGACCAAGCGGAAGTCGGCCGAGCTCCTGGCCGCGCCGATCGCGCAGGCGGCGGAGCTGATGGTGAAATGTCTGCTCGCCAACGGCAAGATTCTTGCCTGCGGCAACGGCGGCTCGGCCGCCGACTCGCAGCACTTCAGCGGCGAACTGCTCGGGCGCTTCGAGCGCGAGCGTCCGGGTCTGGCGGCGATCGCCCTTACCACCGACACCTCGACCCTGACCGCGATCGCGAACGACTACGATTACGAACAGGTGTTCGCGCGGCAGGTACAGGCGCTGGGGCAGGCGAACGACGTGCTGCTGGCGATCTCCACCAGCGGCTATTCTAAAAATGTCATCGCCGCGATCCACGCCGCACATGATCGCGACATGCAGGTGGTGGCGCTGACCGGCAAGAGCGGCGGCAAGATCGGCAGCCTGCTGGCCAAAGAGGATGTGCATATCTGCGTGCCCTCGGACAGGACTTCGCGCATCCAGGAAGTGCATTTGCTTACGCTGCACTGCCTGTGCGACGGCATCGACACGTTGTTACTGGGAGCTGAATCATGACTGCTTTGAACAAGACTGTTCCTCCGCTTCGCGCGCTGGCGCTCGCCGCTCTGCTCGGGCTCGCGCCGCAGTTGCAGGGATGCCTTCCGTTGGTGGCCGGCGGCGCCGGCGCCACGGCGCTCGTTCTGGACGACCGGCGCTCGGTCGGCGCGCAGACCGAGGACAAGGAAATCGACTTGCGCGGCGAAAGCCGCATCAACGACCGCTTTGGCGACAAGGTGCACATCAACGTCACCAGCTTCAACCGCAACCTGCTGCTCACCGGCGAAGCGCCCGACGCCGCCACCAAGACGCAGATCGAAAACATCGTGCGCGAAATCGCCAACGTGCGCGGCGTGGTCAACGAGATTCAGATTGCCGGGGTAAGTTCGTACAGCGCCCGCGGCAACGACAGCTACCTCAC
>Ga0156022_1266_pt2 | contig 21724 bp, 15 predicted proteins | sample RifCSPlowO2_02_FD_107676 | JGI IMG/M metagenome (GOLD analysis project Ga0156022, IMG submission 107676) | Betaproteobacteria bacterium RIFCSPLOWO2_02_FULL_65_24 | reverse complement strand
AGCGCTCGGGATAGCGTTGCACCAGCTCGGCGAGCCCGTCGTTTGCAATCCGGGCGATTTCGGGCGACTTCTCGGGCCCGGCCAGCACCGCCGGTTGCGGCCCCGGAACGGTGAGCACCTGGCAATAGCCCTCGCCGAACTGGTCCATGATGCGGAAACGGTGCTCCAGGTCGCGCAGCCGGATATTGCCGCTGGTGCGCTTGCCCAGCCCTTCCTGGGCCGCGGACATGCCCTGAACGTAAAGAAAGTACTTGTCCGGCTGAATGTGGTTGAAGATATCGATTTTCCGCATGACTGCTCCCCGCTGTTGAACTGGAGCCGTCGCCTGTTGCCCGCCGGCCCGTGGCCGCCGAGGATACCAGCTGGGGGGGCTCGACACGAAAAAAAGGGCCACCGGAGTGGCCCCTGCAGGCTGGATTGCCCCGCGCGATGGTCAGTGGCCCGTTACGCGGCGATGCGGCCAGTAGTCCTTGGACAGCGCCCAGAGAGCAAAAACGAGGATCAGCGCACCGATGACGATGGCGTTCCAGGTGGCCGCCGCCTGCTGGCTGAAATTGAGCACGAACGGCGAAACCACGAGCCACAGCCCCATGGCGGCGCTCACCCATTCCTCCCAGGCCTTCGGCACACCCAGCTCGATCACTGAATACACGACGATCGCTATGCCGAGGATGACGGCGTTCAACCGGGCGGCTTCGATGTCGGTGTAGCCCACCACCCAGGGTGAAACAACCAGCCATACCCCCAGCAGCAACTCGACCCAGTCCTGCCAGCGTTTGGTTCTCATGTCGACTCCTTCCATGAAGAAAAGCGACACAGGCTTAGACCGCACACACTGGATGGGTTCCAGTGATGCGGCAGGGGTCATGCCGGAGGCGGAGTGCGGTTTCCACATTGTGAAATAAAATGGCGTGCACGGCCCGGATTTGCCACCGTCATAAAACCGGCGTTAAATAGTGCCCCGGGGAGGATATGCCGGCGGCATGCGGTGCGATCCCTCCGTGACAGGATGCCTTGACGACGTTTGGATTCAGGAGGAACAAGCCGTGAACCAGATGACCGACATTGCCCAGCTTCGCTCGCGCGGTGGCTCGTCCCAGTACGATGTGGAATTCGACCCGGGCAGCGGCACGCTCTGGGGCTTCTTCAATCCGGGCGGCGCGCCCTGCTTCAACCTTGGGCTGCTTGCCGATATCCGTGCCCACGACAGCGCGCTTCAGGCGAACAACGGCTACGTGCTGCACCAGGGCTCCATGCACAAGGTTCACTACTATGTGGCGGCCTCGAAAACGCCCGGCATCTACAACCTGGGGGGCGACCTGTCGCTGTTCGTGCTGCTGATCAAGACCCGCCATCGCGAGGCGCTGGAACACTATGCGCGGCTGTGCGTCGACAACATCTATCCGCGCATCCGCAACTACTTCTGCCCGACGCTCACCACGATTTCCCTGGTGCAGGGCGATGCGCTGGGCGGCGGCTTTGAAACGGCCCTTTCCAGCGACGTGATCATTGCCGAGCAGAGCGCTGCCATGGGCTTGCCCGAAGTGCTGTTCAACCTGTTCCCCGGCATGGGCGCCTACAGTCTGCTCACGCGGCGCATCGGCAGGAGAGCCGCCGAAGAGCTCATCCTGTCGGGACGCCTGTTTCCGGCCGACAAGCTGCACGCCATGGGGCTGGTCGACGTGGTGGCCCCGGACGGACAGGGCGAGACGGCCGTGCTCGAATGGATACAGAAAACCCACAGGCGCCGCAATGGCATACAGGCCGTTTACCAGGCCCGAAAGCAGGTCCACCCGATCGAGCGCGAAGAGCTGGACCGGGTCGTCGACGTCTGGGTGGACGCGGCGCTGCGCCTGGAAGACAAAGACCTGAAAATGATGGAGCGCCTGGTCCGCTCGCAGGTGCGGCGCGCCTCGGACAGCATCGCAATGGCGCTGGAAGAGCGCCCCCTGGCGCTGGCGGCGAGCGCCTGAATCGCGGGCGCGTCGACTCAGCGCACGGTGCGCTGGCGCTTCGCCAGGTATTCGGCGAGCGACCGGGCCACGGCATCGAACTCCTCGCGCAGCGCGCCCACGACACCGGGCATGTCCGCCTTGAGCGACGGATCGCTCATGGCGGCCACACGGCTGCAATAGAGCGTCAGCCGATCGGCTCCGACGCTGGAGACCGAGCCCTTCAGCGCATGCACCACCGCGCGCAGATCGCCCGGAGACAGTTGCGCCGGATTCTCCATTCGGCGCAACAGCGCTTCGGAGTCGGCGAGGAAAGCCTTGACGAGCTTCTCCATGAAGTCGCCGTCCCGGCCGAGCTCCTCCAGCAACCCCATGGTTTCGGGATTCAGCACCGGCGATTCCACCGGAGTGAGCGCCGGCCGGCGCACGCTCGCCGGCGGGGCCGGCGTCTCCAGCGGCTTTGCGCCGAGCTCGGCGATCGTGTCGAGCAGCCGGGCCGCTTCGATCGGTTTGGCGAGAAACGCGTCTGCCCCGGCCTCCAGGCTTTCTGCTTTTGCCTCGGGCGTCACGTCGGCTGACAGCACGATCACCGGAAGCTGCTCACGCCCGGGGAACATGAAGCGTATGCGCTTCAACGCGCCCAATCCGCCGAGGTCGGGCATGTTGCGGTCCACGATCACCAGGTCATAGCGGTCTTTCTCCACCGCGTCCAGCGCCTGCTCGCCGTTCTCCACCAGATCCACCGTATGGCCGGCGCGCTCCAGGATCTTGCTGATGACGGTCCGGTTGCTCGCGTTATCGTCCGCCACCAGGATCCTGAAGGGCCGCGCGCTGTCGCGCCGCTTCAGGTATTCGGCGAGGAACACCACGTCGCTCTTGTCGTCTTCCGCGGCGAGCACCGCGCTCAGCGCCTTGCGCAGCAGCCGTTGCTCGATCGGGGATTCCAGCACGGCGTTGCGACCCCCGGGCACGCTTTCCATGCCCGGCGGCCGCGCACCGGCCGGCATGACGATCACCACGGGAAGATGCGCCGAATGCACCAACCGCCGCAGCTGTCCCATCATCGCCAGGGCCTCGGGCGAGGTCCGCGCATAGACCAGGGCGGCCTGCGGTTGCGGGGCGGTGCTGATTTCGCGCAGTGTTCGTGCAGCGGCGTCCCCGACCGTGGCCGCCGGCAGGGCGCGCATCTGCCAGGCGGTGAGCATGCCGGTCACCGCATCCCGCTCGGCCTCCGGGAATCCGACCACCAGCACACCGACCCCGGTCAGCTGCGCGCCCGCCGGCGCGATGCCCCGCACCTGCTTTTCGAGCTCCACCTCGAACCAGAAAGTGCTGCCCAGGCCCACCGCACTTTCCAGGCCGATGCGCCCGCCCATGAGCTCCACCAGTTGTTTTGCGATGGTCGTCCCCAGCCCCGTGCCGCCGAACCGGCGCGTGGTGGATTCGTCCACCTGCGCGAAGCTGTCGAAAATGCGCGACTGCGCTTCGTAGGGAATGCCGATCCCCGTATCGCGCACCGAGAACTTCAGCGCGGCGCGCGCTTCGGACTCGGTGTTGAGCGACACGTGCATGGTCACCGAGCCCTTTTCGGTGAACTTGATGGCATTGCCCACGAGGTTGATCAGCACCTGGCGCAGGTGGTGAGCATCGCCGCGAAGCGCCGTGGGCACCTGAGGCATGATCGTCACGATCAGCTCCAGCCCCTTGTCCTGCGCGTGCTGGAGCAGGATCTTGGCCGTGCTGTTCACCAGCGCATTCAGGTCGAATTCGGTGCTTTCCAGGACCAGCTTCCCGGCCTCGATCTTGGAGAAGTCCAGAACGTCCTCCACCAGTCCGAGCAGCACGCGCGACGATCCCGACAAGGTCTGCACCATGTCGAGCTGCTCGCGGTTGAGCTGCGTATCGCGCAGCAGCTCCGCCATATTGACGATGGCATTGAGGGGCGTGCGCATCTCGTGGCTCATGACCGAAACGAAGCGGCGCTTCGCCTGGTTGGCCGCTTCGGCGCGCTCCACCGCTGCCGACATGCGCCGCACCAGGGTGAGCACGTAGACCGCCAGGACGCCCATGCCGATCATGAGCCCGAGGCCGACCGCCAGGTGCTGCTGCCAGAAGGAGCTCAGCACGAGCACCGCCGAAAAACCGAGCATGGAGAACAGCAGCGAAGTCAGCAGGTAGCGCGCCCCGTAGCGGAAGCCGTTGGCCAGCGTGATCCAGATGTAGATCAGGAACAGAGGCAGCGCATGCACATCGGCCGCAACCATGAAAAAGCTTGTGGCGCCCGCGTCGAGCGCTGCACCCAGCAGCCGCCGGGTGCGTGACACACCGGGCTGGAGCACGATGGCGACGATCAGGGAAACGGCGGCCGCGAGGAAGGCCACCATGGCGCTCAGGTAGACCACGTCGGCCTCGCGCGCCTCCCCCGAGTCGATAAACGCGCGCGGCAGCAGGTAGAAGAACAGGACGATGCCGACGGCCAGCCGGATGAGCGCCTGTTCGTGCTCGGTGTCGGGCCGGGTTTTCAGCCAGGCCCACAAAGCCCGGATTCTTGCCGTCATCAGTTTGGACGGGGGTCCGGCACCGGGTTCAGCGAGTCACTCAGCTCTCGCTTGATCCTGAGCGTATCCTGCCGCACCTCCAGGAAGGCATCGACCAGCCGGGGATCGAGATGCGAACCCCGCTGCTGCTTCAGATAGGCATACGCCTCATCGGCGGACCAGGCCCGTTTGTACGGCCTGTGCGAGGTAAGGGCATCGAAGACGTCGGCCACCGCAACGATGCGCGCGACGAGCGGTATATGGTCGCCCACCAGGCCGTGCGGGTAGCCCGACCCGTCGAACCTCTCGTGATGGCCGAGCGCAATCAGCGCTCCCATTCGCAGGTACTCCGAGGGGCTGCCCTTCAGGATTTCGTAGCCGATGATGGGATGCTGCTTCATTTCCTGCAGCTCCGGCTCCGAGAGCTTGCCCGGCTTGAGCAGGATATGGTCGGGTATGCCGATCTTGCCGATGTCGTGCAGCGGAGCCGCGAGCTCGATGGTCTGCGCCTCGTCGGGCCGCAACCCGATGGCGTCGGCAATCAGGCGCGAATAGCGGGCCATGCGGATGATGTGATTGCCGGTTTCCGAGTCGCGGAACTCCCCCGCCCGCGCCAGCCGGTACAGCGTCTCCTTTTCCCGCGTGCGCACCTCTTCGGTCGCTTCGTGGACCATGACCTCGAGCAGCTTCTTGCGGTCTTCCAGCACCAGGTGCTGGCGCCGCAGCGTGAGCAGGTTCTTGCAGCGCGCCAGGCATTCGCGCGTGTCCACCGGCTTGTTGAGGAAATCGGTGACTCCCGCGTCGAGCGCGGTGTAACGGATCTTGCGATCGTCGTTGACCGTGACCATCACCACCGGGACGTGCTGGTATTCGGCGAAGCCGCGCAGCCGCCTCACGAACTCGATGCCGTTCATCTGCGGCATCTGGAAATCGACCAGCACCAGGTCGGCACCGTGTTCGCGGGCCCATTTGATGGCTTGCACCGGGTCGCCGAAGGAATGCACCTCGACGGCGGAGTCCAGACCCGTGACGACCTGCTCGAGGATTGCGCGGCTGGTGGACTGATCGTCCACGATGATCACGGCATTGCGCACCGTAGGCAGGACGCGGATCGGTGTCGGCACTATGGCTCCTCGCGGCGTAGGCTAGAGCGTACCCTTGCCGGGTCCGTGCTGTCCACATTCCAGCGGCATGAAAAAAGCCGTACGCCGGTGGCGCCCCCGCGTACGGCTTCGGCTCCCGCCCTGTGCCGCTTACTTTGCCTTCTCGTCCTTCTTCTGCGGCAGCAGCTGCGCGCGCTCGCGCAGCAGCGACTCGATGTCGGAATTGCGCACCAGGTAGGTCCAGCCCTTGAGCTTGCCCTCACGCTCCAGCTGCATGAGCTGGCCCTTGTAATTTTCCTCGAATTCCTTGTCCTTTTTTTCCTTGTCCTCGGGCGACTCGTCCTTGCCCGGGGTGCGCGTCTTGGGAGGATCGCCCGTGAGCGCGACGCGCATGTAGCGAAGATCGCCCTCCTGGCGTCCCATCTGGAGCGTGTAATGGGTGTTGTGGAAGGTGTCGATCTTGAGCGTCACCCCCTGCTCGAACCCCGCCTTGGAAGGATCGCTCGCCACGTCGGCGAGCGCAACGTAGATCAGCACGCTCACCAGGTCCTGGACCTTGTTGTTGTCCAGCGGCTGCGAGCTGTCGGCAAATTTCCAGTCGGCCGATTCGCTCGAACGGGTCACCGTCCAGCGCACCCTGCCGTCCCCGGTGAGCGAGGTCATGGTCTTGGCGCCAGGCACCCGGACCAGGTCCCTGGCAAGCCAGGGAGCGGGCTTCGCCTCGACGTTCGAAAGCGGATCGGACACGACCACCACGGTGTCCTTTTCCGCTCCGACGACGTAGCGGCCCGTGGGGTCGGGCGTGCCCTTGGTCGGGACACTCGTCTGGCTCTGCTTCAGCACCTTCTTGCCCAGGAGCAGCCGCGAAATGCTCTTGCCGTCCTTGTCCTTCAGCTCCAGGAGCGTCCCCGCATTCTTGGCATCCGCCGAGTTCGGCTCCACGAGATCCAGGCGCGGGCGCTGTTTTTCTCCGAGCGGCTCGACCTGGGTCACCTTGAGCTCCGCGAGCTTCGCGAGAAGCTCCCCGATGCGCTCGACGTTCGCGGGGAAGTCCAGCCGCTCGCGTACGTGCCAGCTGCCGTTCCTGCGCTGCAGCGTGACTTCGTTTGCGGCCTCCTGCACGCGGATTTCGGCCACGTTGGCCACGATGAGGCCGGGCACCAGCCGCTGCCCGACCCTCGCGTCACTGGAGCGCCAGTCGCTGCGCTGCGAATACATCACCCACCCGCCCGCGACGACGAGCACCGCGAGCAGGCCCAGCAGGATGAGAAATTGCTTGCGCGTCATATCGCCGCTGTCCTTTTTCTGCGGTACATCGCAAACCCCAGCCCGAACAGCGCCACAAGCACGGGCACCAGCGCGATGTTGACCACCTTGGTCCAGAACTGGAGCGCTTCGCTGTCGGCGCGAAGGTCGCGGCGCACCTCTTTCAGCTCGCGGCGTATCTCGGCCGCCCGCTTGCGGAAGCTTTCGACCTCCGCCTGTTGCTCGGGGGTCAGGATCGCGGCCTGCCCCGCACCCGGGCCCTTCTTCTGCAGCGATTCGAGCTTCTGCTGGGTCTGCTGCAGCCCGTCTTCCAGTTCCTTGAGCTTGCCGACATAGTTCTGCGCGGCCCGCGCCTCCATTTCCCGGATGACCGTGAACGGCCGTGCCGCGACCGCACGGGTGCGCACGTCGATCAGCGCCGGGTCGCCTGCATATTGCTCCACCAGCGCCTGCGCGAAAGCGAGGTTGCTGTTGGCCGGCACCACGATGCGCTGGCCGAAGATTTCCTGGATCTGCACGGCCGCGCCGTCGTTGATGAAATCGCTGTCCGCAATCAGCGCGACGCTGGTCTCGCCCTTTGACTCCGCCAGGTGAGGCCCGGGGGCGGCATCGCCCTCACCCTTGGAGGCCTTGCCCGACTCGGATTTCGCTGCGCCTTTTGCGGCACCCTTCTTGTCCGCGTCCTTGGGGGCCGGTGCTCCGTCGGCAAAGGCAGTTTTGAATTTTCCGGTGAGCTTCAGCGCAATCGGGTACTCGACGCCCGAAGGCTTGAAGCCCCGCACCGACGCTTCACCCTGGGTGGTGGCGTTGGCGATGTCGGTGAGTTGCGAAAAGGTGGACGAGTGCACCAGCACCTCCTGCTTCAGGCCCTCGATGGGCTTGCCGGTGATGGCCCCGGCCATGGGGATCATGGTGAACCCCAGCCGCCCGGTGGAGATGTCGTCGGGGTTGAAGGCTTCGCTGTTCAGCGAAAGCACGGTGGACATCTGCTGCGCGCCGGCCCCCGAGATGAATTTCATGTCCTGGACGACCTTGGTCGCATCCATCCCGAGCCCCCATCCCTTGAGCAGGTGTTCCAGGGTGGACTGGGTGCCGCCCTGCTGCGCGCCCGGCAGCACGTCGAAATAGGCATAGGGATCCAGCAGGGCGATCATCTTGCCGCCCCGCATGAGGTACTGATCGAGCGCGTACTCGGTTTCCTCGGAAATTCCGCGCGGATGCACCACCAGCAGCACCTGGATGTCCGCGTCGATGCGTTTCGCATCCATGCTCACGCGCTTGACGTTGAAGTCGCGTTCCAGCTCCGCAATGAAGACCTGCTTGTCCGCGGGCGGCATGCCCATCTGCGGCACCCCGCGGCTGCCGAAGAGCGGCAGCGGCGAGAGCACGCCGATCACCGGCTTGTCGGTGCGGGTCGCGCGCGCGATGGCGCGCGCGATGTCGTATTCGAGCAGCTGCTCGCGGTCCAGCGACAGCACCGGCATGGCAATCTTCTGGTCGGCGTAACTCACCGACAGGCCCAGGTAGAAGCGGTCGCCCGCCTGGGTGACCTGCGCTTCGACGCCCTCCAGCGTGGCCGAATCCTCGGCATCCGAATCGGGTTGCGGGTTGAGCTTCTCGACGACCACCTTGCCGCCGCCCGCCTGGCGGAACTCGCCCAGCAGATCCTCCACGCGCCGGGCGAATCCCTTGATGGGCAGCGGCACGTTCTCGCCGCTCTCGGTGTAGTAGAAGCGCACCTTCACCGGCGCTTCGAGCTTCTCCAGGATCGAGCGGGTGCCGGGCGAGAGGGTATACAGCCCGCCTTCGGTGAGGTCGATGCGCGTCTTGAAAACACCGAAAACGAAGTTGACGAGCAGCAATATGATGAACACGGCGAGGACGCCGCCGGCCGAGTAGAGAATGGATTCGTAGCGTTTCATGTTCTTTTGCCTCGCGTCATCCGGCCCGATGCCCGCGGATGATCACCCCGGTGGTGAACAGCGCGAAGACGATGACCGAGAGGAAGTAGATGATGTCCCGGGTGTCGAGCGTTCCCTTCTGGAATCCCTCGAAATGGGTCAGCACCGAAAAGCCGGCCACCGTGTCGACCACCCGCGGCTCGGCAAAGCGCGCGAGCAGGCTGGTGACGGGGTTGAATCCCACCAGGATGAGCAGCAGGCACAGCACCACCGCCAGAATGAAGGCGATCACCTGGTTGCGCGTGAGCGCCGAAGTCATGCACGCGACGGAAAGGAACGTGCCCGCGAGCAGTAAGCTGCCCACGTATCCCGCCACTATGACGCCGTTGTCCGGATCGCCCAGCCAGTTCACCGTGATGATGATGGGGAAGGTGAGCGCGAGCGCAATGGCAAGGAACATCCAGGATGCGAGGAACTTCGCGACGATCGCCTGCCAGGCAGTGACCGGCATCGTGAGCAGCAGCTCCATAGTCCCCTGGCGCCGCTCCTCCGACCATAACCGCATGCCGACCGCCGGAACAAGGAACAGGAACAGCCATGGCATCCAGTTGAAGAACGCGTTGAGCGAGGCCTCGCCCAGCTCGAAAAAGCCGCCCAGGCTGAAAGTGAAGAACCCTGCCAGCAGCAGGAACACCACCAGGAACACGTACGCCACGGGCGATTGGAAATACGCGTACAACTCGCGCCGGGCGATGGTTTTCATCACAGGCCAGGCGCCCATCACGCGGCCCTCCTCGGCTGTTCGCGGGGCAGCGTATCGGACAGAGTAAGCGAACGGAACACTTCGTCGAGCTTGCCTTCCTCGGTATGCAACTGCTCGATTCTCCAGTTCTGCCGCGCGGCCAGCTCGGCTATGGCGCCCGCCAGCATGCCGGTCCTTGCCTGGGCGGCGACCTTGTCGGGGAAGGCCCGCAACACGACGCGCGAGCGGTCCGCGGCGAGGATGTCGAAGCCATGCACGATCGGCATGCCGGTCAGCTTCTCCTTCACCGCATCGGCCGTGGCGCCCGAGAGCGTCAGGTCCACGGCGCCGGCGTTCTCGGAGCGTGCCTTCAGCTCGTCGGGCGTGCCATTGGCGACGATCCTGCCGCGGTCGATGATGATCGCCCGCGTGCACGCGGCTTCCACCTCCTCGAGGATATGCGTGGAAAAAATGATCGCCTTGTTCTCGCCCATGCGTTTGATGAGGCTGCGCACTTCGTGTTTCTGGTTGGGATCCAGGCCGTCCGTCGGCTCGTCCAGGATGAGCACTTCCGGGTCGTGGACGAGCGACTGTGCCAGGCAGGTGCGGTGCTTGAACCCTTTGGAGAGCGTATCGATCGATTGATTCAGCACCGATCCCAGGGAGCAGGCCTCCACCACCCGGGCGATGGACCGCCGCCGCGCTTCCCCGCGCAGGCCCCGCATATCGGCCGCGAAGCGGAGAAACGAGCGCACCGACATCTCGTGATAGGACGGGGCGGCCTCGGGCAGGTAGCCGATCTTGCGCTTGGCTTCGAGGGGGTTGTCCTGAACGTCGAAGCCGCACACCGAAACCCGTCCCGCGGTGGGCAGAATGAAGCCCGTGATCATGCGCATGGTGGTCGATTTGCCGGCGCCGTTCGGGCCCAGGAACCCGAGCACCTCCCCTTTTCCGACTTCGAACGACACGCCATCAACGGCGCGCTTGGCGCCGAAGGACTTGGCGAGATTCTCGACTCTTATCATCGTCCCTCCATGCAACTCCGCCCGCCGAGGTTCTACGCGGCTTTCGGGTGCCTGCTCTCGTGCCTCTTCCCGGCGGTTTCGGAAAAGTTTCCGATCGTACACTGTCTTAACCCGTTCAGGGGACTCGGAAACGGCCAGCGGGACTTCGTCCACGTTTTCCGCCGCTTTCCCGGCCCGCCCGAGGCTACATGGCGAGGTAGGCCGAGCGCAGATGCTCGTCGGCGACCAGCTCCGCCACCGCGCCCGAATAGCGGATGGCGCCTTTTTCGATGATGTGCGCGCGATCGGCCACGGCGATGGCGAAGTGCAGGTTCTGCTCCGACAGCAGGATGGACAGTCCCTGGGCCTTGAGCGCGCGCAGCGCCTCGGCGAGTTGGTCCACCACCACCGGCGCGAGCCCCTCGGAGGGTTCATCGAACAGGACGCACAACGGATTGCCCATGAGCGTGCGCGCGATGGTCAGCATCTGCTGCTCTCCTCCCGAGAGGTGCCCGGCACGCCGGCCCGCCAGCGGCGCGAGCACGGGGAAGAGCTCGAAGATGCGCTCGCGCGACCAGGACGCAAGCCCCCGCCTGGGGGGCAGGCGCCCCACTTCGAGGTTTTCGAGCACGGTGAGGTCGGCAAAGATGCGCCGTTCTTCGGGGACGTATCCCAGACCCGACCGGGCGATCGTCCATGGCGGGAGCCGGTCGATGCGCTTTCCCTGGAAAAAAACGGCTCCGCCGGTGAGCGGCACGAGGCCCATGACGGTTTTCAATGTTGTCGACTTGCCGGCGCCGTTGCGCCCGAGAAGAACGCAAACCTCTCCGGGATGGCAGGCGAGGCCCACGTCGAACAGGACCTGCGCCGGTCCGTAGAAGGCATCGACCTCACGCAGCTCGAGCATCGCGGCCGATGGCGCGGCCTGGGTCACGGCCGCGAACCAAGATAGACCTGGCGCACCCGGGCATCGGCGCGCACCTCGGCTGGCCGTCCCTCGGCCAGGATCCGGCCGCGGTCCAGCACGACGACGCGGTCCGCATGGGCGAACACGACGTCCATGTCGTGCTCGGTAAACAGCACCCCGATCGCTCGCTCGCGCGCCACCTCGGCAGCGAGGGCCATCAGGGCCACCCGTTCCTGCGGCGCCATGCCGGAGGTGGGCTCGTCCATCAGCAGCAGCCTGGGGTCGTTGGCCAGGGCGATCGCGAGCTCCACGCGCTTCACATCTCCATAAGCGAGCACGGCACAGGCACGCTCGGCCTGCGCCCGCATGCCGACGCGATCGAGCAGCGCATCGGCCTCTTTCACGAACAGATTGCGCGCGGCGTCCCAGGCATTCCACAGCCGTCCCCCGTGCGACAGCAAGGCAATTTGCACGTTCTCGCGCACGGTCATGGAGCTGAACGTGGCGGTGATCTGGAACGTCCGGCCGACCCCCAGCCGGCAGATGCGGTGCGGCTCGAGGCCGGCGACGCCGGCACCGTCGATGCGCACGCTGCCGCGATCGGGTTGCAGCTGCCCGTTCACGATATTGAAGCAGGTCGTTTTCCCCGCACCGTTGGGACCGATCATGGCGAGCAGCTCCCCGCGTCGCAGGCTGAAGCTCACTTCGTCGAGGGCACGCACCCCGCCGAACGACTTGCACAGGTCTTTAACCTCCAGAACGTTCATAGCGCTATCCGGAGCCGGTCGCGAACGAAACCCGCAATGCCCTGCGGAAAGGCGATCACCATGGCGATGATCGCGAGCCCCATGAATCCCCGCCAGTACTCGACCTCGCGCGCCACCATATCCTGCAGCCAGGTGAATACGCTCGCCCCGACCAGGGGCCCCGCGAGCGTCTGCAGCCCGCCCAGCAGCACCATCACCAGGGCATCCACCGATCGCCCGATGGAAAGCGTTTCCGGCGAGATGCTGCCCTTGGAGAAGGCATAGACGGCCCCCGCCACACCGGCCGCAACGCCGGCGATGACGAAGGCCGTCCACTGGCTGCGGGCCACATCGATGCCGATCGCCTCGGCGCGCACGGGCGAATCGCGCCCGGCCCGAAGCGCATACCCATAGGGGGAAAAGATGATCCGCCGAAGCAGTAGCAGCATGGCCGCGCAGGCCACCAGCGTGGCCAGGTAGAAGACCGGTTTCGAGGCGAGCCATTGCGAGGGCCACACGCCCACCACGCCGTTCGATCCGCCGGTGAACGCGTCCCATTGAAACACGAGCGACCAGGTGATCTGCGCGAAAGCGAGCGTCAGCATGGCGAGGTAGATGCCCGAGAGCCGCACGCAGAACCAGCCGAACAGGGCGGCGCCCAGGCCGGCCACGACCGGCCCGGCGAGAAGCGCCGCTTCCATCGGCACGCCCGTGCCCTTGTACAACAATGCCGCCCCGTACGCCCCCAGACCGAAATAAGCGGCGTGGCCGAACGAAGCCATGCCACCGGGGCCCATGAGGAAATGCAGGCTCGCCGCAAAGAGCGCGAAAACGATGATGTCGATGGCGAGCACCAGCGTGTAGGGCGAAGCCAGCAGCGGCAGCAACAGAAGCACGACTGCGAGAGCGCCCGCCGCAAGGCGCACTGCGCGCCCGGCCGGGCGCAGCGGCGGTTCGACCTGCGCAACCGGGATGCGCTGCAGCATCTGCGGCCGTCCGAGCAGTCCCGAGGGCCGCACGATGAGCACTGCGGCCATGACCAGCGACTCCACCACCAGCGTCACCTTGGACAGGGAAAAACTGGCGCCCAGCAACTGGACCTCGCCGATCCCTATGCAGAACGCCTTGATCTCGCCGATCAACAGCGCCGCCAGGAAAGCGCCCGGAATGCTGCCCATGCCTCCGATCACCACCACGACGAAGGCGTCGGCAATGACGCTGAGGTCCAGAAAAAGGGCGGCCGGCTCGCGCGGGACCTGCAATGCGCCGCCCAGGCCGGCGAGCAGCGAACCGGCTGCGAACACGCCGGTGAACAATAGTTTCTGGTTGACGCCCAGTGCACCGGCCATTTCGCGGTCCTCGGTGGCCGCGCGAACCAGGATGCCCCAGCGCGTGCGGTGCAGAGCGAACCACAAGGCACCCAGGACCACGGGGCCGACCACGATGAGAAAGAGGTCGTAGGTCGGGAAGGCGGCGCCCAGTATTTCGAGCGAGCCGCGAAGCCCCGGTGCGCGCGGTCCGAGGATGTCTTCCGGGCCCCACGCCCATAGAGCGAAGTCCTTCACCACCAGCACCACCCCGAAAGTCGCGAGCAGCTGGAAGAGCTCCGGCGATCCATAGATGCGCCGCAGAACGAGGAATTCGACCATCGCCCCGAACAGCCCCACGGCCAGACCAGCCAGCGCAATGCCGCTCCAGAAGGCGAGCGGCGTTACCGCCGCGTCGCCCGCAATCGCCGTTATGGCGCTGTAAGCGACATAAAGCCCCAGCATGTACATCGATCCGTGCGCGAAATTGACGATCCGCGTCACGCCGAAAATCAGCGACAGTCCGGCGGCCACCAGGAACAGCGCGGAGGCGCTGGCGAGCCCGTTCAGAAACTGCAGGGCAAGGCTGCTCACGTCAAGAACACGGCAGCCGGGCCCCGCGCACCCATGGCCGTGCCCCGCGCTGGACCCGGTGCATCGGAGAGCTCGCGCGCCTCAGTCGGCTGGCCGCAGTTTTCGCACCTCGGCATCGCTCGGCTGGAACTTGGCGCCGTCGGCGTAGGTGAAGTCGGTCATCACGCCCTTGCCCTCGCGGATGCCCAGACGTCCGACATAGGCACCCATGGTCGACTGATGGTCTGCGGCACGGTAGGTGATCCTGCCGAAGGGGCTGTCCACTTCCAGCCCCTTCATGGCGGCCGCCAGCTTTTCGCTGTCGAGGCTGCCGGCCTTCTTCATGGCCGCAACGGCCGACTGGATGGTGGCATAGCCGACCACCGATCCGGCCCTCGGATAATCCTTCCAGCGCTTTCGGTAGGCATCCAGAAACTTCTGGTGCGCCGGCGTCTTGATGCCGTACCAGGGATAGCCGGTGACATACCAGCCGGGCGGCGTTTCGTCTTTCAGCGGATCGAGATATTCGGGCTCTCCGGCCAGAAGGTTGAACACCTCGCGGCCCTTGAACAGGCCGCGCGTGTTGCCCTCGCGAACGAAGCGCGCGAGGTCCGGGCCGAAGAGCGAGCTGAAAATCGCGTCGGGCCTCGCCGCGGCAAGCGCCTGCGCGACCGGGCCTGCATCGATCTTCCCGAGCGGCGTGGCCTGCTCGGCGACGAACTCGACATCGGGTTGCGCTTTTCTCAGCAGGTCCTTGAACGCCCCAGTGGCCGCCTGCCCGTACTCGTAATTCGGATACACGATCGCCCAGCGCTTCTTCTTGAGCCGGGCCGCCTCCGGAATGAGCATCGCGGTCTGCATCCAGGTGGAAGGCCGCAGGCGGAACGTGTACTTGTTGCCCTCCTGCCAGGTGATCTTGTCGGTGAGCGGCTCGGCCGCGATGAACAGCACTTTTCGCTGCTTGGCGAAATCGGCCACGGCGAGGCCGACGTTCGATGCGAACGTGCCCATCAGAAAATGCACGCGCTCGCGACTCAGCAACTCCTCGGCGACGCGCACGGCGTCGCCCGGATTGCCGTTGTCGTCCCGGAACACCACCTCCAGCTTGCGGCCGAAGATACCACCCGCGGCATTGGTTTGCTCCACGGCGAGCTCCATGCCCTTGCGATAGGGCTCGAGAAAAGCGGGGAAAACCTTGTAGCTGTTGAGCTCGCCCAGCTTGATCGCGTCCTGAGCATTGGCCGCCGGGCCGACGGATAGCGTGCCGAGCAGCAGCGCCTGTGCCAATACCGCCCGGAACAATGAACGCTGAAATTTCATGGAGAGCTCCCTGAGTGCCGGTGGTTCACCACCATGGGCGGGGGGTTGCACTTTATCCGAAGGCCTTGCCCGCTTCAACCAGCCGCATGCACTGAGCTCCCGGCATCGAATGGCGGCTGCGACACTTAAGCACCTGTTGGAATATCCATATTCCACAATGGCCGAGCGTAATCGGTCTTGTCGTTGATGCGCCCGCTCCCGTAAAATTTCGCTTTTCGCGCCGATACGCATCCAGCCCAGGAACCCCATGACCCATGTCGTGACCGAATCGTGCATCAAGTGCAAGTACACGGACTGCGTGGACGTCTGCCCGGTCGACTGCTTCAAGGAAGGTCCGAACATGCTGGTCATCGATCCGGACGAGTGCATCGATTGCGCGGTGTGCATCCCCGAATGCCCGGTGGACGCGATCTACGCGGAAGAGGATCTGCCCGCGGACCAGAAGGAGCTCACTGCTCTTAACGCCGAGCTCTGCAAGGTCTGGCCCACCATCACCGACGTGAAGGAAGCGCTGCCCGAAGCCGACGAGTGGAAGGACGTAAAGGGCAAGCTGGCGGAGCTTGAGCGCTGAAGGCGGCGCAGCCGGCCTTTGCCATCCCATGTTGACGCTTGCGTTCGGCCTCTCGTTCGCCGAACTCTACGAGCGCGACGGCCTGGTGCGCGTGGACCAGGCGTTCGTATCGTTCCTGCGCGAGGCCGACCCCGGGCTCGCCCGGCGCCTCGAGGCGGCTCGCTGCACGCCGGCCTCGCTCGATCAGAAGGCCGAGTCCGCGCTCATCCTCGAGCTCAGCCCGCCTCTGGAGCGCTTCGTCGCCCGGTTGTTCGGCATCGAGCACCACGCCCAGGGGCTCGCCCGTCGGCACGACCGCCTCACGCCGCTCTATCATGTGAAGCGGCAGTTCGTGCAGCGCCGTGCCGCGATCAAGATCAAGCCCGAAGAGGCGCAAACGCTGGACGGGCCCGCGCTGGCCGCCCAGCTCGGTGCACGCCTCGGGCAGCCGGTCTTCAGCGAGCTCGCCTTTGCGCGCCAGGTGGAGATTTGGCTGAAGGACGAGGCCGCTCACGAAGCCGAGCTCGCCCTTGCCCTGCGTTACGCCGCCTGGGCGCTGCACACCCGCGAGGGACGAAAGCGCCACGAGCACGGCGTGCTGTTCAAGCAGCCCGCGAAACTCGATCCCTACCACCTGCTGCACAACGCCGACGTATCTTCCCGGGAAGGCCTGAGCAGCTATCACGTGAAACCGGAACGGCTGCGGCGCAGGGACGGCTTCCAGCTCACCGATCGAGGCGCGGATCTCGCGGGCGCACTGGACGAGGCGCATTACTGCATCTGGTGCCACCACCAGGGCAAGGACTCGTGCTCCAAGGGCTTGCGCGAGAAGGCGTCCCAGGGCGCGCCGGGCAAGGTGCTCTTCAAGAAAAGCACCTTCGGGGTGACTCTGGCCGGCTGCCCGCTGGAGGAAAAGATCTCCGAGTTCCACATCGCCAAGACGCAGGGCCTGCCGATCGCCGCGCTGGCCATCATCACCGTGGACAATCCGCTCACCGCGGTGACGGGCCACCGGATCTGCAACGATTGCATGAAGTCCTGCATCTATCAGAAGCAGCAGCCGGTCGACATCCCTCAAGCCGAAACGCGCACGCTCAAGGACGTGCTCGCCCTGCCCTGGGGATTCGAGATCTATTCGCTGCTCACGCGCTGGAATCCGCTCAATTTCCGGCTGCCGTACCCCAAGCCCCGTTCCGGCTACCGCGTGCTGGTGGCCGGCATGGGCCCGGCGGGCTTCGGCCTTGCGCATCACCTCATGAACGAGGGCCACAGCGTGGCAGGCATAGACGGCCTGAAGATCGAGCCGCTGCCCGAACACCTGTCGGGCGTGTGCCTCAGCGGCGAGCGGGTGGCGTTCGAGCCCATCCGCGATGTGGAGGGACTGCGCGAATCGCTGGACGAACGGGTGATGGCCGGCTTCGGGGGCGTGGCCGAGTACGGGATCACCGTGCGCTGGGACAAGAACTTTCTCAAGATCGTGCGGCTGCTCGTGGAACGGCGCAGCCAGTTCGCCATGTACGGCGGCGTGCGCTTCGGCGGCACGCTCACCCTCGAAGAGGCGTTCGCCGCCGGTTTCGACCATGTCGCCCTGGCGATGGGCGCGGGGAAACCCACCACGCTGGATATCCCGAACGGTCTCGCGAGGGGTGTGCGAACCGCGTCCGATTTCCTGATGGCGCTGCAGCTCACCGGCGCGGCGAAGGTCCAATCGATTGCCAACATGCAGGTGCGCCTGCCAGCCGTGGTGATCGGCGGCGGGCTCACCGCGATCGACACGGCCACCGAATCGCTCGCCTACTACGTGGTGCAGGTGGAAAAATTCCTCGCCCGCTACGAGCGCCTCGCTCAGGACATCGGCGAAGACGCCATCCGCGATCATTGGGATCCCGAGGAGCGCGAAATCGCCGAGGAATTCCTCTCCCACGGGCGCGCCATCCGCGAGGAGCGCCGCCAGGCGAAAGAAGAAGAACGGCCCGCACGCATCATCGAGCTTCTGCAGTCCTGGGGCGGGGTCACCATCGCCTACCGCCGGCGCATGATCGACAGCCCCTCCTATACCCTCAATCACGAGGAGGTCGCCAAGGCGCTGGAGGAAGGGATCGCCTTTGCCGAATGCCTCACGCCCCTGGCAGTGGAAACGGACGATTACGGGGCTGCGCGGGCGGTGCGTCTTGCCAGGCAGACGCGCAGCGACGACGGTCGCTGGACCTCCGCGGGCGAGACTCGCCTGCCCGCGCATACCGTGTTCGTCGCCGCGGGCACCCAGCCCAATACGGTCCTCGCCCGCGAGGATGCCCCGCATTTCGAGCTTGACGGAAAATATTTCCGCGCGTGCGACGAACAGGGAGCCTTCCTCACGCCCGAATACGCAATCTCCAAGCCGCAGCGCCCCGACGTGCTGCTGTCGCGTTACGAGGACGGGCGATTCACCTCATTCTTCGGCGACCTTCACCCGTCGTATTTCGGCAACGTGGTGAAGGCGCTCGGCTCCGCCCGCCAGGGCCACCCCGTCATATCGCGCGTGCTGCGGCAACGGCCGCCCGCGCACGCCGAGAGCGACGCAAGCTTCTTCGCCCAGCTCGATGGCGCGTTGCGCGCCACGGTGCACGAGGTGAAACGGCTGACGCCCACGATCGTCGAAGTGGTGGTACGCGCCCCGCTGGCCGCGCGACGATTCCAGCCCGGGCAGTTCTACCGGTTGCAGAACTACGAGGCCTTCTCGCCCCTGGTGCACGACACGCGCCTGCAGATGGAAGGGCTCGCCTTGACCGGAGCCTGGGTGGACCGCACGCGCGGCCTGGTATCCACCATCGTGCTCGAAATGGGCGGCTCCTCGGACTTGTGCGCCATGCTGCGGCCCGGAGAGCCGGTCGTTCTCATGGGCCCCACGGGCACACCCACGCATATCGCGGGTGGAGAAACAGCGGTACTGGTGGGCGGAGGGCTCGGTAACGCGGTGCTCTTCTCCATCGGCGAGGCGTTCCGCCGCGCCGGCTCGAAGGTGCTTTACTTCGCCGGCTACAAGAAAGTCATCGACCGCTACCATGTGCAGGACATCGAGGCGGCGGCCGACGTGGTGGTCTGGTGCTGCGACGAGGAGCCCGGCTTCCGGCTGGAGAACCGGGAGCGCAGCCAGGACAAGAGGTTCGTCGGCAACATCGTCCAGGCCATGGAGGCCTACGCTGCGGGCCGGCTGGGACCGGTCACCCTCAGGATGGAGCAAGCCGACCGCATCATCGCGATCGGCTCGGACAGGATGATGGCGGCGGTGGCGCACGCCCGCCAGGACGTGCTGGCGCCGCATTTGAAGCCGGGACATGTGGGCATCGGCTCGATCAACTCGCCGATGCAATGCATGATGAAGGAGATCTGCGCCCAGTGCCTGCAACCGCAACGCGATCCGGCCACGGGCCGCGTGCGATATGTGTTTTCCTGCTTCAACCAGGACCAGCCGCTCGACCTGGTGGACTTTCACGCCCTGTCCGAGCGACTGCGGCAGAACTCGCTTCAGGAAAAACTCACCGCGCAGTGGATCCGCCGCTGCATCGCCGATCTGAAGAAACAGCGCGCGTTCGTATGACCGGCGCGGCCGGTCACTTCAATGCCAGTCGTCGCGCGGCGGAATCGGCAGGGGCATGACGGGAATGCCCTCGTCCACCAACTGCTCGGTCTGCTCCCGGGTGGCCGTGCCCCGAATGTCGCGCCGCGGAGCTTCCTCGTAATGGATGCGCCGCGCCTCTTCGGCGAACTTGGACCCGACGTTTTCGGTATGGGCGAGCACGTAGTCGATCAGCTCGTTCAGCTTTGCCGGGCTCATCTGCGCCGCCTGGACGGGAGCTGCCGGCGGCCCCGCCTTCTTCGCCGGAGCCGGTGAAGGCTCCACGGGCTCGAGTTTCCTTATCTTGGCGCTGGGAAGCTTTTCGATGGCCGTGTTGCCGCAGGTCGGACAGGCGAGCAGACCGCCACCCTTCTGGTGGCCGAAATCATCCGCCGAGGCGAACCAGCCCTCGAACCGGTGATGCTTCGGACAGACGAGCTCGAAGACGATCATTGCTCTCCCCTGAAAAGCGCTTGCATTCTACGCCCTTGCGACGTCGGCACGAAGCTGCGCATTACGTCGTTGAAGGGCTCCATACAGATCATATGTCGAGCCGCACCTGCCCTGTTTCAAGGCGCCCTGCCGCACGTCCTGGTATCAGCGTACCCGCCGTCCTGGTTCCGTTCCCCCTGCATCGGTGTGGCGCATGTTTTCGGGGGTTTGTTGAGTTTGATCAAGAGAAGCGCTGCGCTGCAGCATAAGATCGTCTGCAGTCCAGGCAAAGGCGTGCGCTGCTCGGGCACGCCCTTCGAGAGAGGACCCAGCGCATGCCCGACCCCGATGTGGCCACGATTCCTCTCGAGGGCTTCGATCGGTCCCTGCATGCCACGCTGGGCCGCGCGACGCAGGCGATAGCTCCAACATCGCTCCTCCTCGCCTACACCGACTGGCTGTCGCACCTCGCACTGTCGCCGGCCAAGCAAGCGTACCTGGTGCAAAAGGCGCTGCGCAAGGCGCACCGCTTCGCCGAATATCTGCCCCGGGCGGTCTCGGGGGACCCGGAGGGTTGCATCGAGCCGCTGGAGCAGGACCGGCGCTTCGCTCACTCGGACTGGCAGCTCTGGCCGTTCAACGCGGCCCACCAGTCATTCCTGCTCGCTCAGCAGTGGTGGCACAACGCCACGACCGAGGTGTCCGGCGTCTCCCAGCATCACGCCGAGGTCGTGACGTTCGCGGCACGGCAACTGCTCGACATCGTCTCGCCCAGCAACTTCGTGCTCACCAATCCCGAGGTGCTGCGAAGAACGTCGGAGAGCGGCGGGCTGAACCTGCTCAATGGCTGGCTCAACTGGCTCGACGATTGGCAAAGACTGCAGGGCGGCAAGCCGCCTGCCGGCGCGGAGACCTATCAGCCAGGCAAGAACGTGGCGGCGACGCCGGGCAAGGTCGTCTTTCGCAACCGGCTCATCGAGCTGATCCAGTACTCGCCGACGACCGACCAGGTCTGCCCCGAGCCGCTGCTTGTCGTGCCGGCGTGGATCATGAAGTACTACATCCTCGACCTCAGCCTGCACAACTCGCTGGTCAAGTACCTGGTCGACCAGGGCCATACGGTGTTCTGCATCTCGTGGAAAAACCCCGGAGCGGACGAACGCAACCGCGGCATGGAGGACTACCTGCGCATGGGCGTGATGGATGCACTCGACGCCGTCTCGGCGATCGTGCCCGGTAGAATCCACGCCGCCGGCTACTGCGTCGGCGGCACGCTGCTTGCCATCGCGGCGGCGGCGATGGCGCGCGACAACGACGAGCGGCTCGGCTCGCTCACGCTGTTCGCCGCGCAGACCGACTTCACCGAGCCGGGCGAGCTGGCGCTGTTCATCGATGAATCCGAAGTGACATTCCTCGAAGACATCATGTTCGACCGCGGCTATCTCACCGCCGGCCAGATGGCGGGTGCATTCCAGCTGCTGCGCTCCAACGACCTGATCTGGTCGCGCGTGGTGCGCGAATACCTGATGGGCGAGCGCCAGCCGCTGTCCGACCTCATGGCGTGGAACGCGGATGCGACGCGCATGCCCTACCGCATGCATTCGGAATACTTGCGGCGCCTGTTCCTGCACAACGATCTCGCGGAAGGGCGCTACCGGGTCGGCGGCAAGCCGGTCGCGCTCAGCGACATCCGGGTGCCGGTGTTCTGCGTGGGCACGACCCGCGACCATGTCGCACCCTGGCGCTCGGTCCACAAGCTGCACCTCCTCACCGACAGCGAAGTCAC
>Ga0156022_1161_pt1 | contig 21869 bp, 16 predicted proteins | sample RifCSPlowO2_02_FD_107676 | JGI IMG/M metagenome (GOLD analysis project Ga0156022, IMG submission 107676) | Betaproteobacteria bacterium RIFCSPLOWO2_02_FULL_65_24 | reverse complement strand
TTTCAGCCGTTTGACTGGCTGTCCTCCACGACCAGAGGCACGCCGGTGTTCGCCGGCTTCGGCTTCGCGTTCACCGAGCACGGGCATCAGCAGCTGAACTGGAGCTTCCTGCAGCTGGAATTTTTCGTCGTGCTCGCCAACGCGGCGATCGCCTGGCTGCTGCTGCGAACCCGCCCTGCCCGAGCGCGCAGGTGGGACGGGCAGAAGATCGTTCTGGCGGGCGTTGCGCTCAATCTGTTGCTGATACTGCTGTTTCCTCCCATGCAGCGGACCGCTGCGCTGGTTCGGGCGATCCTGCCTTCCTTCGACGGCTTCTACTTCGTGTTAGGCCATCATCCCGACCTGGCCATCGTGACCAACCTTCTTTATCTCGAGGTGCTGTTCGTGCTGGTGAACGGAGCGCTGCTCTACCTGCTGTTCAACCGCTCCAGACCCGTGGTCCTCACGGCGAGCGACCGGGCACGGATGGCGGCGGAGCTGCGCCGCTAAGCTGCGCGCCCGCTCCAGCGAAGCGCGCCCGGACCTTCACCACCCGCTCCAGCGGATCGACGGCTTCCAGCACCTTCAGGCGAAGATCCGGCTGGAGCGTTTCGCGCTCCAGATATCGCTGCACCCGCTGCAGGGCTTCCGGGCTCGACTGTCCTCCGAGGAACGCCGCGAGCCAGTCATTGACGAAGAAGATCTTGCGCGTGCGCTTGAGCTCGGGCAGCGCCTCGAGTGCGGGCGCAATGAGCGGCAGGGTGAACGCTTCGTGGTCCGGATCGTTCAGCGGCGCGAGCGCTTCCTCGATCCAGCTTTCGGGCAAGGCAGCGTCGGCCAGAAAGCGCTCGAAGTATTCGCGCTTCTGCTGGGCTCCGGGCCGGGCCGCCGCGGTGGCGAAGGCGTAGCGTTTGCCCTCGTTGCTCATGTCCCCGCGTGCCTGGGCTTCCAGCAATGCGCCGGCTTCCGTGTCCCCGGCGGCGAGCAGCGCCTGCACGATATGGAATCGGTCGCGCGAACTGAGCGGCACGCCGGCAATGGCGCTGCGCCCGGCGAAAAGATCCTTCAGCATGCCGAGCCCAGCGGGCGTGCGCGCGACGTCGAGCAACGCGCGCCAGTAGGCGATGCGCCGGCTCGCGGTGGCGGCGCCGTGCATGTGCGCCATGACGAACGCTTCGATGCGCGGGGCGAGCGCCTCCCGGCGCCGCGGATCGAGATAGCGCAGGTACGCCACCCGCAGCCGTGACAGCATCACGGATGCGCTCACGTCATCGCGTTCGCGCGGCAGCCAGGCGAGCGCCAACTCGATGTAGCGCGCGGGATCGAGCTCGGCTTCACGCACCGATTCCCACACCGAGTCGAGCACCAGAGAGCGCGCCAGGTCGTCCGGCAGCGCTTCCGGATGGCGAAGGGCGTGCTCGAGGCTGGCCGGATCGAGCAGGAACTGGCCATACCCGTAATCGCCGTGGTTCGGGTAGATCAGGTCTGCCCGTCCCAGCCCGGGGGTTGGAAGACGGGTTTGCGCCCCGTTCAGCGATGCGCTGTAGACGGTGGCGCGGCCCTGCGCCAGCGCGATCAGCTGCAACCGCATGGGCCAGAGCCCGGGCTCGCCCAGCACGCTCTGCTGCGTGAGCACGATCTCCTGGACGCGCCCCTCGGCATCTTTCACCGGGTCGGCGCGCACCCGCGCCATGCCGCGCCGTTTCACCCAGCTGTCCGCCCAGCCCTGCAATTCCAGTCCCGAAGCGCGCTCCAGCGCGCCCACCAGATCGCTCCACTCGGCCGCGCCGTACGCGTAGCGGCGCAGGAAATCGCGCACCGCCTGGCGGAACGCCTGCTCGCCGACGTAATGCTCGGCCTGGCGCAGCACGCCGGGTGCCTTCGCATAGACGATGTTGCCGTAGGCCGACTTGGCAGACGAAAGATTCGCGAGCTCTCGCCAGATGGGGGTGGTGCCGCGGGTGGCATCGGTTCGATAGGCGCCGAGCTTGAGCGCACCGAACGCGATCCAGGGGTCGATATCGGGCAGACGCTCCCGCAGCAGCGCCGCGGTCGCCTTGGCGGCCATGAAATTCGCGAACCCTTCCTTCAACCAGAGATCATCGAACCAGCGCATGGTCACCAGGTTGCCAAACCACTGGTGCGAGGTTTCATGCAGCACGAGCTGCGCGCGCCGCAGGCGGTCGTTGGCCGAAGGTTCGAAGGGAAACAGCACCGACGCTTCGCGCAGGAAGCTTGCGCCGGCATGCTCCATGCCGCCGTAGGCAAGCTCCGGCACCAGCACCAGATCGTACTTGGCGAACGGAAAGCGCCGGCCGAAATAGGCCGAAAACCAGCCGATCGCCTCGCGGTTCAGCTGCAGCAACTCGGGTGTTTCGCGTTTCGCCTGCTCGAGCTTCGATTGGCGTACGTACAACTTCACCGGCGCCGGTGGACCCTCGGACTTGCCGGCGGGCTCGGTCAACTGCGCAAAAGGACCCGCGGCGAAGGCGAATTGGTAGGTGCTGATCGGCTCGGTACGGGCAAAGCGGTGCCGCGTCTGCGCGCCTTTTCGAGCCAGGGCCTGGATCGGCGCGTTGGAGACGACGCGCCAGGCAGCAGGTGCTGTCACGGCAAGCGTGAAGCGCGCTTTCAGGTCCGGCTGATCGAAGCACGGAAACACCGTGCTCGCCTCGGAGGGGACAAACAGCGTGTGAAGATATTCGCTGGCGTCTTCGCGGTCGATGAAGCGCGTTACCGCCGTGCCGGACACCGCGACGGGGAAACGGAAATGCAGCGTGATCCTGTTCTCGCCCTGTCGAAGGGCCTCGCTCGGGATGACGAGGTGGTCGGATGCGAATCGGGCAGCCGGGACCGGCCGGCCGTTCGCGCTGACAGCACGGATGGCTTCGCGCGGCTCCGGCGCGCGCCAGTCGAGAACCAGATCCTGGAGCGCCTTCAACGTGACGCGGATATCGGCGCTGCCTTCCAGGCGATCGGCACCCGGGCGCAGCGTGATATCAAGCGCGTAACGGATGTTGCCGTAGTGCCGCGCGCGCCAGCGCGCGAGATCGAGCGAAACGCCCGGCTCCAGCGCGTAGGCGCCGGGCGGCGCGGTGGCTGCGGAGCCGATGGCACTGAACAGCATCAAGCCGCTCGCCGTGATCGCAACCAGTGCCCGGTGCAGCCGGCGTGCTGCCCGTCCAGGCGTGCGAGTCAGGACGACCGGGGACTGGGCAAGCGCCACTCGGGCAGGCGCGCACGCGGGTCGCGCAGCTCACGCATCATGCGCAGCGCCATTTCCTTGCCGCGATAGTAGCCCGGAATGTAGGCCGTTTCGATGAACCCGATCGCCCGGTAGAAGCGCCGTGCCGCATGATTGGCCGCCCGCAACTCCAGGTGCACGCTGGCAATGCCGGCAACCACGGCCGATTGCAGCAGCCACTCCAGCAGCCGCCGGCCGATGCCCTGACGCTGATGCGAGGGACGCACTGCGAGCAGCGACAGATGGGCATGCTCGTCGCCAAAATACATGATGGCGAAGGCCACCATGCGGCCGCGCTCCGCGGCGATGAGAGTGATCGTGTTCTTGTCGCGCATCGCACGGGCCACGCGCTCCGGACTCCAGGTCCATCCCAGGCCCGTCTCTATGACGTCTCGCGACAGCGCCGCAATGGAATCGGCCTCGCCCGGGCGGGCGAGCCGCAAGGTCACGCTTTCGGGTTTGCTCATCGCGAAGCCTTCGTGCTGCCGGTACTGCGTCGTGGAATGGTATGAATGCAGCTTAGCAGAGCCGGAGAATGGTTTCCACACGTGTCATCTTCTTACTTGAGCAGCCGCCGCCTGAACAGCACCACGGCAGCATAAAAACCGACGGCCGCGTAGGCCAACAGCACAGCCACATGGACTAGCACATCGTCCGGCACAGTGCCCAACAGCAGCGGCCGCACCAGCTGCGTGGCGTGAGTAAGAGGCAGCACGGCGGACAGCGCCTGCAATGCCGGAGGCAGCTGCTCGGTCGGGAAGAAAACGCCGCACAGCATGGCCATCGGGGTGACCACCAGCGTGAAGTAATACATGAAGAAGTCGTAGCCCCGGGCGAGCGCGGTGATGGCGAGGGCCAGACCGGCGAAGGCCAGACCGATGAGCGGAATCACCGCCAGGATCCAGAGCGCCAGAGGCGAGGCGACCAGTCCCAGGGCCCAGGCGACGATCAGGATGGCGAGCCCGGAGAGAAAGCTCTTGGTCACCGCCCACAGCAGCTCAGCCAGCGCCACATCGTCCAGCGTGACCGGCGCGTTCATGATCGCTTCCCAGGTTCGCTGCACGTGCATGCGCGAAAACGCCGAGTACAGCGCCTCGAACGTGGCGGCGTTCATGGTGGAAAAGCACACCGTCCCGGCTGCCAGGAAGACGATGTAGGGCATGCCGTCGATTTCGGGCAGCAGCCGTCCGAGCCCATAGCCGAGGCCCAGCATGTAAATCAGCGGATCGGCGAAGTTGCCCAGAATGGACGGGATGGCGAGCTTCTGCCATACGAGGAAATTGCGCCGCCAGACGGGCACGAAGCGCAGGCTGCACGCCGGCAGCACGTACGGCCGGCTCATGAGTCCCTCAGCTCGCGCCCGGTCAGTTTGAGAAACACGTCTTCCAGGTTGGCATGGCGGTGCAGGTAGCGAAGCCCGGGCTGCGTTTCCAGGCTGCGCAGCAGTCCGGACGCGTCGGCGGCGTAGCAGAACACCGTTTCTCCGGTTCTTTCCATACGCCGCGCCAGGCGGTGGCCGTGCGCCTGGGCCCAGGACGTGACGCCGTCGCCGAAGACCTCGACCACCTGCGGCTCGATGTGCCGTTCGATCAGCTGGCGCGGCGAGCCTTCGGCGATGATGCGGCCCGTGTCCAGGATGGCCAGGCGCGAGCACAGCCGTTCGGCCTCGTCCATGAAATGGGTCGTAAGCAATATCGTGCGCCCCTCGGCCAGCAGCGTCTTCAGCCGGTCCCAGATGAGGTGGCGGGCCTGAGGGTCGAGCCCGGTGGTAGGCTCGTCCATGAAGATGACCTCGGGGTCGTTCACGAGCGCACGCGCAAGCGTCAACCTTCGCTTCATGCCGCCCGAGAGCGTCTGGATGCGCGCGTCTGCGCGGCTGCCCAGTCCGGCAAACTCCAGCAGCTGCGGAATGCGCGCACGGATGAACGCGTCGGTCAGCCCGTAGTAGCGCCCGTACACCAGCAGGTTTTCCGTCACGGTGAAGTCCGGATCGAGGTTGTCCATCTGGGGCACGACGCCCACGCGCCGGCGCGCCTCGCGCGCGGAGCGAGGTACGGGAAGATCTCGCAGTGTGATGGCGCCGGCATCGGGGTCGGTCAGCCCCAGGCACAGGCGCAGGGTGGTGGTCTTGCCTGCGCCGTTCGGCCCCAGCAGTCCGTAGCATTCGCCCGGCTCCACCGAAAAAGAGACGCCCCGCACGACTTCCTGCCGCTCGCCGGCGATCGTGTAGCTCTTGTGCAGCTGCGCTACGGCGAGGACCGGACGGTGTGTCGCCACGCTGCGCGCAGCGGCCCTGGGCAAGGGCGAAATCAGCTTTTCCACGAGCCCTTCACGATGCTTCGAATGATGTGTAGACGCCGATGGAAGAAATGATCGGCCCCCGGAATCACCACGACAGGCAGCCCCTGCGGCCGCGCCCAGTCGAACACGCTCTGCAATGCGACCGTCTCGTCCCGCTCGCCGTGTATCACCAGGGTGTCCGGGGGCACTTCTTCCGGCGCGTAGTTGCGCTCGCCCGCGACCTGGCCCGCAGCCAGCCCCACCAGCACCAGGCGTTCGGCCGACAGGCGCTTTGCCACCCGGGTCTGCACGTACGCGCCGAAGGAAAACCCTGCCAGCACCGTCGGGCAGCGACCGAGCTCCTGGTGCGCCCAGGCAGCCGCCTGGAGCATGTCTTCGGTCTCGCCTTCGCCGCAATCGTGCACTCCGCTGCTCGCGCCGACGCCGCGGAAATTCGGTCGCAAGGCGACGTAGCCCAGCTCGTGGAACGTCCGGGCGAGCGTCTGCACCACTTTGTTTTCGAGCGTTCCTCCGAACAGGGGATGCGGATGCGCGATCAGCGCAACCCCGCGAGGCGGCACGCCGGGCCGCTCCACCAGCATCTCCAGCGTCCCGGCCGCGGCCGGAATCAACACGCGCTCGCCGGCGCGGCTCATGAGGCGCGGCTACAGCCGCAGCCGCTCGACCACGCGACCGTTCTTGAGATGCTCCTCGATGATTTCATCGACGTCCTGCTTGTCGACGTAGGTGTACCACACCTCCTCGGGATAGACGACCATGACGGGGCCGAGCTCGCAGCGGTCCAGGCAGCCGGCCTGGTTGACGCGCACCTTGCCTTCGCCGGCGAGGCCCAGCGCCTTTACCTGCTTCTTGGCGTAGTCACGCATCTGCTGCGCCCCGGAATTGTTGCAGCACGTTTCGCCGGCGGCGCGCTGGTTGCAGCAGAAAAACACATGGTGCTTGTAGTAGCTCACGCGGTGTGGTCTTTCGATTGAGGAGGCGGCAGCGCGGCCCGGTGCGGCATCGCCGCTGCTGAGCCGCCGATTATAGTGGGGCGTCTGGACACCCGCCCGTTCCTTAGCACACCCTGGCCAAAGCGGCGTTCATGCATGCCGGCGCGCACGCCCGGCGCCGATCGCCAGCACATAGACCAGCGCGATGTAGGGCCAGGCGGCGGACAGCAGCCGGGTGAGCCCGTTGAAATTCAGAAAGTGGCCCTGGCGCCAGGTGGCGAGCGACGCTGCCAGGTAAGGGTTGGTCGGGGTGATGTTCACCGCCACCGTGGCCGCCATGAGGGCGAGACCGCACAGAACGAATTGCGCCCGCCGCGGCAGCCGAAGCGCGAACAGGACCACGATGAGCCCGCAGGCCACGCCGATCGCTGCCCCGGGCGTCAACCACAGCAGCAGGCTGGGCGACTTGAACAGGATCCCGTAAGCGAGCGAGCGCACGGCGAGCGCCACCACGATGAATGCCAGGAACAGGATGCGCACCGGCTGGCCGCGCTCGGATATCAGGGCGAGCATGAGTCCGACCGCAGTGATATTGGCGCCCGCCACGAAGGCTTCGGCCCCGATAAACTGTCGCGCAGAGTAATGAATGCCCGAAGGCGTCTGAAAGAGGTCGCGCAAGTCGCCATTGCCGAAAAGCAGCGTTTCGGGGTTGAGCTGCGTCACCAGCCACAAGGCCATCAGCACCAGCCCGAGGTCGACCGCGCCGCCGGCGCGGAACAGGCGGTACCTCAAGGCCTGGACGATGCCCTCGCGCAACAGCCGCCGTGCAAGACGAGCGCCGAGCGCGGCACCCAGCATCCCCCCCAGCGCATTGGCGAGGAAATCGATGTTCGAGGGCGTGCGCGCGGGAAGGAAACCCTGCAGCGCCTCGAGCGCCAGCGACAAGGCGACACTCGACGCGGTGGCAAGCAGGAACGCGTAGACGCCGCGCACGCCGGGATACAGAGCGATCGCTGCAAGAAAGCCGAACGGCGCATAGCCGAGCACGTTGGCGACGAGGTCGAAAACGAGCAGGTAGCGCGGCGGCGGCGCGCTGATGAAGGCGAACGGTTCAATGCCGAGGTCGCGCCAGCCCGAAAACGGGTGGAGGCTGGCGTAGACGGTCAGCAGCGCATAGGCGAGCAACAGGTAGCGGGCCAGCGGGGAAGCTCGTTCCTCGGCCATCGCGTCTCACCGGGACTCATGGCGCGCAAGCACAGCCTCATAGACGGCGAGCGCCTGTTCGTCGAACAGCGCAAACGTGACGGCCCGCACCGAACCGGGCAGAGCGAGCGAGGGAGCGTTCACGTCAGCGGTGATGAGGCTGTGGATGCAGGGTGGCCTCCGCGTGCGCGGGCGCGCGCGTAGCGAGCGAGCCGAGCAGCATGCCTGCGATGGCAAAGGCGAGCCCGACCAGCTGCGGCGGCCAGATGCTCGCGCTGCCCCACAGCTCCATGGCGCCCCAGGACAACAGCCCGAGGGCGATCGACATGACCGCGCCCGCGGTATTGGCGCGTTTCCAATAGATGCCCGCGACCAGCGGAACGAAGGCGCCCACCAGCGTGACCTTGTAGGCATTCTGCACCATCTCGTACATGGTGCTGCGCGAATTGAGCGCGAACAGGAGCGCCGCCAGCGTGAACGTCACCAGTACCGAGCGCAACAGGATCAGGAACTCGCGATCGCCCATCCGGTGCAGGAACGGGCGCAGCACGTTCTCGGTGCAGATGGCGGTCGGCGCGAGCAGCGCGCCGCTTGCCGTGGAAAGTATGGCGGACAAGAGCGCGCCGAAAAACATCACCTGCGCCCACATCGGTGTGCGCTCGAGGATCAGGCGGGGCAGCAGGCGCTGGATTTCCCGCGCGTCGTCCGATACCAGCATCGCGCCCGTGGCGGGATCGATGACGAGCGCGGAGTAGGCGATGAACATGGGCACGAAGGCGAAAGCGAAGTAGAGCAGGCCGCCGAGCAGCGTGCCGCGCACCGCGGTCCGTTCATTCTTCGCCGAGGTGACGCGCTGGAACACGTCCTGCTGCGGGATCGAGCCGAGGGCCAGCGTCATCCAGGCCGCCGAGAACGCCAGCCATTCAGCGGCGTCGCCCTTGGGCCAGAACTCGAATTTGCCTGCGCTGGCGGCCGCCGTGATCACCGTGCCCGCGCCGCCCGACAGGTCGGCGACGAACCAGGCAACGAGGCACAGGCCGATGATGATGACCACTGACTGGAACATGTCGGTCCAAGCCACGGACCACATGCCGCCCCAGATGGTGTACCCGAGAACGATCGCGGCGCCCAGCATGATGCCAGTGTCGAGCGGCACAGCGCCCTGCGACAGGACCGAAAACGCCAGGCCCAGCGCCGTCATCTGCGCGGACGTCCACCCCAGGTACGAAGCCGTGATGGCCAGCCCCGTGATCACCTCCACCGGCTTGTTGTAGCGCTTGCGGTAGAAGTCGCCGATGGTGAGCAGGTCCATCCTGTAGAACGCCCGGGCGAAGAACAGCGCCACGAAGATCAGGCAGAACGACGAACCGAAAGGATCGGCCACGATCCCGCCCAGCCCGTCTTTTGCGAACGTGGCCGACACCGAGAGGACCGTCTCGGCGCCGAACCAGGTGGCGAACACCGTCGCCATACTGATGTAGAGCGGCAGCGAGCGGCCGGCCACGAGGTAGTCTTTCGAGGTGTGCACGCGTCTTGCGGCCCACAAGCCGATGGCGATGCACACGACCAGGTAGGCAATGACCGAGGGGATCAGCATGGGGAATCAATAGACAAAGAACAGAAACACCTGCCACACCAGCAGCCCGGCGAGCGCCGCGGCGGTCCAGGCGAGCAGCCGGTTGCGCCGGCGTTCTTCCATCTGCAGCCTGCGCACGGCCTCCTCCAGCTCGCCGATACGGTCTCCGGCGAGAAAGCGATGCACCAGCCGCGGCAGCTGCGGCAGCATGTTGCTCCAGCGCGGCGCCTCTTCGCGCGCGGTCCGCAGCAGCCCGCGCCACCCCAGCTGCTCCTGCATCCAGCGCTCCAGGTAAGGCTTTGCGGTCTTCCACAGGTCGAGATCCGGATCGAGCTCGCGCCCCAGACCTTCGATATTGAGCAGCGTCTTCTGGAGCATCACGAGCTGCGGCTGGATTTCCACGCCGAAGCGCCGCGAGGTCTGGAACAGGCGCAACAGCACCTGGCCGAACTTGATTTCCTTCAGCGGCCGGTCGAACACCGGCTCGCACACCGCGCGGATCGCGGCCTCGAGCTCATCGACCCGCGTCTCGGGCGGCACCCAGCCGGATTCCAGGTGCACTACCGCCACGCGCTTATAGTCGCGGTTGAAAAAGCCGAGGAAATTCTGCGCCAGGTAGTTCTTGTCGGTATCGGTGAGCGTTCCCATGATGCCGAAGTCGAGCGCGATGTACTGGCCGGTGGGCGACACCAGTATATTGCCGGGATGCATGTCGGCATGGAAAAAGCCGTCGCGAAACACCTGGGTGAAAAAGATCTCGACCCCGGCCCGGGCAAGCATCGGGATATCGAGGCCCTGCTGGCGGAGCTTGTCCACGTGCGACACCGGGGTGCCGCGCATGCGCTCCATGGTCATGACGGTGGGGGTGCAGTAATCCCAGTAGATTTCCGGCACGACGAGCATCGGCGAAACGGCGAAATTGCGCCTCAATTGGCTCGCATTGGCCGCCTCGCGCATGAGATCGAGCTCGTCGAAGACATGCTTGGCGAATTCCTCGACCACCAGGCGGGGCTTCAGCCGCCGCCCGTCGGCCCAGAGCCGCTCCACCAGGAAGGCGCCTGCGTCCAGCAGCCCCAGATCGCGTTCGATCACGGGCAGCATGCCGGGACGCAGGATTTTCACGGCGGCTTCGGTGCCGTCCGGCAGGACGGCGAAGTGCACCTGCGCGATGGAGGCGCTCGCGACGGCCTGGGGATCGAAGCTCTCGAACACCTGCGACGCGGGCCGCGCGAAGGCTTGCTCGATGGCCGCGAGCGCGAGCTCCGGCGAAAAGGGAGGGACCTGGTCCTGCAGTTTCGCCAGCTCGTCGGCGATGTCGGGCGGAAGCAGGTCGCGGCGCGTGGACAGCACCTGGCCGAACTTCACAAAAATCGGCCCCAGCGCTTCGAGCGCGTGGCGCAGCCGTACGGCGCGCGGCGATTCCAGCTTGCGGTAGAAAAACACCGCGCGCGCGGCGCGCGCCAGGTACCCGTTTGGATTGCCGGCCAGGGCGAACTCGTCCAGTCCGTAGCGCACGGCAATCGAGATTATGCGCAATAGGCGCAGCAGTCGGCGCAAAGCCCGTCCCTACTCAATTTGGGGCGACCGTCCCCGGTCGAGCCCCACACCCCCGGCCGCGGCACGTTTCAGCCCGGGTTGCGGTCTTGTGCCGGCGCGCCGGCGTCCTGTTCAAGGCGCTGCAGCCTCTGCTCGAGGAGCTCCACGCTGTCCAGCACCCGTATGTTCTCGCGCATGAAAGACTCGAATTGCGCGCGGCTCACCAGCAGCGGTCGCTCTTCACTCAGGTACTCGGCGAAATTCTGCGCAAGCCGCTCGGCCGCTTCCCCCTGCCAGGCGAAAAAATCACGTCCTGCCGCAACCATGCGATGCGCCGCGATGTCTCCCACCAGCTGCGACAAATCCTCTTCGGCATCCCATTCCAGGTGCTCGAGCAGGTCGCGAACCGTGTCAGCGAGGTCGGCGCGGCCGGCGAAATCGAAGGCCTGCGAGATGTCCGGACCGCGCCGCACCAGGAAGGGCAGCACGCCCGCCTTGACCGTCACTACGAGGTCGCTCGCCGCCTCGGACGCCGCCATGACCCGGCCGGATTCCTCGACCAGCAATCGCACCGAAGGCAGCGGCGGAGCGCGGAACTCGATGCTCTGCCCGGCATGCACCCGCAGCCGCTCGCGTGCCCACAGGTGCTGGTCGAGCAGGTGATTCAGGCCGAAGGCGGCCGTCTGTCCAAGCATGGGTTCTTTCTCGTCCGGCTGCGCCGGTGCCTATCGTGTGTAAGCGCGTCAAATTCTACGCGAGTACAAAAAACAAGGCCGCCTCACGGCGGCCTTGTGCTACAGGTCGGTTTTTTCAGCTCGCCTGCTGTATTCCGGCAAGCAGCCATCCGGAATCGCCTTTCACCGCCTTCTGAAGATGCCAGATCTCGTGGAAAGGCGTCGCCGCGCCGCTGTCGTCGTCGCGCACCGTACCCTGGAAGCTGACGCTCGCCCAGTGCGTATCACCGTCGGTGGTCACTTCGAGGAGGCTTGCTTCCAGCCCCGCGACATCGGTCTGCTGGGGTTTGCCTTGGCGCGAGGCCACATCCGCCGAGAGCTCGTTGAACAATTCTTCGGTGGTCACGTCGCGCAGCGTTTCCAGATCGCCGCGGTCGTTGGCTGCCTGGAGGCGCATGAAGTTCAGCCTGGCCTGTTTCACAAAGCCCGCCACGTCAAAACCGGCTGGCACATTCAACGCCGGTGCCGCGGTGCCGCCCGCGCTGCCCAGCACGCGCGGCGCTGCCGGCGGAGCACTGACCGGTTCGCGACCGAGCGAGGCGTACTGCATGGGCTGCGCCTGAGAGCGGGGCTTGCCGAAAATGCGCAGCAGCGCGAATATGGCCACGCCGACCAGCAGCGCCAGCACGAGCGCGCTCAGCAGCGCGCCGAAACCGCCCTGAGACAGCAGCCAGCCCAGGCCCAGACCGGCCGCGAGGCCGGCCAGGGGGCCCAACCAGCGATTGCCGGCCGGCGCGGGCGCGGCGGGTTTGGCGGCGTTGTTTGCAGGCGCGGCCTGCTGCTGCGCGGGCGCCGCTTTCTGCGGCGGCGGCGTGACCTGCCGCTGAGCGCCCAGATTGCGTGCGCCGCCCAGGCGGCGCGCCGCTTCGGCGTCGTCGGGGAGAAGCGCGAAGCCCGCGACGAAAAGGCTTGCGAGGAGTGCCACCATGTAGTTCATGTGAATCGTCCTTTTCAGTATTTGAATCCGCGGTGCAGGGCCACTACGCCGACCGAAAGATTGAAGTAGTCCACGTCTTCCCAGCCCGCTTGTTGCATCAACGATTGTAGCGCCTTCTGGTCGGGATGCATGCGTATGGATTCGGCGAGATAACGGTAGCTCGCCTCGTCCCCCGCAACCGCTTTTCCCAACCGCGGCAGGATGTGGAAAGAATACCAGTCGTAAGCCGGCGCGAGCGGCTCCCACACCCGGGAGAACTCGAGCACCAGCACCCGCCCCCCCGGGCGCGCCACGCGATGCATCTCCGCCAGCGCCCGGTCCTTGTGTGTCATGTTGCGCAATCCGAAAGCCACGGTGACGCAGTCGAAGTAGTTGGACGGCAGCGGCAGCCGCTCCGCATCGCACTGCACCACCGGCAGCGTGAGCCCCGCATCGAGCAGCCGGTCACGCCCCACGGCCAGCATGGCCCGGTTGATATCGCTCATCCAGACTTCGCCCGATGCGCCGGCGCGCTTTGCCAGCGCGCGCGTCACATCCCCCGATCCGGCGGCGATGTCGAGCACCCGCGCGCCTTCGTGCACGCCGCTCTGGGCCACCGTGAAGGCCTTCCAGTAGCGGTGCAGCCCGGCCGACATCAGGTCGTTCATGAGGTCGTACTTGCCTGCGACGGAGGAGAAAACGTCGGCGACGCGGGCGCGCTTTTCCTGCGCCGGCACGCGGCGGAATCCAAAATGGGTCGTTTCGCTCACCACCCGATGGTACAGGTATTCCCACGAGTAGATACCGGTGTGGGTAGAATCCGCCTTTTCCCCGGTCAGCCATTCCGTGGCCGCCAGCATCCTCGTAGTCGAAGACGAACCGGCCGTCCAGGAGCTCATCGCCATGAACCTGGAGCAGGCGGGATACAGCGTGCTTCGCGCGCGCGATGCCGAGCAGGCCGCGCACGTCGTGCGTACCGTGCTTCCCGACGTGGTGCTGCTCGACTGGATGCTGCCGGGACAATCGGGGCCCGAGTTCGCGAGACGGCTTCGGGCAGACGAGCGCACGCGCCGGGTGCCGATAATCATGCTGACGGCGCGCAGCACCGAAACCGACAAGGTGACCGGACTCGACGCCGGGGCCGACGATTACATCGCCAAGCCTTTCTCGCCGCGCGAGCTGGTAGCGCGCATCAACGCCGTGCTGCGCCGGCGCGCGCCGGAGCTGAGCGACGAGGTCGTGGCGATTTCCGGACTGAAGCTCGATCCCGCGGCGCATCGCGTGCACGCCGCCGGCCAGCCGGTCGAGCTCGGTCCCACGGAATTCCGGTTGCTGCATTTCCTCATGACCCATCCGGAGCGGGTGTACAGTCGTGCACAGTTGCTTGACCGCGTCTGGGGCGACCACGTGTTCATTGAAGAGCGCACCGTGGATGTGCACGTACGCCGGTTGCGCATGGCTCTGGAAAGGAGCGGCCACGACCGGCTGGTGGAGACGGTCAGGGGCAGCGGCTACCGGTTCGCCGGGTCGCGCGCGTAAGGAATTTCCTGATGCTTGAACGCGGCGTCCGATCCATCTGGGCGCGGACCGCACTCGTGCTCGCAGGCACGCTGCTTCTCGCCCTGGTCCTCTGGCAGTTTGCGGGTCCTGGCTGGGGCTTGGCGGCGCTCGCAGGCGGCCTGATGGCGATGTTGGGGCGGCATCTGGCCGAGCTGTCACGCCTGTTGCGGTGGCTGGCCGACCCGGCCAAGCCCGTCCCGGAAGGGCGCGGCACGTGGGAAGAGGCCTTCGAAGACCTGCACCGCCACGTCAGCCACGCAAGAGAACGCGAGCAGGCCCTTTCCTCGCTGCTCCTGCGCTTCCGCAATGCCGTTCTCGCCATGCCCGACGGGGTCACGGTCCTGGATGCCGACAATCACATCGAGTGGTGCAATCCCACGGCCGAACGCGACTTGGGCATAGAGCTCGGCAAGGATGCCGGGCAGCCGATCGTTCACCTGATGCGCCATCCCGACTTCGTCCACTACCTGGCACAGGGTCAATTCCACGAGCCGCTCACCCTGAGGCTTGCGCGCCGGGACGGCGCAGTGCTGAGCCTGCGCATTGTGCCGTACGGCAGGGATCAGAAACTGCTGCTGTCGCGCGATATCACTCAAGCCGAGCGCCTCGAAACCATGCGGCGTGATTTCGTGGCCAACGTTTCGCACGAGCTGAAGACGCCCATCACGGTGCTCACCGGCTTCCTGGAAATGCTGGCCGACGGCCAGCTGCGGTTGAACGAACGGCGCGGGCGGGAAGCCGTCGCCATGATGCAGGATCAGGCGGCGCGCATGTCGCGCCTCATCGAAGACCTGCTGAGGCTATCCTCGCTGGAGGCGAGCGCCGCGCCTTCGGAGGAGCGGCCGGTCTCCATGGAAGCCTTGCTGGGCAGGCTGCTCGCCGAGGCGCAAGCGCTCTCCGCCGGAGCTCACTCGCTCACGATCGATTGCGCCGGTCCCGCGGAACTGCTGGGCAGCGAGGCGGAGCTCCATTCCGCTTTCGCCAATATCGTGAGCAATGCAGTCAGGTACACGCCTTCGGGAGGCAGCATCCGTATTTCGTGGCGCCGCCGTGGCGAGAGCGGCGCGTTCGGCGTCAGCGACACGGGCGCCGGCATCGATGCGCGCCACATCCCGCGGCTCACCGAGCGGTTCTATCGCGTGGACAGCAGTCGCTCGCGCGAAAGCGGCGGCACGGGCCTGGGGCTCGCCATCGTGAAGCACGTGCTGGCGCGGCACCAGGCGACGCTCGAAATCGAAAGCGAGCCGGGGCGCGGCAGCTGCTTTTCAGCGGTGTTTCCGGCGCGCCGTCTGTCGGGCAACGACCTGTCGCTGCAGCCCGCCGCGGTGTCGCCAACTTCGGCGACCCCCTCACCGGCGCCTTGAGCGCTCAGGCGAAGCTCACGCGGTCGAAGTCATAGCCGCGGTCGAGCAACGACAGCAGTGTTATGGTGCGGGTGCCGTCCTGCCTGAGCTCCAGCGACCGGTGCGGTTGATACCATCCGACAGGCAGAACCAGGCTCGCGCTCTCCGCTGCGCCAGGCACCACGAAGGCGGGCGACCACGTTGCGCCGTGAGATTCCTGCTCGGCCGCGACGCGCACCCCGCACGGTTGCGGGAGTCCGGGCAGCGCCCTCAGGCCCGCATGCAGCGCATGCTCGCGGTTCTCGTAGAGCCAGCGCACTTCGCACAGCATGGCCTGTCCAGCATTTCTCGGCCGCAGCGCCACCAGTTGACCGTGGGCGAGGCGCATGCCGGCGGAGCGGCGCCGGACACGGAAGCCGTTCGCCGATTCATCCAGCGTTTCCCAGGTTTCCATCGCACACGCGCTCGCGGCCCGCTGCTCCATTTCAATGGCGCGCTGGAATATCTGCAGCTGCTCGGTGGAGCGCCGGCTGTATTCCCAGGACTTGGCGCCGCTCTGGAACGGCGCGGGCGACAGCACGCGATAGATGTCGTCAAGGCCAGAGGCGAGTTGCACCGGGCCCTGCACCGCCCTGCGCGGGAACTGGCGCACGAAAGGCGCGTCGGTCCAGCAGCGCAGCAGCGATGTGAGCAAGGGCTCGGCCGCGGGCCGGGTGCAGTCGCGTCCCAGCCCGAGGGCGCCCGGTTGCACGCCTTCGGCAAGCTTCTTCAGGCGCTTGCGTATGGACCGGGCCACCTCGCTGCATTGCAGATAACGCAGCGCCGCTCCCGGTTCACCGGCACGTGTCCACGCCGGCGGCGCGCAGCCCTCGAGATCCACGGCGTAGCCGCCGCCGTTCTCAGCGGCACGCCACAGTTTCACTTTGGGAGCCCAGCGCCGCGCCCAGCGCCGGGTCCATCCGAGCTCGCGCTGCGACAGGCCATACGGATGGGCCAGAGCGAGCAGCAGCACTTCGGCATAGAGAGCCGAGCAGGTGGAAGACTCGCCCGACTTGTCGACGGGCGTCTCGGCCAGGCGCAGGCTCTCCGCCTGCGCATAGCTCTGGTGGACCCAGTGCCAGACGCTCTGGTCCACTTCACGGCGTGCGACGAAATGCGCGCCGGTCAGCCCGGCCCCGCATTCGAGGACACGCAAGGCGAGCAGCGGCCTTACCGCGTCGAGCTGCGCGTCTCGGGAGGCGTGATTCAGCAGCTCGCGCCACGCCCTTAACGCAGCGAGCCACAGGTCGCAGGCCTGGTCGAACGCGGCATCCTCGATCGGACCGAGCGGCAACGGCCGTGACCCGAAGCGCCGCTCCTGCTGTTCGAGCGCCGCGCGCATCGGCCCACGCAGCCGCTCCAGGATCGTGACGCGGTATGCGGCGTTTGGCGGCGCGTCCTCCAGCTCGTCCAGCAGCTCGATAAACGACGAGCAGGCGTGGTGCGGGTCAGAGAGCGCGGCTCTCGCAAGCCATTCGTCGCAGCTTCTTACGTCGTGCAAGTGCGGCCGGGACGCGACCACCGTATCGATCGGGTTCATACAGTACTCCTTCAACCATGGCGCCCTCCCGCGTTTTCAAGGGGTATCTGCGACCCGGTCGCATTGCTCCCTGCCAGCAAAGGGTGGATCCGGGAGACATACCAATGTCGCCTCCCTGTTGTTGTAATCGGTATAGGCTCATGCCGGCTCGAAGGTGCAGCGTTCGTAATCGTTGCCGCGCTCCACTACCCCGGACAGAAGCAGCTTTTCCATCCTGTCGGTGTGTACCTCGATCACCCGCTTCGGCCGGTACCACCCCATGGGCAGGAGCAGCGTGGCGGGTGTCTGCAAGGCGGGAACGGCCGGCAAGGCAAGCGCCGGAATGAATTTTTCGCTGGAGACATTGACGCCGGTTGGGCGGACAGCGACCCCCTGCGGCACGCCGGGCAGCAGCCGCGTGCCCAGCTGCAACACTTCGCTTTCCGTCACCGAGAGCGAGCGCACGGCCGCCAGCATGAACGAGCGTGCGTCGGCCGGCCGTACGGCGACCAGTTGCTGGTGCATGAAGCGCGCGGGGCCGGCGTTCACCGCGCGCTCCAGCCGCATACCGGCGAGACTTTCCTCTGTGATATTCCAGTTCTCCAGGGCGGCCACCTGGGCGGCGACGTAGCTGTCCTCGGCGCGCACCGAGGTGCGGCCGAAGGTGGCGATTTCTTCGCGCTGACGCTTGGTGAGCTCCACGGCAGCCGCGCTCGGCTGGCGGAACGGCTTCCCGGTCACGTAATAGTGGATGGCCGGAAGTCCGGGACACAGCTGCGCGTCGCGCGAGGCCGGGCGGCGTGACGGGTGGCGCGCGCTCTTGCCTTCGCACCATTGCTGATAAAGCATGCCCAGCATCTGGGCAGCCAGGCCGGGCGGGACGTCGATGCCGAGCCCGAGCGATTCGGGTGATTGGCCGCTGCGCAGCAGGGCCAGCCTTTTCTTCACGCTCTTTGCGACTTCGTCGAGCTCCAGGAAACGGATGCTCGAGCCTGTCTTCGTTTCGCGCGAAGCGCCCGCGCCCGATTCCAGGTCCACCGAAAGGGGCGCAATGCCGGGACCCGCGGCCGCATCCCGCGCGATCGATACTTTTCGCGCCCAGCGATCGAGCCACCGCGCCACGTGCATCTGCTGGCGCGGCGTGTGTTCGTTGGGATTCGCCAGCGCGAGCAGCAGGATGTGCGCATAGGTCCCGGCGCAGGTCGTATCCGCGTCTGGCTTGCAGGCGGCATGCGGCACCGTCTCGCCCGACACGCCACGGCTCTCGGCGTAATGGTAGATGCGGTGCGCCCGCCGCCATTCGTCGGCGCGCACCTGCTGGTAGGCGCGGTAGTGCTCCGCGATCTTCTGGCCCACGCACCAGAGGCTGCGTTCGCAGATGAGCGCGGCCTGAGCCGAGAGCCCCGGCGCGTCCGCGCCGAGCGCGTGCAGGCAATGCTGCCAGCCGTAGGCGAGCGCATCCCACAGCGCAAGGACGTTGCTGAATATTTCCCTTTCCGGCCTGGTGAACGGCACCGCGCGGGACGCGAACTTCTTGGAGTGTTCGCCCTGCACGAACAGGATCGGCTCGCGCAAGAGCTCCAGGATCTTGATGCGCTCCGCAATGGGTACGTTGAAGCAGTTCAGCTGCTCGATCTCGCCGAGCAGGCGACCGTGCGAAGGCCCGACGTTGATGAGCGGCAGCGACTGCAGCCATTCGGCACAGCCGGCGGCATCGTTGAATTCCGGATGTGCATCCGCGCGGATGATGGGCAGGTCGAAGTTCGACATGATTGACCCCAGAATTGCACAGTTCGCAGGCCTTATCCGTTAATTTTGTCACGGCTTTTCGGGGGGATGATGACATGGTCAGACGGGACCCTCTGGCGGTCGCGCTCGTCAGCGCACGGGGATGAGCTCCCGAACAGGGCGTAATGCCGTCGAAAAACCGACGGATACCGGACCTGCGGCGCCCATGCCCCGCACAGGCTTCTACAGCAATACCCGTTCGATCCCGCCGTGATTCGCTTTTTCGACGTACTGGGCCATCCAGTTTGCTCCCAGCAGATGCCTGGCCATTTCCACCACGATGTAATCGGCGTGCACGCCGGTGTCGGCGAAACGGGCCAGACCCTGCAGGCACGAGGGGCAGGAGGTGAGCACCGTGATGTCGCCGTCGTGGCCCGTCCTGCGTACAGCGGCCACGTCGTTTCTCAACTGCTCTTCCTTGCGATAGCGCACCTGGGTGGAAATGTCGGGCCGGGTGACGGCGAGCGTGCCCGACTCGCCGCAGCAGCGATCGGCGATTGCCACGCCCCCCCCCACCAGCTCGTTGGCCACTTTGAGCGGCTGGTAGTGCTTCATCGGCGTGTGGCAGGGGTCGTGGTACAGGTAGCGCACCCCTTTCACCGCGCCATTCAGCTTGACGCCTTTTTCCAGCAGGTATTCGTGGATGTCGAGCAGGCGGCAGCCGGGAAAGATCTGGTCGAACTGGTATTTCTCCAGCTGGTCGAGGCAGGTGCCGCAGGAGACGATGACCGTGCGTATGTCGAGGTAGTTGAGGGTGTTGGCGACCCGGTGGAACAGCACCCGGTTGTCGGTGATGATCTTCTGCCCCCTGTCTTCGTGCCCGGCCGCGGTCTGCGGATACCCGCAGCACACATAGCCCGGCGGCAGGACGCAGATCGCGCCGACATCGAACAGCATGGCCTGCGTGGCGAGGCCTACCTGGCCGAACAGCCGCTCCGAACCGCAGCCCGGGAAATAAAAGACCGCCTCCGAATCGTCGTTCACCTTCTGCGGGTTGCGAATGACGGGCACGATTGAACGGTCTTCGATGTCGAGCAGGGCGCGCGAAGTGCGTTTCGGCAGGCCGCCCGGCATCGGCTTGTTGATGAAGTGGATGACCTGCGCGACCGGGCCGGTGTGGCCCGTGGTCGCGGGCGGCCGGCGCGTCTGGTTCTGCGCGATGCCGAGCGCCTTCACCGCCCTGTGCGCCAGGCGCTGCAGTCGGTAACCGGCGTCCACCATGAGCGCGCGGGTGAGCTTGACCGCGAGAGGATCGGTCAACGTGAGGAAGGTCATCGCCGCTGCGGTGCCGGGGTTGAAGCGCTTCTTGCCGTGGGCGTGCAGGAAATTGCGCATCGCGACCGACACGTCGCCGAAATCGATGTCCACCGGGCAGGGATTTTCACAGCGGTGGCATACCGTGCAGTGGTCGGCCACGTCACCGAACTCGTCGAAATGCCGCACCGAAATGCCGCGCCGTGTCTGCTCCTCGTACAGAAAGGCCTCGATCAGCAGCGACGTGGCGAGGATCTTGTTGCGTGGCGAGTAAAGCAGATTGGCGCGCGGCACGTGGGTGGCGCAGGGTTGCTTGCATTTGCCGCAACGCAGGCAGTCCTTGATCGAGTTCGAGATGCGGCCGATCTCGGACTGCTCGAGAATCAGCGATTCGGCCCCGAGCAGGTTGAACGAGGGTGTGTAGGCGTTCCGGAGGTCCCCGCCTGGCAGGAGCTTGCCCTTGTTGAAGCGCCCCTGCGGGTCTACTTTGGCCTTGTACTCGCGAAAAGGCTCGATTTCGTCGCGCTCGAGGTATTCGAGCTTGGTGATGCCGATGCCGTGCTCGCCGGAGATGACGCCGTCGAGCGTACGCGCGAGGGCCATGATGCGGTCCACCGCGCGCGTGGCCGCCTGCAGCATCTCGTAGTTGTCCGAGTTCACGGGGATGTTGGTGTGCACGTTGCCGTCGCCGGCGTGCATGTGCAGCGCGACGAAGACGCGGCCGCGCAGCACCCGCTTGTGCACGGCGTTCGCCCCTTCGAGCGTGGGCCGGAACCACACGCCGTCGAAAATGTGCTCCAGCTCGGCCCGCACCTCTTCTTTCCAGGAGACGCACAGCGCATGGTCCTGCAGGCCGTGGAAAACGGTCCCCTGCGGATGCAGCACGAGCAGCGACGAAGGGATGAAAGCGCTGCCCTTCAGTTGCTCCAGCGGCGTGTCGAGGTGGGCGAGCAGAAACGCCCAGCGCCCGCGCGCCGCGGCGATGACGGCCTTCGCCCGTTCGACGCGGTCGCCCAGCAGCATCCCGGAGGCCGAAGGTTTTTCCTCGCCCGGCTGGTACAGCGGCAGCTCGCCGTCGAAATACTCGTCCAGGGCGTCGAGAATCGCCAGCTTGTTCCTGATCGACAGCTCCACGTTGATGCGCTCCACGCCGTCGGAGTATTCGCCCAGCCGGTCGAGCGGGATCACCACGTCTTCGTTGATCTTGAACGCATTGGTGTGCTTGGCGATGGCCGCGGTGCGCGCCCGGTCGAGCCAGAAGGTGTGGCGCGCCTCGGGCGAGACGGCCACGAAGCCTTCGCCGCCGCGCGCATTCGCCAGCCGCACGACGTGCGACGCCGCGCGCGCCACGGCATCGTCGTCGTCGCCCGCGATGTCGCCGATCAGCACCATCTTGGGCCGCCCGCTTCTTCCCTCGGCACGGCGCGCCTTGGCGGCGTAGCCGACCGCTTTCAGATAGCGCTCGTCCAGGTGCTCCAGACCGGCCAGGACGGCGCCGCCCGGGCGCGTGTCCAGATAGTTCTTGATCTCCACGATGGAAGGCACCGATTGGCGCACCTGGCCGAAAAACTCCAGGCAGACGGTGCGCACCGACTTCGGCATGCGATGCAGTATGAAGCGCGCCGAGGTGATGATGCCGTCGCAGCCCTCCTTCTGCACACCCGGCAGGCCGGCCAGGAACTTGTCGGTGACGTCCTTTCCCAGCCCGACTTTGCGAAAACGGCTGCCCTCCACTTGCAGCAGCTCCGGCGCGCCTGCCGGAGTGCGGCCGTCCCGCGCGAAGCGCTGCACGGAAAAACGCGCGAGCGGCGCATCGTGGATCTTGCCCAGGTTGTGGTCGAGGCGCGTTACTTCCATGACGCGCCCCCGGGGATCCACCATGCGCCAGGAGGCGAGATTGTCGAGCGCCGTGCCCCACAGCACGGCTTTCTTGCCGCCCGCGTTC
>Ga0156022_1147_pt1 | contig 22475 bp, 22 predicted proteins | sample RifCSPlowO2_02_FD_107676 | JGI IMG/M metagenome (GOLD analysis project Ga0156022, IMG submission 107676) | Betaproteobacteria bacterium RIFCSPLOWO2_02_FULL_65_24 | reverse complement strand
CCGAGCACCGGCACGCCCAGCTCGAACACCGACTGCGGGGCGCGCGCGGTCTGCTCTTCGGTCACCGACATGTGGCTGCCCGACAGGATGATGCCCCGCGGGGAGAAACGGCGCACGAGCTCGTCCGAAACGTCCCAGGGGTGGATTTCGCAATAGACCTTCAATTCGCGCACCCGCCGCGCGATCAGCTGGGTGACCTGCGAGCCGAAGTCGAGGATGAGGATTGTGTCGTGCAGGACCTGGGCGGGAACGTTCAAGCTATTCGACCCGGTAGTTCGGCGCTTCCTTCACGATCTGCACGTCGTGAACGTGGGACTCGCGCATCCCCGCGGAGGTGATTTCCACGAACTGGGTGCCCTCGCGCATGGCCTGGATCGAATCGCAGCCGCAGTAGCCCATGCTGGCCCTCAGGCCGCCGGTCAACTGCTGGACAATGGAAATGACGCTCCCCTTGTAGGGCACGCGGCCTTCGATGCCTTCCGGAACGAGCTTTTCCAGGTCCATGTCGTTCTCGGGCTCCTGGAAGTAGCGGTCGGCCGAACCCTGCTGCATGGCACCGAGCGAGCCCATGCCGCGATACGACTTGTACGAGCGGCCCTGGTAGAGGATGGTTTCCCCGGGCGCTTCCTCGGTGCCCGCAAAGAGGCTGCCCAGCATGACGGCATGCGCCCCGGCGGCGATCGCCTTGGCGACATCGCCGGAGAACCTGACGCCGCCGTCGGCGATCAGCGGCACACCGGTGGCACGCAGGGCTTCGGCCACGTTCTGGATGGCCGTGACTTGCGGGATGCCAACGCCCGCGACCACCCGCGTGGTGCAAATCGAGCCGGGGCCGATGCCGACTTTGACGCCGTCGGCACCGTGGTCGACCAGGGCCTTGGCACCCGTGGCCGTGGCCACGTTTCCACCGATCACTTCTATCCTGGGACAGTTGCGCTTGACCCAGCGCACACGGTCCAGCACGCCCTGCGCGTGCCCGTGCGCGGTATCCACGACAATGACATCGACGCCCGCCTCGACCAGCGCGGCCACGCGCTCTTCTGTGCCCTCGCCCACCCCGACCGCTGCGCCGACGAGGAGCTTGCCCTGCTCGTCCTTCGCGGCGTAAGGATGCTCGGTGGACTTCAGAATGTCCTTCACCGTAATGAGCCCGCGCAGCTCGAAGGCGTCATTGACCAGCAGCACGCGCTCCAGGCGGTGCTTGTGCAGCAGCGCCTTCGCTTCTTCGGGGCTCGCGCCTTCCTTCAGGTAAATCAGCCGGTCCCTCGGGGTCATGATGGCGCGCACGGGGAGCGCGAGGTTGGTCTCGAACCGGTAGTCACGGTTGGTGACCATGCCGACCACCTTGCCTTTTTCCACCACCGGGAATCCGGACACCTTGTGCTGCCGGGTGAGATCCAGGAGCTGGCGCACCGTGATGTCCGGCGAGACGGTCATCGGATCGCGCAGAACGCCCGATTCATAGCGCTTCACCTTCGCGACCTCGGCCGCCTGTGCGCGGGGCGTCAGGTTCTTGTGGATGATCCCGACCCCGCCTTCCTGCGCGAGCGCGATGGCCAGGTGCGCTTCCGTCACGGTGTCCATGGCGGCGGACACGAGAGGAATGTTGAGCTCTATCTTTCGGGTGAGGCGGGAGGTGAGGCTGACTTCGCGCGGCAGGACGGTGGAGTGAGCTGGAACCAGGAGGACGTCATCGAACGTCAAGGCCCTTTGGATCACGCGCATAGCGACTTCCGTAAAGTGCGACATTGTACGCCGCTTCCGGCCGGGCGTCGATTGACGCTAGGGTGGAAAGCCGCTATGTTGAACCGCGCTTTTGCGCATGACACGAGGGACACCCATGATACGCACCGGCTTTCTGCTCGGCGCCCTGCTGGCGGCGGGCGCAGCGCAGGCGCAGGTGTACAAGTGCGTCGACACGGGCGGCAAGACGGTCTACTCGCAAGTGCCCTGCCCGAAGGCGAGCAAAGCCACCACTTTGCAGCGCACCGCGCCCGCCGTGCCGCAAGCCGCTGCAACGAAGGGCGACGCCGGCAAAGGCGATGCGGCCAAGGCTTCGGGGCCGAAAACCACGGCCGAGATGGAGCAGGACTTCCGCAAGCGCCGGCTTGAACAGGAGGAAGCGCGCAAGAAGCAGGACCAGGCGATGGGCGATGCAAAGGCGAAGCAAGAGAACTGCCGCAATGCCCGGCTGTCGCTCGCCAATCTGGAATCCGGGGCGCGCCAGTCGCGCACGAATGAAAAAGGCGAGCGCTACTTCCTGGACGATGGGCAGATCGCGAGCGAAAAGGACCGGATGCGGCGCGCAGTCGAAGCTTCCTGCAAGTAGCACACCCGGAGAATCCTGCTCAGTCGTTTTTCTGACGCGCCGCCCGGCGCCGGCGCGTTTCCTTCGGATCCGAGATGAGCGGCCGGTAGATTTCCACGCGATCGCCGTGCCGCAAGGGCGCGTCCAGGGACGCTATCCGGCCAAAAATCCCGACGTTCCCCGAGCGCGCATTTATTTCCGGAAACTGCTCGAGCAACCCGCTCGCGGCCAGCGCGTCGCGTACCCTGCTCTCGGCCGGCAACTGCAGCTTCTTGAGCTCCTGGCGGTCCGAATGCGCGTAGACCACCTCTACCGTTATGCCGCTCATGCGGCCCGGCTCAGCCAGTCAGCGCGGCGCACGAAGACCTCCACGAAGCTGTTCGCGATATGGCCGAAGACCGGGCCTATGGCGCGATCCAGCAGGCCGCTCGCCAATTGATATTCCAGCCGGCAACCCACCTTGCTGGCTTCCTTGCCCAGGGGCTGAAACGTCCACACGCCCTGCAGGTGCCGCAACGGTCCGGACACGAGCCGCATCTCTATCCTATCGTCGGGAATGTTGACGTTCTCGGTGGTGAAGTGCTGGCGGATGCCATGATAGAGCACATGGAGCGTCGCGACGGTTCGCCCCGGCTCGCGCGACACCACTTCCGCGCCGCTGCACCACGGCAGGAATTTCGGATAGGACTCGATGTCCTGGACCAGGGCATACATCATGGCCGCGGGGTGTCCGACGATGGCTGAACGGTCTACGACGACCATGGCGTTAAAATCCCGGGTCCCCCGCGCCCGCTGACTGGCTCGAACGCAAATGAGCATCGTTGAAAACCGCAAGGCCTTCCATGACTACTTCATCGAGGAAAAATTCGAGGCGGGGCTCGCGCTGGAAGGCTGGGAGGTCAAGGCCATTCGGGCCGGGCGCGCTCAATTGAAGGAAGCCTATGTTATTGTTCGTGGCGGCGAACTATACCTCATCGGCGCGCACATCAGCCCGCTCCCCGAGGCGTCGACCCACATCCGCCCCGACCCCACGCGCACCCGCAGGCTCCTGCTGCACGCGGACGAGATCCGCAAGCTGATCGGCAAAGTGGAGCGGGCCGGCTATGCGCTGGTGCCCATCGATCTGCATTACTCCAAAGGCCGCATCAAGCTCGAAATGGGCCTGGCAAGAGGCAAGAAACAGTACGACAAGCGCGAAGCCGAAAAGGAGCGGGACTGGAAGCGCGAGCAGCAGCGGCTGCTGCGTACCCGCCACCGGTAGGAAGTTGAAGGAACGGGGCTAAGCGGCTATTTTACCGATTCGAACAGGGGCGCGCCGACATCCGCCCCGGAGGTTTCCATGCCGGACCAGCGCCGCACCATCTTCATCGTTTCCGACGGAACCGGCATTACCGCCGAGATGCTCGGACACAGCCTGCTCACCCAGTTCGAGGGCATAGCATTCAACCAGGTGACCATTCCCTTCGTCGACAGCATCGAAAAGGCCGAAAGCTGCGTGGCGCGCATTTCCGAGTCGGCTCGCTCCTCGCCCTCGCGGCCCATCATTTTCTCGACGCTCGTCAACAACGACATCCGCGACACGGTGCGCAAGGCGAACGCCTACATGCTGGATTTCTTCGAGGGATTCCTCGATCCCCTGGAAGCCGAGCTCGGCGCCAAGTCGACGCACACCGTCGGCCGCTCGCACAGCGCGATGAACGCAAAAAACTATTCCAACCGGATCAACGCGGTCAATTTCTCGATGGCCCATGACGACGGCATGGCGGCCCGCGAGTTCGACAAGGCCGATGTGATCCTGATCGGCGTGTCGCGCAGCGGCAAGACCCCCACCTCGCTTTACCTCGCTTTGCAGTTCGGCATACGGGCCGCCAACTACCCGCTCACGCCCGACGACTTCGAGCGCGAGGTCATGCCGGAGGTCCTGGTGCCGAACCGCAGAAAACTGTTCGGACTGACCATCCAGCCCGAGCGGCTGCGTGAAATCCGGCATGAACGCCGGCCGGGAAGTCGCTATGCATCGCTTGAAAATTGCCGGTACGAGGTGCAGCAGGCCGAGGCACTGATGAAGCGCGACGGCGTGAGGTGGGTGAATTCGACCACCAAATCGATCGAAGAGATCGCCACTACCGTGGTCCAGGAATTCCGTCTGGAGCGCACGGTCTACTAGTCACTTCGACGTAAGCCGTTTTCGATGAGTTGCAGTACCCGCAGCGCTGCGCTGGCGCACCTGCTCGAACAGGCATACCGCCACCGAAGCGGCGAGGTTCAGCGATTCGGCGGGTCCCGGCATGGGGATACGAAGCCGTTCCTGAGCTGCGCTCGCGGCCCGTTCCGACAGCCCCGCTCCCTCGTTGCCGAACACCCAGACCACGGGCCGAACGAGGTTGCTCTCGTACAACGTGCGCGCTGCCTTCGGCTCGGTCGCGATCAGGGCACCTCGCGCGCGCCCGGTCAGTTCGCCGATATCGACGTTTTCATGGATGCGCAGGCGAAAATGCGCCCCCATGGCCGAGCGCACGACTTTGGGCGACCAGGCAAACACGCAGCCTGGAGAAAGCAATACGCGCGCGATGCCGGCCGCGAGCGCGCTGCGCAGCACCGATCCCAGGTTTCCCGGGTCTTGCACCTGCTCCAGGAAAATGCCGTCGTCGAGCCGTTCGGGAAGCGGGCCCGCGTCCGGCGTTCTTACCGCGGCCAGCACGCCGGAGGAGCTCACGACTTGCGAAACGTGCTTCAGCAGAGGCTCTGCGAGGACCGCCTTGATCCGCGCGGGCGTCGACTCGATCAGGCGCCTGACTTCCGGGCGCTCCATGGCGCACTCGGTTGCAGCGAGCACGTCCGCCGTACCCATGCGCGCGTCACGGTAAGCCTCAATCAAATGCACGCCATCCAGCAAGGTCGTCGAAGAGCGCCGGCGCTCGCGGGACGATGCCCCCAGCTTGATCAGGCTCTTGACCAGGGGGTTATCGCGCGAGCTTATGAGCTTGCACACCGCGCTCACCGTCCGGCGAGCCACGGCAGGACCGCTTCCGCCGCCCTTTCCGACGCATCGCGTCGCAGCAGCGCATGCATCCTTGCGAAATGCTGCGGCAGGCGTTCCAGGACCGCCGGGTCCTGACTGACATTGATGAGCGCCTGCGCCAGGTTTTCCGGCGTGGCTTCGGCCTGTATCAGCTCGGGCACCAGGAAATCCTGCGCGATGATGTTGGGCAGGCCGACCCAGGGCTGGTATTGCATGCGGCTCATGAGCCGCCATGTGGCGGGTGACATGCGATAGGTGATCACCATGGGTTTGCCGATGAGCGCCGCCTCCAGACTGGCCGTGCCGCTTGCCACGAGCACCGCATCGGCGCAGGCCATGGCTTCGCGCGCATGGCCGAACAGGATGGTGGCCGGCAGATCGGTGGCGCCCGCGCGGTAAAGGGCGTCCTCGAACTGGTTGCGCGTTTCGCGGCTGGCGAGGGGAACCAGGAAATGAACGTCGGACACCTGCGCAGCCACCAGCTGGGCGGTTCTGATGAACGTGTCCGCCATGAAGCGCAGCTCGCTCTGGCGGCTGCCCGGGAGCAAGGCATAAATTCGTTGCCCCAGCGGCAGCTTCAGCTGATCGCGCATCCATTCGGTGGCGACATCCGGCGGTATGGCGTCGGCAAGCGGGTGGCCGACATACGTGCAGGGAATGCCCGCCCTGCGATACAACGGCTCTTCGAACGGAAACAGGGCGAGAAGCTGGTCCACCGCCCCGGCAACGCGGCGGATGCGGCCGCCGCGCCAGGCCCAGATGGACGGGCTCACATAGTGGATGGTGCGCACGCCCTGCCGCTTCAGGCCGGCCTCCAGCGTGAGGTTGAAGTCCGGAGCATCCACGCCGATGAAAACGGCCGGACGGACCGACAGCAGCCGACGCCTCAGGGCGCTTCGCAACCGCAGCAGCCCCGGATAAGCACGCAACACTTCGACGTAGCCGCGCACGGCGAGCCGTTCCATGGAATACCAGGAGTCCAGTCCGGCCGCCTGCATCTTCGGTCCGCCGATGCCTGCGAACTGCAGCGCGGGGCGACGCCTGCGCAGGGCCTGGATCAATTGCGCGCCCAGGAAGTCGCCCGAGGCCTCGCCCGCCACCATGCCGACCAGCATGCTCAGCGTACTATGCCGCGCCGCGAGCGGCCGATGAAATCGACGAAAAGACGCACCTCAGGCACCTCGTTCGCCTGCTCGTTCAGCGCCTGCTTCGCTTCTTCCAGGCCGAGCCCCGACTTGTAGAGTGTCTTATAGGCTACGCGCAGCGCCGAAACGGCGCTCGCTTCGAAGCCCCGGCGCTTCAGGCCTTCCGCGTTAATGCCGTAAGGCCGGGCGGTATTGCCGGCCGCTGTGACGTACGGCGGCAGATCCTGCAGCAGGATGGTTCCCAGCGCCGTCAGGGAATGGGCGCCTATGGAGACGAATTGATGAACGGCCGTGAAACCGCCGAGGATGGCATAGTCGCCGACGTGCACATGCCCCGCGAGCTGCGCGTTGTTTGCAAAAATGGTGTGATGGCCCACCTGGCAATCGTGCGCGAGGTGCACGTAGGCCATGATCCAGTTGTCGTTTCCCAGGCGGGTGACGCCCGCGTCCTGGACCGTGCCGCAATTGAACGTGCAGAACTCGCGTATGGTGTTCCGATCGCCGATCTCGAGTGCGGTCGGCTCCCCGGCATATTTCTTGTCCTGGGGCGGTCCTCCGATCGAGCAGAAAGCGTGGATACGGTTGTTCTCGCCGATACGGGTGCGACCCTCCAGCACCACGTGAGAACCGATCCAGGTGCCGGCGCCGATGTGGACGTAGGGGCCCACGGTCGAATACGGTCCAATGGAGACGCCCGGCGCGATGTTGGCGCCGGGATGAAGGATGGCGCTCGGATGGATCACAGCTCCCGCACCGTGCACATCAGCCGCGCTTCGGCCACCAGCGCCTCCCCCACGCGCGCCTGGGCACCGAACTTCCAGAGGCCTCTCAACAGGCGCTCCAGGTTCACGTCGAGTATCAGCTGATCGCCGGGCCGCACGGGCCGTTTGAAGCGAGCTTCGTCGATGCCGACGAAGTAATAGACCGACTTGTGATCCGGGCGGTTGCCGAGCGTCTTGAAGGAAAGGATGGCCGCGGCCTGGGCCAGCGCTTCGATGATCAGCACGCCCGGCATGACGGGGTGATGAGGGAAATGCCCTGAGAAGAACGGCTCGTTGATGCTCACGTTCTTGATCGCCAGGATGCGCTTGCCCGGCTCGCACTCGAGCACCCGGTCCACCAGCAGCATGGGGTAGCGGTGCGGAAGGTTCTGCAGTATTTCATGTATGTCCAACTTATCGCTCCTGTTCGGGGCGCCGCCCTGCCTCTTCGATGCCCTCTTCCAGCAGGCGCAGCCGTTCCGCCAGCGCATCGAGGTGTCTCAACAGCGCCGCATTGCGCGCCCACCGGGCCTGCTCCTGCATCGGATACACCCCGGCGTAGCGCCCGGCCTGCCGCACCGAACGCGTGACTACCGTGGCGGCCGAGATGTGGACGTCGTCCGCGAGCTCGAGATGGCCGAGGATGACGGCGCCCCCGCCCACGGTGCACCGGCGGCCTATCCGGGCGCTTCCTGCTATGCCCACGCACCCGGCCAGCGCGCTGTGGGCCCCGATCCGGACGTTATGCCCCACCTGGATCTGGTTGTCGAGCTTCACGCCTTGTTCGATGACCGTGTCATCCAGCGCACCCCGGTCGATGGTCGTATTGGCGCCGATCTCTACATCATCGCCCACCACCACCCGGCCCACCTGTGGAATCTTTCTCCATCGGCCGTCCTCGGCCGCCATGCCGAAACCGTCGGCGCCGATGACCGCGCCTGCATGAATGATGCACCGCTCGCCGACGATGCAATCGTGGTAGATGGTCACCCGCGGATAAAGCCGGGTATCGGCGCCGAGGCTCGCCGCACGGCCGATGGCGCAGCCGGCGCCGAGCACGACGCGTTCGCCGATCCGTGCTTCTTCGGCAATGTGACAACCGGGCCCGACCTCTGCACTGGAGGGCACCGTTGCGCCGGGTTCCACGACGGCACTGGGGTGCACGCCGGGCCGTGGCGGCGGCAAGGGATAGAAAACCTCCGCCGCCCGGGCGTAGCCCGCGTAGGGATCGTCGCATACGATCCGGGGGAGCGTCGTGGCGTCCCGGTCGGCCCGGCGCACGATGACCGCCGCGGCCGCGGTTCTGTCCAACTGCGGGCGGAATTTCCCCTGCGCAAAAAAACTGAGATCACCGGACCCGGCGCTCTGCAGCGTGGCGATGCCGCTCAACGGTGTATCGGGGTCACCGAGCGCTTCGCCGCCTACCCGTCGGGCGATTTCGGCGAGCGTGTATGTCCTGGGCGATCGCATCCAGGAGCCCGCTTCACTTCGCTGCTTTCGGATCGTCGAGCGCCTTGATGACCTTGTCGGTGATGTCGATCCTCGGGCTGAACCAGACTACCTGGCCTTCTTGCAGCACAACATCCAACTTCTCGGATTCAGCGATCTTACGGACAATTTGAGTGGCACGGTTCAGAATGACTGATCCTTGCTCATTTCGAAACGCGTTGACGTCTTCACGAAATTCCCGATCTTTCCGCTGCAGTTCACGATTAGCTTCGTTAAACTCACGTTCCCGTTTTGCACGTTCTGATTCTGACATGGTCATGGCGTTCCGCTCGAGATTCTCCTGAAGCTTCCTCAGATGCTCGCCGAGCTTGCTCAATTCCTGTTGCCTCTTTGAGAAGTCCGCTTCAAATTTCTTCTGAGCGCGCTGCGCTGCAGCGGACTCTCGCATGATTCGCTCCTGACTGACGAATCCGATTCGGTTCTGGGCGAAGCTTGCGCTCGCCGGCAGAGCGAGCGCCAGTGCCGCCATGGCACACCAGCCGGACAGACGCATTTTCAAGAATTCTTCTCCTCGAGAGGGAAGCGGGGAGCCGCCCCTCGCGTGGATTATAACTTCGCGCCCCGGGGGTGCACCGAAGTGCCCGGCTTTGCCGCGCCCGCTAGAAGGTCGTGCCCAGGGTGAACTGTCCGCGCTGGATGCGGTCGCCCGGTTTTTGCTGCAGCGGCACCGCGTAGCTTATGCGCAGCGGCCCCACCGGCGATACCCACAGCAGCGACAGGCCGGTGGAATAACGCATGTCCGAAACCGTGAGCTTCTGGTCGGCCGCGTAGACCTGACCGACATCCACGAAGGCGCCCATTCGCAGGGACCGGTCCAGTCCCGTCCCGGGCATGGGGAAAAGGAGCTCCGCCGACCCGATCAGGCGCTTGTTTCCACCGATGGCGCTGTCGTCGAACGGATCGCGTGGTCCTATCCCCGCGGCCCGGTAGCCGCGCACGGTTCCGATGCCCCCTGCATAGTAGTTCTTGAAGAAGGGCAGAGGCTTGTCGCCGAAGCCGTCGCCCGCGGCGATCTCGCCCCTGAGCAGCATGGTGAAGTTTCGTGACAGCGGGTAATACCAGTTGTGCTCGGCGGAGATGCGGTAGTAGTTGAGATCTCCCGCAGGCGTCACTTCGAAATTCGCCCGCTGCACCACGCCCCGAGTGGTCCAGATGGCGCTGTCGCGCGTGTCCCGGCCGATGCCGATATTGCTGATGAGAGATACGTACTTGCTGCCGAATTGGGATTGAAAGTTGAGCAGCCGCGGCGGACTGCTCGGGTCCAGCGTCAGCTCGGTGCTCTCGGCGCTGAGCCCGAAGCTGATGGATTCGAACTCTCCGATCGGGTAGCCGAAGCGCACGCCCCCCCCCAGGGTGTCGGTCGAATAGCCGCCCACGGCGAGAACCGCTGAATTCACGCGCCGCTTGTATAGATCGAAGCCGCGCGAAAGCCCGTCCACCGTGTAGTAGGGGTTGGTGTAACTGAGCAAGATGTTCTGATTGATCCGGCCGGTGTTGAAGCCCGCGCTCACGGTGTTGCCGCTGCCCAGAAAGTTGGTCTGCGACACCGACCCCTGCAGCACCAGCCGCTCTATGTTGGAGAAGCCCAGACCCACCAGGATGGCCCCGGTGGATTTTTCCTTCACTCTGACGGTGACGTCGACCTGGTCCGTGGATCCGGGCACGGGCGGCGTCTGGATGTCCACCTCGGAAAAGAAATCGGTCCGGTCCACGCGCTGCTTGGAAATGCGCAGCTTTTCCGCGTCGTAGAAGGCTCCCTCCAGTTGCCGCATCTCGCGGCGCACCACCTCGTCGCGCGTACGGGTGTTGCCCACGACGTTGATCCGCCTCACGTACACGCGGCGGCCGGGATCGATCATGATGGTGAAGGCTACGGTGCGCTTGTCCCTGTCCACGTCGGGCACGGCGTTCGCATTGGCGAAGGCGTAGCCGTCGTTGCCCAGACGGTCGGTGATCTTCTTGCTGGTCTCGTTCAGCCTTTCGCGCGAAAAGGGCTCGCCCGGCTTGATGTCGATCAGCCGGCGCAGCTCTTCCTCCGGAACGATCAGCTCACCGCCCAGGCGCACCTCCGATACCGTGTACTTCTCGCCTTCGGAGATGTTGATGGTGATGTAGATGTCGCGGCGATCGGGGGTGATGGAGACTTGCGTGGATTCGATGCTGAAATCGAGATAGCCCCGGTTCAGGTACCAGGAGCGCAGGCTTTCCAGGTCGCCCTGCAGCTTCTGGCGCGAATACTGGTCATTCTTGGTGTACCAGGTGAGCCAGCCGGGCGTTCGCAGCACGAAAAGATCGAGCAGCTCCCTCTCCGTGAAGGACCTGTTTCCGACGATATTGATCTGGCGGATCTTGGCGACCTCGCCCTCGTCGACCGCGAAATTGACCGCGACCCGGTTGCGCTCCAGGGGTGTCACCGTGGTGGTGACCGTAACCCCGTATTTGCCTTTGGCGAGGTATTGACGCTTGATTTCCTGCTCGGCCGCTTCAAGCAGGGCGCGGTCGAAAATGCGGCCTTCCTGGAAGTTCGCCTCGCGCAGCGACTTGCGCACGGCCTCGGGTTCGAATTCCTTCATGCCGGAGAATGCGATGGAGGCGATCGCGGGTCGCTCCTGGACGACCACGACCAGCACGTCGCGCTCCACTTCGATGCGCACGTCCTGGAAGAAACCGGTGGCGAACAGGGCGCGTATCGCCTGACTCGCCCTCTCCTCGGTGAACGTCTCGCCGACCTTCACCGGCAGGTAATTGAAGATGGTGCCGGCTTCGATGCGCTGTATGCCTTCGACACGGATGTCGCGCACGACGAAGGGATCGAAAGCCCAGGCCGACTGCCAGATGAGCGCCGCGCACGCGGCGGCCGCGAGCAGCCCGGCGCGAAAGACTCGGGTGAACGCGCGGGCGCAGACCTGCGACACGCAGCATTTACGCGGAGCCGTTTCCCCCCCGTCCAGGCCTGCCTCGAGCATTATTCGTTATCCGGCAATCAGCCGGTTTATATCGTTATAGAAGGCGAACGCCATCAGAAAAAGCAGCACCGCCAGCCCCACCCGCTGGCCCAGCTCCATTGCCTTTTCGGAAACCGGGCGGCCCTTGACCACCTCGACGATATAATACAACAGGTGTCCGCCATCCAATAAGGGAATCGGCAGCAGGTTCAGAACCCCCAGACTGATGCTGATGATGGCGAGAAACACGAGATAAGAGGTCCATCCCGCCTGCGCCGATTGCCCGGCGTAATCGGCGATCGTGACCGGGCCGCTCAAGTTGCGCCAGGACACTTCGCCCACCAGCATCTTGCCGATCATTTTGAGGGTGAAGACGGACGTCTCCCAGGTCTTCGCGGCAGCGAGCGCCAAAGCCACGGCAGGGCCGTGCCGGACCATGGTGAACAGGTTCTTCATTTCCTCGCCGTCGATGCGCGGTTCCGCACCGATACGGCCGATGGTGCGGCCCCGCTCCGAAACGGGCTCGGGGGTCAGCGTGAGCTCCGAATCGGCCGCGCTTCGGGCAACCCGCACTCGCAACGCCTCGCCCGGACGGCTGCGAACGGCGATGACGAATTCGTCCCATGTGGCGATGGGCCGGCCGTCCACCGCCAGTATCCTGTCGCCCGGTCCGAGCCCGGCACGCTCGGCGACGCTGCCCGGCAGGGTGCGCCCGATGACCGGGTCGGGACGGTAGAGGCGCAGGCCGATCCTGCCTACCGGGTCGCCCTCGAGGCCTTCCAGAGCGAACTGCCGCAGATCGAGTGTCTTTTGAGAAAGATGCCCGGCACGATCCTGGACTTCGAGCTCGACCTGCGCATGTGCGATGGCCAGCTGCAGCAGGCGCCAGCGCGCTTCCTGCCAGCCTTGCACCGGTTCGTCGTTGATACGCAGGAGCGTGTCTCCACGGGCCAGGCCTGCCTGCGCGGCGATCGAGCCGGGCGCCGGCGCCGCGAGCGTGGGACGGGCGTCGGGGACGCCGCTCACGAACAAGCCCCAGTACAGCACGATGGCCAGCAGGAAATTGGCGAGCGGCCCGGCGCTCACGATGGCGATGCGCTTCCAGACATTCTGGCGATTGAAAGCCCTGTGCCGTTCGTCGGACCCGACCGGGCCTTCGCGCTCGTCCAGCATCTTCACGTACCCGCCGAAGGGCAATGCCGCGATGACCCATTGCGTCCCGCCTGGTGAAAAGCGCCTGGCGTAGAGCGCCTTGCCGAAGCCGACGGAGAAGCGCAGCACTTTCACTCCGCACAGGCGAGCCACCAGGTAATGACCGTACTCGTGCACGACGATCAGCACGCCGAGCGCAACAATGAACGCCACCAGGGTAAAGACGAGGCTCATGCCGCTGCCGCCATGGCGCGCTTCACGAGCGCGGTCGCCTTCTCGCGCGCCAGGCGATCCGCTTCCAGCACGTCGTCGAGCTCCCGAAGCGGCCGGACGGGAAGCTCCTGCAAGGTCTGCTCGATGACAGAAGTCATGCCGAGAAACCCGAGCCGCCGTTCGAGAAAGGCCGCTACCGCGACTTCGTTGGCCGCGTTCAGCGTGGCCGGCGCGGATCCGCCGCTTTCCAGCGCGGCATAACCGAGCTGCAGCGCGGGAAACCGGTCCAGATCGGGACGCTCGAAGACAAGCGCGCCCACCTCGGCAAGCTCGAGCGCGGCCACGCCGGCCTCGATCCGCTCGGGGTGCGCGAGGGCATGCGCGATGGGCGTGCGCATGTCCGGGTTGCCCAGCTGAGCGATGACCGAGCCGTCCACATATTCGACCATGGAATGAACGATGCTCTGGGGATGGATCAGGACTTGAATGGACGCGGCGGGCGCTTCGAACAGCCAGTGCGCCTCGATCACTTCCAGCGCCTTGTTCATCATGGTGGCCGAATCCACCGAAATCTTGGGCCCCATGGACCACGTCGGGTGAGTGCACGCCTGTTCCGGGGTCACGCTGCGCAGCTCCTCGCGGGCCCGCGTGCGGAAAGGTCCGCCGGAGCCGGTGAGCAGGATGCGGCGGATTCCCCGGTCGTGCAGGGCCCGCCCCGCGGGCAGGCACTGAAAAATCGCGTTGTGCTCGCTGTCGATGGGAAGCAGCGTAACGCTGTTACGGCGTACCGCGTCCATGAAAATGGGACCCGCCATCACCAATGCTTCCTTGTTCGCGAGCAGCAGTTTCTTGCCCGCCTGCGCGGCGGCGATCGTGGGCCGCAGGCCCGCCGCGCCCACGATGGCCGCCATGACGCAATCGACTTCGGCGAGCGTGGCCGCGTCGATCATGCCCTGCTCGCCCGCAAGCACCTTTGTCCTCGCGCCGAGTGCCCGAAGCCGACGCTGCAGCGCACGCGCCTGGTCTTCGTCGGCAATCGCGGCAAAACGCGCATCATGCGCATGAGCCAGCCGGGCGAGCTCTTCGGCGCTGGTATTGGCGGTGATGGCGCATACTGAAAACCGGTCGGGATGCCGCGCGATGACGTCGAGTGTGCTGCGCCCGATGGAGCCCGTGGCTCCGAGGATGCTCACAGATTGTGTCGCGCGCACCATGGTATCCGGGTCCCTTTATCGTGCAAACATCCAGGCAGCCGCCGGCAGCACCGGCAAGAGGGCATCGATGCGGTCCAGCGCCCCCCCGTGGCCGGGCAGCAGCCGCCCGCTGTCTTTTACACCCGCGTTGCGTTTCATCTGTGACTCGAACAGATCCCCGAGGATTCCCAGCACGGCAAAGCCGAGCGCCAGGAACCCCAGGGACGTGACCCCGGTGCTCGACCCTCGCGGAAGCGCCGCGTCAGGGAACCAATGCCAGCTGAGCCCGTATGCGGCGACCGCCAGCAGGGCGCCCCAGACGCCTTCCCAGGTTTTGCCCGGGCTGACGGCGGGGGCGAGTTTCCGCCGCCCGAAGCGGCGCCCGGTGAAGAATGCGGCGCTGTCGGAAATCCAGACGACGGCCATGACGGCCAGCACGAGCCCCGGGCTTTCATCCCGTAACTCTATCAGTGCGGCGAAAGCGGCAACGAGAATGATTGCGCCGACGGCCGCCACGACAGGGCGGGGCACGTCCCGCGGGCGCTTTCGCAGCCAGACAGGCGCGGCCAGGACCCAGAACAGCATGGCCAGGCCATAGGCCAACGGCATCCAGTGCGGCAGCCAGACGAGGACGCCGAACAGCCCGACCACGAGCACAGTGAAACAAACGCAGGCGCTCGCGCGCAGGCTGGCAAGACGGGCCCACTCCCACGCGGCCACGGCGAGCACTGCACCGTTCACAACGGTCCACACCGGCCGGGAAGCGAGGAACAGCAACGCGAGGAACACCGCTGCCAGGGCAGCCGCGGTCAGGATGCGCGAGCCGAGCATCGGTGCGGCCCAATGACCGCTACGCCAGCTTTCGTGTTCCGCCCGCTGCGGCGCTTTCAACGCCCGGCGCTGCTGCTTCGGATGCGACCTGCTCGCTCGTGCGACCGAAACGCCGTTCACGCGCGCCGAACCAGGCGATCGCCTCTTCCAGGGCGCGGCTGTCGAAGTCCGGCCACAGCGTACGGGTGAAATACAGCTCGCTATAGGCGAGCTGCCACAGGAGGAAATTGCTGATGCGCTGTTCGCCGCCCGTGCGCACGAACAGCTCCGGTTCCGGCGCGTAATTCAACGCGAGCAGCGGCGCGAGCTGTTCTTCGGTAAAGCCGCTGCGCTGCAGCGGATACTTCTGCACCAGCTTGGCGATGCCTTGCAGCAGGTCCCAGCGCCCGCCGTAGTTGGCCGCTATGGTCAGCGTGAGCTTCGAGTTCGCCGCGGTGGCTTCCTCGGCCCGCTGCACCAGCTCCAGCACCCGCTCCCCGAAAGGCGCTATGTCCCCTATCACCTTGAGGCGGATGCCGTTGCGATTGAGCTTTTCCACCTCCTGTTCCAGCGCGATCAGGAACAGCTGTTTCAGTACGGACACTTCTTCCTGCGGGCGGCGCCAGTTTTCCGAGCTGAATGCGAACAGCGTGAGGAACTCAACGCCCCGCTCGACGCAGGCGCGGGTCACGTCCCGGACGGTTTCCACGCCGCGCTTGTGGCCGGCCACCCGGGGCAGGAACCGGCTCTTCGCCCACCGGCCGTTGCCATCCATGATGATGGCGATGTGGCGCGGGACCGGACGGCGTTCCGGCACCTGGCGGGTCGAGCTTGAAAATCTGTTCATGGGCTCCTGGTCCTAGATCGCCATGAGATCGGCTTCCTTCGCCGCCAGCGCCTTGTCGACCTCCGCAATGTAGCGGTCGGTCAGCTTCTGTATCTCTTCCTGTGCGCGTCGTTCCTGGTCTTCGGATACGGCCTTCGCCTTGAGAAGATCCTTCAGCGCATTGTTCGCGTCCCGCCGCAGGTTGCGGATCGCGACCTTGGCATTCTCGCTTTCGTGCTTCACGACTTTGGTCAGCTCGCGACGGCGCTCTTCGGTGAGCGGCGGCATGGGAACGCGGATCAACTCGCCCTGCGAGGACGGGTTCAACCCCAGGTCCGAGTCGCGGATGGCTTTCTCCACGGCGGACACCATCTTCTTGTCCCAGGGAGTGACTCCGAGAGTGCGCGCGTCGAGCAGCGATACGTTGGCCACTTGCGGAATCGGCGTGGCGTTGCCGTAGTAGTCCACTATCACGTGGTCCAGTATGCCGGCGTGGGCCCGTCCGGTTCGTACCTTGCCCAGATCCGCCTTGAGGGCCTCCAGCGATTTCTGCATCTTCTGCTCGGCCGTCTTCTTTACCTCAGGAATGTTCATGTCGCCTCCATCCACGAGCTGCAGCATCGATTCATGTCAGGCCGCGTACACGTACGTGCCTTCGTCCTCTCCCGTCACCACGCGCCGCATCGCGCCGGCCTTGTAGATGCTGAACACGATGATGGGCATTTTCTGGTCGCGGCACAGCGCGAAGGCCGTGGCATCCATCACGCGCAGATCGCGTCCCAGTGCCTCGTCGAAAGTCAGTCGCTGGTAGCGCTTCGCGTCCGGATGCAGCTTCGGGTCCGCGGTGTACACGCCGTCGACCTTGGTCGCTTTCATGACGACTTCGGCGCCTATCTCGCTCGCGCGCAGGGCAGCCGCCGTATCGGTCGTGAAGAAAGGATTGCCGGTGCCGCCGGCGAATATGACGATACGCCCCTCCTCCAGATGGCGGATGGCCTTGCCGCGAATGTAGGTCTCGCACACCTGCTCGATGCTCAGTGCCGATTGCACCCGCGCATTGATGCCGGCGTGGCGCATCGCGTCCTGCAGGGCGAGCGCGTTCATGATGGTGGCGAGCATACCCATGTAGTCCGCCGTCGCCCGGTCCATGCCTGCGGCACCGGGGGCGACGCCGCGAAAGATGTTGCCTCCGCCGATCACGACGCCTATCTCGACGCCGAGCGCGGCCACCTGCCCCACTTCAGCGACGATCCGGTCGATCATCTGCCGGTTGATCCCGTACTGGTCCTCGCCCATCAGCGCTTCGCCGGAAAGCTTAAGGAGCACTCGCTTGTAGCGTGCCGCGCTCATTTTGCCTCTTTTCCTTTCCGGCGCCGGAGTGCTGCTCAGGCCTTTGCGGCCATCCCGGCCTGGGCCATGACTTCGGCCGCGAAATCGCTCGACTTCTTCTCGATGCCTTCACCCACCACGAACAGCACGAACTTCGAAACGCGGGCGCCCTTGGCCTTCAGCAGCGCCTGGACGGTCTGCTTGTCGTCTTTTACGAAGGGCTGCCCGAGCAGGGTCACCTCCTTCAGGTACTTCTGCACCGCTCCGTCGACCATCTTTTCGACGATGTTGGCCGGCTTACCCGATTCGGCAGCCTTCGCCGCGGCGATGTCTCGTTCCTTTCGAACGAGCTCCTGCGGCACCTCGGCCGCGGAAAGAGCGACGGGCCGGGTGGCCGCCACCTGCATCGCCAGATCGCGGCCCAGTTGCTCGTCCCCCCCGCTGTAGTCCACCAGCGTGGCGATCTTGGCGCCGCCGTGAACATACTGCGCAAGCCGCCCTGTCGCTTCCAGGCGCGCGAAGCGCCTGATGGTGATATTTTCGCCGATGCGCCCGATCAGCGCCCCGCGCACCTCCTCCACGCTCGAGCCGCCGGCGTGGCGCATGGCCGACAAGGCCTGCACGTCGACCGGGTTCGCCTCCACCACGAGTTTTGCAAGCTCGCCCGCGAAGGCGATGAAATCGGGGTTTTTCGCCACGAAGTCGGTCTCGCAATTCAGTTCCACCATCGCCCCGCGCTTTGCATCGGGCGAAACCCGCAGCCCGACGAGGCCTTCGGCCGCGATGCGGGTCGCGGCCCTTGATGCCCTGTTGCCCAGCTTGATGCGCAGAATCTCTTCGGCTTTCGCGAGGTCGCCGCCCGCCTCTGAAAGCGCCTTCTTGCACTCCATCATGGGTGCATCGGTTTTGGCGCGCAATTCCTTCACCATGCTTGCGGTGATTTCTGCCATTGCTGTGCTCCTGAATTTCCTGTGGCATCCGGCGCCGTCGACGGCGCCGGATTCAAGCAAAGGGGCTTGCGTCCCTTTGCTCGCGGTGAACCGCCTACTCGGCGCGCTCCGCGGACTCGTCCACCTCGACGAATTCGTCGGTACCGCCCTGAGTGAGTATTTCCTGCACCGACTGGCTGCGGCCTTCCAGAATGGCGTCGGCCACGCCGCGCGCATAGAGCCTGATCGCGCGACTGGAGTCGTCGTTTCCCGGTATGACATACGTGATCGGGTCGGGAGAATGATTGCTATCGACCACGCCGATCAGCGGGATGCCGAGCTTCTGCGCCTCGGCCACGGCCCCCTTCTGATAGCCGACATCCACGATGAACAGCGCGTCCGGGAGGCTGTCGAGGTCCTTGATGCCGCCGAGGCTTCTCTGCAGCTTGGCGATGTCGCGTTGATGGCTGAGCGCTTCCTTCTTCGGCAGCCGCTCCATGGAACCGTCCTCCACCATGCTTGTCATTTCCTTCAGCCGCTTGATGGACTGGCGCACGGTCTTGAAGTTGGTGAGCATTCCGCCCAGCCAGCGATGATCGACGTACGGAGAGCCGCAGCGTTGCGCCTCCTCCCGGATGATGTCGCGGGCCTGGCGCTTGGTTCCGACGAACAGTATCGTTCCCTTGTTCGCGGAAAGCTGGCGCACGTGCTTGAGCGCCTCCTCGAACATGAGCATGGTCTTTTCGAGGTTGATGATATGGATCTTGTTGCGGTGGCCGAAGATGAAGGGGGCCATCTTCGGATTCCAGTAGCGGGTCTGGTGTCCGAAATGGACGCCCGCTTCGAGCATTTCTCGCATGGTGACGGGCATGATTCGCTCCGTTAGGGTTGATCCGGCCGCCCCACCCACCGACCTCCATGCTTGCCAGGAGGCACCCTAACGGGGGAGCGGCAAAAAATAGGCCAAGTCGAATGCCTGGCCAGTCGAAGATGATACCATGCAGCTGCGGGAGGAGACAAGTTTTCCTAGTCCAAACAGTGAATTAACCAGTGGAACATCGGTACAACCGCGCCGGCGCCGGGATGGCCCCTTGGCGAAAGCCGTGCGGCTGCTGAGGAATTGCGCCTGGCCGAGCGTTGCAATATCCTCGCCGGCCCGATGCTGAGTTGCTTCCTGACACAGGCCCCGAATGCCGATCCAGATCAAGACTGCCGAAGACATCGAAAGAATGCGCGTGGCCGGGCGCCTGGCGGCCGAGCTGCTCGATTTCATCACCCCCTACGTGAAGCCCGGCATCACCACCGGCGAACTGGATCGTCTGTGCCACGAGTACATGCAGAACGTGCAGGGCACCGTGCCGGCGCCGCTGCACTATGCGCCGCCCGGCTACAGGCCCTACCCCAAGTCGATCTGCACTTCCGTCAATCACCAGGTGTGTCACGGCATACCGGGCGACCGGGTGCTGAAGAACGGTGACATCCTCAACATCGACGTGACGGTGATCAAGGAGGGGTTCCATGGCGACACGAGCCGGATGTTCTATGCCGGTGAACCTTCAATCCAGGCGCGCCGGCTTTGTGAAGTGACCTTCGAGTGCATGTGGCTCGGCATCAAAGCGGTGCGCCCGGGCGGCTATCTGGGCGACATCGGCGCGGCCATCCAGCAGCACGCGGAGGCGAACGGGTACAGCATCGTGCGCGAATTTTGCGGCCATGGCATCGGCCGAAAATTCCACGAGGAGCCGCAGGTGCTGCATTACGGGCGTGCGGGGACCGGTCCGCGGCTGGAGCCCGGGATGATCTTTACCGTGGAACCTATGGTGAACGCCGGCCGTGCGGCGATCCGCGAGTTGGCCGACGGCTGGACCATCGTCACCAAGGACCATAGCCTTTCAGCGCAATGGGAGCACACCGTGCTGGTGACTCCGAGCGGGTACGAAGTGCTGACGCAGTCGCCGGGCACCCGGCCGGAACCGGCGGTGCTTCCGGCCAACGCGGACAGGGCTGGTGCTGTCGCCGCAGGCTGAGCTCAGCGCCGCGGGCGCCGGGCTCACGGGTCTACGGGGCACCCTGGAAGTCAGGCGCGCTGCGCTGAAAACGGCCTTCGCGCGGGACGGCAGAGCCTCGACACTGCTTTCAGCCCATCGCCGCCTGGTCGACACGGTGATCCGCACGGCATGGCGGGTCCTGGGCATGCCCGCAGAGCTTGCCCTGTTGGCCGTGGGAGGCTATGGCCGGGGCGACCTCTTTCCGCATTCGGACGTCGATATCCTCGTTCTTCTTCCGAGCGGGCCGGATCCCGCGCTCGCCGCCAAGCTGGAAAACCTGATCGGGCGGCTCTGGGATCTGGGGCTCGAGGTCAGTCATAGCGTGCGCACCATCGAGCAGTGCGTGGAAGAGGCCGACCGGGACGTGACCGTGCGAACCGCGCTGCTGGAGTCGCGCCGGGTCATCGGCAGCCGCACGCTGTTCCAGGAGTTCCATCGACGGACCCGCGAACATTACGACCGGCGGGCTTTTTACGAGGCAAAGCGGCTCGAACAGGAGCAGCGGCACGCCAAGTATCAGGACAGCCCTTACAGCCTCGAGCCAAACATCAAGGAGTCCCCCGGGGGGTTGCGCGACCTGCAGGTCATCCGCTGGATATCGCGGGTTTGCGCTCTGGGCGAGGATTGGGCTGAACTGGCCAGCCGTGGTTTCATCACTCCGGGTGAAGCGCGTGAAGCGGCCCGCCGCGAACGATTCCTCCAGCGGCTGCGCATTCGCCTGCACTACGCGGCCGGCCGGCGCGAGGACCGGCTGCTGTTCGACTACCAGGACCGCATTGCCCGTGAACTGGGTTACCGCCCGAGCGCGACCCGCCGCGCCAGCGAGCAGCTCATGCAGCACTACTACCGCACGGCCAAGGCGATCACGCAGCTGAACACGCTGCTCATGCAAAACCTCGCGGCCGCCATTTTCCCGAGCCAGGATGATCACGTCGAAGCCATCAACCCGCGCTTCCGCAAGGTGCGCGACCTGCTCGACGCGGCAACGGAAGATCTTTTCGAGCGCGATCCGCACGCCATCCTCGAGAGTTTTCTGCTCATGCAGCAGCGCCCCGATCTGACCGGCATGACGGCGCGCACGCTGCGGGCCCTGTGGCGTGCGCGGTCACGAATCGATAAGGCTTTCCGGCGCGATCCGGTGAACAAGGCGAACTTCATATCGATCCTGCAGCAGCCGCGCGGCATCGTGCACGAGCTGCGGCGCATGAACCAGTACGGCATCCTGGGCCGCTATCTGCCGGCCTTCCGGCGCATCGTGGGGCAGATGCAGCACGACCTGTTCCATGTCTATACCGTGGACCAGCACATCCTCACCGTGGTGAGGAACCTGCGGCGCCTCACCATGGTGGAGCATGCGCACGAATATCCGCTGTGCAGCCGCCTCATGGGCGGCCTGGAGCGTCACTGGCTGCTGTATGTCGCGGCCATTTTTCATGACATCGCCAAGGGCCGCAGAGGCGACCATTCCCCGCTCGGCAGGAGCGAAGCGAGGCGTTTCTGCCGCTCTCATGGCCTTGCACCGCAGGACACGGAGCTGGTGGAGTTTCTGGTGGAGCACCATCTCACCATGTCCTCCGTCGCCCAGAAGCAGGACATTTTCGATCCCGAGGTGATACGCCGTTTCGTGGAGATCGTGCAGACCGAGCGGCGTTTGACGGCGTTGTATCTGCTCACCGTCGCCGACATCCGCGGCACCAGTCCGAAGGTCTGGAACGCGTGGAAGGGAAAACTGCTGGACGACCTGTACCATGCGGCGCACCGCCTGCTGCGGGGCGAGGAGCTCGGCTCGGACGACGACATCCGCGCCAAGCAGGAGGAAGCCATGCGACTGCTCAGGCTCTACGGGCTATCGGACGGCGTGCAGGAATCGCTCTGGAAGCAGCTGGACGTCGCCTATTTCATGCGCCACGACGCGCAGGAAATCGCCTGGCAGACCCGCCAGGTGCATTACCGCGTAAACTCCGAGAAGCCCGTGGTCAAGGCACGCTTCTCGCCTGCGGGAGAGGGTCTGCAGGTCATGATCTACACGCCGGACCGTCCGAAGCTGTTCGCGCGCATTTGCGGTTACCTGGGGAGCATCGGCTGCACCATTCTCGATGCGAAGATCCATACCACCCGGCACGGTTATGCGCTGGACACTTTCCAGGTGATGGGGACGACCCGCACACCGCATTACCGCGAGATGATCGCGCTCATCGAGCACGATCTCGCCGACGCTTTGGCGCCCGATGCGCCCCTGCCGCCACCCATCCGGGGACGGATCTCGAGGCAGTTGAAGCATTTCC
>Ga0156022_1086_pt3 | contig 22497 bp, 9 predicted proteins | sample RifCSPlowO2_02_FD_107676 | JGI IMG/M metagenome (GOLD analysis project Ga0156022, IMG submission 107676) | Betaproteobacteria bacterium RIFCSPLOWO2_02_FULL_65_24 | reverse complement strand
CAGAACGGCCTCGCGCGTCTGGGCGCTGGACTACGAGTGGGGCGACGCCGAGTGGATGCGCTCGCGCCGCCGCGCCAATGCGCTCGACGCGCCCTTTGCCATCTACGAGCTCCATCTGGGGTCCTGGCGCCGCGATCCGGACGATCGCGGACGTTTTCTGACTTACCGGGAGCTGGCGCACGCCGTGGGCGATCATGTCGTCGATGCCGGGTTCACGCATGTGGAATTGCTGCCGGTCACCGAGCACCCGTTCTACGGCTCGTGGGGTTACCAGACCACGGGCTATTTCGCGCCCACCGCCCGGTACGGCTCGCCGCAGGACTTCATGTATTTCGTCGACCACCTGCACCAGCGGGGCATCGGCGTGATACTGGACTGGGTTCCCTCGCATTTCCCGACCGACGAGCACGGCCTCGCCTATTTCGACGGCACGCACCTGTACGAGCACTCCGACCCCCGGCAGGGCTTTCATCCGGAATGGGCGAGCTGCATTTTTAACTACGGCCGCCACGAAGTGCGCTCGTTCCTCATGAGCAGCGCCCTGTACTGGCTGGACGTGTATCACCTCGACGGCCTGCGGGTCGATGCCGTTGCCTCGATGCTCTATCTCGACTACGCGCGGCGCGACGGCGAATGGGTGCCGAACGTCTACGGCGGAAAGGAGAACCTCGAGGCAATCACGTTCATCCGCGACCTCAACCAGGCCGTCTACCGGGAGCATCCCGACGTGCAGACGATCGCCGAGGAATCCACCGCCTGGCCTGCCGTGTCGCGCCCGGTGCACACCGGGGGCCTGGGCTTCGGCATGAAGTGGAACATGGGATGGATGCACGACACGCTCGCCTACAACGCGAACGACCCGGTGTTCAGGAAGTACCACCATGGCCTGCTCACTTTCAGCCTCTGGTACGCGTTCACGGAGAACTTCGTCCTGCCGCTCTCGCATGACGAGGTGGTGCACGGCAAGGGTTCGCTGATCGGCAAAATGCCCGGCGACGACTGGCAAAAATCGGCGGGCCTGCGCTGCCTGTACGGCTACATGTGGTCGCACCCCGGGAAGAAGCTGCTGTTCATGGGCGGGGAGTTCGGCCAGCGCCGCGAATGGCAGCACGATGAAGACCTGGAATGGCACGTGATGCGCCACATCGAGCACCGCGGCATCTATGACTGGGTGCGCGATCTCAACCGTTTCTATCGCGCCACGCCGGCGCTGTTCGACCAGGACTTCAGCCCTTGCGGATTCGAGTGGATCGATTTTCACGACACCGCCAACAGCACCATCAGCTTCATCCGCAAGCCGCGCTCCCGCGGGCCCCTGGTGCTGGTCGCATGCAATTTCACGCCGGTGGCGCGTCTTCAGTACCGGCTCGGCGTGCCGGCGGGCGGTTTCTGGCGCGAGCAGCTGAACAGCGACGCGACCTGCTACGGCGGAAGCGGAATCGGCAACCTCGGCGGCCTGCACGCGGTTGCCGAGCCCTCCCACGGCCGGCCTTTTTCGGTGATGCTGAACCTTCCTCCCCTGGCCGCCGTCCTTTTCACGAGCGAGGGCTGAGCGCGATGGCCGCCAAGAGCGGGGTCAAGGCGCGCCGGCGTGGCGTCGTCGAGGACGTCACTCGCCTGCGCACGGTCATCGAGAACGTCACGCCGATCGTGGACGGCGGCCGTTTTCCCATCAAGCGTTGCGCGGGCGACACGGTGAGCGTCGAGGCGGATGCCTTCGTCGACGGCCACGACAGCGTGCGCTGCCTGCTGCTGCACCGTCGCGGCAACGCAGAGCGCTGGGATGAGCTGGAGATGGCGCCGCTCGGCAACGACCGCTGGCGCGGCCGCTTCGAGGTACAGGAAATCGGGACGTACGAATATTCGATTACCGCCTGGGCCGACGAGTTTCTCACCTGGCGTACCGAGCTCGAGCGCTGGTCGGCGCCCGAAGACATCGAGGTGTCGCTCGCGATCGGTGCTCGCATCGTGCGGAACGCATCGCGCCGCGCGAGCGGTGGCGATGCCCGGGAGCTCACCGCCTGGGCCGAAGCCCTGGCCGGCGCGGGCGAACCGGTGACCCGTCGCGACCTTGCTCATGACCCGGAAATGACGCGCCTCGTGGCTCGTTACGCTGAGCGCAGCGACGCTACGGTTTTCCACCCGGCGCTCCGCGTAACGGTGGACCCGCCGCGCGCGCGGTTCAGCAGCTGGTACGAAATGTTTCCACGCAGCACCTCGTTTGACGCCTCGCCGGGCGCGCACGGCACCTTCAGGGATTGCGAAGCAAGGCTCGCCTACGTCACGGCGCTCGGATTCGACGTTCTTTATCTTCCGCCCATCCACCCCATCGGCAAGACCCGCCGCAAGGGGCGCAACAACGCGGTGGTCGGAACCCCCGGCGATCCGGGCAGTCCCTGGGGCATCGGCTCGGACGAAGGCGGCCACAAGGCCATTCATCGGCAGCTCGGCACGGCCGAGGACTTCCGCAGCCTCGTGGCGGCGGCGCGCCGCCACGGCATTGAAGTGGCACTCGACATCGCCTTCCAGTGCTCGCCCGATCATCCCTACGTGAGGGACCACCCGGAATGGTTCCGGCACCGGCCCGACGGCAGCGTCCAGTACGCCGTGAATCCGCCCAAGAAATACGAGGACATTTATCCGTTCAATTTCGACACGCCCGACTGGCCTGCGCTGTGGGCGGAACTGAAAGACGTGTTCCTGCACTGGATAGGCGAAGGCGTACGGACCTTCCGCGTGGACAACCCGCACACCAAGCCCTTCGCCTTCTGGGAATGGCTGATCGGGGGAATCAAGGCGCAGCACCCCGACGTCGTCTTCCTGTCGGAAGCTTTCACCCGCCCGAAAATCATGCATCGTCTGGCAAAGCTCGGCTTCACCCAGTCCTATACCTATTTCACCTGGCGCAACACCAAGCAGGAGCTGACGGAGTACTTCACCGAGCTTTCGCAGCACCCGTCGCGCAGCTACTTCCGCCCGAACGTGTGGCCCAACACGCCCGACATCCTTCACGAGTATCTGCAGCAGGGAGGACGGCCGGCCTTCATGATCCGCCTGATACTCGCGGCGACCCTCGCAGCGAGCTACGGCATTTACGGGCCGGCCTATGAGCTTTTCGAAAACGTGCCCCGCGAAAAGGGCAGCGAGGAGTACCTCAATTCGGAGAAGTACGAGCTGCGTCGCTGGGACCTCGACCGGGCCGACAGCCTCAAGGACCTCATCGCCCGGGTCAACCGCATTCGCCGCGAAAACCCGGCGCTGCAGAGCGACTGGGGCCTGCAGTTCCATTCCACCGACAACGACCAGATCCTGTGCTACGCCAAAGCGACGCCCGACCGCTCCAACGTCGTCCTGGTGACGGTGAGCCTGGACCCGCGCCGTGTGCAGTCGGGCTGGGTGAGCCTCGCGCTGCATGAGCTCGGCGTCGACGCCTCGGCGCCGTACGCGGTGCACGATCTGCTCACCGGTGCGCGCTACACCTGGCAGGGCCCGCGCAACTACGTGCGGCTGGATCCCCACGTTCTGCCGGCGCACATCCTGCGCCTGCCGGCCCCGCATCGCGAGCCCGATCCGCACGACGGAACCATGGCATGAACGCGCCGCTCGTTCCCGAACAGCTCGGCGAAGCGACCGCCAGCGAACAGCGCGCGCGGCTCGACGATCCGCTCTGGTACAAGGATGCCATCATCTACGAGCTGCACGTCAAGGCCTTCTACGACAGCAGCGGCGACGGCATCGGCGATTTCCAGGGGCTCACCGAGAAGCTCGACTACATCAAGGACCTGGGCGTAAATACCCTGTGGCTGCTGCCGTTTTATCCCTCGCCGCTGCGCGACGACGGCTACGACATCTCGGATTACCGCGGCGTGCATTCCGCCTACGGAACCAAGGGGGATTTCAGGCAGCTGGTGCGCGCAGCCCATGCGCGCGATCTGAAGGTCATCACCGAGCTGGTCATCAACCACACCTCGGACCAGCATCCCTGGTTCCAGAGCGCGCGCCTCGCGCCGGCGCATTCCAACAAGCGCAATTATTACGTCTGGAGCGACACGCCCGACCGGTGGCCGGAGACCCGCATCATCTTCACCGACACCGAGACCTCCAACTGGGGCTGGGACCCGGTGGCCAAGGCCTATTACTGGCACCGCTTCTTCTCGCACCAGCCGGACCTGAATTTCAACAACCCCCGCGTGGTGCGCGCCGTCATGCGGGTGATGCGCCACTGGTTCGACATGGGCGTGGACGGAATGCGGCTGGACGCGATTCCGTACCTGTGCGAGCACGACAGCACCAACAACGAAAATCTGCCCGAAACCCACGCGGTGCTGAAGCACATGCGCGCCGAGCTGGACCGCCATCACCGCAACCGTTTCTTCCTCGCCGAAGTGAACCAGTGGCCCGAAGACGTGCGCGAGTACTTCGGCGCCGGGGACGAGTGCCACATGGCCTACCATTTCCCGCTCATGCCGCGTATCTACATGGCGGTGGCCGAGGAGGACTTCTACCCCATCTACGACATCCTGTCGCAGACGCCCGATATCCCCGAGAACTGCCAGTGGGCGATATTCCTGCGCAATCACGACGAGCTCACGCTGGAGATGGTCACGCAGCGTGAGCGCGACTACATGTACCGCGTGTACGCGGCCGATTACCGCATGCGGCTGAACCTGGGGATCCGCCGGCGGCTCGCCCCGCTGATGGAAAACAACCGGCGCAAGATCGAGCTCGTGAACAGCCTGCTCATGTCGCTGATCGGCTCGCCCATCCTTTACTACGGCGACGAGATCGGCATGGGCGACAACTTCTATCTGGGGGACCGCCACGGCGTGCGCACGCCCATGCAATGGAGCCCGGATCGAAACGCCGGCTTTTCGCGCGCCGATCCCGAGCGGCTCTACCTCCCGCCCATCATGGATCCGATCTACGGCTACCAGGCGGTCAACGTGGAGGCCCAGGCGCGCAGCCCCTCGTCGCTGCTCAACTGGACCAAGCGCCTGATCGCGGTGCGCAAGGCGCACGTGGCGTTCGGCCGCGGCGTGCTGCGGCTGCTGCGCCCCGGAAACCGCAAGATCCTCGCCTACGTGCGCCAGCATGGCGACGAGACGATTCTGTGCGTGGCCAATCTGTCGCGGTCCAGCCAGCCGGTCGAGCTCAACTTGCGGGAATTCAAGGGACGCATTCCGGTGGAGCTGCTGGGACGCACGCCCTTCCCTCCCATCGGCGAGCTGCCTTATCTGCTGACGCTCCCGGCCTGGGGCTTCTACTGGTTCGTGCTGACCACCAGCGCGCCGATTCCCGAGTGGCACGACGAGCGGCCGGTCCCCGCGGAGCTTCCCATCCTCGTCATCCCGGAAGGATTACGCGCCATGCTGTCGACCAAGGACCGGAGCGGAAGCGACATCCGCTCTCTGATGGCGCTGCGCATGCGCGCGCAGCTGGAGCGCGAAGTGCTGCCGGCCTTTCTCTCGGCTCAGCGCTGGTACGCGGGCAAGGGCCACGACATCGCGCGCACCGAGCTGATCGAGCAGGCCGAATGGTCCACGCCCTCCGGCCACTGGCTGTTGTGTTTCGCCCAGGTGGAATTCACCGACGGCACGCTGCAGCACTACGCACTGCCTCTGGCGCTCGCCTGGGAGGACGCGAGCCTGGAGCGCATCCAGTCGCTGCTGCATTGCACCCTCGCCCGCGTGCGGCAGCGTGCCAGCGTGGGCGTGCTGTACGACGCATTCTGGGACGCCGAGTTTTGCCGGAGCATCGTGGCCGCGATAGAGCGCGGCGATGAGCTCCAGGTGCCCGGCGGCCGTCTGGTTTTTTCGCGCACCAGCGCCTACGGCGAGGGCGCTCGCGCGGTCCTGCCGGTGACGCACCCGGCATTCGAGCAAAGCAACAGCATGGTCATGCTCGGCGACAAGATGGTGCTCAAGGGCTACCGGCGACTGCAGCAGGGCGTCAACCCGGAAATCGAGATCGGCCGCTTCCTCACCGAAATCGCGGGCTTCAAGAACATTGCGGCCGTGCTCGGGACGCTGGAATACCGGGGCGCCGACGGCCAGCCCATCGCGCTGGGCGTTTTGCAGGAGTACATCGAAAATCAGGGCAGCGGCTGGAACTATACGGTGGAGTATCTGGGCCGCTTCCTGGACGCGAACCTCGCCGCCACGTCGCGGGACGCCACCGGCGCGGAGACCAGCCCTGCGGCCTCCGCGCCACAACCGGCCGAGCCGCCCGCCGGCGCTCATGCGCCCTTCCTTGCGCTGATAGGCACGCTCGGGCGTCGTACCGGCGAGCTGCACGCGGCGCTCGCCCGGCCCTGCGGCATGCCGGAATTCGATGCCGAGCCGGTCGCCCCCGAGGACTATGCGGCCTGGATCGAGAAGGTGAGACAGGACATCGGTCAGACGATGGCAAGCCTGGAGCGCCGCCGCGCCGATCTGCCGGAGCGCCTGCGGCGTGACCTGGATGCATTGCTCGGGCTGCAAGACGAGCTGCGCGCGCGCGTCGAAGGCCTCGCCTCGCGCGGCGTTCGGGCCTGCAAGAGCCGCTACCACGGCGACTATCACCTGGGACAGGTGCTGCTCGCCGCCCATGATTTCGTGATCGTCGATTTCGAAGGCGAGCCAACGCGCCCCGTGGCCGAGCGGCGCGCGAAGCACTCGCCGCTGCGCGACGTGGCGGGGATGCTGCGTTCCTTCAGCTACGCGGCGGAGCTCGCGCTCGAGGAAGCCACGGCGGAGCGGCCCGATGACCGGCAGCGCGTCGCTCCTCTGGTTGCTGCGTGGCGGCGCGAATCCGAGGCGGCCTTCATGGCAGCGTACCGCGAGGCCGCAAACGCGAGCGTCACTGTTCCGCAGGACCCCGAGGACGCGGCGCGGCTCATCCAGCTGTTTCTCATGGAGAAGGCGCTCTACGAGGTGCGCTACGAGCTGGACACGAGGCCGGAGTGGCTGCGTATCCCCATCGCCGGATTGTTCGAAACACTGCAGCCCGAAAACCCGGCGGCATGAGCCGGCCGAGCGGGGATAAACGTGCAAGGGGCATTAAGACCGCCGTCTATAGTCCCTTGGTCCGGCGTACCCAGTGCTACCGTTTACTGAACCTGCCCGATTTTGCACGTTGCGCGGGACGCAGCTCCCACTTGATCCCAGGCCAAACGCGCAACGTGCAAAATCGGGCAGGCCTAATAAAGGCCACTACGTAGTGACCCTCTCCAAATCTTGAGCGACAAGAGGCCCGCGTGAAAACCAGCGCGCGCAGCATCACCGCTACGCACGCGGTGTGGCGCGGCCGGCCTTCGCCCCTTGGCGCTCAGTGGGACGGCGAAGGCGTGAATTTCGCCCTGTACTCCGAGCACGCCGAGAAAGTGGAGCTGTGCCTGTTCGATCCGAACGGCCGTCGCGAGATCGAGCGGGTGGAGCTGCGCGAACGCACGGATTTCGCCTGGCACGGTTACCTTCCCGACGCCCGTCCGGGGCTCCTCTACGGCTATCGCGTCCATGGCCCTTACGCGCCCGAACAGGGCCACCGATTCAATCCGCACAAGCTTCTGCTCGATCCCTATGCGCGAATGATCGTCGGCCCGCTCAAATGGAGCGATGCCCAATTCGGTTACCGGGTCGGCGGGCGGCGCGAGGACCTGGTGCCCGATGCCAGGGACAGCGCATCGGGCATGCCGAAATGCCAGGTGGTCGACACCGCCTTCACCTGGGGCGAGGACCGCTCGCCACGCACCCCGTGGGAAGACACCATCATCTATGAGCTGCACGTGAAAGGTCTCACGCGCCTGCATCCGCTGGTGCCGCAGCAGTTGCGGGGCACCTATGCCGGGCTGTGCACCGAGCCCGTCATCGACTATCTGCTGCGTCTGGGCGTGACGGCCGTGGAGCTCATGCCTGTCCACACCTTCGTGGATGACAAGCGCTTGGTGCAGGAAGGGCTGCACAATTACTGGGGCTACAACAGCATCGGTTTTCTTGCGCCCGAGATGCGCTACTCGGCCACCGAAACGCTGTCCGAATTCAAGACCATGGTGAGGAAGTTCCATTCCGCGGGCATCGAGGTGCTGCTCGACGTGGTCTACAACCACACCGGGGAAGGCGACCATCTGGGCCCCACGCTATGCTTCAGGGGCATCGACAACCGCGCCTATTACCGGCTGCGGCCGGACAACCCGCGCTACTACGTGGACTACACGGGCACCGGCAACACGCTGAACACTTCGCATCCCGCGGTGCTGCAGCTGATCATGGACAGCCTGCGCTACTGGATCACCGACATGCACGTCGACGGCTTCCGCTTCGATCTGGCATCGACGCTCGCCCGCCAGGTGCACGCCGTGGACCGCTACAGCGCCTTCTTCAGCGCCATCCGACAGGACCCGGTGATCTCCGGCGTGAAGCTGATCGCCGAGCCCTGGGACCTCGGCGAAGGCGGCTACCAGGTGGGCAACTTTCCTCCCGGCTGGGCGGAATGGAACGGCAAATACCGGGACGCCGTGCGGGCCTACTGGAAAGGCGATGGCGGCATCATGGGCGAGCTCGCGTCGCGCCTCAGCGGATCGAGCGACCTGTTCGAGCACGGCGGGCGCGGTCCGACGGCGAGCGTCAACTTCGTCACCGCGCACGACGGCTTCACGCTGCACGATCTCGTGAGCCACAACCAGAAGCACAACGAGGCGAACCTGGAGAACAATCGTGACGGGGAGTCCGACAACCGCAGCTGGAATTGCGGCGCCGAGGGACCGACCGAGGACCCTGAAATAAACCAGCTGCGCGAGCAGCAGAAGCGCAATTTCCTCGCCACGCTGTTTCTGTCGCAGGGCGTTCCCATGCTGCTCGCGGGCGACGAATTTGGACGCACGCAGCACGGCAACAACAATGCCTATTGTCAGGACAACGAGACGAGCTGGGTCAACTGGGACCTGGGCGAGTCGGGCGTGGAATTGCTGGCCTTCGTGCAGCGCGTGCTGGCGTTTCGCAATGCGCACCCGCTGTTCCGGCGCCGCACGTTCTTCCGAGGGCGGGCCGTGCGCGACCCGCAGACCAAGGACATCGTGTGGCTCACGCCCCGCGGCCAGGAGATGTCCGATCACGAGTGGACGCAGTCCTTCGCCCGCTGTCTGGGCGTGTTCCTGTCCGGGCGCGGTCTGACCGAGCGCGACGCCCGCAGCCAACCGGTGGAGGACGACGATCTGCTGCTGCTTCTGAACGCGCACCATGATGAAATCCCTTTCGTCGTGCATGGCGACAGCGCAACCGCGTGGGACGTGCTCATCGACACCAGCTTCCGGGGCGGCGTGCCTAGCATGGAACGAGCCATGGGGGGGACGCACTATCCGCTGCAGGGCCGTTCGATGGTGCTCATGCGCTTGAAACGCCGTCATTGAGCGCTCGCGCGCCTGAAACTGGAACGATGAAACGCTGGCACGACATGCCTTTCGGCGCCACTGTCCTGGAACACGGCCAATGCCGGTTTCGGTTGTGGGCCCCCGCGGCACGCACCGTTGAGCTGTGTCTGGAGCTCGGCACGGACGAGGAGACCCTCGCCATGGATGCGCAGGAGCACGGCTGGTTCGAAACCACGCAGCCGTTGCGCGGGACGCGCACTCGCTATCGCTATCGCATCGACGCAAACATCCGGGTCCCCGACCCGGCGTCGCGGTACAACCCGCTGGACGTCCATGGTCCCAGTGAAGTGGTCGATCCGCGCCGTTTCGAATGGCAGGACGGCGACTGGACCGGGCGGCCCTGGGAGGATGCGGTGATCTACGAGCTGCACGTCGGAGCATTCACGCGCGAAGGGAGCTTCCGCGGGGTGGAGTCGCGCCTGGACTACCTCGCAGAGCTCGGCGTCACCGCCGTCGAGCTCATGCCGCTGGCCGATTTCCCCGGCGCTCGAGGCTGGGGTTACGACGGGGTGCTGCCGTTCGCCCCCGATGCGAGCTACGGATCACCCGAGGAACTGAAGCGCCTCGTCCAGGCCGCCCACCGGTGCGGCCTGATGGTGCTGCTCGACGTGGTCTACAATCATTTCGGCCCGGAGGGCAATTACCTGCATGCGTACGCGCCGCAGTTCTTCACCGAGCGCCACCAGACGCCGTGGGGGGCGGCCATCAACTTCAGCGATGCGCTCAGCCGTGTGGTGCGCGACTTCTTCATTCACAACGCGCTCTACTGGCTGGAGGAATTCCACTTCGACGGGCTTCGTCTGGATGCCGTGCACGCGATCGCGGACGATTCGCCGGTGCATATCCTGACCGAGCTCGCCGACGCCGTGCATGCCGGCCCAGGACGCGGGCGCGCCGTCCACCTGGTGCTCGAGAACGACCTGAACCGCGCGCGCTTCCTGAAGCGGGACGCGGCGGGACGGCCGCAGCATTACACGGCACAGTGGAACGACGATTTCCACCATGCCGCGCATGTTGCCCTGACCGGCGAGGACGATGGTTACTACGCCGATTTTGGCGAGTACACCGCGGGGAAACTCGCCCGCTGCCTGAGCGAGGGATTTGCCTATCAAGGCGACCCCTCACCCTTCCGCGGACACGCCCCGCGTGGGGAGCCGAGCAGCGATCTGCCGCCAGAGGCCTTTGTCAACTTTCTGCAGAACCACGACCAGGTCGGCAACCGCGCCTTTGGCGAGCGGCTGGTGAACCTGGTGGAGGAGCGTCGGCTGGCGGTTGCAGTAACGATCCTGCTGCTCGCCCCCTCGCCGCCCCTCTTGTTCATGGGCGAAGAGTTTGGCGCGGCGAGCCCGTTCCTGTTCTTCTGCGACCTGGGCGCAGAGCTCGCCACCGCGGTGCGAGAAGGGCGCCGCAAGGAGTTCTCCCGTTTCGAGCGCTTCAAGGATCCGGCGGCGGCGGCCAAGCTGCCCGACCCGGGCGCGCAGGCGACGTTCCAATGCTCCAGGCTCGATTGGGACAGCCTGGCAGCGCCGGCGCACGCCCGCTGGCTGGAATTCTATCGGCGGCTGCTGGGCGTGCGCCGGCGCTTCATCGCGCCCGCATTGCCCAGACTGCAGCCCGGTGGCGTTCGTCGCACGATGCACGCTGAGCGTGCGCTCGAAGTCCGCTGGCGCACGCTGGACGGGGCGGAGTTATCCCTGGCCGCGAACCTGGGCGAGGCCCCTGCTCGCGTCGAAGCGCTGCCCGGGAGCGAAGTCCTGTACGCGACCGACCCCTCGGCCGCACCAACCGGTGCGCTGCCGCCCTGGTCGGTTCTCGTTCGATATGGATGATGCCGCGCCACTGGACAGTCTGTGTGCGCGCTGCGGCATCGAGGCGCAATACACCGACCTTTGGGGTCAACGCCACGCAGCCTCGGAGCAGACCAGGCTCGCCCTGCTGCGGGCGATGGGCGTGCCGATCGAAAACCCGGCCGGTGCACGCGCCGCGCTGGAGGCGCTGGACAGCCGCGCGTGGCGCGACCCGGTGGCGCCGGCGACGGTCTGCGATGCGGGCGCGGCTCCGCGCATCGTGTTCCAACTGGCTGGCGCGCTTGCCGCGCCGGCCATCGAGTGGCGCCTGGATGCCGAGAAGGGCGAGCGCGCCCAAGGACGGCTGGAGCCGGCTGCGCTGGAGCTGCTGGAGACGCGCGATATCGCAGGAACAGTGCACGGCCGCTACGCGTTCACCCTGCCTGCGGTTCCCACCCCAGGCTATCACCGCCTGCGATTGTCGCGTGCCGATACCGGGCAGGACATAGGCTCGACACTGCTCATCGCGTGTCCCGACCGATGCTTCCAGCCGGAGAGCATCGCGCTCGGAACGCGCATTTGGGGACCCGCGATCCAGCTCTATGCGCTGCGTTCACGGCGCAACTGGGGCATGGGCGACTTCACCGACTTGGGCAATCTGTGCGAGCTCGTCGCCGGCCTGGGCGCAGGCATCGTGGGCGTGAACCCGCTGCACGCGCTCTTTGCGCCGCGGCCGGAAGACGCGAGCCCCTACAATCCGTCCAGCCGCATGGCCCTCAACGTGCTGTACCTGGATGTGGAGGCCATTGCGGACTACCGTGACTGTCCCGCGGCGCTGCAGCTCGTCGGCTCGCAGGCTTTCCACGAGCGCTTGCAGGCGCTGCGCGAACCCGAACTGGTGGATTACGCGGGCGTCGCTGCGGCGAAATTCCAGGTGCTGGAGCTGCTCTATCGACACTTTCGCGAGCGGGAGCTCGCTCGCGACACCGAGCGCTCGCGCGCCTTTCGCGCCTTCCAGTCCGCAGGCGGGGAACCGCTGCGCCTGCATGCGCTGTTCGAGGCGCTGCTCGAATACCTCTCCGGCAGGGATCGGGGCGCCTGGGGTTGGCCCGCTTGGCCGGAGCCCTACCGCCATCCGTCTTCGCCGGAAGTGCAGGCGTTTTTCGCGCAGAACGCCGAACGCGTCGAATACGTCCAGTACCTTCAGTGGCAGGCGGACCTGCAGTTGAAGGCGGCTTCGGGCCGCGCCCGGGCGCTCGGAATGACGGTCGGGCTGTACACGGATGTCGCGGTCGGCGCCAACCCGGGCGGCGCCGAGACCTGGATGCGGCAAGCCTGTTATGCCGTGCAGGCCGGCATCGGAGCGCCCCCGGACGAGTTCAATCTGGCAGGCCAGAGCTGGGGGCTCACGCCCTTCATCCCGCACGCTCTTGCTCAAGCGGCCTACGAACCGTATGTCGCCATGCTGCGCTCCGGCATGCGCTGCGCCGGAGCGATCCGCATCGATCATGTCATGGCGCTCATGCGCCTTTACTGGATACCTGCCGACGGCGGAGCCCGGGAGGGCACCTATGTGCGCTATCCGATGGAGGACCTGTTCCGCATCCTGGCCCTGGAAAGCCACCGCAACCGCTGCCTGGTCATCGGAGAAGATCTAGGCACCGTCCCGCCCGAAGTGCGCGATGCCATGTCCCGCTACGGCATGTTCCGCTATCGCCCGCTGTATTTCGAGCGCGGCGTCGATGGCGGCTTCCGGGCTCCGAAAGATTTTCCCGCCGATGCCCTGGTCGCGCTCAGCACCCACGACCTGCCGACGCTGCGGGGCTTCTGGCAGGCGGCCGATCTCGCGGCGCGGGATGCACTCGGGCTGTTTCCGAACGACGAGGCCCGCGCGCAGGCGCTGCTCGCCCGGGCGCAGGATCGCGTCCGGCTGCTGCTTGCCCTGGAACGGGCGGCTTTGGTGCCGCCCGGCACGAGCGTCAGCGCGCCCACCCTGGCCGACATCGACCAGGAGATGGTGAACGCCGTGCATGCCTTCATAGCGCGCACGCCCTCGCGCATCCTGGTCGTTCAGCTGGAAGACCTGCTGGGGCAGGTCATGCAGGCCAACCTGCCGGCCACCACCGAAGCCCAGCATCCGAACTGGCGGCGCAAGCTCTCCAGCGACATCGAAGACTGGCCCGCGGACGAGCGCATCACGGGCCTCGCCCGGATACTGTGCCGCGAAAGAGGTCTGGAGTCCGTTCCGCAAAAGTCGTTTCCGGCGTCTCGCGGGCCCAGGGTGGTGCCGCGCGTCACCTACCGCCTGCAGTTCCGCAGGGAATTCACCTTCGAGCACGCCCGGGAGCGGGTGCCGTATCTGGCCGCGCTGGGCGTCAGCCACATTTATGCGTCACCCTTTTTGAAGGCGCGCGCCGGCAGCACGCACGGCTACGACATCATCGACCACAACGCGCTCAATCCCGAAATAGGCAGCGACGAACAGCTCGGGCGCCTCATCGCCGCGCTGAAAGAACACGGCATGGGCCTCATGATGGATATCGTGCCCAATCACATGGGGGTGATGGAGGCGGACAACGCCTGGTGGCTCGACGTGCTTGAAAACGGGCCCGCCGCCCCCCATGCGAGCTACTTCGACATCGAATGGGAGCCCGCCAACGAAGTGCTGCGCGGCAAGGTGCTCCTGCCCGTGCTCGGCGCACAGTACGGCCTGGCGCTGGATCAGGGCGAGCTCAAGCTGCGCTTCGATGCGAAGGCCGCAGAGCTCAGCGTCTGGTACTGCAGCCACCGCTTCCCCATCGATCCGCGGGAATACCCGCGCATTCTGCAGCCCGGTCTGGAACGGCTGGAGGCGCAGCTGGGCTCCAGCGCGCCGCTGTTCGCGGAATTCGCGAGCCTGGTCGCCTCGTTCGGTCACCTGCCTGCAAGGAGCGAGCGGAGGGCCGACACGACGGCGGATCGCCTGCGCGACAAGACCGTGAGGAAGCATCAGCTGGCAGAGCTGTGCGAGCGCTCAGATGAAATACGGCGCTATATCGATGAGAGCGTTGCCGCGTTCGAAGGAACGCCCGGGCAGCCGGAAAGCTTCGATCGGCTCCACGAGCTCATGGAAGCGCAGGCCTGGAGAGTGGCGCACTGGCGCGTCGCGGGCGACGACATCAACTACCGGCGTTTCTTCGACATCCACGATCTGGCGGCGCTGCGCATGGAAAGCGAGGCGGTGTTCGAGGACACGCATCGCCTGGTGCTGCGCCTGGTGCATGAAGGCAAGGTGGACGCGCTGCGCGTGGACCATCCGGACGGCCTTTATGATCCGGCGCAGTATTTCGAGCGGCTCCAGCGGCGCGCTGCGCCGTCCGGGGCCGGCGCCTCGCCGGGCGAGAAGAACATCTACATCGCCGTGGAGAAGGTTCTGGCGCAGCATGAACGCCTGCCGGAGTCCTGGCCCGTTCATGCGACCACGGGCTACCGCTTCCTCAACCTGCTGAACGGCCTCTTCGTGGACGCCGCCTCGGACTCTGAAATGGAGCGCGCGTACACCGTTTTCCTCGGCAGGCGCATCGACTATGACGAGCTGCTGCACGAGTGCAAGGTGCTCATCATGACGAACTCGCTTTCCAGCGAAATGGGCGTGCTCGCCACCACGCTGAACCGCATTGCCAAGGCGGACCGCCGCCATCGCGATTTCACGCTGAACAGCCTGCGCCGCGCCCTGGTGGAGATCGTCGCCAACTTTCCCGTCTACCGTACCTATTCCACGGGCGCCGGTATGCGGGAGGAAGACAGGCGCTACGTGGACTGGGCGGTCGCGAAGGCCCGCAAGCGCGCGCGTGCAGCGGAGTCCAGCGTCTACGATTTCATCCGGGACGTGCTGCTCGGGACACTCCCCGGACACCGGCCCGCCTATACCGCCCTGGTGGAAGGGTTCGTGCGGCGGTTCCAGCAGTTCACTTCACCGGTCATGGCGAAGGCCGTCGAGGACACGAGTTTCTACATTTATAACCGCCTGGTGTCGCTCAACGAAGTGGGCGGCGATCCGCGCACGTTCGGCATCTCGCTGAAGGCTTTTCATGCTGCTTCGGCGGACCGGGCGCGGTCCTGGCCGCACACCATGCTGGCCACTTCGACCCACGACAACAAGCGTTCGGAAGACGTGCGCGCCCGCATCAATGTCCTGTCGGAAGCGCCGGCGGCCTGGCGACTGGCGCTGAGGCGCTGGAGCCGGCTCAATCAGCGCAAGAAGATCCAGGTCGGCGACGAGCCGGCACCGTCGAAAAACGACGAGTACCTGCTCTACCAGACGTTGCTCGGCGCCTGGCCCCTGGAACCGATGGACGCCGCGTCCCTCGACGTTTTTCGGGAGCGCATCGAAAAGTACATGCTGAAGGCGGTGCGCGAAGCGAAGGCGAAGACGAGCTGGATCAACCCCAACGAGGAGTATGAGCGCGGCTTGTCCAACTTCATCGGCGCCTTGCTGAAGAGCCTGGAAGGCAACCCTTTTCTCAACGACTTTCTGCCCGCGCAGCAGCGCATCGCACGCTGCGGCATGCTGAACAGCCTTTCCCAGACGCTGATCAAGCTCGCCTCACCCGGCGTCCCGGATATCTACCAGGGCAACGAGCTCTGGGATCTGAGCCTGGTCGATCCGGACAATCGTCGTCCCGTGGATTACGACCGGCGGGCATCGGCGCTGGAGCAGATGAGACAGGCGGCGCCGCACGAACTTGCGAGCCAGGCCGCGCAGTTGCTGAGCTCGATGCACGACGGGCGTGTGAAACAGTACGTCACCTGGAAAACCCTGGGCTTGCGGGCGCACCTGGCGGAGCTCTTCGCGCAGGGTGAATACATTGGGCTCTTCGCGCAGGGCGCGAAAAGCGAGCACGTGTGCGGCTTTGCGCGCCGCCACGAAGGCCGCTCGGTCATCGCCATCGCGCCGAGGCTCGTTCTTCAGCTCACCTCAGGCGGGGACCGGCTGCCGCTCGGAGAGGAGGTATGGGAGGACACCTCGCTGCCGCTGCCGGCCGGGGGCAGCTATGTCGACGCGTTCACCGGCGCGCGTCACGAGCTCGGCACGGAAAACGCGCCGGCGCTCTCATTGAGCCGCGCGCTGTCGGTGTTCCCCGTCGCTCTGCTCGAGTCAAACCCATAGCATCAACCCGAGCTCGAACGGGTGCGTGAGCAGCGCATGCCTTGGATACAGGCGTATGCGGTAGCGAGCTTGCCGCAGAACTCCGGCTTGAAATCCAGGGTAAAGCGGCGCTCTCCCGTCTGCTCGATGACCCCGGCCGCTGAGAACTCGGTCCTTTGTATGTCGTCATGGTCGCGAATGCCGCGCGACAGCAGCAGCTCCACCGCCACGTCATCCGGTGACAGCCCGTTCAGCCTCACGGCGACCTCGATCGGCACGGCTTCGCCGAACTGTATGCGCGGCGGAGCCGCATCCAGCCGGCGCGCCGTTACGCCGGGCCACGCGGCGCGGGCGCGCGTTTTCCATTGAGCAATGACCTTCGCCCCTTCCAGTTCTCCGGCCGCATAGCGCCGGCCCTGCTTGGAGGCCGGCAGATAGAAGCGGGTGACGTATTCGTTCAGCATTCGAACGGCGTTGTAGCGGGGAAGCAGCCACGCCATGGAGCGCTTGGCCATGTGGATCCATTCCGGCGAATAACCGCTGCTGCCGCGTGCGTAGTACAGCGGCAGGGTCCGGTCCTGCAGGATTTCGTAGAGCGTTGCGGCCTCCTCCCGGTCGCGGCGTTCCGGATCCAGCATCGAGGAGGCGGGCTTGATGGCCCAGCCGATGTCGCGCTCATAGCCCTCGGCCCACCAGCCGTCGAGGACCGACAGGTTGATGGTGCCGTTCATGCCCGCCTTCATACCGGACGTGCCGCAGGCTTCGAGAGGATAGACCGGGTTGTTCAGCCACACGTCGCACCCCGACACCAGCCGCCGCGCCACGTGCAGGTCATAGCCTTCGAGCAGCAATATCCGTCCCTCGAACTCGGGCATGCGCGAGTAACGTGAAATGGCGCGGATCAGGTCCTGTCCGGGGTGGTCGGCCGGATGAGCCTTTCCGCAGAACACGAATACGACCGGCCGCGCCGGGTCGGAGAGGATCTGCCTGAGCCTGTCCAGATCGTAGAAGAGCAGCGTTGCGCGCTTGTAGGTGGCAAAGCGGCGCGCGAAGCCGATGGTGAGCACGTTCGGCTGGGCCGGATCGGCCAGGCGCAGCAGCCGGTCGAGGTGTGACTCGCTTCCCTGGTTGCGGAAATGCTGCTGGCGAATGCGGTGGCACACCATGTGCAGCATCTGGGATTTCAGGTACTGGCGCACGCTCCAGAAGATGTGGTCCGGTATGTCGCGGATCTTCTCCCAGGTATCGGGGTCGCCCAGTCGCAGCGACCAGCCGCTGCCCACGAAACGTTCCAGGATGTCGATCCATTCCGGGGCGAGGAAGGTGCTGATGTGCACCCCGTTCGTCACATAGGTGAAGGGGTTCTCTTCGTCGGGCAGCTGCGGCCACAGATCGCGCAGCATATGGGAGGTCACGCGGCCGTGGATGCGCGACACGCCGTTGTGAAAGCGCGATCCACGCACCGCGAGGTTGGTCATGTTGAAATCGCCCCCGGCCGGATGTTGGCCCAGCGCGAGCACTTTCGCGAATTCGACGCGCAGCTCGGCGCAGTACGCCTGCAGATAGGGCCCTATGGTGCGCTCGTTGAACTGGTCGTGGCCTGCCGGAACCGCGGTGTGGCTGGTGAACACCGTGCTGGCGGCAACGGCCTCGAGCGCGGCGTCGAAATCGACGCCGTTCAGCACCAGCGCGCGCACCCGCTCCAGAATGAGAAAAGCAGCGTGTCCTTCGTTGATGTGCCATACGGTGGGGCGCAGGCCGAGCGCGGCGAGCGCCCTGACGCCGCCGGCGCCCAGGATGATTTCCTGTTCCACGCGGGTGGCGCGATCGCCCCCATACAATTGGTGCGCGATGCCGCGGTCGTGCTCGCTGTTTTCGGGTAGATCGGTGTCCAGCAGGTACAGGCTCACCCGGCCGATCTTCGCTTCCCAGACCTTCACCAGCACCGTCCTGCCGGGCATCGCCAGCTCGACTCGAACCTCGGAGCCGTCCGGCCGGCGCACGGGGGAAATGGGCAGATGGTCGAAGTCCGAATCGAAATACTGCGCCCGCTGGTTGCCTTCGCTGTCGATCGTCTGGACGAAATAGCCCTGGCGATACAGCAGGCCCACCGCCACGAAGGGCAGCAGCGTGTCGCTCGCCGCCTTGCAGTGGTCGCCCGACAGGATGCCGAGGCCGCCGGAATAGATCGGCAGGCTTTCGTGCAGGCCGAACTCGGCGCAGAAATAGACGATCAGATCGTCCTTGGCAAAAATCCCGCCGGTTTTCTTGACGACGGGATCCGACATGTAGCTGTCGAACGCCGAGAGCACGCGGTTGTAGCTGTTCAGGAACACCGAGTCGGCCGCCACCTCCATGAGGCGCTGCTCGTCCAGGCGCCGCAGCATGGCCTTCGGGCTGTGACCCACCGAGTCCCACAACGCGGTATGCAGCCTCGCATAAAGCGAACGCGCAGGCCGGTCCCAGCTGTACCAGAGGTTATTGGCCAACTCTTCGAGACGTGCAAGGCGTCGCGGTATCCGGGGATTGACTTCGAGCGCGTAGGGCGTGCCGTCCCGCATTTATTTCTCCGCTTGCTTGTTTGCAGGTTCTCGAATTATCGCCGCAACGGGGCAAAAATGGGGTCAGGTCCACATTTCTGCGCTGCCAGGGCTGCATTGCTGTCCGAAAGGGAAATGTGGACCTGACCCCATTACGGCGGAGCGGGACGTCTCACATTAAACTCTGCGTCGCCCGCGTCTTTCATTCGAAAAGAACCACGACTTGAGCACTGCGGCCCTCCCGCTTCTGTTCGTGTCTCCCGAGTGCGCCCCGCTGACAAAAACCGGCGGCCTGGGAGACGTGAGCGGCGCCTTGCCCGCCGCCCTGCGGCGCCTCGGCGTAGATGTGCGCGTTCTGCTGCCCGGCTATACGCAGGTCATGGACACCCTGGCCGATGCGCGCGAGCTCGCACGCTTGCAGACGCCCGATTTCCCGGCAGGTACACGCCTTGTTCAAAGCCGCCTGCCCGGTGACGTGCCGCTGCTGGTGATCGACAACAGCGCGCTTTACCAGCGCTCTGGCGGGCCCTACATGGACGAGCTCGGCCGCGACTGGCAGGACAACGCGGCGCGATTCGGCCTGCTTTGCAGGACGGCCGCCCTGCTCGGCAGCGCCGCGAGCCCCATCCCCTGGCGCGCCCGGGTGGTGCACGCGAACGACTGGCCGGCCGGCCTCGCTCCCGCTTACCTGCACTACACGGCGCCACCCCGCGCCGCTTCGGTCTTCACCATACACAACCTCGCCTTCCAGGGCATTTTCCCGCGCGGCCAGCTCGGCGCGCTGGGGCTCCCGCAATCCAGCTTCACGCTGGAGGGCTTGGAGTTCCACGGCAGCATTTCCTTTCTCAAGGCCGGCGTTTCTTATTCGGACGTGATCGCCACGGTGAGCTCGGCCTATGCGCGTGAAATCCAGTCAGACGAGCTCGGCTTCGGACTGGGAGGTTTGATGCGCGCCCGAAGCGACCGCCTGGTAGGCATACCGAACGGCATCGACACCTGCGTGTGGGACCCCGCTCGCGATCCCCTGATCGAAAGCCGTTACGACGCGAACCGCCTGGATGCCAAAACCATCAACAAGCAGGCATTGCAGCGCCGCATGCAGCTACCCGTTGGGCCGGAAATCCCGCTCATCGGAGTGATCAGCCGCTTCACCGGGCAAAAGGGCGTCGACCTCATCGCCGAGGCGGCCGCCGCGCTCGCCGAGCTGCCCGCGCAGCTCGTGGCGCTCGGCACCGGCGACCGGAACATCGAGGAGGCGATGCTCGCCGCCGCGGCGCAGCACCCGCACCGCATCGCGGTGCGCATCGGCTTCGACGAAGGCCTCGCGCATCTCATCGAGGCCGGGGCGGATATCTTTCTCATGCCGTCGCGGTTCGAACCGTGCGGGCTCAATCAGATGTACAGCCAGCGCTACGGCACGCCGCCCGTCGCGCATGCGACGGGGGGGCTGGTCGACACCATCGTGGATTGCAGCGATGCGACGCTTGCCGACGGGACCGCGAGCGGGTTCCTTTTTCACTCCCCCGGCGTGGCGTCCATGATGGACGCGGTGCTCCGCGCTGCCGCGCTGTACAGCGATCCTCCGCGGTGGCGACAACTGCAGCGAAACGGCATGGCAAAGGATTTCAGCTGGTCCAAAGCGGCGGCCTCGTACGCAGGGATCTACGCCGCGCTCGCCGCCAGCGCGCAACCGTCCGCATGACGAAAACCGCTACGCGATCGACGTAGTCGTGGACGGTTGCTGCGTCGCCAGCAGAGGCAGCTGCTGCGCTGCAGGCGGGGGCGAAAGCGAGCGGCGAACCCGTGCACGGCGCACCGCGGTATCCGCAGGCATCGGCCTCGCCTCGCCGTAGATGGGCCACCATTCGTTCCAGGGGTTGAAGCGCGGCTTTGGGCCGAGCACATCCTCGCGCGCCGCAGCGAGCGCATCGAGCGTGCCTACGTCCCGCCAGTATCCCCGCTCCTCGTGCGCACCCAGGCCCGGGACATGGTTGGAATGCAGGTCATAGGCAAACAGGCGCCGGCGCTGCGTCGAGGCCGGCAGGATGTCGCGGCCGAAATCCGTCCCACCCTGGGTGCTCACCTCTTCCAGGACTTCGATCAGAACCTTCGGCTCGAACAGGTAATTCCCCATGGAGGCGTAGGCATGGCGGGGACTGTTCGGTATGGGCGCAGGGCGCTCGGGCTTTTCCTGCATTTCCAGCACCCTCCGGTCCGCTGCGGTGGTGAGCAACCCGAAGGAGGAGGCATGCTGTATCGGCACCTGCGCGGCGCCTATGGTGATCTCGGCCTTGCGGCTGCGATGGAACTGGATCATCTGGCCCACGTCCATGCGGTAGACGTGGTCCGCGGCGAACACTGCCACCAGGTCGGGCTGGTGCCTCTCGATCAAATCGAGATTCCGGTACACGGCGTCTGCCGTCCCCCGGTATTGTCCCCACAGCGCGTTGAACCGGGGCAGCACCACCTTCAGTGACGCTCCCGGCCGCCGGGTCCAGGCCCCCCACACCGTCTCAATGTGCTCGATGAGCGTGTCCGGCTTGTACTGGGCCAGCAGGTACACCGTGGATATTTTCGAGTTCACGAGGTTGCTCAGCACGAAATCCACGATCCTGAATCCGTACGCGAACGGCAGCGCAGGCTTGCACTGGCTCGCGGTGAGCGGATGCAATCGCGTACCTTCCCCGCCCGCCAGGACCAGCGCGAGCACCTTGGCCGTCCTCCTGCTGCGCCGCGCCAATCGAGGATTGACGGCAGGGCAGTCCATCACTTTCATAGCAGCACCCCCTCTTCATGTTGTGACGCTTGGCTTACAGCACCACGGCCAGGATGACGATCAGCAGCAGCACCAGCAACAGCTCGTAGTTGCTGAGCGCTCCGCCCGCCGGAAGCGCGCCGAGCTGCCCGGCGACATGGCGGATTTCTTCGTCCGTCATGGCGTCGGCCCTGGCCCGCGCTTCTTCGGGCGGCACGCCGAGGTCCTGCAGTTGTTTTGCGACCTCGGGCCTGGCAAGGAAGGTGTCGATCTGCTCTCGGGCGGGGGCCGCACCGGAGGCGTCCTCGGTGCTTACCATGCCCGCATTCGCCGGGTGATGAAGCACCGCGGCACCCAACAGGCACGCGCCCGCGAAGGCGCGCAGACGGGATTGCGCTTTCTGTTTCATGTTCTCTCCTGTCCGAAGAAATTTACAAGGCCAGCTCTTGAGGCTGGCGTCCCGGGCCGGGACTTGCCGCGGCCCGCCTACTTCAGCAGCCAGACTCTCAATAGCGAGACGAGCTGATCCACGTTCACCGGTTTTGCAAGGTAGTCCGACGCGCCTGCTTCGATGCATTTGTCCCGGTCGCCTTTCATCGCCCGCGCCGTGATGGCGATGATCGGCAGGTTGTTGAAACGCTCCATCTGCCGCATCCTGCGCACCGTTTCGTAACCGTCCAGCTCGGGCATCATCACGTCCATGAGCACGATGTCTATCGACGGTTCCCTTTCGAGGATGTCGATAGCTTGCCTGCCGCTCGCAGCGCTGAGCACCTTCATTCGCTGCTGCTGCAGCGTGCTGGCCAGCGCGAATATGTTGCGCCGGTCGTCGTCCACGACCAGCACCGTCTTCCCGGCGAGCCCCGAGGAGAGCAGCTGCAGCT
>Ga0156022_1134_pt2 | contig 23227 bp, 16 predicted proteins | sample RifCSPlowO2_02_FD_107676 | JGI IMG/M metagenome (GOLD analysis project Ga0156022, IMG submission 107676) | Betaproteobacteria bacterium RIFCSPLOWO2_02_FULL_65_24 | reverse complement strand
AACTGGCGGCGCAAGCCTATCCTTCCAAAGCGCTGAAAGCGCCCGAGACGCTGGCGAAGCTGGAGCAGCTTGGCTACACCGTCGTCGCCAATACGCCGGACGAGTTTGCCGAGCAGGCCAGGCGCGACTTCGAAATCTACGCGCGGGCGTTCAAGCTCGCCAATATCAAGGCCGAGTAAGGAGGCTCCATGCCGTTCGCCGTGCTTGACGGAATAAAGACCCATTATCTGAAGCAGGGGACAGGTCCGGCCCTGCTGATGTTCGCCTCGCGCGGCTTCAACTCGACCATCAATAGCTGGAAAGCCGGCAAGGTGTGGAAGGAGATGGACGCCTTCGACACGCTTTCCAAGCACTTCACCATGATCGCCTACGACCGGCGCGAAGCCGGCCTGTCGGGCGGCCGCGTGGAGGTGCTCACCTGGCAGACCTTCGCCCGCCAGGGCAAGCTGCTGCTCGAGCACCTGGGCATCGAAAAAGCCTGGGTGATCGGGCCCTGCATGGGTGTTTCGGTGGCCACCCAGTTTGCATCGGTCTATCCCCAGACCTGCCTGGGCCTGCTGCTGCTCGCCCCGGTCGGCGGCTATCACTGGATGCAAAAGGGCGTGGGGTTCTGCAATCGCCACATCCGCTTCGTGCGCGAGCACGGGCTGCAGGCCTGCGTGGAGCGGGCACCCAAGGGCGGAAACTTCTGGGAGGATCCCGAGCCCGGCCCGTGGGCTACGCCGTTGTGCACCGACCCGGCATTCGCGGCGCGCTTCGTGAAGCAGGATGTCGATCGCTATCTGGAAATCGTGGCCGCGACCCGGGACGCGTTGTTCCCCGACACGTTAGTCGCCGGGGCGTCGGCGGAGGAATTGCTGCAGATCGATATTCCGGCGCTGGTCATTCCCGGGGGCGACGAGCGGCACACGGTCTCGGCCGCGAACCAGTTGCGCGAGCTTTTGCCGCGCGTGCAGTACTGGGACATGCCGGCCTCCCAGCAGAACGGCCAGAACACCTTCGAGCAGCTGATCGGCTTCAAGCAGAAGGTGGAAAGCGGCTCCATGGCGCGGGCGCCTGAAGGACGGTAGCAAAGCGATTGCGTGGGGCGCTTCCAGCCACACTTCCGATTTGTTTGATGCAAATCAATCGTCGCCCGCGGCACGGTGGCCTACGCTACTGGCATGAGCAAAGCTATCCGCCGAGTGGTCAGCGGCCACAACGCTGAAGGAAAGTCGGCCTTCATCCTGGATGGCCCGGCGCCGCACACTTACACGAGGGGGCCGGGAAGCGCGGTCGTCACCGAGCTATGGGAAACGCGCAGCACCCCGGCTGACAACCGCGGCGACGAGGATCCCACGAACCATCCTTACCGGCTCCCGCCGCCCAGGGGCGGCAGCGTGTTCCGCGTCATCGAATACCCTCCGGACAGCCAAAGACTCGCCGCGCTCGAATGCGAGCGCAGCGCGCACGACGACGGCTCGGGACGGGGCGCGGCGCTGGACCGCGGCAATCCACGGCACCCGGGCTTCCACAAGACCAGCTCGCTCGATTACGTCATCGTTCTTTCGGGCGAGATCTACGCGCTGATGGAGGAGGGCGAGGTGTTGCTCAGAACCGGAGACGTGCTGGTCCAGCGCGGCACGAATCACGCCTGGAGCAATCGTGCCGAAGAGCCTGCGTACCTGGCCTTCGTGCTCATAGACGCTCAGCCACTGTAGCCTCCAGTTGTTCGGCGCCTCCGACAAAAAGGAGCAGGCCTTGAAGGTGACGCCGATGCCCATCGCTTTGCCCATCAACAAAGGAGACGATCAATGGACGATCTGGAATCGGTGACCCGGAACCTGGTGCTGGCGAATCGCATTCTTGCCGCGGAAGGCGTGGTGGACGCGTTCGGACACATCAGCGTGCGCCATCCCGATCGTCCCGAGCGCTACCTGCTCTCGTGCTCGCGCAGCCCCGAGCTCGTGAAAGCCGTCGACATCATGGAGTTCGACCTGGAGAGCACCCCGGTCGAGCAGCGCGGCCGCGCGATCTATATCGAGCGCTTCATCCACGGCGCCGTCTACCAGGCGCGCCCGGACGTCATCTCGGTCATACACAATCATTCCTACGAAATCATCCCGTTCGGGGTCACCAAGGCGCCGCTGCGGCCGATCTTTCACTCCGCGGGGCGGCTCGGGGCCAACGTCCCGGTCTGGGATATCCGCAAGAAATTCGGCGACACCACCAATCTGCTGGTGCAGAACCAGGAGCACGGGCGCGACCTCGTGGCGAGCCTGGGGAACAACAACGTGGCGCTCATGCGCGGCCACGGCTGTGTCGTTACCGGGCCGTCCATACAGACGGCAGTATTGACCGCCATTTACCTGCGCGTCAATGCACGGCTCCAGATGGACGCGATGCGCATGGGCGAAGTGACCTACCTCAGCCCCGGGGAGATCGAGCAGAGCTCGCAGCGCAACAAGCCGAAGGTCGGCGACGACCGGGCGTGGGAATATCTGTGCTCGCGCGTGAAGATCGACGCCGACGCGCTGTAGGACCTGGAGAGCCGCAATGGCCTATCACGTCGGCATAGACGTCGGGGGGACTTTCACCGACATCTGCGTCGCCGACGAGGACGGGAAAATCTCGGTCTACAAGACGCCGACCCTGCGCGACATCGGAAGCGGCGTGATCGAGGGACTGAGGCTGGCCGCCGAGGCGGAGAAGCTGGACCTTTCCGCGTTCCTCGCCCGGGTGGAGCGCTTCGGACACGGCAGCACCGTGGCGGTGAACGCGCTGCTCGAGCGCCGCGGCGTGCGCGCCGGGCTGATCACCACCCGCGGCTTTGCCGACACGCTCTGGATCGCCCGCATGATGGCGATGACCACCGGCCTTCCCCCCGAGCAATATACGCACTACCGCAGGCGCCGGCGCCCGGATCCCCTGATAGAGCGCCGCCTGGTGCGCGAGGTCGAGGAGCGGGTCGACTATCGGGGTGACGTGGTGGTCGCTCTCCAGGCCGAGGGAGCGCGGCGCGCGATTAGCGAGCTGCTGGACGCGGGTATCGAATCGCTTGCCATCTGCACGCTGTGGTCTTTCAGGAACCCGGTGCACGAGCGAATGCTGCGCAAGATCGCCGCAGAGCTGGCTCCGGAGCTGTACGTTTCGGTGTCGAGCGAACTGGTTCCGGTCATCAAGGAATACGAGCGGATGGCCACGACGGTCATCAACGCCTATCTCGGCCCGGTCGTGAAGAGCTACGTCGCGCAGATGGGCAAGGAACTGAAGGCCTCGGGCTTTGGCAAGGAGCTCTTCCTGCTGAACTCGGTGGGCGGCGTCATTCCGCCGAAGGAGGCGGAGGTGAAGCCCATTCAACTGCTCGGCTCGGGGCCGAGCGGCGGAGCATTGGCTTCGCAACTGCTGGCGCGGCAGATCAAGGAACCGAACGTCCTCGTGGCGGACATGGGCGGGACCAGTTTCGACGCCGGCCTGATCGTGGGGGGCGAGCTGCTGCTTCAAACCGAAGCGGTCGTCGGCAATCTCAACCTGCTCAACCCGATGATAGGGATCCGTTCCATCGGAACGGGCGGCGGCAGCATCGCCCTGAGCGTGGATGGAATGCTGAAGGTGGGCCCCGAGAGCGCCGGCTCGTTTCCCGGGCCCGCCTGCTATGGCCGCGGCGGTACGCGGCCGACCGTGACCGACGCCGATCTGACGCTCGGGTTTCTCAACCCGGAGTACTTCCTGAGCGGCAGGATGCGGCTCGACGCCGAGGCGTCGCGGCAAGCCATCGCGAGGCACATCGCCGAACCGCTTGGCCTGTCGCTGCTCGATGCCGCGGCGGGAATTCGCGAGGTGGCCGACCAGCAGATGGCCGACCTGCTGCGCCAGAGCACGCTGGAGCGGGGTTACGACCCGCGTGATTTCTGCCTGTTCGCCTATGGCGGCGCGGGACCGGTGCACGCCAGCGCATTCGCGCGGGAAGCCGGAGTGCGCTCGGTCGTGATTCCCGTGTCTGCGCCGGTGTTTTCGGCGCAGGGCATCCTCTCGGCCGACATGCGCCTGTCGCGCCAGCGCTCGATCCTGCAGCGCAGTCGCGGCAACGCCGGGGCGCGCGCCGAGGGCCTGGACGGCGCGATGATCGAGGCCGTCTTCACCGAGCTCGAAGCCGAAGTCCGCGAGGCGTTCCGCAGGTACGGCATCGCCGACGGCGTGCGCCAGTACCTGGTGAGATCGGTCAGCATGCGATATGCGCGCCAGGTTCACGAGGTTCCGGTTCCGGTCGAAGGATCGCTGGCCGGCCCGCAATCCATGGAACGGCTGGTTGCCGCTTTCGACGGCATATACGAACATCGCTACGGAAAAGGAACCGGCTCGCGAAGCGCCGTCATCGAAATCACCAACTGTCATCTGCAACTCGTTCAGGTGCTGCCCAAGGCCGCAGTGGCGGGCGCCCATCCGAAGGGGCCGCTTACCGCTTCGGGCCGCCGCCGCGTGTACTTGGAGGGCTGGACCGAAGTTCCGGTCTATCGCTGGGAACGGCTTCCCCTGGGATCGAGCTTCACCGGGCCGGCGCTGGTCGACGCGCCCGGGACGACCGTCTGGGTCGGACCGCGGCATGCGCTCAAGGTGGACGATCTGGGGAACCTGCGCATGGAGCTCGCGGCGTGAACACGTCCATCGATCCAGTCACGTTCGAGGTAATACGCCACAAGCTCATGGCCATTACGGAGGAGCAGCGCATCGCCTTCCAGTCCATTTCCGGTTCGCCGGTCGTGACCGAGGCGAGCGACTACTACACGGGGCTGTTTCTCGCCGATGGAACGATCGCCACCATGGGCTACAAGGTCGCGACCCAGGGCGGTCCGATGACGCTGGCGATCAAGATGCTGATGGAGCTGTTCCCTCCCGGCAGACTCGAGCCCGGCGACGTGTTTCTCGCCAACGATCCGTACCGGGCGGCGGTGCATCAGAACGACATCCAGGTGCTGCAGCCGCTTTTCCATCAGGGGCGCCTGGTGGCGTGGGCGGGTTTCGGGGCCCACGAGGTGGACGTGGGCGGGATGGATTTCGCCAGCTGGTGCCCCAAGGCGAAGGACGTCTACCAGGAAGGCTTCAGGATGGCGGGCGTCAAGCTGGTCGAAGCCGGCAACGCGAGGGAAGACGTGTGGCAGTTCGTGCTGAGCCTGTCGCGCCTGCCGCAGCTGCTGGATCTTGACCTGCGCGGCATGGTGGCCGCCGGCCACGTGTCACAGCGGCGCATCGGCGAGCTTCTGGACCGCTACGGCGTGGAAGTGGTCGAAGCGGCCATGAATCGCATGATCCGATACTCGGAGCAGAAGCTGCGCGAACGGCTTGCCGCGATGCCCGACGGCGTCTTCCGCGCCGTGGATTTTCTCGAGCACGACGGACACGAAGACCGCCTTTACCGGGTGGGCGTCGCGGTCACGAAAAAAGGCGACCGCCTGCTGCTCGATTTCAGCGAAAGCTCCGACCAGGCGCCGGGTTTCGTAAACGCGACCAAGGCCGGTCTCAGGGGTGCCGTGGTGGGAGGACTGTTTCCCTCGCTCGCCTTCGACATTCCGTGGAACGAGGGGCTGCTGCAACCGGTCACCATCATTTCCCGTCCGGGCAGTATCTGCGACGCGCGCTTTCCCGCCCCGGTCGGCGCCGCAACGGTGGAGGCGGTGTGGGTCGCCAAGAACGCTTTGACGGCCGCGCTGGCGAAGCTCAAGGCCTGCACGCCGGGAATGCATGCCGAAGTGCAGGCGGTGAGCGCCGGCACCATGGCGACCGTCAATCTGGGCGGGACCGATCAGTACGGCCAGCGCTACGGCATCCACCTGATGGACCCCATGATGAGCGGCTTCGGGGCCTACAGCGGCTGCGACGGCTACGACATGGGCGGATCCTATTCGACCACCATTCCCAATGTCGCCAACGTGGAATCGAACGAGCTGCTCTCGCCGATGCTGTATCTTCACCGCAGGATCGAGCCCGACACGGGCGGCGCGGGAACGTGGCGGGGCGGAATGGCCGCCAGCATGGCATTCACGGCCCACGGCGTGGCAAAGACCGAGGCGCTCATCATGACGCACGGACTGGAGGTGCCGAATTCCATGGGACTCTTCGGCGGCTATCCGGGAAGCTGCGTGAGACAGCGGCTGATGCGCGCGAGCGACCTGGCTCAACGCCATAGCTCGGGCCGCCTGCCGGTGGAAGTGTCGGAGCTCGAGGGAGAGCTCGAGGAAATGGGACCCAAACCCGGGCTGATCGAGCTGCGTCCCGGAGACGTGTTCGAGACGTTCTGGCAGGGCGGAGGCGGTCTCGGCGATCCCCTGGACCGCGATCCGGCGAGCGTAGCAGCAGATTGCCGTGCCGGACACTACACGAGGCGCTTTGCGGAAAAGATTTTTGGCGTTGTCGTCCTGGAAGACGGCGCCGTGGATGCAGACGCAACAGTGAAGCTCAGGAACAAGGTGCGCCGCGAACGGTTGGCCGGCGTCGTGGAACCGCGAATGCGCCATCCCGGCGAAGCCGACGGCCCGGGTGATCCCATAGCAGGCCGCCTGCGCTTCGCCCCTTACCGTGGCGAGCCGTGGTTCGCGTGCCTGTGCGGCCGCCCCCTCGCGCCGCGCCGCGGCAACTGGCGCGAGGGAGCCGTTTGCCGTACGGTTGCGCCCGATGTCGTAGCGTTCCACGTGCGCCTGCACCCGGAGCTCGAGCTGCGGCAGTTTCTGTGCCCGGGCTGTGGCGGATCACTGTCGGTCGAGGTTGCAGAAAAGGGCGCGCCCCCGATTCAGGACATCGAGCTCGACTGAGCAGCGCAGCCGTTCGGAATTGAACAAGGAGACCAGAGAAATGTTCGGCAAGCAATGGAGCACCTCGGAGAGAAAATACGGCGTCGTCGTCGAGCGCGGCGTCAGGGTGGCGATGAAGGACGGCGTGAAGCTGCACGCCGATATTTTCAGGCCCGCGAGCGAGGCGAAGTTTCCCGCCATACTGGGCTACCACCCCTACGACGGCGACGCGCAGTGGGCGCCGATCTATCCCAAGGCCTTCGCCTCGGTCACCGCGGCGACGCCCGGCCAGGAAAAAGGCAACGGTCCGCTGGAGGCGGGCGACCCCAATTTCTTCGTTCGCCGGGGTTACGTTCACGTCATAGCCAACGTCCGCGGCTCCGGCAAGTCGGAAGGGAATTATCCCTTTCTCGCCGCTCCCGAAGCGCAGGACGGTTATGAGCTGATCGAGTGGATCGCGAGGCAGCCCTGGTGCGACGGCAATGTCGGCATGTTCGGCGTCTCCTATTTCGCCCGCATCCAGCACTTCGTCGCGTCACTGCGCCCCCCGCATCTGAAGTGCCTGTTTGCTCCCTGGGCCTCGACCGATCAATACCGGGACGCCCTTTATCACGGAGGGATCCTGGCGCAAAACTGGGCCGTGTCGTGGTCCGGCGCCCTGTCCAACATCCGGTACAAGAGCGAGTCGAGGCGCGAATTGAGCGAAGAGCAATGGAAAGCGGCGCTCGCGCGGGCGCTTGCGGACCCGGATCTCAAGGCGTACCCGGGGGTGATCGCGGCGCTGAAGAATCCCGACGAAGGGCTGAATCCCCTGGTCGTGGACATCGTGCTGAATCCGCTCGACGGACCGTTCTGGGAAAAACGCAAGGTCGCCTACGATACGATCGACATTCCGGCGTACATCGGCGGCGACTGGGGGATCTACGGCCTGCATCTGCCCGGGGCGTTCAGGAGCTGGGAGAAGCTGCGGGGGCCGAAGAAGATGATGATAGGTCCGGCCGCCTATCTCGAGCGGCCGGTCTATCAGCTGCAATACGAGTCGCTCAGGTGGTTCGATCACTGGCTGAAAGGAAAAGAAACCGGGATCATGGACGAGCCGCCCATCCGGATGTTCGTCCGGGGGACGCAGCAGTGGAAAAAGGCGCACGAATGGCCCTTGCCGGAAACGAAGTGGACGCCGTTCTATCTCCACGAAGGCGGACTGCTGTGGGAAAGGGAGCACTTCCCGAACGAAGGATCGAGCTCGTTCAGCGATTCCCCCTATGGAAGGGAGACCCTGGAATTTTCCACCCCGCAACTCGTGGAAGACACCGAAGTGATCGGCCCGCTGCTGCTCAACCTTTACGCTTCCACGTCCGACGACGAAGTGCTCTGGTTCGTGAGCCTTCGTGAAGTCGACGCACAGGGCAAGGAAAGGGTCGTGACCCGGGGGTGGCTGAGGGGAAGCCAGCGCGAGGTCGCTGCCGACCTCTCCAGGCGCTGGCAACCGTACCATCCCCATACACGGCGCGAGCCGCTGGCCCCGGGGAAGATCTACGAGTTCAACATTCCGATCGTTGCGACGGCCAACCTGTTCAAGGCCGGCTCGAGGATCAAGCTCAAGATCGCATGCTGCGACGATCAGCCCGAGCATGCGCTGGAGGCGATTGCGGCAGGTCACATCAGGCGGCAGACGGCCTCGCGCGTGACCGTCTACCACAACGACGAATGTCCTTCCCAGCTGCTGCTTCCGGTCACGTCGGGAAACATCATCGGGACGTTCATATCAGGCGGGCATCCGTACTTCTGAAAACAGGGAGCGCAGAATCACGGCGTGGAGGCGGTGAAGCAGGCCGCGTGGCAGGTTGACTGAACCAAGGAGGCATCGTGAAACGCATCGTCAGGCTTGTCTGTGCACTCTCGGCAGTGGGTGCATTGGTTTCATACAGCGCGGCGCTTCAGGCGCAGAGTTATCCCAGCCGTCCCATCCAGGTGGTCGTTCCCATGGGGACGGGCAGCGGCACCGATATCCACGCCAGGATCCTGATGGAGGAGCTGAGAAAAATCCTCAACACGTCCATCGTCGTGATCAACAAGCCCGGCGCTTTCATGACCGTTGGCACGGATGCCGTGGCAAAGAGCAGGAAAGACGGCTACACGCTGCTTTACGGGCCGGCCACGGGGATCACTTATTCCAAGGCGCTCGACCCCCAGAACGTCCCCTATGATCCGATCAAGGATCTGGAGCCCCTGGGGCTGCATGCGTTTTTTCCGGTCGTCATCGCGGTTCCGGCGAGCTCTCCCTGGAAGACGTTGCACGACTTGATCGAGGACGGCAAGAAGAACCCCGGGAAAATCCGTATCAGCACGCCGGGCCTGCAAACCACGTCCAGCTTCAACGTGATGATCATTGAAGGAATGACCGGCGCGAAGTTCCTGCAGGTTCCCTACAAGGACATCGTTGCCGGCGTCACCGACATGCTGGGAGGACAGGTCGAAGCCACCACGCAGTCCATGAGCGTGCTTGTCCCGTTTGCCGCCGCTGGGAAGGTGCGCTACCTGGTGACATCCCGGAAGATGAAGGCCTATCCGGATATTCCGGTGCTGAACGAGCTGGGCTACAAAAGGGAGCTGTTTTCCCCCTGGTTCGCCATGTATGCGCCTGCAGGGACGCCCGAGAACGTGATCAAGCTGCTCGTGCCTGCCATCAAGAAGGCCATGGACAGTCCCGAGGTGACGGCCCGGATCAACAAGATCGGCGGATCGGTGATCGAATACAAGTCTCCCGCCGAATTGAAGAAAATGGCGATCGATGAGATAGAGACGATCTCCGCCCTGGCGGTGAAGATGGGCCTGCGCAAATAATCCGCGCCGGCCTGGGAGAAAGGTCTTGTTTACCCGGAAATGGAGCACTTCCGAACGCAGGCACGACGTCGTGGTGCAACGCGACGTGCGCATCCCCGTGCGGGACGGCACGCTTCTGGCCGGCGACTTGTTCCGCCCCGCCGCCGAAGGAAAGTATCCGGTGATCCTGGGGTGTCATCCATACAACTGCGAGATCCAGACAGCGCCGCTGCGCCCCGTCGGCTATGGAAACCTGCGGGGGTATATCGAGGCGGGTGACCCGGCGTTCTACGTGCGCCGGGGATACGTCCAGGCTGTCATTAATGTACGCGGCACCGGGAAATCCCAGGGGAAGTTCCAGATGATGGGCCCGCTGGAGGTGCAGGACGTCTGCGACGTGATCCAGTGGCTGGCGAAGCAGCCGTGGAGCGACGGCAACGTCGGGATGTTCGGCGTTTCCTACTTTGCCTGGTTGCAGATCCAGGTGGCGGCGCTGAACCCGCCGCATCTGAAGGCGATTTTCGCTCCCTGGGGCGCGACCGATTTCTATCGCGACGTCTTCTACCACGGCGGCATCCTCGCGCACGGGTTCCTGCGCCACTGGAGCCTCAACTGGGACAACCCGCGACCCATCAGCTGGTGCCGCGAAAAGATGGGCGATGACGGTTACCGCCGTGCGATCGAAGCGGCCTTGCGCGACGAGGATATCGTTGCAGTTTCGGAGCTGCGCCAGGTCCTCGAAAATCCCGACAAGGGGAAGAACCCGGCGGTCGTGGACGTGATCCTGAACTCGCTGGACGGGCAGTACTACCACGAGCGCAACGTCAACTACGAGAACGCCCGTACACCCGCCTTTCTCGGTGCGTGCTGGGGTATGTACGGCATGCACCTGCCCGGCGCGTTCCGGACATGGAAGTACTGGAAGGGGCCGAAGAAGATGGCGATCAGCCCGCCGCTGTACCTGGACCGGCCGGTGTTCCAGTACCAGTACGAGTCGCTGCGATGGTTCGATCACTGGTTGAAAGGAATCGATACCGGCGTCATGGAAGAGCCGCCGGTGCGGCTGTTCATTCCCGACACCGGCGAATGGAAAGAGGCGCCCGACTGGCCGCTGCCGGAAACGCGCTGGACGACCTTTTACTTCCATGCCGGCGGACTGCTGAGCGAGCACGAGCTGTGGCCCGACGAGGGGTACGGCACCTTCGAGGATTCCACCTTCGTGCACGGGGAGCTGACCTACTGGACGCCGGCGCTGGTGGAGAACACCGAGCTCGTCGGTCCGGTGGTGCTGAACCTTTTCGCCTCCTCGAGCGACGCCGAGATGTTGGTGTTTGCCACGCTGCTGCTCATGGACCGCGCGGGCGAAGTCCATGAGCTCACCCGCGGCTGGCTGCGCGCTTCCCAGCGTGCATTGCGGGCTGACAGCGAAAAATGGGATCCAGTGCTCGCGCACACCAAGCGCGAGCCGCTGCAGCCGGGAAAGGTCTACGAGCTGCGCTTCGCCATGGTGTCCACGGCGCGCCTTGCCCTCGCCGGCGAGCGGATCGGCGTGCGCATCAAGGGCGCGGACGACGAGAAGCCCGACAACCGCCTGCACCAGGTGGCCCGGGGCTGCCTGTGGCGCCAGAGCCCGTGGAGGATGACGCTGCACCATCAGGAATGCTATCCGTCCCACGTGCTGCTGCCGGTGACCCGAGGCAACGTGGTCGGGACTTTTCTTTCCGGCGGAAAGCTGCCGGACATGGAGCCGGGCGAGAAACCCTACGCCAAGTTCCACATGCCGAAGCACGAGCTCACGCCCCCGGAGGACGAGCGGTGATCGACAAGACCGTCGCGAGCTGCGCCGAAGCCGTGAAAGACGTGTTCGACGGCGCGACCATCATGTTCGGCGGTTTCGGGCCTCCCGGCGTCCCGGCGCGATTGATCGAGGCGCTGCGCGAGCAGGGCGCAAAAAACCTGACCGCCATCCACAACGGCGCGGGCAGCGACGAATTCGGCCTGGGCATCCTGTTCGTGAGCGGCCAGGTCCGCAAGCTCGTCGCCTCGTTTCTGAACCGCGGCAAAGCGAGCGCTTTCCACGACCAGTACCTGAAGGGCGAAGTGGAGCTGGAGCTCCTGCCGCAGGGGACGCTGGCCGAACGCATCCGCGCCGCGGGCGCCGGCATAGGCGGCTTCTATACGCCGACGGCCGTGGGCACCAGGCTCGCGAAGGGCAAGGAGACCCGGGTGCTGGACGGGCGCGAGTACGTCTTCGAGCGGCCGCTGCACGCGGATTTCGCCTTCATCAAGGCGCACCGCGCCGACCGCCTGGGCAATCTCTGTTACCGCCTGGCGATGCGCAACTTCAATCCGGTCATGGCGAGCGCGGCCAAGGTCGTGATCGCGGAGGTCGACGAGATCGTGCCGGTGGGCGCGCTTGCGCCGGACGGCATCCATACGCCCGGCATCTTCGTCGACCGCGTCGTGCAGGTCGAGCGCCACCCGCGCCACTTCGTGAAGAAGGGAGGAGCCCAATGAAGCTGACGCGCGAAGGCATCGCCTACCGCGTGGCCCGCGATCTGCCCGAAGGCAGCTACGTCAACCTGGGCGTGGGCATCCCTTCGCTCGTACCCTCCTACCTGCCCGAGGGGTGCGAGATCTTCGTCCACAGCGAGAACGGCCTGCTCGGCGTGGGCGCGGCGCCGGCCGCGGGCGACGAAGACCCCGATCTGGTCAACGCGAGCGTCGAGTACACGACGCTGCTGCCCGGGGCGTGCGTGTTCGACCATGCGACCTCGTTCCATATGATCCGTGGCGGCCACGTTACCCATTCGGTGATCGGCGCCATCGAAGTCGCGGCCAACGGCGACCTCGCCAACTGGCAAATGCCCGACGAGTCGCTGCCCAGCGTGGGTGGCGCCATGGACCTGGCGTTCGGCGTGCGAAACGTGTTCGTCGCAATGACCCATGTGACGAGCAAGGGCGAGCCCAAGATCCTCAGCGCGTGTACCTGCCCTCTGACGGCGCCGCGCTGCGTACGGCGCATCTACACGGATCTCGCCGTCATCGACGTCACGCCCGACGGGCTGGTGCTGCGCGAAGTGGCGCCGGGCCTGGACCCCGCCGCCGTTCAGGCGCAAACCGGCGCGCCATTGCGCATCGCCGATGACTGCCGCGAGATGGACATTCCAGCCGGCTTTGGCGGTGTCCGGCTGAGGGCCTGATCGACGATGAACGTTCAATTCATCGACACCACATTTCGCGACGGCTCGCAAAGCCTTTGGGCCTCGGGCATGCGCCGCGGCATGATCGAGGCGGTCGCCGACACGATGGACCGGGCCGGATTCGCCGCCGTCGAAGTTCCGGTGGTCGCCATCTATCTGAAGAAATTCGTGCGCGACCTCAAGGAAGATCCGTGGGCCATGATGCGCATGGTGGCGCGCAAAATGCCTCACACCGTCAAGGGCTGCATGGCGGGCGGCCACATACTGTCCTTCGAAGCCCCGGCGCCGCAGGAGCTGGTCAAGCTTTTTTTCCGCTGCATCGTCGCGACCGGCGCGCTCAACCGGGCGCAGCTCACGTCCAATACCTTCGACCAGACCACGCGCAATTTTCCGTGGATCATTCCGGAGTTTCGCAGCCTGGGGCTGCAGATCGCCACCGCCGTCTCCTATTCGGTTTCCCCGCGCCACAGCGATGAATACTATGCGCGCAAGACGCGCGAAGTGGCCGCCTTCAGTCCCGACGTGATCTACCTGAAGGACCAGGGCGGGCTGCTGACCGTGGACCGGGCGCGCACGCTTATTCGGGTGATGCTCGAGAACGCGGGCGGGGTGCCGCTCGAGCTGCACTCGCATTGCACCACGGGGCTCGCGGACCTGGTCTACATGGAGGCGCTGAAACTAGGCGTGCGCACGCTGCACACCGCCGTGCCGCCGCTCGCCAACGGCTCCTCGCAGCCCTCGATTTTCACAGTGGCGGGCAACGCGCGACTGCTGGGGTATTCGACCGCGGTCGACGAAGCGGGCCTGCGCTCGGTGCAGGCGCGCCTCACCGCCATTGCGAGAGAGGAAGGGCTGCCGATCGGCGCGCCCCTGGACTACGACTGCGGACAGTATATCCATCAGGTCCCCGGGGGAGTCATCTCCAATTTGAGGCACCAGCTGGCGCAACTGCGCATTCTCGAGCGGCTGGATGAGGTGCTGGAGGAGACCGTGCAGGTGCGCAAGGACCTCGGCTACCCGATCATGATCACCCCGCACTCCCAGTTCGTGGTGAGCCAGGCGGCGATCAACGTCGCCTTGGGCGAGCGCTACAAGGTAGTGATCGACGAGCTGATCCTGTTCGCTCAAGGGATCTACGGGGAGGATTCGGGCTACACCTGGATGGACCAGGATTTGAAGGACCGCCTGCTCGGCTCACCAAGGGCGAGAGAGCTTGCCGCGCGCGGCGCGCGCGAGGTGACGATGCGCGAGCTGCGCGAGCAGCTGGGCGGCCCGGGAGTGTCCGATGAGGAATTCCTGCTGCGCTACATCATGAAGGGCACGAAGGAAATAGAGGCGATGCGCGCCGCCGGCGCGCCAAAACAGTATTCCGGCGCCTCGCTGCCGCTGCTGACGCTGATCCGGGAGATCAGCAAGCACTCGGGCGTGCGCTACGTCCGCATCCGGCGCGGCGAAGAGTCGATGCTCGTGCAAAACCGCTCTTCCGTGACCGGTTAGCCGAACAGATAGGCCCATGGCTGCGGTTACATGACCGTGGCAACCACAAAGGAGGCAGGAAATGAACATCAGGACTTTTGCAGCACTTCTTACCGCCGCAATGACGTGCTTTTCGTCTGCTGGCGCGCTTGCACAGTACCCCGCGAAGCCCGTGCGGCTCATCGTCGCCGCCGCCCCCGGCGGCTCCACGGATGTACTGGGACGGGTGCTCGGCCAGCGTCTTGGCGATCGGCTGAAGCAGCCGTTCGTCGTCGAGAATCGAGGCGGTGCGGCAGGCGTGGTCGCGGCCGAATTCGTCGCCAAGGCGCCCGCCGATGGCTACACGATCATGATGACCAACGACCAGCTCGTGATGCAGGCGAGCGCAGCCTCCAGGCTCTCCTATGATCCGATCAAGGATTTCACTCCTATCGGCATCATGGCCCGCGGCCCGGTCGTGCTCGGCGTGCATCCCAGCGTTCAGGCAACCTCGGTACGCGAGCTGGTGGCGCTGGCACGAGCGCAGAAGGGCAAATTGGCATTCACCTCCTGCGGCAACGGCACCATTCTTCATTTTGCTGGCGAGCTGTTGAATCAGGCTGCCGGGATCGACCTGGCCCACATTCCATACAAGGGCTGCGCTCCTGCGATGGCCGATGTGGTCGCCGGCCAGGTGCCCATCTTCTTTACCGTGCTCGGCAATGCCGTTGCCCATCAGAAAGCCGGGAAGGTGAGGCTCCTGGGCGTTGCCTCGCTGCAGCGCCTGTCCAGCTTTCCGGACCTGCCGACCATTGCCGAATCAGGCTTCCCGGGTTACGACGCGTATCCCTGGTTCGGTGTTCTGGGTCCCGCCCAGATGCCTCGGGACGTCATCGGCAAGCTGGCTGCGGAAATTACCGCGGCGGTCGGTGTTCCCGCAGTGAGCGAAAGGATACGTGGCTTTTATCTGGAGCCGACGACGGCCACGCCGGAAGCCTTTGGCGAAATCATGAAGAGCGATCTGGCTCGCTGGACCCGCGTGGTCCGGCAGGCGAAGATCAAGATCGATTGAATGGATTGGAGCGTCATGAATCCAGCCAGCACCGAATTGGTCGCCGAGCGCGACGATGCGTGGGTGCCGTCCGCGTGCGCATTGTGCTACAGCAGCTGTTCCATCCTCGCCCACCGGGTCGACGGCGTGGCAGTGAAGATCGAGGGCAACCCGGAAAGCGCCGTAGGCAAAGGGAAGCTTTGCGGCAAGGGCGTGAGCGGCCTCATGTCGCACTACGATCCGAACCGGCTGACCCTGCCCTTGCGGCGCACCAATCCGAAGAAAGGCCTCAACGAGGATCCGGGCTGGAAGGTCATAAGCTGGGACGAGGCCTTGGATGAGATCGCGACGGTGCTGAAGCGCGTGCGTGCCGAGGACCCGCGCAAGCTCCTCATGCAACGCACCACGACGCTGACGGCGATGCGTTCTCCGTTCTGGGCGTTCGGTGCTGCCTTCGGCACGACCAATTTCTCGACATCGGGTGGCGGCCTGCATTGCGGCAATGGGGCCCATCTCATCAGCGGCGTGATGCACGCGTCATGGTCGGTGGTGCCCGATTTCAAGTACTGCAATTACGCCGTGTATTTCGGAGCGTCAAAAGGGCACGGAGCCGGCCACGCGGCCAATTCGAACATGGCGCTGGCCGCCGATGCGCGCTCGCGCGGCATGAAGATGGTGGTGGTCGATCCGATGTGCAACTTTGCCGCCGCCAAGGCGAGCGAGTGGGTGCCTCTGCGCGTCGGCACCGACGCTGCGCTCGCCCTGGCGATGTGCAACGTCATGGTGAACGAGCAGGGGATCTATGACGGGCCTTATCTGCAGGCCAAGACCAACGCGCCTTACCTGATCGGGCCGGACAAGCTCTACGTACGCGATTCAGTCACCGGCAAGCCGCTGGTATGGGACAACAAGGCGCAGGCGGCGCGCGCGTTCAGCGACGTGCCCGCCGAAAACATGGCGCTCCTGGGCGAGCTCGAAGTGAAGGGCGTGCGCTGCCAGCCGGCCTTCCAGAAGCTGAAAGACCATCTGAAGAAATTCACCCCGGAGTGGGCCGAACAAGTCAGCACCATTCCTGCAGCCACCGTGCGGCGTCTCGGGACCGAATTTGGCCGCGAGGCCCGTGTGGGCAGCACCATCGTCGTCGATGGCGTGACCCTGCCGTACCGACCGGTGGCGGCGATCGGGTTCCGGGGCTCACAGGGCCACATGAATTCGCTCTACAACTTTCTCGCGGTCGACCTGCTGAATGAACTGGTGGGCGCCTCCGACGTGGTGGGCTCCTGCCTCGGCTTCAATCCCACCTGCAACGGCCATCCGGATACGGGCCGGCCGCGCTACGTACCGCAGCCCGACTCCGACGGCCTTATGGTCGTCGGCATGTGGATGGGCTACCACTATCCCTATCCGCCGGCCGAACCCCGGCTGCCGAAGAGCATGGGCTTGCAGGACCTGTTCACACTGGCCGTAAATTCTCCTTTTATCGACTCCATTGACCGGGAGCGGATGTGGCAGCGGCTCGAGCTGCCCTACCGGCCCGAGGTCATGATCAACCTGGGCGCCAATTCGCTGCTCGCCGTCGCCAACAAGGAAACCGTCGCCCAGTCGCTGGCGAGCTTCAAGTTCATGGTGTCGATCGACGTGTTTCTGACGGAGACCTCCAATTTCGCCGACATCGTTTTGCCCGATTGCAACTATCTGCAATCGATAGATGCACGCCCCAATTTCCCGTTCATTTTCAGCTTGCCGGGCGGGATGGGCGACTGGTGCTGGCCGGTGCGCCAGCCGGTGCTTCCCCCTGAAGGCGAGCAGCGTCCTTTCGCCGACGTGTTGATCGAGCTGGCCGAGCGGGTGGGGTTGCGCGCCGACCTCAACGCCGCGTTCAATGCGTCGCTGAAGCTCCAGCCGGATTTCCGGCTGGAAAGCGACCGGCAATACAGCTACGCGGAGATCTGCGACGCCGAGCTCAAGAGCAATTTCGGCGCCGAGCGCGGGCTGGAGTGGTTCAAGAAGAACGGATTGATCAAGTGGCCGAAAAAGCCCGAAGAGGTGTACTGGCGGCCGTTCGTCGATGTGCGCGTGCCGGTCTACTGGGAGTTCCTGCCTGCGCTCGGCGAGAAGATTGCGGCGATTGCAGAGCCGCGAGGGCTGAAGATTCCGCGCGAATACTACGAACCGCTGGCAGATTTCCTGCCGTGCCTGTCGCACCGCTGCGAGGCGCCCGGCTTCGACTTTTATGCTTTCTATTATCGCGACACGCTGCACACCAACAGCTTCACCATGGAGAATCCCTGGCTCGACGAGGCGGCGCAACTGGATCCCTACACCTATGCGGTGACCATCAACGCCGACTCGGGCGCAAGGAAAGGTTTGGCCAATGGGCAAATGGTGTGGGTGGAGACCGAGACCGGGCGCAAGGTGAAGGGCAGGCTCAAGCTTTCGCAAGCGGTGCATCCCGAAGGCCTGGGAATTGCCGCCTGCGCCGGGCACTGGGGCGAGGGCATGCCGATCGCCAAGGGCAAGGGCGTGTTCTTCAACGACCTGCTGGAACTGGATTGGGAGCACTCCAGCCCGGTGAATCTCAACCTGGACTTGTGCGTGCGGGTGAAGGTGAGCGCGGCGCAGGCGTAGCGAAACGGGTCCGCGATCATGCGTGAATATGTCGAGCAGTTGATCGAGCAGGGGAGCTTCCGCATCGTCGAGCGCGAGGTGGATCCGCGCTTCGAGCTGGCCGCGGTGACCGTGCGCTCGCAGGCGGAAAGCGAGGCGCCGCTCCTGTTTCGCAAGGTGAAAGGCAGCCGCCTGCCGGTGGTCACCAATCTGTTCGGCAGCCGCTCCCGGCTGTGCGAGCTGATCGGTGCGGCCGACGGCAACTTCTGCCGCCGCTGGCAGGAGCTGCTCGGCGCCCGCGAACCCCTTCGAGATACGCCCGCCCGCGCGCCGGAGCACCGGGAGCGGCGGCTGTGCGATCTTCCCCAGGTCGCTTATTTCGAAAAGGATGCCGGTTCCTACATCACGGCCGGGATTTTCCTGGCGAAGGAACCCGACAGCGGCGTTCCCAACCTTTCCTTTCACCGTGCCATGACGGTGAGCGATACCGAGCTCCGCGTGAAACTGGGACGCACGCACGACCTGGCGAAATACCAGGCGAAGGCCGAGGCGCGCGGACAGGCCCTGGAAGCGGCGATCCTCCTCGGCCCGGCGCCGCAATACGTGCTCGCCGCCGTGGCGCCGCTCGCGTACGAGGAAAGCGAGCTCGACACGGCGCATCGCGTGGCGGGAAGGCGGATGCCGATGCGGCGCTGCCGCCACATCGATCTCGAGGTTCCCGCCGACACCGAAATCGTGATCGAGGGCCGTTTCCTGCCCGGTCTGCGAAGGCCGGAAGCGCCGTTCGGCGAGTTCCAGGGCTATTACGTGCCGCAGGTCGAGAGCCACGTGTTCGAGGTGCTGGGAGTGACGGCGCGCGAAGGCGCGTATTACCACGCGCTGGTGTGCGGGGCGCCGGAGGACCTGCGGCTGCTGGAGATCGGGGGCGCGACCCAGATTTACCGCGAGCTCACTCAAAAGCTTCCCGGCATCATCGATGTCGCCTGCGCGCCGCACGTCATGAGCACCGTGGTTAAGATCGAGCAGCAGTACGAGGGCCATGCAAGGCAGGTGCTGCTCAGCGCCATCGGCGTCAACCACGACTGGAGCAAGAGCTGCATCGTGGTGGACGAGGACGTGGACATCAAGAACTTCGACGACGTCTGGTGGGCATTTCTGACGCGCGCGCGGCCCGACGAGCGGGTGATGGTCATCCCCGGCGTGCCGGGATTCTGGCGCGACCCCATGAAGGACCACTGGGGACGGCTTGCGATCGACGCCACCGTTCCGTTCGAGCGGCGCGAACAGTACCTGCGCAAGAAAATCCCCGGCGTCGACACGCTCGTGCTCGCGGATTACCTGAGCGGTCGAAAATAAGCCCGTTCCGAAGGGCCTTGATACACATCAAGGATGTCGCGGCAAGGGCGGGATTCAATCAGCCTCTGTGTCGCTCCGGGCGGAGGAGGCCGTAATGACAGTGCGCTGGGACGCGGTGGTCCGGGATAACGGTTTCTGGTCGGATCCCGCGCGCCCCGCCCAGGCCGCAGCCGTCTGCGATACGAGCTCCCCGCAGCGCGTGCAGGTCTGGTTGTTCGGTTCCCTTGCCAGCGCCGTCGAGGAACGCCCCATCACGCTGCACTTGGAGAGTCCTTTCTGTGTGGACCAGGTCATCGCCGAACTGGGCCGCCGCTACGGCGTTGCGTTGCTCGCCAAGATAACGACGCCGGCCGGAACAAAGGCGCGCAACTGCCGCATCTTTGTGAACGGCGAACCCGTACGCGACACTGCGGCGCCGGTTCAGGCAGCAACGACCCCGGCACAAATCGAGCTGGTTCTTCTCAGCGCCCTGGAAGGAGGCTGACGCTTAATGAACGAGGCGGCCGCAGCAACGATGCCCGCCCAGGCGCCGGACGACACCTGGGTGCCCTCCACCTGCGCGCTTTGCTACGGAAACTGCTCGGTCCTTGCGCATCGCGTCGACGGTGTGGTGGTGAAGATCGAAGGCAACCCCGAGAGCGCGGTCGGCAAGGGCCGCCTGTGCGGCAAAGGGGTCAGCGGCGTCATGTCGCACTACGATCCCAACCGGTTGACCCGGCCTTTGCGCCGGACCAACCCGAAAAAGGGCCTCGACGTGGACCCGGGCTGGAAGGAGATCACCTGGGAGGAGGCGCTGGATGAAATCGCAACGGTGCTGAAACGCGTTCGCGCGGAGGACCCGCGCAAGCTGCTCATCCAACGCACCACCACCGTCCTGGCGTGCTTCATTCCGTTCAAGTCTTTCGCCGCGGCCTTCGGTACGCCCAACCTGTCCGTCGCGGGCGCGCTGCACTGCGGCAACGGCTCCCATCTGGTCAGCGGGATCATGCACTCGTCGTGGTCCATGGTTCCCGACTTCGAGTACTGCAATTACGCGATCTACTTCGGTGCCTCCAAGGGCCATTCAGCCGGCCATGCAGCGACCTCCAACATGAAGCTGGCCGCGGACGCCCGGGTGCGCGGCATGAAGATGGTCGTGGTCGATCCGATGGCCAATTTCGCCGCCAGCAAGGCCACCGAGTGGGTGCCCTTGCGGGTCGGCACCGATGCCTCGCTGGCGCTGGCGATGTGCAACGTCATCGTCCATGAACTGGGCATGTTCGATGCGCCCTACCTGCAGGCCAAGACCAACGCTCCCTATCTGATCGGCCCGGACAAGCTGTACGTGCGTGATCCCGCGACCAGCAAGCCACTGGTCTGGGATGCCGCTGCCAAGACCGCCAGGCTCTATACGGACGCCAAACCCGCCGACATGGCGCTGGAAGGCGAGTTCGAGGCGAACGGGGTTTGCTGCCAACCGGCCTTCCAGAAGCTGAAGGACCACCTGAGGAAGTTCACCCCGGAGTGGGCAGAGCGGATCACCACGGTGCGAGCGGCCGACATCAGGCGCCTGGCGACAGAGTTCGCACGCGAGGCGCGCATCGGCAGCACCATCGTGGTCGACGGCGTCACGCTCCCCTACCGGCCGGTGGCCGCGATAGCGTTCCGCGGCCCGAACGGCCATATGAATTCGGTGTACAACTTCTACGCGGTCGAGCTGCTCAACGAGCTGGTGGGATCTTCCAACGTGGTGGGGGGATGCCTGGGGTACAACGCTGCCTGCGCGGGCTACCCGGGAACCGGACGACTGCGGTACGTCCCCAGCGCGGGGCCGGATGGATTGATGCAGGTGGGCATATGGATGGACTACCACTTCCCCTATCCCATCGTCGAATCCCAGGTGCCCCGGAAGATCGGCCTGCAGGATCTGTTCACCATGAGCATGAGCTCGCCGTTCCTGGGATCGGACGACCAGGACGACATCTGGCGGAAATTCGACCTGCCTTACCGCATCGAGGTGATGATCAACTGGGGCACGAACGCGCTGATGAGCGTTTCCAACCGCGAATCGGCGGCGCGGGCCATCGAGAAGTACAAGTTCATCGTATCGATCGACCTGTTCGAGACCGAGACGACGCGTTTCGCCGACATCGTGCTGCCTGACGTCGGCTACCTGCAGCAGCTTGATTCACGCACCAGCTTTCCGTTTTTCTTCTGCAGCATGCCGGGCGGAAGGGGCGACTGGTCCTGGACCATACGCCAGCCGGTGCTTCCGCCGCAAGGCGAGCAGCGCCCGTTCCAGGATGTGCTGTTCGAGCTTGCGGACCGTCTCGGCATCCGCGGCGATCTCAATGCCACCTTGAACGCGGACTTGAACCTGGCGCCCGAGTACCGCCTGCAGGGCGAGCACGGCTACACCTGGCCGGAAGTGTGTGACGCGGAGCTGAAGAGCAACTTCGGTCCCGAGCACGGACTGGAGTGGTTCAAGGAGCACGGCGTGATCAGTTGGCCGAAAAAGCCCGAGGAAGTCTATTGGCGGCCGTTCGTCGATGCGCGCGTGCCCATCTACTGGGAATTCCTGACGTCCGTGCACAGGAACGTGGCTGCCATAGCCGAGCCGCGCGGGCTGAAGATTCCACGCGAGTACTACGAGCCGCTGCCGGACTTCATACCGTGCCGCTCGCATAACTGCACCAAGGCGGAATTCGACCTGTACGCGTTCTATTACCGCGATGCCATACAAACCAACAGCTTCACCATGGAGAACCCCTGGCTCGATGAAGCGGCGCGGCTCGACCCGTTCTCCTACACCATCGCGATCAACGCCGGCACGGGCAGGAAAAAGGGCCTGCGCGATGGGCAGAGGGTCTGGGTCGAGAACGAAAAGGGCCGCAAGGTGAAGGGCCGGGTCAAGCTCACCCAGGCCATCCACCCCGAGGGACTGGGCATTGCCGCGTGCGCCGGGCACTGGGGCGACGGCATGCCGGTCGCCAAGGGCAAGGGCGTATTCTTCAACGAGCTGCTGGAGATCGACTGGGAGCACTGCAGCCCGATAAATCTCAGTCTCGATCTGTGCGTGCGCGTCAAGGTCACGCCGGCGGAGGAGCGCACATGAGACATGGCATGGTGATCGGGCGGCATTTTGAACCGCTTCAAACCATTGGGAGAAACGCGATGCTAAAGCGACTCGTGCAGACCATGCTGCTCCTGGCAGGTGCATTGTTTCTGTCGCAAGCAGCGGCCCAGGACTATCCGGCCAAGCCGATTCGCCTCATCGTGCCGAACACGCCCGGGGGTGCCATGGATATCGCTGCGCGACTCACGGGCCCCAAGATGACGGAGAGCTTGGGCCAGCCCATCGTGGTGGAATACCGGGTGGGGGCGGGCGGGGTGGTGGGCGCCAATCACGCGGCCCAGGCGGCGCCGGACGGCTACACGCTGATCATGGTGTTCGACAGCTTCACCACCAATCCTTACCTGTTCAAGGACGTGAAGTACGATCCGGTCAAGGATTTCGCGCCCATCTCGCTCGTGGTCAAGGGCACCCAGGTGCTGGTCGCCCATCCCGGCCTGGGCGTGCGCAATTTGGGGCAATTCATTGAGCTCGCCAAAGGAAAAGGCAACGGGCTCAACTTTGCCACCGCCGGCCCGGGAACCTCCAGCCGCTTCAGCATGGAGCTGTTCAGGATGACCACCGGGATCGATCCGACCACCGTTCACTACAAAGGCGGGGGCGCTCTCATCAATGCCCTGGTGGGCGGCGAGGTGCCGGTATCCATCGTCACCATGGGCGTGGTGTATCAACACATCAAGGGCGGAAGGCTGCTGCCGCTCGCCGTGACCTCGGCTTCGAAGTCGGCTCTGCTGCCGGAAGTGCCCACCGTGGGCGAGTCCTATCCCGGCTTCGAGGCACAATCGTGGCTGGGGCTGCTCGCGCCCGCCGCGACGCCGCACCCGGTCGTCGATATGCTGTATCGCGCCATGTCCAA
>Ga0156022_1166_pt2 | contig 24524 bp, 21 predicted proteins | sample RifCSPlowO2_02_FD_107676 | JGI IMG/M metagenome (GOLD analysis project Ga0156022, IMG submission 107676) | Betaproteobacteria bacterium RIFCSPLOWO2_02_FULL_65_24 | reverse complement strand
TTCGAGGCGGGCGCGTTCGGGCTGCCCGTCATCGGCACTCCGGTGGGCGCCATTCCGGATCTGCTCAAGCATGGCGAGAACGCGTTGCTCGTGCAGCCTCGCGACATCGCGGGCCTCGCCGCCGCGCTCAGGCGGCTCCATGATTCCGCCGACGAGCGTCGCAGGCTCGGCACGAAGCTGATGCACGACATCCAGCCCTACACGCCGGCCGCCGTCTGCTCCGAGATCGGCGAAGCGGTGCGCCTCGTGCTGGAGGCGCCCGGCGGCGAAAGCTGGGAAAAGCAGTTCAGCGCCCGTCGCCTGAAGCTTTAATCGGCAAGTGCAGCGTCGCGCTCGTCGAAATGAGGGTGCTGATGGCACGGCCGCAGCGGCGGCGCGGCCCTTCAGGCATGCGCCTGCGGCCACTCCTGCGAGACCCACTTGAACTTGCCGCTCGCGAGCCGCGCGATTTCGTCGACCAGCTGCACCTCGACGTGGATGCGCGGCGTCACATGCTCGGCGATATTGCGCCGAAGCGAGGCGCTATCGGCCTCGCTGTAGCCGGTATCTGGCATCACGCGCACCAGCCAGCGGTCTTGCGCCACCTGTGCCACCTGCGACTGGCGTATATGGGCCAGGCCTTTGAACGCGAACGTGACAATGCTGGCGCTGACCGGCGTGCCGTCCCAGTCGTACAACTGGTCCTCGACCTTGCCCGATGACAGCTCGATCAGAGGGTAGCTGCGCCCGCAGGGGCAGACCTGGTCCAGCCAGCGCGCCCGGTCGGCGACGCGATAGCGCAGCAGCGGCATCACATGGTTGCGCAGCGTCGTGCCGACCACCGAGCCGAAGTCGCGCGTCGGCCGGCCCGCGTCGTCGAGGATCTCGACATGCGAATAGTCGGTGTTCAGGTGGTAGCCGCCATGCTCGCACTGGGCGGCGTAGGCGATGCGCTCGGCCATGCCGTAGAAGTCGAAGACGCGGCAACCGAAGGCGCGCTCGATCTGCTCGCGCTGCACCGGGAACAGCGGCTCCGAACCGGTGACCACCGCGCGCAACCGCAGGCCGTGGCTCAGGCGCTCAGCCAGCCGCGCAAGTTCGTAGCCCGTGGAAGGGTAGGCACGCAGCATCGTCACGCCCGCTGCGGCGATTGCATCGAGCATCGCTCCAGCGGTCGCGGGCGAAAGGTGGCGCGATGAGACGAACAGCTGCCGCCCCGCGCCGTCCCACAGCCAGAACGGCGGCCTCGCCTGCGCCAGCGGGATGATGGTGTCGCCGCGCAGCACCGCCTGCGGCTCGCCGAGGCGAAAGCCCGCCCAGGCCCAGGCCTGCATCTGGAACGCCTCTTCCCAGACCACCGAATCCAGACTGCGGAACACCTCCAGCGGCGCGCCCGAAGTGCCGCTGGTCTTGCCCGAAGGCCACCACGGCCTGCGGCGCCCGCCATTGGGATAGAGCCCGGCACGGCCGGCGATCAGGTCGGCCTTGTCGATGACGGGCACATGGGCGGCCAGCCAGGCGAACGGGTCCTCGTGCGCCGGCAGCGGCGCCAGCCCGGCATGAGCCGGCAGGCGGCGGCGCGCCCGCGCCAGCGTCGCGCGCAGCAGTCGCGCCTGATACTCCCGCTTGTGCTCGGGCGCGAGGCGCTCGCCGGCGATCAGGCGCTCGGCGCGCTGCACCGCCCAGGGGTTGCGGCGCGCCAGATGGCGGCCCAGGAACACAAGCCTCTTCTGCAACTTCACACCCACCCTCGCCTCTGTGTTCGTTCACGCGGCCGGTGCCGCGCCTTGCGCAGCCACATGAAATCGCCGCCGATCTCCGAGTGGTTCTGGCCGTCGACGTTATGTGGACTTGCGGCTGGCGCTGCGCACGTTTGTTGGTAACAACCATGGCACGCTTGGCAGATTTTTTTGGCGGCAAGAAGTCAATTTATCCCCTCTGCGGACCCAGAGCAACAAGTTCCCCGGCGTGAGACGCTCGCGCATCCCGCTTCTCAGCGCTGCGATTTCCTGCTCAGGAGAGATGCCGCGCCGCGAATTCGGCCGGTGTGACGATCGGGTACCGATCGGCGAGCGCAAGGAGGGCCGCATCGCCGGTCACCAGCCAGTCGCCTTTGGCGACAACCAATGTTGCGAGAATCACGTCGTCGTCTCTGTCGCTCGGCACATGAACGGCTATACCCGCGGGGTTGACCACATCTGCCGTGAAGCGTAGCGCCTGCACATACCGATCGAGCTCGTCGTCTGATAGCGCAATGCGCTTTCGCACCTTCGGGTAGTGCAGCGCCGTACTTATCTCCTCCAACATCGGCTCGCAGAGCACGAGCTCGAACCCTCCGGCGTTTGCCGCCGCAAGAATTCGTCCGGGTACGCTCGCCGGCAGCATGAGCCCCGATACGAACACATTCGTATCGATGACAACGCGCATTACTTCTTCTTGGCTTTCCTGGGCGCCTGCTCGCGCTTCGCTCGCGTTCTGCGGGCAGTGCGCACCGCTTCGTCGATCTCGGCTTGCGCAATGGCCGGATCAACACCCTCATAGGTCCTGCCGAGCGCATCGGTGAGTCGCGTGAATTCGTCGCGCAAGCGCCGGATACGCTCGAACAGCGCAACATCGACCAAGGCTGCAACCGGCTTGCCGTCCTTGGTGATCAGAACGGCATCGTTGCGGTACTGCACTTGATTCAACAGGTCGCCGAGGTTCTGGCGCGCCGTGACAGCGGAGGTTTCGCGAATCATGGAAAGTCCCCAAACCAAATCTATATGACCATGTCGATTATATAGATCACCATGATCAGGGTCCAGGGTACGGGTCGCGGCGCGAGGCAGCGTGGCCGCACCAATCGCGCCACGCCTCGCGGTAAGCCGATTCGAGCTGGCGCACGAAACGCTCCGCGTCCATGAGCGGCGAGCGCGCGAGTCGCTCGCGCATCCCGCTTCGCAGCGCTGCGAGCGCCGGCAGCTCACGGGCAAGAGCACACGCTTTGTTCACATACTCTTCATCGCTATGCGCCACCAGCCCGCCCAGCCCGACGGCGGTCAGGAGGCTCGCGCCCGAGCGCTGCGCGCCGGAAACGCCGGCGCGGCTCACCACAGGCACGCCCATCCACAGGCTCTCGCAGGTCGTGGTCCCGCCGTTGCAGGGCAGCGAATCGAGCGCGATGTCCACTTCGTTGCAGGCGCGAAGATAAGCGTCGAATGCGAGCGGCCGGCGCAAAGCGATGCGCCCGATATCGATGCCTTCGCGCTCGAAGATGTCGAGCACGAAATCGGAGCTTTCGGGAGTGGGAACGCCGAATACCGCCAGCGCAGCGTTCGGAACATTGGCGAGCACCCTGGCCCACAACGCCACGCAGCGCTCGCTCAACTTGTCGAACTGGTTGAACGACGCGAATGTCAGCCGCCCGGAGGCGAGCGCGGGCAGCGGAGCGACGGGCGGCGCATCGGCGGGCGGCAGATAGCACCACTGGCAAGCGGGCAGCCGCAGCAGCCGCTCGCGGTGCAGGCGATCCGATTCGCCCAGCGGATCGGCCACAGCGTCGGTGAGGCGATAGTCCATGGCGCCCATGCCGGTCGTGTTCAGATAGCCGAGCCAGGTGATCTGCACGGGAGCCGGTTTGCGCGCGAGCGCGAGCAGGCGTTGATCCTTGGTGTGCCCCGAGAGATCCACCAGCACATCGACAGCGTCTTCCCGTATCAACGCGGCAAGCGTTTCATCCGAAAGAGCTGCTACATCGTGCCATGCGCCCGAAAGCGCGCGAAGCCGTGCGGTCACTTCGTCCTGTGCGCCGCCGGAGAAATAGCAGATCGTGCGGAATTGGCGGCGGTCGTGTGCTGCGAGCACCGGCTCGATGAAATAACTCACGGCGTGCCGGAAAAAATCGCCCGACACATAACCTATCTTCAAGGACCGATCGGGATCGGGTCGATTGGCGTGCGGCAAGGCAGCCGCGGTAAGCGGGTCGGCAAAATCCACGGCCCACCGCCGGTGCTCCGACGCAAGCGCAAAGGGATCGATATCGGCATAGCGGTTGAGCGCGAACAGCAGCGAGGAACGCAGATGCGCCGAATCCGGCTTCAGCTCGCAGGCCCGGCGCAGCGCCTGGACGGCCTCGTCCATGCGTCCCAGGGAAGGCAGCGCGAGGCCCAGGTGGTGAAAGGCCGCTGCATCGGCAGGCTCCAGGCGCAGCGCCTGCTCGCACTCGTCTACCGCGCGTTCCGGGCGGCCCGAAGCGCGCAGCGCTTCGGCAAGATTGGTATGCGCTCCGGGGCGCGCGGGATCGAGAGCCACGACGCGTTCGAAACACTCGCACGCTTCCGCCGGGCGGCTGTTCCCGATCAGGGCGGCGCCCAGCAACTCCCACCAGCGGGTGTCGCGATCGCCGAGCGCGATGGCCGCCCGGCATAACGGCTCGGTCTCGCCATAGCGCCGCTCCTGGTAGAGCCGGCACGCCGCAGCGTACTGGTCATCGGTCACCCTCGCAGCCGTCGAGGGCTCGCCCGCCCGACGGCCGAAGAACCTCTTCCAGCCCGGGCCGCCGATAACCTTTTTCAATGATGGGTTCTTCAACTGCCCCTGGCTTCCCGGATCGCGGCCCACACGCGTTCGGGCGTCGCGGGCATGGGGAAGTTTCGTACCCCAAGCGGGGCGAGTGCGTCATTGATGGCGTTCATCACCGCAGCCAGGCCTCCGACCGTGCCGCACTCGCCGGCGCCCTTCACGCCCAGGGGATTCGTCGCCGTCGGCACCGGGTGGCTCGCAACGTCGAAATTGCACAGGTCGCTCGCGCGCGGCATGGCGTAATCCATGAACGAGCCCGACACGATCTGCCCGCTGGCATCGTAGACCATGTTCTCCATCAGGGCCTGCCCCGCGGCCTGGGCGATGCCGCCGTGGACCTGCCCATTCACCAGGAGCGGGTTGAGCTCGACGCCGACGTCGTGCACCGCGGTGTAGCGTTCAACGGCGATCGTGCCCGTCTCGGGATCGATCTCGACCTCGCAAACATGGCAGCTGTTGGGGATGTTCTGGGTGGTCGAAGACCATGTCGCGGTTTCGAAGAGTCCCTGCTCCATGTCTGCCGGCAGCTTCCCCGGCATGAACGCCGCCTTTGCCACGTCCACGAAGCGTATGGCGCGGTCCGTCCCGGCCACGGTGTAGGCCCCGTTCCTGAATTCGATATCGGCCTCGGCCGCCTCCAATAGATGCGCGGCAATGCGCCGTCCTTTCTCGATCACCTTGTCCACTGCCTTGTAGACCGCGCTGCCGCCGATCGTGGCGGTGCGTGCCGCGCCCGTGCCCGTGCCCCAGGCGAGCTTGCCGGTATCGCCTTCGATCACGCGGATGGCCTCCGCCTCCAGGCCCAAGCGGTCCGACAGGATCTGCGTGTAGACGGTCTCGTGACTCTGGCCGCCGGCCGTGGAACCGACCAGCACCGTCACCGTGCCGCCGGGATCGAAGCGCAGCTCGGCCGTTTCCGGCGAAGGGCCCGCAGACGGATCGACGCTGCAGGAAAGGCCTACCCCTCTCAATCGGCCGCGCGCTCTTGCCTCCGCCTTGCGTGCCGCCGCGCCGGCGTGGTCGGCTTTCGCAAGACACTTGTCCAGCACCGCTTCGAATTCCCCGCAGTCGTAGTAGGCGTGGTTCGGCAGCTTGCAGGGCATGGCGCTGGCCGGGATCAGGTTGCGGCGCCGGATCTCGGCCGGGTCGAGCTTCAGCTCGCGAGCCGCCATGTCGATGAGGCGCTCCATCACATAGGTGCCCGGCGTGCCGCCCGGGGCGCGGTAGTTCGATACGGGCACGGTGTTGGTGAGGACCGCCGCGGCCTGCCCGTGCACTGCGGGAGTGGCGTAGACGCCGCAAAGCTGTTCGGCGATGCCGCGCGTGGAAATGAAGCCGATCATGGTGACATAGGCGCCGACATTGTTGCGCGATGAGAGGCGCATGGCCAGAAAACGGCCGTCTTCGTCCACGGCGAGCGCCGCATCGACCACCATGTCGCGGCCCTGGTCATCGGCCAGCAGGCCTTCGCTGCGTTCGCAGGTCCACTTGACCGGACGGCCGACACGCCTGGACGCCCACGCGGCGATGGGCACTTCGGGATACAGCCCGCCCTTCATGCCGAAGGAGCCGCCAACGTCGCCCGCGATCAGCGTCATGCCGTGCTCAGGGATGCCGAAGATGTGCCTGGTCATCAGGGTGCGCCAGATATAGGGCCGCTGCATGCACCCATGGATCGTGTAGTGGTCGCGGCCAGGATCGTAGTGGGCGACGACGGCGCGCGGCTCGATCGCGTTCGCCGCGACGCGGTTCACGATGAAGCGCTCACGAACCACAAGCGCGGCGCGCGCGAGCGCTGCATCGACCGCCGCCGCGTTGCCGGTCTCAACGAAGAGCGCTTCATTGTCCGGGCAGCCCGGCCACAGCGCGGGCGTTTCGGGAGCGTTGGCCGAAGCCGTGGACACGTGCGCCGGCAACGGGGCGTACTCGACCTGGATCAGCTCGGCGGCATCCTTGCCCTGGTTGACGCTCTGCGCGATGACGACGGCCACCGCTTGACCGACGTGGCGCACGCGGTCGCGCGTCAGCGCCGGGCGCGGCGGCCGGTACATCGGCGAGCCGTCACGCCGCCGGGCCGGGGAAAGGCCGGTGAGCTCGCCGAGGCCGTCGGCCGTGTAATCCGCTCCTGTGAGAATCGCCAGCACGCCGGGCATCGCCGCAGCAGCCGAGGTGTCGATGCTCACGATCTCCGCATGCGCATGCGGCGAACGCAGGAACACGGCATGGGCGTGGTGGGCCAGATCGACGTCGCCGGCGTAACGCCCCCGGCCGGTCAGCAGCCGGGGCGCTTCAACCTGCGTGACCGGCTGGCTGATGGCGTAGCGCGCCATACTCAGTCTCTTTCAGGCTTGCAGTTCAGGCCGCCGACCAGAGGACCTCGTTGCCCCGGTCGGTCACGGCGACCATGGCCGACACGATGGCGTGCCGCTCCTTGCCGTCGCTCGCGCCGATGCGCACGGTGTATACGTCGCCCGCTTCCAGCTTCACGGCCGACTCGGCTGATAGCAGGGGCTGCTCCTCGAGCGCAAGCCCGATGGCGTTGCCCAGGCTCGCCCGGGTCAAAGGATGCCCGCCCAGAGGAGCAATCGCATCCCGGACGATGCGCGCAAGGTCCCCGCCGCTCGCGCCGGGCTTCATGACGGCGATCACCTTGTTCAGGGCCTCGGACGCCTTGGCCGCCGACTCATTCGACCCTTTGCCCGCCTGGATGAAGCCTTCCGCCCAGTAGCCGCCGCTTCTCACAGCGATATACGCGAGCAGCGGATCGACCGGGCGCGCGACGGGCGAGATGTAGGGCCGCAGCGTTCGTCCGCCGTCGAGGCTGAAGAGCGAACGCACCTCCATGGCGCGCATCTTCACCGCTTCGTGCTCGGCTTGGGCCATGCAGTCGGTGACGCCCTTGCCCGCCTTGACGCCGTCCTGCAGCGTTGCGGCAGCCGCCTTCAGCATGCCGCAGGCACGCCGGATCTCGACGAGCTCACGCGGGCTTTTGACGCGCATCATGGCGCGCACCGCGGCGGCGGCACGGCCAGACGCATCGCCCGGGCCCAGCGCCTCGAACAGGGCGCGCTGTACGGCGAGGCGCACGTTGTCCACTCCCACGACGGCCACGGGACCGTTCAGCTCCTTGTGCCACTGCGCCAAGGCTTTCGGCAGATCGACGAGCGGCTCGTTCTTCTCGATCCAGGTCTGGCGCGCGGCGGGCGGCATGGCGTTGGCGCCGCCGGCCACCAGCATCCGGGGTTCGCCCTCGCGCGGGATCAGCGCCGCCGAGTCGCGCAACTTCGGCACCAGGTGGCCGAAATAAGCGAGCTCCGCGTTGCTGCGCCGGTCACCGTACACCGCCAGACCGGCCACGTCGGGCACGCGCTTATGGAACTCCCGGATGCGGGCCTGGAACTCCTCCCTGGGCATGCGCTCGGCATCCCAGTCGTAGTTGCCGATCAGCAGCGTCGAGTGCATCGTGAACAATGGTGTGGCTCCTTAAACCTTCACTTCCTCCAGCCACGCAAAGCGCTTGGTCAGCGGCTGGGCGCCCTGCGCGGTGATGAGCGTCGGTTCGCCGCACATCATGTAGCCGGTTTCCGGCAGGTACTGGTTCGGGTGGATGACGAAAAACATGTCCTCTTCCAGCACGATGCCGTTGTCGGGCGCCACGTCGCCCGGCAGCGTCGAGCCGAACCCCAGGCCGTGGCCGCGGCGCTTGATGTGCGGCGGGTGGCAATACTTGCCGTAGCCCTGCGCTTCCAGCACCGCGTTGATGGCGTTGCACACCTGTCCCATGGTGTTGCCCGGACGGGCGAGTTTCATGCCCTCCTTCATGGCATGCACCAGCAGTTGGTACTTGTCGCGTACGACGTCGGGCGCCGGGCCCAGCGAGAGCGTGCGGCAGATCTGCGACATCTGCCCCTCGAAGCTCGGCGTGAGCTCCCCGAGCACGAGGTCCCCCTGCTCGAACTTGCGGCCGCTGGAAGTCTGCACCGCCATGCTGTGGCGGCCCGAGGTCATCATGAAGAAATTGTCCTCGGCGCCGAGCGATTTACCGTACCAGCGCACCTCGGAGGCGAGCTCGTCCTCGCGCATGCCGGGGCGGGCGATCTCCAGCATGTACTCGTAGGCCTTCTCGGCGATGCGCGTCGCTTCGCGCGCCCGCTCGATCTCGGCGCTGGTCTTGCGCCGGGCGTTCTTCGTCACCAGCGCGTCGACGGGTTTCGCCTCGCCATTCAGCTTCTCCATGACCGCTTTCTCGATCGCCGCCGGCATTGCGGCGAGGCCCGCCACTCCGACCCTGGAGGCGGGCACGCGCGCTCTGTCGATGGCGCTTGCGACCTCCGCGACGAGATCATCCGTGCCGATCACCTTCATGTGCGGGCTCGTTTCGATGGCGCGCTCCGCGTCCCAGGCGGGCGTCACCACCAGCACCGGGTCGCCCTCGCGCGGAAGGACGACCGCGGCATCGCCGAGCGACTTGAAATTCGCCAGAACCATCACCGGGTTCGGCTTCTCGATGAAGTGCCCGCTGTCGTGGAAGCCGATGAGCAGGTCGAGCCCCTCGCTTTCCATGGCGCACTTGAGCGCATCGATCCGGTCCCGGATGTTCATGCTCACCTCCTGTAGGGGACGTACCACGTTTTTCTTGAAAAACGTGGTACGTCCCCGGTTTTACGATTGACGCAATTTATCGCGCAACGCGCGCGTGGCAGGCTCGTCGACCGACAGGTCCTCGCGCAACACGACGCCGTACTGCTCCCGCGCCGCCTCGCGCGAGACCAGCTCTTCCACCACGTCGGCCTGGACGCGGGCCGGATCGCGTTGGAGCGGCTCGCCCCAGCCGCCGCCGCCGCCCGTTCGCACCACCACCACGGACTCGGCCGGCACCGGATAGCGGCTCGCGTCGACATGCTCGTACTCGGTCGAGCCCTTGGTGCGAAGCAGATAAGCCGCCGTGCCGCCCGGGCGGCCGCCCCACAGGCCCCAGGGCGGGCATTTCACGCGGCGCGGCTGGTGCAGGTTCCAGCGGCCCTCGACGAAGTTGCGCACGCTCAGGTCGATGCCGAGGCCGCCGCGGTACTTGCCGGCGCCGCCCGAATCCCGGCGCAGCGCGCGGCCCTCGACGAGCACCGGACACTTGAGCTCGATGCCTTCGATGGAGCCGTTGCGCACGTCGCCCTGGCACACCGACACGGTGCCGGACTCGCCGTCTTCGAAGGGACGGCCGCCCCAGCCGCCGCCTTCCAGGCTCTGTACCACGAAGCGGCGATGAGTCTTCGGATCCACGCCGAAGAACACCACCGCACCGCCCAGCAGCGCATGGTGCGAGGCCGGCACCTTGTCCGGCATCGCCGGCGCGAGCGCCGTGATGATGGTGTCGACCACGGTCGGAATCATCATGCTCCAGTTGGCCATGGGCATCGGATAGCGGGCCATCATGATGTTGCCTTCGGGGATGATCACCTCGAGCGCGCGGAAAGATCCCTCGTTCACCGGATCGAGCGGCGCGGTGAGCGCCTTGTAGGCCACCCGGGCCCCGGCGAGCGTGCGTGAATTGACCGCCGCCTTGCGTTCGCCCGCGCAGCCGGACAGATCGATCGCCATCCGGCCGCCTTCGATCGTGACCCTGGCATGGATGCGCAGCTTCTCGCCCTTCACCACCCCGTCGTCGTCGATGGAGGATTCGGCTTCGTACACGCCGTCCTTCAGCTGGCCGATCATGTTGCGGCACTTGGTCTCGGTCTCTTCGAAAATCCTGCCGATGGCCGCGTTCACGGTGCCGGTGCCGTACTTGCGGTAGAGCTCCTCCATGCGCCGCACCCCGAGCCGGCAGGCCGCCATCTGGGACTTCATATCGCCCAGCGAAGACTCGGGAAAGCGGATGTTGTCCTTGATGACGCGATAAAGGCTCTCGTCGACCTTGCCGGCCCTGTAGATTTTCAGCTGGTCGAGCTGCAGGCCCTCCAGCCACGGGTCGCCCACGTCCGCGCCCGCGCCGAATCCGGTGCTCGTACCGCCGACGTCGACCCAGTGGGCGCGCACGATGGCGAACATGAGCAGCTCGCCCTCGAAAAAGCAGGGGGTGTAGATCGCCACGTTGTTCAGATGCTGGCCGGCCACCGCCTGGTGATTGGTGATGAGGACGTCCCCGGGCTTGAAGCCGTCGCGGCCGTAGCGCTTCATGCCGTCGGCGATGAGAACGCCGAGGTCCGCCACGAAGTGCGATACGCCGCCCACGTTCTGGCTGATCAGCTCGCCCTGCGGGCTGATCAACGCCGTGCAGTAGTCGCGCACCTCGTAGATCATCATGTTGTAGGAGGTGCGCTGCAGATCGGCGGCCATTTCGTTCGAAATGGCCGGCAGCGCATTGCGGATCACTTCGAGGGTGACCGGATCCAGCTGTGTGTCCTTGACTCTTGCATCCATGCTTCGGAAGTCCTTTATTCGCCCCGTACCTTGATGATGAGCTCGCCCGTTTCGGCCACGCTGCAGGTGTCGCCCTGGTACATCACCGTGGTGGTGCCGTGCTCCTGGATGAGAGCGGGGCCCGAGAAGGTCGCGCCGGCGCCCAGGTCTTCACGCTGGTACAACGGCGTCTCGACGTACTTGCCCGCCTCGGCGAAATAGACCTTGCGCTCGCGCGCGGGCACTGCCTTGCCCGACGGAGCGAGCCTGGGGAAGCTGATGGGCGGCTTCTTGCCGATGGCGGCCACGCGCACGTTGATGATTTCGACCGGCTCCTCGGGCGAGTGATGCGCGTAGCGATGCTCGTACAGTTGATCGAAGCCTTCGCGCACGCCCTTGCGATCGCCCGCCTTCAGCTGCTCGACCGTCACCGGGACGGACAGGGTGAACTCCTGCCCCACGTAGCGCAGGTCCAGGTGCACCTGGAACTCCGGATGGGCATTGCGGCGCAGGTGCGATCCGGCCTCCTTCACCATCTCCCCGTAGATCGTGACCAGCTGCTTGAAGTCCACGTTCTGCAGGTCGGCGTAGTAGGTGCGGGTGAAATCGTGGCGTTCGTCCGCCACCAGCATGCCGAGCGCCGAGAAGTTCGAGGGGAAGAGCGGAATGATCACCGTCGGCACATGCAGCTCGCGCGCGATCGCGATGACGTGAAGGGGACCGGCGCCGCCCGAGGCCACCAGCGCGAAGTCGCGCGGATCGTAGCCTTTCGCCACCGACACCTCGCGCACCGCGAGCGACATCTTGGACACCGAGATATCCACGATCGCCTCCGCGGCTTTCACCGTATCCATGCCGAGCGGCTGCGCGATCTTCTGCTCGATGCCGCGCTGCGCCCCGGCCGCATCGAGCTCCATCTCGCCGCCCAGGAAATCGCCCGGATCCAGCCGTCCCAGCAGCACATTCGCGTCGGTGATGGTCGGTTCGGTGCCGCCGCCCTTGTAGCAGATGGGGCCGGGGTCGGCGCCCGCGCTTTGCGGGCCCACCTTCAGCGCCCCGACTTCATCGATCCATGCAATGCTTCCGCCGCCCGCGCCCACTTCCACCACGTCCACCAGCGGCAGCATCACCGGCTGGCCGCTCGCGTACCCGCCCACGTAATAGCCCGGCGCCATGGTGGTCTCGCCGTCCTTGATGAGGCTCGTCTTGGCCGTCGTACCCCCCATGTCGAAGGAGATCACGTTCGGGTAGCCGAGCGCGACGCCGAACTGCGCCGAGGCGATGATCCCGCCGACCGGGCCGGATTCCATCATCGCCACCGGCCGCTGCGTGGCCACTTCCGGCGGCATGACGCCGCCGTTCGACTGCATGATGGTGAGCTCGCCCTTGAAACCGATCTCGCGCAGGCTCGAATGCAGGCTCTGCACGTAACCGCCCACCGTGGGTCCGATATAGGCGTTCACCACGGTGGTCGACATGCGCTCGAACTCGCGGTATTCGCGCAGGATTTCGTGCGACAGCGATACATAGGCATCGGGCAGCACCTTGCGCACGATCTCGCCGGCGATTTTCTCGTGGTCGGGATTGACGTAGGAGTGGATGAAGCATACCGCGATCGCCTCCACGCCCTTGTCCTTGAGATACCGGGCCGCCTGCTCGACGCTCGATCGGTCCAGCGGCTCGAGCACCTCGCCCGAGGCGAGCAGCCGCTCCTTCACCTCGCAGGTGAGATGGCGCGGGACGAGCGGCCGATGCTTGTGGAAGAACAGGTTGTAGGACTCGGGCCGGTTGCCGCGGCCGATGATGTACACGTCCCGCATGCCTTGCGTCACGAGCAGCCCCGTCTTCGCGCCTTTGCGCTCGATGAGCGTATTGATCGCGGTCGTCGAGCCGTGGATCAGCTCATCGATGTCGGAGACCTCGAGGCCGCTTTTCTTGATGCACTTGATGACGCCGTTCACCAGGTGGGACGGCGTACTGAGGCTCTTGGCATCGCAGAACCGACCGGTCTGGTCGTCGAACGCCATGAGGTCCGTGAAAGTACCGCCGATGTCGACCGCGACGACGAGCATGTGGGGTTTCTCGCTTGTACGGAAAGGGGAATCTGTGATTATTCAGGTCCGGCGCGGCACGGGCAATGGGCTAGCAAGCTTTAAAGGATGAAGCCAATTGGCTACAATCGTACATGATCTCCGCCAGCGCCCGCCGGCTTTCCGTCTTCAAGGCCGTCGCTGATTACGGCGGCTTCAACGTGGCAGCCGACAAGCTCGGCATCGCCCAGCCGTCCGTGGGCGCGCACATCCGCGCGCTGGAACTTCAGGTCGGCCAACCCCTGTTTCACCGGCGCCGCGGCGTGCGCTCGCGGCTCACCAGGGCCGGCGAAACGCTGTATGCCTATGCCTCGGAAGTGCTCGACCGGTCCCAGGCAGCGAGCGTCGCCCTCACCGGTCTGCGCGCGGGCGGGACGCGCGAAATCGCGTTGGCGGCGCAAAGAGCCGTCTCCACTTATTTCCTGCCCGCCTACCTCGCGGACTTTGCCAACCGCAATCCGGATATACGCATCGTGACACGCACCGGCACGACGGAAAACGTGCTCGAGCTGGTGCGCGAGCGTACCGTGGACCTGGGCCTCTTCCCTGCCCTCGGTCCCGTTCCGGGCGTCGCGTCCGTCTTGCTCACGCATGAACCGCTGGTTCTCGTGGTCGCCCCCGCGCATCCGCTCGCGCGACGCACGACGGTTTCCCCCGCCGAGCTCGAGTCCCACGCCTTTGTTTGCGGCCTGAGGGAGTCGCATTATTTCCGCATGATCGATCTGGTGCTCAAGCGCATCGGCCTGGCGCAGTACCGGGTTGCCATGGAGCTGCAGGATTTCGCCGCGGTGAAAGAGATGGCACGCCACGGCGCCGGCATTGCCTGCGAGATGCTGCGTTGCGTGAAGGACGAGATCCAGGCGGGCAGCCTCGTGCCCCTGCCGCTCGCGGGCGAGCAGCCCATGCTGCAGCTGCGTTGCGCGCATCAGACGCCGATGTCCGATATTGTTCGCGAGTTCGTGGAGTTGCTGCGCACAGACAAGGCTCGCGCGGTGGATTAGCCACTGACGACTTTGCTTGTTGCCGATCGTTCCAAGAATTGAGGTCAAATAGATCTGCCCGATTTTGGCAGGGACGCGTAAGACGTTCGTGCCGAAGTCAGGCGCTTTACGCGTCCCTGCCAAAATCGGGCAGACCCAGTAAACGTGCCCATGGGCACACCTGTTTGCTTCCAGCTACGCCGCCAAGCCTCTCGACTCCAGCCGTCTTGCAATGTAGTCCTTGATCGCCTGCGCATCCGCCGCCATGGTGTCGAAGCGCTGCGGCAGCGATTCGATGTCTTCGTAGCCGGCGGGGCGCTCGGGGTCCCGACCCAACGCCTCCCGCACCGAATCGGCAAACTTCACGGGCAGCGCGGTTTCGAGGCACACGAGCGGAACGCCCGGCTCGCGATGCTCCAGGCCGACCTTGAGGCCGTCCGCCGTATGGGTGTCGATCATGACGCCGTAGTCCTTCCAGACACGGCGCATGATCTCGATACGATCCGCATGGCGGCTCGATCCCGAGACCATCCCGGATTCCTCGACGCGACCGCGGTACTCGCCGCCCGAGAGGTCGAGCTCGCCGCTTGCATCGACGCTACGCCATAGCGAGCGCAGCCGCTCCGCGTCCCGGCCGACGAGGTCGAACACGTAACGCTCGAAATTCGAGGCCTTGGAAATGTCCATGGAAGGGCTGCTGGTCGCGTGGACCTCGGCGGCGCGGCGCACGCGATAGCGGCCGGTGCGGAAAAATTCGTCCAGCACGTCGTTTTCGTTGGTCGCCACGATGAGGCGCCGGATCGGGAGCCCCATCTGCCGCGCGATGTGCCCGGCCAGCACATTGCCGAAGTTGCCCGTCGGAACCGCAAAGGACACCGCCTCGCCCGCCCGGTCGCGCGTCACGGCTGCATAGCCCTTGAAGTAATAGACCACCTGCGCGGCAACGCGCGCCCAATTGATGGAATTGACCGTGCCGATGCGGTACTTCGCCTTGAACGCGAGGTCGCTGCCGATCGCCTTCACGATGTCCTGGCAATCGTCGAACACGCCGCGGATGGCAATGTTGAAAATGTCGGGGTCGGCCAGCGAATACATCTGCGCGGCCTGGAAGGGGCTCATCCTTCCGAGCGGCGATAGCATGAAAACCCGCACGCCTTTCTTGCCGCGCATGGCGTGCTCGGCCGAGGAGCCGGTATCGCCGGAGGTCGCGCCCAGAATGTTGAGCGTCTCGCCCCGCTGGGCGAGCGCGTACTCGAACAGGGTGCCGAGCAGCTGCATCGCCACGTCCTTGAAGGCGAGCGTGGGCCCGTTCGACAGCCCGAGCAGGTGCAGGCCCGGCTCCAGCGTGCGCAGCGGCGTGATGTCTTCGCTTCCAAACACCTGCGCAGTGTAGGTGCGCTCGATCAGGGAGCGCAGCGCCGTGCCCGGAATGTCGTCGGCGAACCGTGAAAGAATCTCGTAGGCAAGCTCCCCATAGCTCATGCTGCGCATGGCCTGGAGCTCGTCCCGGGATACGGCGGGATATGACTCGGGGACGAACAGGCCGCCGTCCGGGGCCAGGCCTTCGAGCAGGATGTCGGTGAACGGTTGCGGCGGCGCGCCGCCCCGGGTGCTTACGTAGCGCATCAGCCCAGGGTTTCCAGACGGATACGGGTGACCTTCCCGGTCACCACCGGCAGCCCCTCGATTTTCGCCATGGCGGCGTTGATGTGCTTCTCGCGCGTCTCGTGGGTGAGCATGATGATGTCCACCTGGTCCTCGCCCTCGCCCGGCTCTTTCTGCACCATGGCATCGATGGAGATCGACAGGTCCGCGAGGATCCGGGTGATGTCGGCCAGCACGCCGGGCCGATCGAGCACGCGCATGCGAAGGTAGTACGAGGTCAGCACCTCGTCCATGGGCAGGATGTCGATGTCGGACAGGCGATCGGGCTGAAAGGCGAGGTGCGGCACCCGATGATCCGGGTCGGCCGTGTGCAGCCGCGTCACGTCGACGAGGTCGGCCACCACGGCGCTCGCCGTGGGCTCGGCCCCGGCCCCGGCACCGTAATACAGGGTCGGCCCAACGGCGTCCCCCTTCACCACTATGGCATTCATGACCCCCTCGACGTTGGCGATGAGGCGCCGCGAAGGGATCAGGGTGGGATGCACGCGCAGCTCGATACCCTCGCCTTTTTCGCTGCGGCTGCGCCGCGTGATGCCGAGCAGCTTGATGCGATAGCCGAGCTGCTCGGCGTAGCGGATGTCCTCCTGCGTAAGGTTCGATATGCCTTCGGTATAGGCCTTGTCGAACTGCATCGGAATGCCGAAGGCGATCGCCGACATGATGGTGAGCTTGTGCGCCGCGTCGATCCCTTCGATGTCGAAGGTCGGATCGGCTTCCGCATAGCCCAGGCGCTGCGCCTCTTTCAGCACAGTGTCGAAGGCAAGGCCCTTCTCGCGCATCTCCGAGAGGATGAAGTTGGAGGTCCCATTGATGATTCCGGCTATCCATTCGATGCGGTTCGCCGTCAACCCTTCGCGCAGCGCCTTGATGATCGGGATGCCACCCCCGACCGCAGCCTCGAAAGCGACCATCACGCCTTTCTTCTGCGCGGCGAGGAAGATGGCGTTGCCGTGGGTGGCGAGCAGCGCCTTGTTGGCGGTGACCACATGCTTGCCGTTCTCGATGGCTGCAAGGACCAGATCCCTGGCAAAGGTCGTGCCGCCGATCAGCTCCACGACGATATCTATGTCGCGGGCTCGCACGATGTCGTACGGATCGGCGCTCACTCTGGCGCGTCCCTCGACGATGCGCTTGGCCTTCTCGGTCTCCTTGTCGGCCACGGCCGCGATGCGGATCTCGCGCCCCGCGCGGCGCGTGATTTCCTCGATGTTGCGCGAAAGCACCGTCCACACGCCTCCTCCGACGGTGCCGATGCCCAGAAGACCTACGTTGATGGGTTTCATTTCAGTATCTTCATGACAGGTTCATGTTTAATGGGGTCAGGTTCACATTTTCCCAAGGAAATGTGAACCTGACCCCATTAACGGGAAGCAGCCCTAGAGCAACCCGTCCTTGCGGAACATGTCGCGGATGCCGCGCACGGCCTGGCGCGAGCGGGCCTCGTTTTCGATCAGCGCGATGCGCACGTGATCGTCGCCGTATTCGCCGAACCCCATCCCCGGAGAAACCGCGACCTTCGCGTCCTTCACCAGCTTTTTCGAGAACTCGAGCGACCCGAGCGCCCTGTAGCGTTCGGGAATCTTCGCCCAGACGTACATCGACGCCTTGGGGTTCGCCACCATCCAGCCGATTTCGTGCAGTCCCTTCACCATCACGTCGCGGCGCTTGCGGTACTTCTCGCATACTTCGGCGACGCAATCCTGCGGGCCTTCCAGCGCGCAGATCGAGGCGATCTGCAGCGGTGTGAAAGTGCCGTAATCGTGATAGCTCTTGATGCGCGCCAGCGCCGACACCAGGTCGCTGTTGCCCACCATGTAGCCGATGCGCCAGCCCGCCATGTTGTAGCTCTTCGACATGGTGAAAAACTCGACCGCGACGTCGCGGGCGCCCGGGACTTGAAGTATCGAAGGCGCCTTGTAGCCGTCGAAAGTGATGTCCGCGTAGGCGAGGTCGTGCACCACCCAGATGCCGTAGTGGCGGGCAACCGCGACGATGCGCTCGAAGAACGCGAGGTCGACGCACTGCGCGGTCGGGTTGCTCGGGAAGTTCATGATGAGCATCTTCGGGCGCGGGAAGGAGTCGCGGACCGCCCGGTCGAGCTCGGAGAAGAAATCGACGTCCGGCGTCATGCGCACGTGGCGGATGTCCGCGCCGGCGATGACCGGTCCGTAGATGTGGATCGGGTAGCTCGGGTTGGGAACCAGCACGATGTCCCCGCGGTCGAGCGTGGCGAGCGTCAGATGCGCGATGCCTTCCTTGGAGCCGATGGTGACGATCGCCTCGGTGTCCGGGTCCAGGGAAACGGCGTAGCGGCGCTCGTACCACTGGCAGATGGCGCGGCGCAGCCTCGGAATGCCCTTGGACACCGAGTAGCCGTGGGTGTCGGTTCGCTGCGCCGCTTCCACGAGCTTGTCGACGATGTGCCGCGGGGTGGGCCCGTCAGGGTTTCCCATGCTGAGATCGACGATATCGTCACCCGCGTGGCGGGCGGCCATTTTCAGCTCATGGGTGATATTGAAAACGTACGGCGGAAGGCGCTTGATGCGCGCGAAGTCCTTGGGAACCGTGGGTCCCGTGTGCGAAAGATCGGTCATGTGCCCGCCCGATGGGGTGTCAGCGCTGCAAAAGTTATAATGTTACTCGACACTTAGGCAGCGCGCCGATGAATTGTGGCGGCCGGGTGGCAAAGAGTATTGCCCGTTGAGAAATCTTGCACTGTTCAGACCTTGAAGCTTCAACTTGCAAGCGCCGGCAGCGCCAATGTTTTTACCCGTTATGGCGAGGGCTATGTCGTAGTCAACCAGGAGCGCTTCGAGCGCTCGCTGGTGGTCCTGCCCGAGCGGCTGCTGACCGACTGGGGAGGCGTCACGTTCGAGACATTGGCCGTCGCACATATGGAAGCGCTGGCGGCGCTGGACCAGGAGGTGATCCTCCTCGGTACCGGTAACCGGCTGCGCTTCCCGTCCCGGGAGATACTCCGGCCCATGGCAGGCAAAGGCCTCGAAATCATGGACGTGCAGGCTGCCTGCCGCACCTACAACATCCTGGTGGCCGAAGGGCGCAAGGTCGCTGCCGCGCTGCTGCTTGGCTGAGGGCGAGTGCCGAGCACACGAGCTCTGATCGTTGCACTGGCCGCCTTCGGCGCGGTGTGGTTTGCCACTCTGGACCACCGCAAAATCATCAAGGCGGACGAGGGCCGGTACGCCGAAATCGCGCGCGAAATGGTGGCGAGCGGCGACTGGCTCACGCCCAGGCTGAACGGCTTCAAGTACTTCGAGAAACCGCCGCTCCAGCACTGGGCCACCGCCACCGCGTTCACCTGGTTCGGCATCAACGAATGGACGGCACGCCTGTGGACGGCGCTGACCGGCTTTCTGGGCGTGCTGCTCCTCTACGGGGTAGGCAACCGGGCCTTCGGGCCGCCGGCGGGGCTGTATTGCGCGGCTGCACTCGCCGGCAGCGTCCTGTATGTCTTCCTCGGCCACTTCCTCTCGCTCGACATGGGCGTCACGTTTTTCATGACGCTCGCGGCGCTCTCGTTTCTCCTCGCTCAGCTGGACGACACGCCCGAGCCGCGGCGCCGCGCCTGGATGCTCACCGGGTGGGCCGGCATGGCGCTCGCGGTGCTGTCGAAGGGGCTCATCGGCGTGGTGCTGCCTGCGGCGGCCGTCGCGGCGTACGTGCTCGCGCAGCGCGACTGGCGTGTGCTCAGGCGCCTGGAGCTCGTGCGCGGCACGCTCGTGTTCGTGCTCCTCGCCGCGCCGTGGTTCATCGCCGTGTCGCTGGCGAATCCCGAATTCTTCCGCTTCTTCTTCGTGCATGAACACTTCGAGCGCTTCTTGACCACGGTGCACGGACGGTACGAGCCCGCCTGGTATTTCTTCCCGGTGCTCGCCATAGGGCTCATGCCGTGGCTCCCCGCCGCCGTGCCGGCCGTGTGGCTCGCCTGGAAAGCAGACCCGCAGCTGCGCTTCCGTCCGGGCCGTTTTCTGGTGCTGTGGTGCCTGGTGGTGTTCGTATTCTTCTCGGCTTCCAGCTCGAAGCTGCCGTCGTATGTGCTGCCGATCGTCCCCGCGGTAGCGCTGCTCCTGGGCCGTTACCTGCCCTTGGCCGACCGCCGCCTGCTCGCCGCGCAGGCGGCGATCGCGGCCGCGGCGGGGCTCGGAGCAATGGCGCTCTCGCTGCGGGTGGAAAGCTTCAGCACGCGCGATCTGCCGGCGACGCTGCTCGCCGGTTATGCCCCGTGGATCGGCGTCGCGGGCGCTGCGCTCGCCGCCGCCGGACTCGCGGCCCTCGCAAGTGCACTGCGGGCCGCGCGCCTCGCGGCCACGCTGGTGCTGTCGGCGGGCGCGCTCGCGTTCGTGCAGCTGACGGTGGCGGGCCACGAATCGCTTGCACCGGCCTATTCCGCGTATCATACGGTGCAGCGCATTCGCCCCGAGCTGGAGGCCGATGCGCGTTTTTATGAAGCGCCTTTCTATTTCGTCAACACCTTCGATCACTCGCTGCTGTTCTACCTGGGACGCACGGTGACCATGGTCGCCTACGCCGACGAGCTCGCTGTTCCGATCAGCTGGGAACCGCATAAATTCCTGCCTGACATCGAGGCCTTCGCTGCGGCATGGGCCCGCGAGGCTCGCGGCTACGCCGTGCTCGCGCCCGCTGATTACGAGCGCCTCAGGGCCCGTCCTGACCTGCCCATGCAGGTCATCGCCTCCGATCCGCGCCGCGTGGTGGTGAAAAAGCCGTGACTGCGGTGAGCCTTTCGCTCATTTTCGCCGGCGTGCTGCTGAACGCGCTTGCGCAGTTGCTGCTGAAAGCGGGCACCAATGCGGTGGGCGAGTTCGAGTTCACGGCCGCCAACGTGCTTCCGGTCGGCATGAAACTCGCCTTCGAACCGCATATCATCGGCGGCGTCGCCTGCTACGTCGTGAGCCTCGTGGTATGGATCATGGGACTGTCCCGCGTGGAAGTCAGCGTCGCCTACCCGATGCTTTCGATCGGTTACCTGATAAACGCGGTGGCCGCCTGGTACCTGTTCGGCGAGTCGGTGAACGCGCTTCGTCTCACCGGCATCGGTTTCATCATCGTGGGCGTGTTCCTGGTCGCCAGGAGCTGACGCCGCCCGCCATGACTTTTCTGCCATTCACCCGCCCCTGGATCGACGAGCAGACCATCGCCGCGGTGGCCGATGTGCTGCGTTCGGGCTGGATCACGTCCGGACCGCAGGTAAAGGCCTTCGAAGCGGAGCTCTCACGCCACTGCGGCGGCCGCCCGGTGCGCAGCTTCAATTCAGGCACGGCCGCGCTAGAAGTGGCGCTGCGGCTCGCCGGCGTCGGGCCCGGGCACGAAGTGATCACCACGCCGCTGTCATGGGTGTCCACCTCGAACGTGATCCTCGAGGTCGGCGCCAGGCCCGTGTTCGTCGACATCGATCCAGCGACCCGGAACATCGACGTGGAACGCATCGAAGCGGCCATCACGCCGGCCACGCGAGCCATCCTGCCCGTGTTCCTCGCCGGGCTTCCCGTGGACCTGGACGGTCTCTATGCGCTCGCGCGCAGGCACGGCCTGCGCGTGGTCGAAGACGCGGCGCAAGCCTTCGGCAGCCGCTGGCGCGGTGAGCGCATCGGCGCGCTCGGCGATCTGGTGGCCTTCAGTTTCCAGGCCAACAAGAACGTCACCTGCGGCGAAGGCGGCGCGCTGGTGCTCGCCTCGGAAAACGAAGCGGCGCCGTGCGAAAAGTGGCGCCTGCAGGGCGTGACGCGCTTCGGCGAGGACGGCATGGAAGTGGATCTTGCAGGCGGCAAGTTCAACCTCACCGACATCGCCGCCGCCATAGGCCTGGGACAATTGCGCCGCCTGGAGGAGTTCACCTTGCGGCGCAAGGCGCTGGCGCGGCGCTATTTCGATCGCTGGGACCGCAGCCTCGGGTGCGAGCTCCCGCCGGCCGATTTCGAGAACTCCAACTGGCACATGTTCCAGGTGGTGCTGCCCGAGCGTGCGCCGCGCGCCGGTTTCATCGCGCGCATGCGCGGCGAAGGCATCGGCATCGGCGTGCATTACCCGGCCATCCACCTGTTCGCGCTGTACCGGGCGCTCGGACATCGTGAAGGCGATTTTCCGGTGGCCGAGAATATCGCACGGCGGATCGCGACCCTGCCCTTGTTTCCCGCCATGGCGGACGAAGACGTGGACCGCGTGTGCGAGGCGGCGCGCAAGGTCTTGTCATGAGCCCGCGCGGAGGCGAGCCCACCGGCCCGGAGGTTTCGGTCGTCATACCCGTCTACAACGAGGAGCCGGGGCTGGCGGCACTGTTCGAGCGGCTCTACCCGGCGCTCGATGCGCTGGGAACGCCCTACGAAATCATATTCGTCGACGACGGCAGCACCGATCATTCCGCGGCGCTGCTGCGGCAGCAGTTCTCACGCCGGGCGGACGTCACCCGGGTGATCCTGCTGCACGGCAATTTCGGACAGCATCTGGCCATCATGGCGGCCTTCGAACGCTCGCGCGGGAGGCGCATCGTCACCCTGGACGCCGACCTGCAGAACCGGCCCGAAGACATCGCCGCGCTGCTCGCCAAAATGGACGAAGGCTACGATTACGTGGGTTCCATACGGCGTCACCGGCAGGACACTTTTTTCCGCCGGTTCGCCTCGCGGCTCACGAACACGGTGCGCGAGCGCATCACGCGCATACGCATGACCGATCAGGGCTGCATGCTGCGCGCCTACAGCCGCGAGATCGTCGAAGCGATCAATGCCTGCCGCGAGGCCAACACCTTCGTTCCGGCGCTCGCGTACACGTTCGCCCGCCGGCCGGTCGAGATCGAGGTCGGCCACGAGGAGCGGCGCGCGGGCGAATCGAAGTATTCGCTCTACAAGCTCATACGCCTCAATTTCGACCTGGTCACGGGCTTTTCCGCGGTTCCGCTGCAACTGTTCTCCTTCACGGGCATAGTCATCTCGCTGCTGTCGCTCGTATTCGTGATGTTCCTCGCCGTGCGCCGCCTCGTCGTCGGCCCGGAAGCCGAAGGCGTGTTCACGCTCTTCGGGATCGCGTTCTTCCTCATCGGAATCGCGCTCTTCGGTATCGGCCTGCTCGGTGAATACGTGCTGCGCATTTACGAGCAGGTGCGCCACCGCCCGCGCTACTTCGTGCTGGAAGTGCTGGAGAAACGGGAGTGACGGACACGCGATGCCGGGCGGTCGTATTCGCCTATCACGATGTGGGCGTGCGCTGCCTGGGCGTGCTGCTGGAGGCCGGCGTGGAGGTGAGCCTGGTAGTCACCCACCGCGACGATCCCGGCGAACAGATCTGGTTCGCAAGCGTTGCCGAGCTCGCTGCCCGGCACGGCATCGAGACGCTTTTCCCCGACGACCCGAACAGCTCCGGAATGCTCACCCGTATTCGCGGACTGCAGCCCGAGTTTATTTTTTCCTTTTATTACCGCCGGATGCTGTGCGTGGAACTACTCGCTGCGGCGAAGCGCGGCGCATTCAACATGCACGGTTCGCTGCTGCCCAAGTACCGCGGCCGGGTGCCCGTGAACTGGGCGGTGCTCCACGGCGAACGCGAGACCGGTGCGACGCTGCACGAAATGGTGGAAAAGCCCGACGCGGGCCGCATCGTGGACCAGCAGGTGGTGCCTATCGGGCCCGATGACCAGGCCGTGGAGGTGTTCCGGCGCGTCACCGACGCAGCCGAAACGGTGCTGAGGCGCAGCCTCCCGGGCCTGATCGACGGCAGTGCCGTGCTGAAACCCCAGGACCTCGCGCAAGGCAGTTATTTCGGCGGCCGCAGGCCCGAGGACGGCCGCGTCGATTGGCACCAGTCCGCGCAGTCGGTGCACAACCTGGTGCGCGCCGTGGCGCCACCTTATCCCGGCGCGTTCTGCGACATCGCCGGCGTTCGCGTTCGAATCTTGCGCACCCGGCTCGAACCGCTGCGCCAGGCACGCGCCGGCGGCCCGGGCCTGTATCGCGAGGACGACCGGTGGTTCGCCGACTGCGGCGACGGCAAAGTGCTGCGACTCCTGGAATTGGCGGCGGAAGGCGTTGCGCTTGCTGCGCACGCGCAGGGCGGCGAGAAAATCCTGTTCGCTTCATCCCCGTGAGAAGATGCCGCGGGGGATTGCCAACGAAGGGCTGCGGGTGAAGGAAGTGTCCGAATGAATCCCCGCAAGCTGCTGGAAAAAGCGATGAATGCGCCGCACAATCTACGCTTTGCCGATCTGTGCGCGCTGGCTGCGGCTTTCGGTTACAGTCTCGACCGCGTGAAGGGGAGCCATCACATTTTTGTTCATCCGCAGGCGGACCGCCCGCTGAACCTTCAAAATGCAGGAGGCAAGGCAAAACCGTATCAGATTAGGCAATTGCTGAGGGACGTCGAAGAGTTTCACCTCAGTCTGGAGGGCTGACCATCATGGCCGACTACCACATCAATGTGTTCTATAGCGAAGAGGACGGGGCCTACATCGCGGACATTCCCGACCTGAAATCATGTTCCGCATTCGGAGACACGCCCGAGGAGGCGTTGCGCGAAGTGCTGGTCGCGAAGCAAGCCTGGCTGGCCGCGGCGAAGAAACACCGCAAGCCCATTCCCCCGCCGCGCTACCGTCCGGCGATTTACGCGGTCGCGGGGTGAGATCACGGCAGAGAAACCGTAGGCGCCGCGCCAGCTTTATCAGGCACGACGGTGGGTGGCGGCGGTGAATCATTGGGGCCGCCTGGGGACCTGGGATTTTCTGCCGTGCCACAATCCGCAGTTGCTGGGACAGCACCTGTCGAACCTGGCGACCCTCTGGGAGCAGCGAGCCGGGCGCGTGCGCGTTGGCTGAACCTTCATGGTT
>Ga0156022_1164_pt1 | contig 24824 bp, 20 predicted proteins | sample RifCSPlowO2_02_FD_107676 | JGI IMG/M metagenome (GOLD analysis project Ga0156022, IMG submission 107676) | Betaproteobacteria bacterium RIFCSPLOWO2_02_FULL_65_24 | reverse complement strand
CCCGTGCAGCAGGCGCAGCCCCGCCACGTCAGGCACCGTTTCGATATCGAACGCAAGCGTGGGTATCATCGCCGGCGGGGCATCGGACGATGGTGGATTCAGTCAGGAAAAACGCCGGTGGAGAGGTAGCGGTCGCCCCGGTCGCACACGATCGACACGATGGTGGCGTGGCTCAATTCGGCCGCCACGCGAAGCGCCACCGCGAGCGCGCCGCCGGAGGAAATGCCGGCAAATATGCCCTCTTCGCTCGCCATGCGCCGCGCCATCTCCTCGGCGTCCGCCTGGCTGACGAATTCCATGCGGTCCACCCGGGCACGCTCGTAGATCTTCGGCAGGTAGGCCTCGGGCCACTTGCGGATGCCGGGGATCTGCGAGCCTTCCTCGGGCTCGCAACCGATGATCTGAATGGCGGGATTCCTCTCCTTCAGGAACCGCGAGACGCCCATGATGGTACCGGTGGTACCCATGCTGGACACGACATGCGTGAGCGTGCCCCGTGTGTCGCGCCACAGCTCCGGACCGGTGCCTTCGTAATGGGACAGCGGGTTGTCCGGGTTGGCGAACTGATCGAGGATGTAGCCCTTGCCTTCGCGCTGCATCTGCTCGGCGAGATCGCGCGCGCCTTCCATGCCGCCTGCTTTCGGCGTGAGGATGATCTCGGCGCCGAACGCGCGCATGGTCTGGCGGCGCTCCATGGAAAGATGCTCGGGCATGACCAGCACCATGTGAAAACCGCGGATCGCCGCCGCCATGGCGAGCGCGATGCCGGTGTTGCCGCTCGTGGCTTCGATGAGCGTGTCGCCGGGCTTGATCGTGCCGCGCTTTTCCGCGTGCGTGATCATCCAGAGCGCCGGCCGGTCCTTCACCGAGCCGGCCGGATTGTTGCCTTCCATCTTGCACAGGATGATGTTTCCCGTGCCCGCGGTGAGCCGCTTCAGGCGCACCAGCGGCGTGTTGCCGACGGTGTCTTCGATGGTGGCGTACTGCGTGTGATCGAGCTGTGGCATGGCCTCAATGATAGAGCATCGCAGGGTGGATGAGCCGCACTACAAAAATGGGGTCAGGGCGTTGCCGCCCGTTCCGCCCCGCGATCGAGGAGCCGGTTGCAGTAGCCCGAAACGCCTTCCTCCACGGTAAGGAAAGGTTCTTCATAGCCCGCCTGCCGCAGCGCGCCGATGTCCGCCTGGGTGAAGTGCTGGTACTTGCCCTTCAACGCCTCGGGAAAGGGGATGTATTCGATCGTCCCGGACGACACCATTTCGCCGAGCGCGAGCTGCGGCCGGCCCTCGGCCGTGCGGCAGGCATTGACCACTGTCGCGGCGACGTCGTTGAAAGTCTGCGCGCGGCCGGTGCCGACGTTGAAGATACCGCTCGTCTCCGGGTGGTCCAGGAACCATAGATTGACGCGCACGATATCCTCGACCGACACGAAGTCGCGGTGCTGGCCGCCGTTCGGATAGCCCCCCGAACCCTCGAACGGCCTCACCCGGCCTTCGGCGCGGTACTGGTTGAAAAAATGCCACGCGACCGAAGCCATGCGTGCCTTGTGCCATTCGCGCGGACCGTACACGTTGAAGTAGCGCAATCCCGCGATCTGCGCGTCGGCCTCGTCCAGGCGCCGCCGCACCACCTGGTCGAACAGGAACTTCGAATAGCCGTAGACGTTCAGCGGCTGCTCGAAGCTGCGATCTTCCCGGAACTCCCCGGCGCCGCCGTACACCGCCGCCGAGGAGGCGTATATCAGAGGCGCTTCCTGGCCGATGCAGAAATCGAGCAGCGCCACCGAGTAGCGGTAATTGTTCTCCATCACGTAGCGGCCGTCGGTGGCCATGGTGTCCGAACAGGCGCCCTGGTGGAGCACCGCGTCCACGGCGCCGTCGAATTCGCCGGCCGCGAGCCCGGACAGGAAATCGCTCTTGTGGAGGAAATCGGCGATGTCGCAATCGGCGAGATTGCGGAACTTGTCCGCCCTGGTGAGGTTGTCGACGGCGATGATGTTGCGCTCGCCGCGCGCATTCAGTGCGCGCACCAGGTTCGACCCGATGAAGCCCGCTGCACCGGTCACTACGTAGTACACGATTTTGCCCCCGAGAAGAATCAGCCCTGCGGCTGCATCGCGCCCAGCAGCTCGTCGGCCTGGACCACCGCCGTGCCGAATTTTCCCACCACGATCCCGGCGGCGTAGTTCGCCGCGCGCGCTGCCTCTTCGAGCCCCACGCCGGCCCCGACCATGACGGCCAGCGTCGCGATCACCGTGTCACCGGCGCCGCTCACGTCGTACACCTCGCGCGCCTGGGCCGGTTCATGCCGTACGCCGCTTTCCTGGTACAGCGTCATGCCTTCTTCGCTGCGCGTCACCAGCAGCGCCTCCGCACCCAGCTCGCGCCGCAGCGCCTGCGCCTTCGTTTCCAGCTCCTGCTCGTTTTTCCAGCTGCCGACGACTTCGCGCAGCTCCGCGCGGTTGGGCGTGATGACGCTCGCGCCGCGGTAGCGCGAATAATCTTCGCCTTTCGGGTCCACCAGCACTTTCTTGCCGCGCTCCAGCGCCAGGTCGATCATCTGCGAAATGTGCGTGAGGCCGCCCTTGCCGTAGTCGGACAGCACCACGATGTCGCACCCGTTCAGCAGGTCGCGGTAGTCCGCCAGCTTGTCGAGCAGCACCTCGCGGCTGGGCGTGGTTTCGAAATCGATGCGCAGCAACTGCTGCTGCCTGCCGATGATGCGCAGCTTCACCGTGGTGTCGATGGAGCGGTCGCGGTGCAGCCGGGCCTCGACCCGCTCGCGGCCGAGCAGCTCCGCGAGCCGCTCGCCGGGCTCGTCGGTTCCCACGACCGACAGCAACGCCACCCGTGCGCCCAGGGCCGCGGCATTGCGGGCCACGTTCGCCGCCCCGCCGGGGCGTTCTTCGGCGCGCCCGATCTTCACGATGGGCACGGGAGCCTCGGGCGAGATGCGGCTCACTTCGCCGAACCAGTACCGGTCCAGCATCACGTCGCCCACCACCAGGATGCGCGCCCGCTCGAGGATCCTGCGATCGATCATGCCCGTTGCGCCTTCACGCTTCGTCACCTGCGACCGACCGGATAGTACTCGAGCCCATGGCGCCGCACTTCGGCGGGTTCATAAAGGTTGCGGCCGTCGAAAATGGCCGGAGTCTTGAGCCGCGCGCGGATATCGTCGAAATCGGGGCTGCGAAATTCCTTCCACTCCGTAACGATGGCGAGCGCGTCCGCCCCGTCCAGGGCGCCCAGCGGGTGCTCCACGAAGCTGAGCCGTGCTTCGTTGGCGAAGAGGCGTCTCGCCTCGTCCATCGCCACCGGATCGTAGGCGACGATCCGCGCCCCGCGCTCCAGCAGCTGCGCGATGACCACGCAGCTCGGGGCCTCGCGCATGTCGTCGGTGTTCGGTTTGAATGCGAGGCCCCACACTGCGATGACCCGCCCGTCCAGCCGTTGGCCGAACCGCGCCGTGATCTTGCGCGCGAGCATCGCCTTCTGACCGGCATTGACCTGCTCCACCGCGTCCAGCACGCGACACTCCATGCCGGCTTCCTGGGCGGTACGCATGAGAGCCTTCACGTCCTTGGGAAAGCAGGAGCCGCCATATCCCACCCCCGGGTACAGGAACTGGTAGCCGATGCGCGGGTCGGCACCGATGCCCAGCCGCACGTGCTCGATGTCCGCGCCCACCCGCTCTGCGAGATTCGCCATTTCGTTCATGAACGAAATCCGGGTGGCGAGCATCGCGTTGGCGGCGTACTTGGTGAGCTCCGCCGATCGTACGTCCATGACGATCAGGCGCTCGTGGCTGCGCTGGAAGGGCGCGTAGAGCGTGCGCATGACCTGCGTCGCGCGTTCGTCGTCGCTGCCGATGATGATACGGTCGGGGCGCATGAAGTCTTCGATGGCCGCCCCTTCCTTCAGGAATTCGGGGTTCGAGATCACGCTGAAGGGCAGGTCCAGACGCCGGTCGCGCAGCTCCGCCGCCACCGCCTCCCGGACACGGTCCGCCGTGCCGACCGGCACGGTCGATTTGTTCACGATGATCTTCGAGTCGCGCATGTGCCGGCCGATGCTGCGGGCCGCGCCCAGCACGTGCTGCAGATCGGCCGAGCCGTCTTCTCCGGGCGGGGTGCCCACCGCAATCAGCTGCAATTCACCGTGCTCGGCGGCCCGCTTCACGTCCGTGGTGAAATGCAGCCGGCCGGCCGCCCGGTTGCGGGCGATCATCTCGGCCAATCCGGGCTCGTAAATCGGCACGCCGCCCCGGTCGAGCAGCGCGATCTTGGCCTCGTCCAGGTCCAGGCAAACCACGTCGTTGCCCACCTCCGCGAAGCAGCTTCCCGTAACCAGGCCCACGTAGCCTGAACCGATGATACTGATCTTCAAGTCAATTCTCCCTCGTTAGCCAACGCTGGCGCAGTTTAGCGTCTGATTGTTGGATATCGAGTGCGCAGCGCCCCGTCTTCATGGCGCAAGCTCGAATTCCTCGGTGCGCTTCGGAGGGAAGGTCTCCCAGCCACCGCAGGCCGGACAATGCCAGTGGAACTGACGCGCCTTGAAACCGCATTGTTCGCAACCGTAGCGCGCCAGGCGGTGGGTATGACCGTGAACGAGATTTTTCACGAGCTGCAGATCGTGGCGGCGGTCCGGCGGGGCCGCCAGGATCTGCGCCTCGAGCAGCTTGTCCAGGCCGAGCAGCGTCGGATTGCGCCGCAGCTCCTCCTTCACCAGCTGATAAGCGGCCTCCGCGCCCTGCGCCTCGAGCGTGGACTGGAACGCCACGTCGAGCAGGTCGAGCGAGGGATACTGGCTCAGGTATCCCCTCAGCAGGGTGAGCCCCTCCTCCTCCCGCCCGAGCGCCTTGAAGCTGTCCATGAGCCGCTTTGCTGCCAGGGCAAGGTAGGGCGGCTGCTGCTGCTCCAGCCTTTTCCAGGCCGCAACGGCGCGCTCGTGGTCGCCCGCGGCCGCGTAGATATCGCCCTGCTGCAGACTCGCCCGGGCGCACTTGCGGTTGGCCGCAAGCGCCCGATCCAGATGCGCCTCGGCCTCTTCCAGCCGGGAATGCGTGGCGTGCTGCGCGGCCAGCTCGCAATGGAAATTCGCGATCACCTTCTGCCGGCTCTCGCCGCTGTCCCGTTCAAGCTCGCGCGCGGTGTCGATCGCCTTCGACCAGTCCTTCTCCTGCTGGTAGATGTCCAGCAGGAAGTCGAGCGCCTCCCGGCGCAGCGGCGAGTCCTTGAGCTTCGCGAGGGCCTCCTCGGCGCGATCGAGCAGCCCCGCCTTCAGGTAATCCTGACCCAGTTCGAAAAGGGCGTTCAGGCGCTGCTCCTCGCCCAGATCGGTGCGGTCCAGCAGGTGCTTGTGCATGCGGATGGCACGGTCGCTCTCACCGCGCCGGCGAAACAGGCTCCCCAGGGCAAAGTGCAGCTCGACCGTTTCCGGGTCGGTGCGCACCACTTCGATGAACGCCTCGATCGCCTTGTCCGGCTGCTCGTTCAAAAGGAAATTGAGCCCCCTGAAGTAGGACCGGGGCAGCGCCCGGGATTCGGTGAGCAGGTGCTTGAGATCGACGCGGGCGGCAAGCCAGCCCAGCCCGAAGAACAGCGGAAACCCGAGCAGCCACCAGTATTCGAATTCCATGGCGGCGCGCGGTTCGCTTTAGATGCCGGCTTGCGGAGGTATCACGGCGGTCCCGGCATCCGGGCGCAGCTGCGCTTCGCGCCTGAGCGACTGGATTTCGCGCCGCTGCCGCAGCAGGCGGCCGACACAGGCGAGCACGCCCAGGGCCGCCCCGAGCGCGAAGAACGCGAGCAGCAGCAGCACCAGCGGCACGTCCCAGGCGGTGTCGAACAGGAACCGGAGCTGGACCGGGCTGGTGTTCTTGAAGGCGAACAGCAGCAGCACCAGGAACAGAAACGCTCGCAGCAGCCAGGCGAGGAAACGCAGCAATTTCATGATGCGACTGAAGTCTCCATGTAAAAACGGCGGCCCCTCGCGAAGCCGCCGCCTTTGCGTCAACTGCAAGGCGCTACTGCCGGTCGACGCGCTCGCGCAATTCCTTGCCGGCCTTGAAGTGCGGCACGAACTTTTCGGGAACATGCACCTTCTCGCCGGACTTGGGATTGCGGCCGACGCGCGCCGGGCGGTGATTCAACCCGAAGCTGCCGAATCCCCGGATTTCGATGCGCTGGCCGCTCACCAGGCTGTGCGCCATCGCGTCCAGGATCATCTTGACCGCGAACTCGGCGTCTTTTGCCACCAGTTGCGGATAGCGCGCGGCGAGCCGCGCGATCAGTTCGGACTTCGTCATGGGCCCGCCGCCTCCTCTGAACCGGTCAGTTCTGCGCGTTCTTGTTGTCGAGCTTCGCCTTGAGCAGCGCACCCAGGTTGGTGCTGCCGGTGCTCGCCGCGGATTCGCTCTGCAGCCGCGCCATGGCCTCGTTTTCCTCGGCCGCGTCCTTCGCCTTAATGGACAGGTTGATGGTGCGGTTCTTGCGGTCCACGTTGATGATCATCGCATTCACCTTGTCGCCTTCCTTCAGGTGAGTGCGGGCGTCCTCGACGCGGTCCCGGGCGATTTCCGAGGCGCGCAGGTAGCCTTCCACCTCGGAGGTCAGCCCAACGACGGCGCCCTTGGGATCCACGGCTTTCACCACCGCCTCGACCAGCGATCCCTTTTCATGCGTGGCCACATAGCTGTTGAAAGGATCGCCCTCGAGCTGCTTGATGCCCAAAGAAATCCGTTCGCGCTCCACGTCGATGGAAAGCACCACCGCTTCCACCTCCTCGCCCTTCCTGAAGTTGCGCACGGCCTCTTCGCCGGGCAGCGTCCAGGACAGATCGGACAGGTGCACCAGCCCGTCTATGGCGCCGGGCAGGCCGATGAAAATGCCGAAGTCGGTGATCGACTTGATCTGGCCGCGCACCTTGTCGCCCTTCTTGAAGTTCATGGAGAACTCTTCCCAGGGATTCGGCATGCACTGCTTCATGCCGAGCGAGATGCGGCGGCGGTCCTCGTCGATCTCCAGGATCATCACTTCCACCTCGTCGCCCAGCTGGACGACCTTGGACGGATGCACGTTCTTGTTGGTCCAGTCCATTTCCGAGACGTGCACCAGGCCCTCGATGCCCGACTCGACCTCGACGAACGCGCCGTAGTCGGTGAGGTTGGTCACCTTGCCGAACAGGCGCGTGCCGGCCGGATAACGGCGGCCGAGGCCCACCCAGGGGTCCTCGCCCAGTTGCTTGAGGCCCAGCGACACGCGGTTCTTCTCGGTGTCGAACTTGAGCACCTTGGCGGTGACTTCGTCGCCCACGGACAGCACTTCCGAGGGATGCTTGACGCGGCGCCAGGCGAGGTCGGTGATGTGCAGCAGGCCATCGATCCCGCCCAGGTCGACGAACGCGCCGTAGTCGGTGATGTTCTTCACGATGCCTTTCACCACGGCGCCTTCGGTCAGGCTCTCCAGCAGCTTCTGGCGTTCCTCGCCCTGCGAGGCTTCCAGCACGGCGCGGCGCGAGACAACGACGTTGTTGCGCTTGCGGTCGAGCTTGATCACCTTGAATTCCAGCTGCTTGCCCTCGTAAGGCGCGGTATCCTTGACGGGGCGGATATCGACGAGCGAACCGGGGAGGAACGCACGGATGCCGTTGGCCATGACGGTCAGGCCGCCCTTCACCTTGCCGGTGACGACCCCGGTGACCAGGGAGCCGGTTTCCAGGGCCTTTTCCAGGTCCATCCAGGCGGCCAGGCGCTTCGCCTTGTCGCGCGACAGGCGGGTTTCGCCATAGCCGTCTTCCAGCGCTTCTATGGCCACCGCCACGAAATCGCCCGGCTTGACCTCGACCTCGCCGCGGTCGCTCTTGAATTCCTCCAGCGGAATGAAGCTTTCGGACTTGAGGCCCGCATTGACCACCACGTAGTTGGTGTCCACACGGACCACTTCGGCAGTAATGACTTCGCCTACACGCATTTCCTTGCGTGTCAGGCTTTCCGCGAACAGTGCCGCGAAGTTTTCCTTGGGCGCGGCAGTGGAAGCAACGGGGGCAACGCTGGACATAAAAAGAATCTCTTCAGGCCCGCCGGCGCGGCGGGGTTGGTTGATCAAAGGCAAGAAAGCTGTCCAAGTCTCTGAACCACAAGCCGCTCTTTGCCACTCGGTGAGGCTGCAGGGTCTATCGACCCGGTGAACCGTCGCCGCTATGCCACTTCAGTATTTGCGCGGCGGCCCGGTCGGCGTCCATCGCCGTCGTATCGAGCCATCGTGCATCGAGGCCCGGCCTGAGAGGGGCCACGCTGCGAGCCGCATCTCTCGCGTCGCGCTCGCGCAGATCCTGCAGAAGGTCGGGCAGTGTAGCAGTGATTCCTTTTTCTTTCAACTGTTTATGACGCCGCTCGGCGCGCTCGCCGGCGCTGGCGGTGAGGAACACTTTGAGCGTCGCATCGGGAAACACCACCGTGCCCATGTCCCGGCCCTCCGCTACCAGCCCGGGCGGTTGCCTGAAGGCGCGCTGGCGTTCCAGGAGCGCCGCGCGGACCGCGCCGAAGGCAGCCACGGTGGAGGCACCCTCGGAGCATTCCTCGGTGCGGATATCGTCTGCCACTCGCGCATCATCAAGAAAAACTTCGTTGCCTTGAAAACGCGCCTGCAGCCCGGCGGCGACGCGCGCCACGGCTGCCTCGTCATCCAGGCTGACCCTGGCCCGCCTGGCGGCCAGGGCGGTGAGGCGATACAGGGCGCCGCTATCGAGATAATGGAACCCCAGCGAGCGCGCCACGAGCTGCGCGACCGTACCCTTGCCCGAAGCCGAAGGGCCGTCGATGGCGATCACCGGGATTGGGCCAGACATTTGTTATGCACGCGTGATGCGCGCCAGCTCTTCGAAGTACTGCGGAAAGGTCTTGCGCACGCAGCCCGGTTCGTTGATGCGGATGGCAACGCCGCCGAGCGCCGCCAGCGAAAAGCACATCGCCATGCGGTGATCATCATAGGTGTCGATGGCGGCGGGCCTCAGCCGAGAGGGCGGCTGGATCGCCAGAAAATCAGGGCCCTCCTCGACCGACGCTCCGAGCTTGCGCAACTCCCTCGCCATCGCTGCCAGCCGGTCGGTCTCTTTCACCCGCCAGTTGGCGATGTTGCGCAGGCGGCTGGGGCCGTCGGCAAAAAGCGCCAGCATCGCGGCCGTCATGGCGGCGTCGGGAATGGCGTTCAGATCCGCATCCAGCGCGCGCAGCCTGGTGCGGCCGCGGGCGCCCGCTTCTATCCAATGCTCGTCGAGCCGCACCGTGGCGCCCATGCGTTCCAGCACCTCGGTGAAGCGCACGTCACCCTGGATGCTCGCCCGGCCGACGCCTTGCACGCGTACCGGCCCGCCGCCGTGAAGCCCGCTGATCGCGCCTGCGGCAAGAAAATACGACGCCGACGATGCATCGCCCTCCACGCAAATCTCACCGGGGCTGCGATACGGTCCGGCAGGAACGCGGACCGCGGCCCAGCCTTCGCGCGAGGCGCGCACGCCGAACCGCTCCATCATGTTGAGCGTGATGTCCACGTAGGGCCTGGACACCAGATCGCCTTCGATCTGCACCGTTCCCCCGCCCACCAGGGGCAGTGCCATGAGGAGCGCCGACACGAACTGGCTGGAAACGTCACCTCGCACGATCGCAGGCCGCTCTGCACGAATGCTGGCCGGGTGGATCTGCAGCGGCGGATAGCCGTCCTTGCCCAGGTAATCGATTTTCGCGCCCAAGCCCCGCAGGGCGTCCACCAGATCACCGATCGGCCGTTCATGCATACGCGCAACGCCCGACAGCCGGAACCGGCCGCCCGAAAAAGCGAGCACTGCGGTGAGCGGCCGAAACGCCGTCCCGGCATTGCCGAGAAAGAGCTCCGCCTCCTTCACCGCAAGCCTTCCGCCCGTGCCGCTCACGCGAACATCGTTTCCCTGCAACGGCATACAGGCCACGCCCAGCGTGCGCAACGCCTGGAGCATGTGAGCCGTGTCTTCGGATTCCAGGAGTTCGCGCACCACCGTTTCACCGCTCGCCAGGGCAGCGAGCAGCAGCACACGGTTGGAAATGCTCTTGGAACCGGGCAGGCGCACCGTGCCGGCGGCCTGGCGCATCGGGGGGAGATCGAGGTAGTCCACGGTTCCTAGCAGCCGGATTCTTGGAGACACGTCACCAAGAATTTAGCTCCTATTAGGTCTGCCCGATTTGCACAGTTACGCGGGAAACGTTCATGCAAGGTCGAGCGCCAAACGCGTAACTGTGCAAATCGGGCAGATATAGGTAAACGTGCCCATGGCACGACGCTCACCAAGGATTTACTCAGACCCGTTATCGCCATCGGCTTTGTCTCGTTCTTCGAGCCACCGGTTGCGCGCCTCGCGCGCCCGGGAGAACACCGCTTCCAGGGACGCGCCGTCGGCCGCTTCCAGGGCGCGGCGCAGCTCCGTGAGATGTCCCTGGTAGCGCGACAACTCCGCGAGCACCGCCGCGCGGTTCGCCAGGCAGATGTCGCGCCACATTTCCGGATGGCTGGAAGCGATGCGGGTGAAATCGCGAAACCCCCCGGCAGCGTAGCTGAACAACCGCTCGCGCTGTTCGTGGCGCGCCACCTGGTCCACCAGCGCAAAGGCAAGAAGGTGCGGCAAATGGCTCACGAGCGCGAGCACCTGGTCGTGCATGTCCGGCGGAAGCTCCTGCACCTGGGCCCCGCAAGCCTCCCAGGCAGCGCGCACTTTGCTCAGCGCTTGAGGCGATGTCTCGGCCAAGGGCGTGATGATCACTTTGCGGCCCCGGAAGAGCCCGGCAAAGGCGGCGTCCGGTCCGCTGTGTTCCGTGCCCGCCACGGGATGACCGGGAACGAAGCGCTCGAGGGCGCTGCCCAGCACCTCTCGTGCAGCCGCCACCACGTCGTGCTTGGTGCTGCCGGCGTCAGTCACCACCGTGGCCGGTCCGAGGTGAGGCGCCAACTGAGCGAGCACCTCGCGTGTCTGCCCCACGGGCATGGCGAGCATCACCATGTCGGCCTCGCGCACGCACTCCAGAGTGGGGGCCGCTTCATCAATGATGGCCAGGCGCCGCGCCCGTTCCAGGGTTTCCTTCCTGCGGCCCACGCCGACGATGCGCTCCACCGCGCCGGCCTGGCGCAGCGCCAGCCCGAAAGAGCCGCCGATCAGACCTACGCCGACGATGACGAGCCGCCCCAGGGGCTTCATGCTTCAGGCCTGAAGGGACGATTCAAGCGCCGCAAGAAAGAGCTCGTTCTCGGCCTGCAGGCCCACGGTGGCGCGCAAGTGGTCGGGCATTTCGTACCCGCCCAGCGGGCGCACGATCACGCTGCGGCGCAGCAGTTGTTCGTACACACGCGCTGCGTCGGGCCGCCCGTCTCGTGACGGTACGAGCACGCTGATGAAGTTGGCGCAGGAAGGGATGAATTCGAGCCCCAGCCGCCTGAAACCGCGCTCGAGCTGCGCCATGCCGTCCCGGTTCAGCTCGAAACTGCGCTTCACAAAAGCGGCGTCCTGCAACGCCGCCGCCGCCGCGGCGAGCGCGACGCTGTTCGCGTTGAACGGCTGGCGCACCCGATTCAGCAGGTCAGCGATGCCCGCGTGCATCAACCCGAAGCCGATGCGCAGGCCCGCCAGCCCGTAAATCTTCGAGAAGGTCCTGACCAGGACCAGGTTGGCATGGCGTGCGAGCCACCCCGTGCTGTCGTAGCGCATCGCCGTCGGCAGGTATTCGTTGTAAGCCTCGTCCAGCACCACGACGACGTCCTGCGGCACGCGCTGCAGAAAACGCTGCAGCGCCTCGCCGGACACGAACGTGCCCGTGGGGTTGTTCGGATTGGCGATGAACACCACGCGGGTCTCGGCATTGACGGCGGCCGCCATCGCTTCCAGATCGTGCCCGAACCGGTGCGCCGGCACCGTGATGATGCGAGCGCCGCGCGCCTGGGTGGCCAGCGGATAGACGGCAAAAGCGTGTTGCGAGATGACCGCAGCGCGCCCCGGCGCAAGAAACGCCGAAGCCACGAGCTCCAGGATGTCATTGGAGCCGTTGCCCACGACGATCGCCTCGGGCGCAATGCGGTAAGCCTTCGACAACGCCGCTTTCAGATCGAAGGCATTGCCATCGGGATAGCGCGCCGCCTCGGCGAGCTCTCTTTCGGCGGCGGCGCGCCCCAGCGGCGACGGGCCCAGCGGGTTTTCGTTCGAGGCGAGCTTGACGATTTTCGATTCATCCAGCCGGTACTCGCGCGCGAGCTCGGAAATGGGCTTGCCGGGCTGGTACGGCGCGATGGCGCGCACGTAGCCCGGAGAAGTTTCACAAAGGTCCATTCAGAATTCCCCCACGGGATAAGACCCGAAAACTTTCACGAACGGCGCCTTGGCCCTCACTTCGGCCAGCGCCTGGGCCACCCGCGGTTCGTCCTGGTGTCCTTCGAGGTCGACGTAGAAGTAGTATTCCCATTGCCCGGTGCGTGCGGGCCGCGACTCGATCCGGCTCATGGACACGCCATGCCGCGCAAACGGCGTAATCAGCTCATGGACCGCGCCGGGCCGGTTGTTCGCAGTCATGGCGAGCGAAGTCCGGTCCCTGCCGCTGGGCGTGGTCTGGTTCTGGCCCAGCACCTGGAAGCGGGTCATGTTCTTCGCATCGTCCTCGATGCCGGCGGCGAGGATCGCCAGGCCATAGCGTTCTGCCGCGATTTCCGGGCCGATGGCGCAGGCAGCGTCTTCCTCCGAGGCGCGGCGCGCCGCTTCGGCATTGCTGGCCACGGGGACGCGTTCTGCGCGAGGCAGGTTCTGCGACAGCCACACGTGGCACTGGGCGAGCGACTGCGGGTGCGAGTACACCGTGGAAAATTCGCCCGGGGCGCCGTGTTTGGCCATCAGGTTCTGGCGCACCCTGAGCACCACTTCCGCGCAGATCTTGAGCGGTGTGGCGAGCAGCAGGTCGAGCGAGCGGCCGATCGCCCCTTCGGTGGAGTTTTCCACCGGGACGACGGCGTACTGGGCGGCGCCCGATTCCGCCTTGCGGAACACCTCGTCGATGGAAGCGCAGGCGAGCGCCTGGACGCTGCGCCCGAAGTGCTTGTACAGGGCCATCTCGCTGAACGTTCCCTGCGGTCCCAGGAACGCGATGGCCAGCGGCTGCTCCAGCGCGCGGCACGCCGAGATTATTTCAGTGTAGATGCGTGTCACGCCCTCGGACGAGAGCGGCCCCTTCGCGACCGAAGCCACGTGCCGCAGCACCGCGGCTTCCCTTTCCGGGTGGTGCGCAGGGCCCGCGCCTTTGAGCTTGCCGATCTCGCGCGCGTGCTCGGCTCGTTCGTCGAGCAGCCGCACGAGGGCCTCGTCGATGGCGTCGATCCGGGCGCGCCGCCTGGCAATGTCGTCGGACACCCCGCTCACTCCTGCGGCAGGTAGCGAACGCACAGCACGCCCTGGATGCCCGAGAGGGCAGCGATGACCTCGGGCACGACGGGGCTGTCCACATCGAGGAGCGTGTACGCCATTTCGCCTTTGGACCGGTTGATCATGTTGTGGATGTTGAGACCGGCCTGCGCCATGGCGCTCGATATCTGCCCCACCATGTTGGGCACGTTGGCGTTGGCGGCCGCGATGCGGTAGGGCGACTCGCGCGCCATCACGACGTTCGGGAAGTTCACCGCGTTTTGCACGTTGCCATCCTCCAGGTAGTCGCGCAGCTGGTCCACGACCATGACCGCGCAGTTCTCCTCGGCCTCCTGCGTGGAGGCGCCCAGGTGAGGCAAGGCAATGACGCGCAGGTGGCCGGCGAACACGCCCGCCGGAAAATCGGTGACGTAATACTTGAGCCTGCCGCGGTCCAGAGCGGCGAGGACGGCCGCCGAATCGACGATTTCTTCGCGCGAGAAGTTGAGCAGCACCGTGCCCGGCTGCGCGAGCTCGAGCGCCTTCGCGCTGACCAGGTGGCGTGTCACGTCGAGCAGAGGCACGTGCAGGCTGATGAACTGGCAGGCGCGCATGACTTCCTCGATGGAGTGCGCCTTCTTCACCTGGGAGGGAAGGCTCCAGGCGGCCTCCACCGTGATCTCCGGATCGTAGCCCAGCACGTCCATGCCGAGCCGGATGGCGGCATCTGCGACCAGGCTCCCGACCTTGCCCAGGCCGATCACGCCGAGCGTATGGCTCGGGAGCTCGATGCCGGCAAAGTCCTTCTTGCCCGCCTCGACTTTCTTGTTGAGCGCCGCGTTGTCCAGGCTGCGCGGCAGGGCGGCGACGAACCCGAGCGCCACGGGGAGGTTGCGGGCCGCCATCAGCATGCCGGCGAGCACCAGCTCTTTCACGGCGTTGGCGTTCGCGCCGGGCGCATTGAACACGGGAACGCCGCGCGCGGACAGCGCCTTGACCGGGATATTGTTGGTGCCGGCGCCGGCACGTCCCACGCCAAGCACCGAATCGGGTATGGCCATCGAGTGCATGTCGTGCGAGCGCACCAGGATGGCATCGGGGGAGGCTGCGTCGCGGCCGACCCGGTAGGTCTCCCTCGGGAATCGTTCCAGTCCCGCCGGGGAGATCTGGTTCAGCACCAGGATTTCAAACGTTCTTGCCATGGCGAATACTCTCTCATCAGGCGTGCTGTTTTTCGAACTCCCGCAGGTACTCCACCAACCGCCGTACACCTTCGATGGGCATGGCGTTGTACATGGAGGCGCGCATGCCGCCCACGGAGCGATGGCCCTTCAACTCCACCAGGCCGCGTTCCTTCGCGCCCTTCAGAAAGGCCTCGTCCAGCTTGCTGTCGGCGAGCGTGAAAGGCACGTTCATGCGCGATCGGTCCTGGGGGCGCACCGGGTTCTTGAAAAACCGGCTCTTGTCCAGCGCCTCGTACAGCAGGCCCGAGCGCTCCAGCGCGCGCCTCTCCATGGCAGCGATGCCGCCCTGGCGCTTCACCCACTGGAAAACCAGGCCGGCGACGTATATCGGATAGGTGGGCGGCGTGTTGGACATGGAGCCCGCGTCCGCGTGCACCTTGTAATCGAGCATGCTCGGCGTTCCTTTCGGCGCGCCGCCGATCAGGTCCTCGCGCACGATGACCAGCGTGAGGCCGGCCGGCCCTACGTTCTTCTGCGCACCCGCATAAACGAGCCCGTACTTCGAGAATTCCACCGGGCGCGACAGGAAATGCGAAGACATGTCGCATACCAGCGGCACCGACCCGGTGTCGGGCACCCACTGGAACTCCACGCCGCCGATCGTTTCGTTGGAGGTGTAGTGCACGTACGCCGCCTCGGGATCGAGCTTCCAGCTCGCCCGCTCCGGGGCATAGGTGAAATTCCTGTCTTCAGCGCTCGCCGCCAGGTTGACGTTGCACTGCCCCTTCGCTTCCTTGATCGCCTTCTTGGCCCATTCGCCCGTATTGATGTAGTCGGCCGATTTCCTGCCGCGCAGCAGGTTCATGGGAATGACGCCGAACTGCAGCGTTGCGCCTCCCTGCAGGAAGAGCACCTTGAAGCTCGATGGAATGGCGAGCAGCTCGCGCAGATCCGCCTCGGCCTGATCGCAGATCGCGATGAACTCCTTGCCGCGATGGCTCATTTCCATGACCGACATGCCGCAGCCGTGCCAGTCGAGCATTTCGGACGCGGCCTGGGCCAGCACTTCCTCGGGCAGGACCGCCGGGCCGGCGCTGAAGTTGAATAGGCGTGCCATGTTTACCTCCGTTGTTACATCTCAAAGCGGCTGATCCGCGATCCAGGCCGCGTACCTTGTGGTGACTTTCACTTAATCTCCGGATTTTGCGCAGTTGCAAGCAACTGCGCAAAATCCGGAGACCTATAAGCGCTTCCTCACGCGACCTCCGGCCCTTCTTCGGGCCCGCCGCTCCCCTCGGCCGGCTCGCCGTTTTCCGCCTCGCCGTTGCCGTTTCCGTTGGCGTACTCGTCGGTCTCGCCTATTTTCTCGATCCCGGCCAGACGCGTGCCCGGATCGAGCGAAATGAGCGTCACGCCCTGCGTCGAGCGGCCCATTTCACTGATGTCGCCCGCCTTGGTGCGGATCAGCACGCCGGAGGTCGAGATGAGCATCAGCTCGTCTTTAAGGGTCACCAGCGCAGCGCCCACGAGCTTGCCGTTCCTTTCGGTGGTCTGGATGGCGATCATGCCCTTGGTGCCGCGGCCGTGGCGGGTGTATTCGCCAATGGGCGTGCGCTTGCCGTAGCCGTTCTCGGTGGCCGTCAGCACGCATTGGTCCTCGTCGCCCGCGACCAGCATGGCAATCACCCGCTGGCCTTCGTCGAGGGTCATGCCGCGCACGCCGCGGGCCACGCGGCCCATGGGGCGCACGTCCTCTTCCTCGAAGCGGACCGCCTTGCCGGCGTCCGAAAAGAGCATCACGTCGTGCTTGCCGTCGGTGATCGCGGCGCCGATCAAGTAGTCGCCCGGGTCCAGCTCCACGGCGATGATGCCTTTTTCGCGCGGATTGGAAAACGCCGTGAGCGGCGTCTTTTTCACCGTGCCCATGGCCGTGGCCATGAGCACGTAGTGCGCCTCGTCGTACTCCTTGATCGGCAGCACCGCGTTGATCTTCTCCCCCTCGGCCAGCGGAAAGAGGTTCACGATCGGTCTGCCGCGGCTGGCGCGCATGCCCTGCGGCACCTGGTAGACCTTGAGCCAGTACACCTTGCCAAGCGAGGAGAAGCACAGGATGGTGTCGTGGGTGTTCGCCATGAACAGCTTCTCTATGAAGTCGTCTTCCTTCGTGGTGGTCGCCTGCTTGCCGCGGCCCCCGCGGCGCTGCGCGCGGTAGTCGGCGAGCGGTTGCGCCTTCACGTAGCCGGTGTGGGAAAAGGTGACGACGACGTCTTCCGGGGTGATGAGGTCCTCGAGCGACAGGTCCTCGGTCTGGATGACCACTTCGCTGCGGCGCGCATCGCCGTACTGCTGCCGGACGGCCGCGAGCTCCCCGGTGATGAGGGCGGTGATGCGCTGGGGGCTCGCGAGGATGTCGAGGTAGTCGGCGATGTTGTCCAGCAGCTCCCTGTACTCGGCGACGATCTTGTCCTGCTCCAGGCCGGTGAGGCGCTGCAGCCGCATTTCCAGGATCGCCTGCGCCTGCGCCTCCGAGAGCCGGTAACCGTCCTCGACGAGCCCGAACTCGGCGCCCAGGCCGTCGGGCCGCGAAGCCGTGGCGGCCGCGGAATCGGCGATCCGGGCGAGCATTCCGGCGACCACTTCGGACTTCCAGGCGCGTCCCATGAGACCCGCTTTCGCTTCGGCCGGCGTGGCCGAGCGCTTGATGAGCTCGATGATGGCGTCGACGTTCGACAAGGCCACGGCCAGGCCTTCCTGGATGTGCGCCCGTTCCCGCGCCTTCTTGAGGTCGAAGAGCGTGCGCCGCGTGATCACCTCGCGCCGGTGCGCGAGGAACGCCGCGAGCATCTCCTTCAGGTTGAGCAGCCGCGGCTGGCCGTCCACCAGCGCCACCATGTTGATGCCGAAGGTGTCCTGGAGCTGGGTTTGCTTGAAAAGGTTGTTGAGCACCACCTCGGGCAGCTCGGCGCGCTTGAGCTCGATCACCACCCGCATGCCGGACTTGTCCGATTCGTCCTGGATGTGGGCGATGCCCTCGATGCGCTTGTCGTGCACCAGCTCGGCAATGCGTTCCAGCAGGTTCTTCTTGTTGACCTGGTAGGGAAGCTCGTCGACGACGATCGCCTGCCGGTTGCCGCGCTCCAGATCCTCGAAATGCGTTCGTGCGCGGATGACCGCGCGGCCCCGCCCGGTGCGGTACCCCTCGCGTATGCCGTGCACGCCGTAGATGATGCCGGCGGTGGGGAAATCGGGCGCCGGCACGATTTCGATCAGCTCGTCGATGGTGATCGCCGGGTTGTTGAGCAGCGCGTGGCAGGCGTCCACGACCTCGCCCAGGTTGTGGGGCGGAATATTGGTGGCCATGCCGACCGCGATGCCCGAGGAGCCGTTGATGAGCAGGTTCGGGACGCGGGTCGGCAGCGCCGTGGGCTCGTTCTCCTTGCCGTCGTAGTTCGGAACGAAGTCGACGGTTTCCTTCTCGATGTCGGCGAGCATCTCCGAGGCGATGCGCTCCAGCCGGCATTCGGTGTAGCGGTAGGCCGCCGCGGAATCGCCGTCGATCGAGCCGAAATTGCCCTGGCCGTCGATAAGCGTGTAGCGCATGGAGAAGCCCTGCGCCATGCGCACCAGCGCCTCGTAGGTCGCCGCATCGCCGTGCGGATGGTACTTTCCGAGCACTTCACCGACGACGCGGGCGCATTTGACGTAGGCCCGGTTCCAGTGATTGTTCGCCTCGTACATGGCGAAGAGCACCCGGCGGTGCACCGGTTTCAGCCCGTCCCTCACGTCCGGCAGCGCCCGCCCGACGATCACGCTCATGGCGTAGTCCAGGTAGGAACGCCGCATTTCTTCTTCGAGGCTGACGGGCAGCGTTTCTCTGGCGAATGGGTCCATGGGGCGGGGCTTCGGGGGCCTGCTCCCAAGGCCGGGCGGAGCAGGCTGAAAAGAATGAAATTTTAACAGCTTCCGACATCACCAACCACCCCGATACGACTGGAGTTTCATGCCGCAAAGCGCGCCTGATCGCCTGTTGTATGATGGCGCCGCCCATGGAAACGGTCGACATCCTCATAGATGCCCATTGGGTCATCCCGGTCGAGCCCGCGGGGGCGCTTCTGCGCGATCACAGCGTGGCGGTGCGCGACGGCATCATCGTCGCGGTGCTTCCGAGCGCGCAGGCGCAGGCGCGTTTCAGCTGCGCTCGCCGCTTCACGCTGAGCCATCACGCCCTCATTCCCGGGCTGATCAACCTGCACACGCATGCGGCCATGACATTGATGCGGGGCCTGGCCGATGACCTCGCCCTCATGCGCTGGCTGCAGGATCACATCTGGCCGGCCGAGGCGAAGCATGCCTCCGAGGCGTTCGTGAGGGACGGCACGATGCTCGCCTGCGCCGAAATGCTGCGCGCCGGCGTGACCTGTTTCAATGACATGTACTTCTTTCCGCAAGCCGCCGCCGAGGCCGCCCTCGCCTGCGGCATGCGCGCGGCGATCGGCCTCATCGCCGTCGACTTTCCCACGCCCTACGCGTCCGACGTGGACGACTACCTCGCCAAAGGGCTCGCGGTGCGCGATCGATACAAGTCCGAGCGGCTGCTGTCCTTCTGCATGGCGCCCCACGCCCCTTACACCGTCTCGGACAGCAGTTTTTCGCGCATCGTCACCCTGGCCGAAGAGCTCGATCTTCCCATCCACGTGCATGTGCACGAGACCGGGGAGGAAATCCGTGCGTCGCTCGCGCAGCACAAGCTCAGGCCGTTGCACAGGCTCAATGAATTGGGCGTGGTGGGGCCGCGGCTGATCGCGGTTCATGCCGTGCATCTTGAGGCTGCCGAAATGGAGTTGCTCGCGCGGCACGGCGCCTCGGTCGCGCATTGCCCGTCATCGAATCTGAAGCTCGCGAGCGGCATCGCGCCCGTGGCGGAGCTGTTTGCGGCCGGAGTAAACGTGGGACTGGGCACGGACGGCGCGGCGAGCAACAACCGGCTCGATGTATTGGGTGAAATGCGCACCGCCGCGCTCCTTGCCAAAGCGCGTTCGCACGACCCCGAAGCCATGCCGGCTGCGCTCGCGCTGCAGGCTGCCACGCTCAATGCAGCGCGAGCGCTCGGCATTGAACGCACTGCCGGATCCATCGTGGCGGGCAAATCGGCCGACTTGTGCGCCGTGGACTTCGACGTGCCCGAGTTATTGCCATGCTATGACCCGATTTCTCACCTGGTCTATGCGGCCGGACGGGAAAACGTGTCGCACGTCTGGGTGGCCGGGGCGCTGCGGGTGGAGGAAAAAAGTCTTCTTTTGAGTGATTTTCTGGACTTTTACAAGCCCCTACGGTTGTGGCAGAATAAGTTAGGCGTAGAAACAAAAGCTTAATGTTTGCCTGCCCGGCCCAAGGGGCCCTTCCCGCGCCGAACTGCCCGCGGAATCAGGCTACTAAGCGAAAAAGGGAAACCGACTTCTGAGGGGTAAAAAGATGGATAAGAACCGCACCATGCCTGCCGCTCTCCTGACTGCTTCAGCCATTGCACTGAGTTTCTTTGCGAGTGGTGCCCTCGCCGCGCAAGCGGCTGGCCCCAGCGGATATGTCCAATTGGGCACCGGCGGTACGCTGCGGGCGACCACCGCCGCCGTGTGCGTCCGTACGGGCTATTGGGCGCCTTCGATGGCCACGAGCGAGTGTGATCCGGATCTCGTTCCGAAGCCTCCGGCGCCGCCTGTTCCCCGGGTAGCTCCCCCGCCGCCCGCGAAGCCCGCTCCAAAGCCCGCTCCAAAGCCTGCGGCGCCGGCGCCGAAGCCCAAGCCCCGCGCGGCCGTCACCCCGGTGATCGAAAAGGTCACGCTGCAGTCCGATGCCCTGTTCGACTTCGACAGGGCCGTGATCCGCAAGGATGCGCAATCGAAGCTGGACGATCTGACCAGCAAGATGAAGGGCGTCAATCTCGAGGTGGTCATCGCCGTCGGCCACACCGACCGCATCGGCAGCGATGCCTACAACATGAAGTTGTCGGTACGCCGTGCAGAAGCGGTGAAGAACTACCTGGTGAAGAAGGGCGTGCCCCCCAACCGGGTCTACACCGAGGGCAAGGGCGAGCGCCAGCCGGTCAAGAAGTGCACGGAGAAGAGCCGCAAGGCTCTGATCGCCTGCCTGCAGCCGAACCGCCGCGTTGAAATCGAAGTGGTAGGAACACGCCAGCGCTGATCCGGCCGCCTTCAAGGAAGCCCTGCTCCGGCAGGGCTTTTTTGTTTGGAGCGGCTGAAATCCGGTATTGTCCTGGTCATGACTGTCAACGCCGATCCACAGGAGCTTGCCAAGTTCAGCGAGCTCGCCCATCGCTGGTGGGACACCTCGGGCGAATTCGCGCCCCTGCATCACATCAATCCGCTGCGTCTTGATTGGATCGTCCGGCGTGCGGCGCTGGCCGGGCGCCGCGTACTGGACGTCGGCTGTGGCGGCGGCATCCTGGCCGAAGCCATGGCACAGCGTGGCGCGCAGGTGAAGGGCATCGACCTGTCGGACAAGGCGCTGAAGGTGGCGCAACTGCACCTGTACGAATCCGGGCTGGCGGTGGATTACGAGGCGCTCAGCGCAGAGCAGCTGGCGGTGCGAGAGCCGGCGAGCTACGACACGGTGACCTGCCTGGAGCTGCTCGAGCATGTCCCCGAGCCCGCCAGCACCGTTGCGGCCTGCGCGTCGCTCGCGCGTCCCGGCGGACACGTGTTTTTTTCCACCATCAATCGCAATCCCAAGAGCTACCTGTTCGCCGTGATCGGCGCGGAGTACGTGCTGAAACTGTTGCCCAGGGGAACGCACGACTACGCAAAATTCATCCGTCCCGCCGAGCTCGCCCGGATGTGTCGCGCCGCGGGCCTCGATGTACGCGAAATCACCGGCATGAGCTACAACCCGTTCACCAAGACCTATTCGCTCGGCCGCGATACGGACGTCAATTACCTGCTCCACGCGGTCAAGGCCGGCTGAGCTTTTGGTACCGATGATTCAGGCAGTCCTGTTCGATCTCGACGGCACGCTGGCGCATACCGCTCCCGACCTCGGTCTTGCGCTCAACCGGCTGCGCGGCGAGGAAGGGCTCGCGCCGTTGCCGCTCGGGGCGATTCTGCCCGTCGCCTCCTCCGGCGCGCGCGGCCTTCTTGACGTCGGGTTCGGCGTGACGCCCGAAGACCCGCGCTTCGCGGAGCTCAGAGACCGCTTCCTCGATCACTACGCCCGCGCCGTATGCGTGGCCACCCGCCTTTTCGAGGGTATGCCGGAGCTTCTGGACGAGCTCGAGCGGCGCTCGCTGAAGTGGGGCATCGTGACCAACAAGTCGATGCGATTCACCGAGCCGCTGGTAGCCGCGCTGGGCCTGGCCGCCCGCGCCGCCTGCGTCGTGGGTGGGGATACCACGCCCAAGCTCAAGCCCGCGCCCGATCCGCTGCTTTTCGCTGCCCGGGCGATCGGGATCGCACCCAGGGACTGCCTGTACGTCGGCGACGACATGCGGGACGTGCAGGCGGCGCGCGCCGCGGGAATGCCCGTCATCGCCGCGGGGTACGGCTACCTGAGCGGCGGGGACCCTCACACCTGGGGCGCGGACGGTGTCATTGCCCATCCCTCGGAGACGTTGAACTTCGTTCCGGACACCCCATCTATGGGATAATTACGTTTCGGACCGCAGGCGCGGTTCGCCGAATCCGGGGCCGACCTGGTTTCGACGTGGGTATCGAAGCAGATCAGTGCATACCGAGGCCCAGCCACCTCGTAAATCCAACTGGAAACACTACAAACGCGAACGACGAGCGTTTTGCTCTAGCCGCCTAAGAACCGGCTGGACCCCTGCACCGGCTTGCTCATGGGCCGGAGTAGCGCAAGCTACGGCAGGGTCATATACATGAGCTAAGGGTTGTCTGCGCCGCGTGGCCAACCTCGAAAATCCAGCGGCTCGCCGTCTGCCAGCCTGCCGGTTGGCGTGCAGACGGTCAGATCAAACAACTCGGCTAAGTATGTAGGACTGGCTGTGTAGGACTTACGGACGCGGGTTCGATTCCCGCCGGCTCCACCAAACGACCTTCAACGGCACCCTGGCGGTGCCGTTTTTATTTTGCGGCCGCCGCTTCGTCAATCGCCTTCAACACCCGTGGCGGCGACATCGGCAGCTCCCTGAGCCGAATGCCGATCGCATTCTCGATCGCATTGGAAACGGCCGCGACTGCCGGGATGAGCGAAACCTCGGCGCACCCGCGCACCCCATAAGGATGGTAGGGGTTGGGCACCTCGACCAGGACCGTCTCGACAAAGGGCACGTCCGAGGCAACGGGAACACGGTAATCGAGAAATCCCGGGTTCTGCAGGATCCCGTCCTCGCCATAAATGTATTCCTCGTTCAGCGCCCAGCCGATACCCTGGACGGCGCTGCCCTGAAGCTGGCCCTCCACGTAAGCGGGGTGGATCGCCTTGCCTACGTCCTGCACGACCGTGTAGCGCAAGACCTTGACCGCGCCCGTCTGCTTGTCCACCTCGGCATCCACAATGTGCGTGGCGAAGCCGGGTCCGGCACCCTGCGCGTTGATTTCCGCATGTCCGGCGATGCTGCCGCCGGTTTTGCCGGCGATCTTCGCGATATCGGCCAGAGACATCGGTTTGAATTGCGTCGCACTGTCGCTGGCCGGCACGGCGCAGCCGTCTTTCCAGGCCACCGCATCGAGCGGAACCTCCCGGATCTGCGCGACGCGCCGCTTCATTTTTTCAATTGCGTCGCGGGTCGCCAGGATGGAGGCCATGCCGCCCGCAAAGGTTCCGCGGCTTCCCGCGGTGATGAAGTTGAATCCGAGCGAGGAAGTATCGCCGACGATCGGCCTGACCTTGTCGTAAGCGATGCCCAGCTCTTCCGCCACCATCATCGCCATCGAGGCGCGGGAGCCTCCGACGTCTACGATTCCCAGCATCAGCGTCACGGTTCCATCTTCGTTGACGGTCACCGAGCCGGAAGTCTCCATGCCGATGTTCAACCAGAAACCCGTGGCGACGCCACGGCCCTGGTTCGGTCCGAGCGGCGCGCTGTAGTGCGGATGCGCCTTGGCCTTCTCCAGTGTTTCGATGAACCCGATCCGCGCGAACCTGGGGCCGAAATAGGTCTGAGTCCCTTCCTTGGCGGCGTTCTTGAGCCGGAATTCGATCGGGTCCATGCCCAGTTTCTTGGCCATCTCGTCGATCACGCTTTCAACCGCGAAAACCGATATCGGCGCGCCGGGAGCCCGGTAGGCAGACACCTTCTGGCGGTTCACGGTGACGTCGTTGCCGACGACCCGGACGTTCCGTATGTCATAGCGCGTGAAGGTGCATACGGACGCCCTGTCTACGGGCGAGCCGGCGAAGGCGCCGGCCTGAAAATTGAGCTCCGCTTGCGCCGCGGTGATCCGGCCATCGGTGGTGCAGCCCATTTTGACCTTGACGTTGCCGCCGGAGGCACCCGTGGCGCGGAATACCTCCTCACGGGTAATCACCATTTTCACCGGCCGGTGGGTCTTGCGCGACAACGCGATCGCCAACGGCTCGTTCATGACACTGTTCTTGCCGCCGAAGGCGCCGCCGAGCTCCGCCGGCATGACGCGGATCTTCGACACATCGATCTGCAGCAGCTTGGCGCACTGGGCGCGGAATACGTAGATTCCCTGGGTGCCGGTCCACAGATCAACGTAACCGTCCTCGGTGCAGGTTGCGAGGCAGGCCTGCGGCTCGATGTAGCCCTGGTGTATCGGTTTGGTGTTGACTTCGCGCTCTATGATCAGGGCGGCCTGCCTGAAGCCCGCATCGAGGTCGCCGCGCTCGAATTGGAAGCGCCTGGCCACGTTGGAGGGCTTGTCCGGCTTGGGCGTAACGCCTTCGGTGTACTGATTTTCGTGCAGCAGCGGGGCGCCCGGCTTCATCGCCTCGACCACGTCGATCACGTGAGGCAACACCTCGTATTCGACCCCGATCAGCTTGAGGGCGCGCCGCGCGATCGATTCGCTCGTCGCCGCCACCGCCGCCACCGGGTGGCCGTCGTAGAGCACTTTCTCGCGCGCCATCATGTTTCGGGTGAGGTCGCGAATATTGATTGTCATCTCGCCGATGGAGGCGAATTCAACCGGCATGTCGGGAAAGTCATCGCGGGTCACCACGGCTTTCACCCCGGGCAGCGCCTGCGCTTTCGAAGTATCGATCGACTTGATTCGCGCGTGCGCATGAGGGCTGCGCA
>Ga0156022_1095_pt1 | contig 26046 bp, 22 predicted proteins | sample RifCSPlowO2_02_FD_107676 | JGI IMG/M metagenome (GOLD analysis project Ga0156022, IMG submission 107676) | Betaproteobacteria bacterium RIFCSPLOWO2_02_FULL_65_24 | reverse complement strand
GCCGCTGGTGGACGGGTGGAAGTTATACGACAATTCGGGACCGGAGCCCGTCTTGCTCGAATGGGGAGAAAAACCATGACCGCGGATCGCACGCCGCGACACCCGGATCTGATCGGTGCCGACGCGGCGCTAAAGCGCGCGGCGCGGCGCGCACTGGAACTTGCGCTGCAGACCGGTACAGCCTGTTGGGTGCTGCGCGACGGCAAGATCGTCGACATCGCGGCCGAGGCGGTGCTCTCAGGGATGGCGTCGCCGCAGCGGCTAATCGCTGCCGAACCAAAGCCGGGCTTCTCGGAATGATTCGCCGATAACCCGAGCGCCAGCGCATGCCGCCGCGCTACGACGAAGACACGCTCGTTCAGAAGACGACCGCCGAGTATCTGCAGGACGCCCTCGCCTGGGAGGTCGTCTATGCCTACAACGACGAAACTTTCGGCCCCGAGGGCACCCTGGGTCGCCGGAACGACCGCGAGGTCGTGTTGACACGGGATCTGGGCGAAAAGCTGATCCAATTTAATCCCGGCCTGCCCGAGGATGCCTACCGCGAGGCCCTGCGCCAGATTGCCGAATGGAGCGCGGCGCAATCGCCCCTTGCGCTCAACCAGGACAAGTACGCGCTTTTGAGGGACGGCGTAGCGGTCTCGTTCCGCAATGCGAGGGGGGAACTGGTCAAGGAGCGGCTGCGGGTGTTCGACTTCGAGCAGCCGGAGAACAATCGCTTCCTTGCCGTGCGCGAGCTGTGGATTCGGGGCGATCTCTATCGCCGGCGCGCCGACATCGTAGGCTTCGTAAACGGCGTGCCGCTCCTGTTCATGGAGCTGAAGAACGTCCACAGGGACATCCGCGCCGCCTACGAGAAGAATCTCGCCGATTATCGCGACACCGTGCCGCATCTTTTTCACCACAACGCCTTCATCGTGCTCGCCAACGGAACCGATGCGCGCATCGGCTCGCTCTCGGGGCGGTTCGAGCACTATCACGAGTGGAAGCGGCTGGAGGAGGACGAATCCGGGGCGGTCGATATGGAGACGCTGCTGAAGGGCGTTTGCGCCAAGCGCAGCTTCCTCGATCTGTTCGCGAACTTCATCGTGTTCGACGATTCATCCGGAAAGCTGGTGAAGATCATCGCACGCAATCACCAGTTTCTCGGCGTCAACAGGGCCGTGCAGGCGGTGCGCGAGCGCAAGGCGCGCGAGGGCAGGCTGGGCGTGTTCTGGCACACGCAGGGTGCGGGCAAGTCCTACTCGATGGTCTTTTTCACCCGCAAAGTGCGCCGCGAGCTGGGCGGCAACTTCACCTTTCTCATCCTCACCGACCGCGACGATCTGGACACCCAGATCTACAAGACCTTCGCCGGCTGCCGCGTGGTGGACAACGACAAGGAGCCGTGCCGGGCGTCGAGCGGCGAGCATCTGAAGGCCATGCTCGGCGAGCACAAGGGGCATGTTTTTTCGCTGATCCAGAAGTTCAATCAGCAAGTCGATCCGTGCGACCCTTATTCGCCGCGCGACGACCTGATCGTGATCACGGACGAAGCCCACCGCACCCAGTACGGCACGCTGGCGCTTAACCTGCGTAATGCGCTACCAAACGCAAGCTATATCGGTTTCACCGGAACGCCGCTGTTCAAGGACGACGAGATCACCCGGCGCGTGTTCGGGGAGTACGTTTCCACCTATCCATTCGGGCGAGCGGTCGATGATAAGGCGACCCTGCCGCTCTACTACGATGCGCGCGGCGAGAAGTTGGGGGTGGCAACCACCGAGCTGAACGAGCGCGTGGCGTCGAAGCTGGAAGAACTGGAGATCGAGGATATCGACGTCCAGCAACGGCTGGAGCGCGAGCTCAAGCGCGACTACCACATCATCACGGCGGAGAAGCGGCTCGACCAGATCGCGCGCGACTTCGTCGAGCACTATTCGACTTCCTGGGAAACCGGCAAAGCCATGCTGGTGTGCATCGACAAGGTGACCTGCGTCCGGATGTACGACCTTGTCCGCAGATACTGGGCTGAACGCATGCGCGCACTGGGCCGCGAGCTGCGCAGGAATCAGGACGAGCAGGAGGAGATCTACCGGGAGCGCCAGATCCGCTGGATGGACGAAACGGCGATGGCCGTCGTGATAAGCGAGGAGCAGGGCGAGGTCAAGAAATTCGAAGCGTGGGACCTGGACATCAGGCCGCACCGGCGGTTGCTGAAGGAGGGTTTCGCACTCGCTGACGGAAAGCGGATCGGCCTGGACGAGGCGTTCAAGAGGGATGAACATCCGTTCCGGATTGCGATCGTGTGCGCCATGTGGCTGACGGGGTTCGACGTGCCTAGCCTTTCGGTGCTGTACCTCGACAAGCCGCTCAAGGCGCATACGCTGATGCAGGCCATCGCACGCGCCAATCGCGTGAACGAGGGCAAGAACAACGGCCTTGTCGTCGATTATTGCGGCATTCTGCGCAATTTGCGCGCGGCGCTGGCGACGTTCGCGGGCGGGGCCGCACCGGACGGAAAAAAGGGCGAAACCGACCCGGCGCGTCCAAACGACGAGCTATTGGCCGATCTGGCCGAGGCCATTGGCATGGCAAGGGATTTCCTGTCGGCCCAGGGATTCAGGCTGGAGGAAATCCTCGAGAAGAGTGGATTTGCGCGCAACGCGGCGATCGACGCCGGCAAGGAGGCCGTCAATGAAAACGACGAAACGCGCAAGCGCTTCGAAATCATGGCGCGCCAAGTGTTCAAGAAATTCAAGGCATGTCTGACGGTGCAAGGGGTTAACGCCTATCGGAACGACTACGATGCGATCAACATCATCTATCGCAGCTTGCAGAAAGATCGGGACGAGAAGGACATCACCGAAATCATCCGCAAGCTCCACGCCGTCGTGGACGAGGTGATCGACACCGCGCTGCCTCGTCAGGCACGCGAGCAGAAGCCCTTCGACATCAGCCGGATCGACTTCGACCGGTTGCGCAAGGAATTCGAGCGTTCCCGGACGTGGCGCACCACCGTGCAGAACCTTAAACAAGTTGTCGAGGAGAGGCTTTCCCAGCTCATCGCGCAGAACCCGCTGCGCACCGACCTTCAGCGCCACTATGAAGAAATCGTGGCGGCTTACAACCTCGAGAAGGACAGGTTGACGATCGAGCGGACGTTCGATGCGCTGCTGAAGTTTGTCAAGGAGCTGGACGACGAATCCAGCCGTGCACTGCGGGAAGGGATGGACGAAGAAAGCCTCGCGGTGTTCGATTTGCTGAAGAAGCCAGACTTGGTGAAGAAGGACATCGACCGCGTGAAGAAGGTCGCAGTGGAACTCCTCACGACATTGAAGGCCGAGAAGCTGCGCATCGATAACTGGCGGGAGAAAGAAGCGACGCGCGACGCGGTGCGCGTTGCGATCCGGGATTTCCTTTGGGCCGACCGGACGGGATTGCCGGACCCGGCATACACCGAAGAAGATGTGGAGACCAGGGCGGAAGACGTATTCCGCCATGTGTACCGGGCTTACCCGATCCTGCCATCGCCGCTATATACGATTCATTAAGGGCGAAGGCGACCTCGGGGCTCGCCCGTACCATATCACTCGGGCAAGCCTGCCTTGCGCAAGCCGTTCGCCAGGCGCTGGGCGTCGTGCTCTTTGCTGATTCTGAGAAACTTCAGCCACTGGGCGATCGTAAATTGAGGGTCCACGCGTAGAACTTCGGCTGCCGCTTCGTGCGCCTGCTCGCCGTGTCCCAGGTACGCGGCGATGGCGGCAAGGAGCACCTTCGGCCGGTGATCGGGCATACGTGCAGACACGGACCTGATCAGCTCGTTTGCCTCTTCGTACCTGCCGACGAAGAAATGGGCCATGCCCAGATAGTAAGTGCAGATCGGTGAATAGAACGGCTCGAGACGCATCACGCGTTCAAGGTAGTCGATCGCTTCGGGCGCTCGGCCGTTGTGCACAAGGAGGCCGCCAAAGCGCGCATCCACGAAGTTCGGATTGAACTCGAAGGCACGCTCGAATTGCGACATCGCTTCCAGCGGACGCTCCTGCCAGTACAGGATCCAGCCGAGCGTGGCGCGGGCTTTGGCCAGGGTGTTGTCCAGTGCGACGGCCTTTCGCGCGAGCGATTCCGCGCGGTCGAGGACGGCCTGCTGCTGGAACTCGCCGCCGATCGGGTGGCCGGGGGAGGGATGGACCCACGACCGAAAATAGGTGAGCGCGAGTCCCTGGATGGCCGGCGCGTAGCGTGGATCGGCCGCGACGGCCTGCTCGTAAAGCGCGCGCGCCGAAGCGATCGTCTCTCCATGTTTGCCGGGCAGTATGTCGTACATCAAGGCATTGCCGCGCAGGTAGTAATCATGCGCGGCCAGATCCGCCAGCGGTTTGCGCAACGCGCGGTCGAGCTCGGATCTGGAGAGCTGGGCGACCAGCGTCACCACGATCTTCTGCACGATTTCATCCTGAACGGCAAACAATCCGCTCAGACCGGCGTCGTAACGCTCCGACCACAGCTGCGCTCCGCTTGCCGCATCGACCAGCTGAGCCGTGAGGCGAATCCGTTCGGGATCGCGGCGCGTGCTGCCGAGCAGCAGATAGCGCGCCCCGAGCTCCTGCCCGAGCTGCTTCGGAGGCACATGCTTGCCCTTGAACTTGAACGCCGAGTCGCGGGCGATCACGAGTAGATCGGTGAATTTCGAAAGACTGGTCGCGAGGTCCTCCGAAATGCCGTCGCTGAAATAATCCTGTTGCGCCTCGCCGCTCATGTTGACGAACGGCAGCACCGCGATAGACGGCCGATCGGGCAACGGGATCCCGGAGGGCCGGAACCAGAACCAGGTGCTTGCGCCGATCAGGAGAAGCAGCAACGCTGCGCCAGTGACGTTTCGCCAGGCAGACCATGTTCGTGGCACCCCGGGCCTAGCCTGGCTGGCGGGGCGGGACGTGCCTGAGCCTTCAAGAGCGCCCGCCGACAGGATCGGTCCATCCGTTGCCGCTTTCGACACAGGCGCCGCGAATAGATAGCCCCGCCGTGGCAGGGTCTTGATGATCTTTTGCTGGCTGTCGCCCAGTGCTTGACGCACGTCGCTCACGCACCTCGCCAGCGATTCGTCGCCCACGACGACATTCGGCCAGACGGTTTCGAGGATTTCTTCCTTGGTCACCAGCTGGCCGGCCCGCTCGACGAGGCAACACAGCACATCGAAACTTTTCGGACGCAGCTCGATGTCGCGCTCGCCGTGGCGAACGACGCGGCGCAGCACGTCGAGCGTGAACCCTTCGAATCGGAACACCCTGTAGGCGACGTTATCCATAGCGCCATGCTGTCGCGTGGTTTGCAGCCCATTTTCATACTTTTTCAGCCTATTTCCAGCCGTTTTCAGGACTTGCCTCTACCCGCCTGCTGCAATGGAAATCGTAGCGCGGGATTCGAAACGGTCGTTTCAGCACTACAGGGTGTCGCTCGAGCGATGAGGTACATGGTTTGACCGCACACACGGCCGTCGTGCCTGCAATGTGCGGCGTAATTGAAAGGAAGCAACATGAGGATGCGAAAGGGCATGCTGGCGGGAGCCGCGAGTCTTGGACTGGTACTCATCGGTACTCAGCCCCTGAGCGCTCAGCTAGTGCCGCCGACCACCAACAAAGGGGCGACAGTCAAAACCATCGCTTCGCTGGAACTGTCTTCGCAAATACCGGAATCAAGCGGGCGCTATCTGCGGGCGCGGATGAGGACCATCGAACCAGGCGGTAATGGCGCGCTTCACAGCCACCGGGAGCTTCCTGTGATCCTGTACATCCTCAGCGGTACGCTGACGGTATGTACACCCGATGGCAATTGCAGCGACCTCCGCGAGGGTCAGGCGGCAGCGGAAGGCAAGGACGTCACACACTGGACTGTCAACAAAGGCTCGATGCCGGTGCGGTACCTCCAGCTGGAGGTCGGCAAGGAACCGTAAGCGCTGAAGCTTGCGTGCGAGCTATATTGACCCGGGCCGCTCGCCGCCGCGGTTGATGACTTCGTACAGCTTTCCCGAAAGCGCGGGAGCGAAACAGTCGAACACGCTGCACTCGGGCCACGAGCGCAGCCAGGTCATCTGCCGCTTGGCGAGCTGACGCGTCGCATAGATCGCCCTGTCCTTCAACTCGTCGCGATCGAGCTCGCCTTCCAGGTGCTGCCATACCTGCCGGTAGCCGACCGAACGCATGGAGGGAAGCTCGCTCGACAACGCATATTTTTGGCGAAGCGCTTCTACTTCCTCGACAAGGCCCCTTGAAAGCATTTCGGTGAGGCGCGCCGAGATGCGCTGATGCAGGCGGGCGCGATCAGCCGGCAGCAGCGCAATGGAAAGGAAGGCCCCCTCCCTGCCCTCCCCCGCAAGCGGGGGAGGGTGAAAGAGCAGTCGGGACATGGGCTCACCCGTAATGCGGTAAACCTCCAGCGCCCGCTGGATGCGCTGGCTGTCACGGGGTTTCAGCCGCGCCGCCGTGTCGGGATCGACCGCTGCCAGCCGGGTGTGCAATGCCGGCCAGCCAAGATCTTGCGCTTCCGCTTCTATTTCGGCGCGGATTTGCGCATTGGCAGAAGGCAGGCGCGACAGTCCTTCAAGGAGCGCCTTGAAGTACAGCATGGTCCCGCCCACCAGCAGCGGCAGCCGGGCGCGGGAGCGGATCTGTCCGATCACGCGAAGCGCATCGGCGCGAAAAAGCGCAGCGGAATACGCTTCCGTGGGCGGAAGGATGTCGATCAGATGATGCGGCACCGACGCCCGCTCCGCGGCGGAAGGCTTCGCCGTGCCGATGTCCATGCCGCGGTACACCTGCGCCGAATCGACACTCACGATTTCGACGGGCAGCCGCTGCGCCAGCTCGAGCGCAACGCGCGACTTTCCGCTCGCCGTCGGCCCCATTAGAAGGACGGCTGACGGCGTGTGCGAATGCAACTCCGGCGAGGAGGCAGCGGGCACCGTTCAGCGGCCGCGCAGAAACAGCTTGTCGAGCTCGCCGAGCGTCATCTGGTACCACGTCGGGCGCCCGTGATTGCATTCGCCCGCACGCTCGGTGGCTTCCATTTCCCGCAGCAGCGCGTTCATCTCCGGCACGGTGAGGGCACGATGTGCGCGCACGGCTCCATGGCACGCCATGGTCGCGAGCAGCTCATTGCGGTGCTCGGTGAGCACCTGGCTGGCGCCGTAATCGCGTATGTCGCGCAACACGGCTCGCGCCAGCTCGCCCGTGTCGCCCCCCGCCAGCACGGCCGGGACGGCGCGCACCACGAGCGTCGTGGGCGAAAGCGGCGCCATGTCGAATCCAAGCTCGAGCAGGGTATCGGCGTGTTCCTCGACCGTCGCCACGTCAAGCGCCTCGACCTTCAGCGTGGCGGGAATCAAGAGCTTCTGGATGGCCATTTCACGCCGGTCGAGCGCGTTCTTCAGCCGCTCGTAGACGATGCGTTCGTGTGCGGCGTGCATATCCACGAGGACGAGCCCCGAATCGTTCTGAGCCAGGATATAGACCCCGTGCAGCTGCGCGAGCGCGTAGCCGAGCGGCGGCGCCAGAGGCCCTACGGCACTGTCGCCGGCAACCTGATTGAATGATGAGGCAGGTAAGCCGCCTCGAGGCCGGGCCCGATCGCGCGCTTCGGCAAACATAGCAACATAGCGGGACGCGGGTTCGGCAATGCCCAGTTGCGCCTGCTCTGCCTGAGCGGCAGGAGCCAGGGCGGCTGCCACGTGGTGCGCCGGCGCCGCGGCCGCGGTGCGCGCCAGCGCCTTTGCGAGCGCGTGATAGACGAACTGATGCACGGCGCGCGAATCACGGAAACGTATTTCGGTCTTGGCCGGGTGGACGTTCACATCGACGGCCGCCGGGTCGATCTCGAGAAACAGGACATAAGCCGGATGCCGGTCGCCATGGAGCACGTCACGGTAAGCCTCGCGCACTGCATGGCCCACGACCTTGTCCCGCACGAAGCGGCCGTTGACGAACAGGTATTGCGCATCGCGGCCCGAACGCGCGTCCTGCGGCGCCCCGCCATATCCCGACACCCGCATGCCGGCGGTGGCTTCGTCCAGCGCCCGCGCGCCCGACATGAACGGCTTTCCGAGCAGCGCTTCGATACGGCGCTCGGCGTCGCAGGCGGGCAGATGGACGCTCACCTTCGCCTCCCGCCTCAGGCTGAAAGCCACATCGGGCCTGGCTAGCGCAATGCGCGTAAATACCTCCTCGGCATGCGCGAACTCGGTCTGCTCGGTGCGCAGGAATTTCCGCCGCGCGGGGGTGTTGTAGTAGAGGTCGCTCACGCTCACTGCCGTTCCGGGGGCCGCCGAAGCGGGCTCGGGCCCTTCCACCGTTGCGCCGGTGGCGCGCAGGGTCGAGCCGTGCCGGGCCTCGCGTGTGCGGGTCACTATGGTCACACGTGCGACCGAGGCGATGCTGGCGAGCGCTTCCCCCCTGAATCCCAGGGAACGCACGCGCTCCAGATCATTGAGCGATCCGATCTTGCTCGTCGCGTGGCGCGCCAGAGCGAGTGGAAGATCGACCGCTTCGATGCCGGCGCCGTCATCCACCACGCGGATTTCCTTTATGCCTCCCTGGACAAGCGTCAAGGTGATGTCATGCGCCTCCGCGTCCAGGCTGTTTTCGAGGAGCTCCTTCACGACGGAGGCCGGACGCTCCACCACCTCGCCCGCCGCGATCTGGCTGATGAGTGTTTCGTCAAGGAGCTTGATGGCTGGCATCGGGAATGTGAAGAACTGCACGCATGGGTGAACCGGCGCATCGCCATTTCGGTTCGGAATTATAGGATGCGGACGCTAGAATGCCGCAATGGAGCTCGTACTTTTCTTCTGGGATCTGCTGGTTCATCTTGACCGTCACCTCGCTTCCCTGCTGCAGCAGTACGGCGTCTGGATCTACCTGATCCTGTTCGTCATCGTGTTCTGCGAAACGGGGCTGGTGGTAACCCCGTTCCTGCCGGGAGATTCGCTGCTGTTCGTTGCCGGCACCCTGTGGGCCGCGGCGGGGATGGAGGCGCACCTGCTGGTGGCCACTCTCGTATCGGCCGCGTTGCTGGGCGACAACTGCAATTACTGGGTCGGACGCTACCTTGGGCCGCGCGTGTTCAGATGGGAGAATTCCCGGCTGTTCAACCGCCGCGCCCTGGACCGGACGGGCGAATTCTACGCGAGGCACGGGGGCAAGACGGTGATCATCGCACGCTACGTCCCGCTGGTGCGAACCTTTGCACCTTTCGTGGCCGGGATAGGGCGCATGCACTACGCGCGGTTTCTTTCGTTCTCCGTGGCGGGCGCGCTGCTCTGGGTGATGTCGCTGGTGTATGCCGGCTACTTCTTCGGCAATATTCCCGTGATCCGGCAAAATCTGACCGTGGTGATTTTTGTCATCATCGGCATATCGATCATGCCGATCGCGCTGGAGGCGCTGCGCGCGCGGCTGCGCAAGGCCTGAAGCGAGTCGCTAATCGACTTTCGGACCGGTGCCGCTGGCGGCCACGACGGGCCGCCCCTGCAGCGGATTCCTGACGAAGTAGCGCTTGATGCCTCGAAATATCGCCTGCGCCATCTTTTCCTGGTAGCGCTGGTCGTTCAGCTTTTTCTCCTCCTCCGGATTGCTGATGAACGCGGTTTCGACCAGGATGGACGGGATGTCGGGCGATTTGAGCACGGCAAATTCCGCCTGCTCGACGTGCGGTTTGTGCAGCGTGTTGATGCCGCCGAGCTCGGAAAGCACGGCCCGGGCGAGCTTCAAGCTGTCCTGTATGGTGGCCGTCTGCGACAGATCGAGCAGCGTCTGTGCCAGGTGCCGGTCCTTCACGTTGAGGTTGACGCCCCCGATCAGGTCGGCGTCATTCTCGCGCTTCGCGAGCCATCGGGCCGCGGCGCTGGTCGCTCCGTTTTCGGAAAGCGCGAACACCGAAGAGCCGCGGGCATTCGGCCGCACGAACGCGTCGGCATGGATGGAGACGAACAAGTCGGCTTTGACCCGGCGGGCCTTCTCGACGCGCTGCCGGAGTGGAACGAAGTAGTCGCCGTCACGAATGAGGACTGCCCGCATTCCGGGTTCCGCGTCGATGACGCTTTTGAGCTGTCGCGCAATCAGCAGTGTGACCTGCTTTTCGTAGGAGCCGGTTCGTCCTTTGGCTCCCGGATCTTCTCCGCCATGACCGGCATCGACCGCTATGGTGATCAGGCGGCTCACCGCGCCGCCCGCGGATTCTCTCGGTTTGGCGCCGGCCCCGGGTGCTGGGCTTGGGCGTTTCTGTGCCCGCGAATCGGAGGGTGGAAGCCGCGCCACCGAGAGCTCTTGCGACATGCGGCCGATCGCGCCGTCTTCCGGTGCAGCGCTCTCCGGGGAAGCGGTGGGCGCAGCCTCGCGTTGCCGAAGCAGGGCCATCATGGGGTCCGGCGGCGTGTTCGGATAGAGATCGAGCACGAGCCGGTGGCCGTATTCGCCCACCGGCTTGAGGTTGAATACCTGCGGCCGGATCTCGCTTTTCAGATCGAACACGACGCGCACCACGCCGGGCCTGTACCGCCCGGCCCGCATGGCGGCGACATGAGGATCTTCTGCGGCGAGCTTGCCCGTGATTCCGCGCTGTACCGCTTCGAAATCGACGTCCTGCAGGTCGAGCACCAGGCGTTCCGGGTCTTTCACTTGCACCACGCTGTGCCGCAGCGGCGTGCGCGACTCGAACGTCACCCGGGTGTAGTCGGCGGCAGGCCAGACACGCACCGACAGCTTTTCGCGCTCCGGAGCGGGCGCGGCGCGCGTGATCGCTTTTTCTCCGGCGCGAGCCGCTGCAACGAACAATTGCGAGAGAAATAACGCAGCGAGCGCGAGCAGCGCAAGCCGCACCAGCAGCGGCACGCTCAAAGCGAGACGTCTCGCGATATCAGCTGCGATACGCACTTTGCCCCCGTTTCCGTGCGCGCCTCGATGACCGCGTCGCGTCCGGCAGCGGCCAATGAGAGGCGGACCTGCAGGTCCGGCTCAGGGAGCAGCGGGGCGGCCCGCTCGGGCCATTCCACCAGGCATATCGCCTCCTGGTCGAAGAGCTCCCGTAATCCCGCCTCGCTCCATTCCTGAGGATCGCGGAACCGATAAAAATCAAAGTGGTACAAGTATATGCTAGAAACAATGTAAGGTTCAACCAGGGCGTAGGTGGGGCTCTTCACGCGCCCGGGATGCCCCAGCGCCTTCAGCAGGGCGCGCACCAGCGTGGTCTTGCCGCTGCCCAGCTCGCCGGACAGGTAGATGCGCATGCGCGGCCGCAGCAGGTGCGCCAATTGCTCGCCCAGCCGCTCGGTGGCTGCCTGATCAGGCAAGTGCAGCCGCAGAATCGGCTCGCTATGATCGGCAGGATGACTCAAGACGATGCCTTCGATCCGTCTTCGCTGGCGAGATCGATAAGAAAGTGGGGATCCGAGCTGGGCTTTCAGGCGGTTGGCATTGCGCACGCCGATCTGTCGGCGGCCGAGCAGGGTCTGCTCGACTGGCTCGCAAGCGGCTGGCACGGCGAGATGCATTATATGGAAAAGCACGGCGCCCGACGTGCTCGGCCTGCCGATCTGCATCCCGGGACAGTGCGCGTCATCACCGCGCGGATGAACTATCTGCCCCCGGCCGCACCGAGCCGGGCCATTCTCGAGGACGCCGGCAAAGCCTACGTATCGCGCTATGCGCTCGGCCGGGACTATCACAAGCTGGTGCGCTCGCGGCTGCAGAGGCTCGCTGAGCGCATCGAACGCGAAGTCGGGCGGTTCGGTCACCGGGTCTTCAGCGATTCGGCGCCGGTCATGGAAACCGAGCTCGCGCGACGAGCCGGGCTCGGCTGGCGCGGCAAGCACACGCTGCTGCTCGCCCGGGAAGCGGGTTCGTATTTCTTCCTGGGCGAGATCTACACCGACCTGGCACTGCCCGTCGACGAGCCGCTGTCCGACCATTGCGGCCTGTGCCGTCGATGCATCGATGTGTGTCCGACCGGCGCCATCGTGGCGCCCTACCGCCTGGACGCGAGGCGCTGCATTTCCTATCTCACCATCGAGCTCAAAGGCAGCATACCGGTCGCCTTGCGCCCCCTGATCGGCAATCGCGTGTACGGGTGCGATGACTGTCAGCTCGCCTGTCCCTGGAACAGGTTCGCGCAGCTCACCGGGGAGCCCGATTTCCGCGTGCGCAACGGCCTGGACACGGTCGATCTCGTGGAGCTCTTTGCCTGGTCGGAAGCGCAATTCCGGGAGCGGCTGGCCGGAAGCGCAATACTGCGCATCGGCTACGAGCGCTGGCTGAGAAATATCGCCGTGGGGCTGGGCAATGCACCGGCGAGCGAGGAGGTCCTCGCCGCCTTGAAAGCCCGCGCGACCGACCCTTCGCCGCTGGTGCGTGAACACGTGGGCTGGGCACTGGAGCGCCATGGCGTCTGCGTGTCACGCTAAAATCGCCCTCATGCGGCTGCGCCAATTGAAACTCGATTTCGTGCCCGAGCAGGACCGGCTGCTGATGCGCATATCGACCAGCGACGGCCAGGAGGTGCTGCTCTGGCTCACTCGAAGGTGCGTGAAACTGATCTGGCCGCTGATGCTGAAGATGGTCGAATCGAGCCCGCGCGTACAGCTTTCGGGCGCGACGGCCGAGGCGCGGGCCGCGCTGCTCGGCCTGGAGCACGAGCGGGCCGTGCAGGCCGCCGATTTCTCCAAGCCTTACGAACAAAGCGCGCTGGCGCGCCCCCTGGGCGAAGAACCCATACTGGTGACCCGGATCCAAAGCCGCAGGGAAGAAAACGGCAGTCATGTGCTCACGCTCCTGCCCGCTCGCGGGCAGGGCGTGCACCTGAGCCTCGACGAGAACCTGCTGCATTCCTGCTGCAAACTTTTCCAGAACGCCGTCGCCAAAGCCGACTGGGATTTCAAGCTGGAATTTCCCCAGCCGCCGATCGAGGTCGCCGAGAGCGAGGGAGCGCGCACCCTCAACTGAGCCGAGGTCCGGGGAACCCGGACCGGTCTGTTATAATCCAAAGCATCATTTCGCCGCCTTCTCCACTGCTGCCGTTCCTGATTCTGCTGAAAGCCCGTGTCGGGCGGGGACCGGCGCGCCGAAGAGTGATTCTTGTCGAGTTTTTCTGAGCTGAATCTTCGTCCCGAGCTCCTCAAAGCCATTGAGGACGAGGGCTATACCGAACCCACACCCGTCCAGGTGCAGGCGATACCGCATGTCCTGGCAGGGCGCGACGTCCTGGGCGGAGCGCAGACCGGGACGGGCAAGACGGCCGGTTTCGGCCTGCCCCTGCTGCAGCGCCTCATGCCGTACGCGAATACCAGCGCGTCGCCCGCACGCCATCCCGTTCGTGCATTGATACTGACGCCCACCCGGGAGCTTGCGGCCCAGGTGGAAGAAAGCCTGCGGGTATACGGGAAGTACACCGGGCTTCGCACCACCGTGATTTTCGGCGGCATCGCGATGGAGCCGCAGACCGAGGCGCTGCGACGCGGCGTCGAAGTGCTGGTCGCCACGCCGGGGCGGCTGCTCGACCATGTACAGCAGAGAGCATTGACGCTCTCGCAGGTGGAAATCTTCGTGCTGGACGAAGCCGATCGCATGCTCGACATGGGCTTCATCCCGGACGTCAAGCGAATCATCAATCTGCTTCCCGCGCGGCGCCAGAACCTGCTTTTCTCGGCCACGCTGTCCGGCGAGATCCTGGTGCTGTCGCAATCGTTCCTGAGCGAACCGGTGCAGGTCCAGGTGGCGCCGCGCCACGCGACCGCGGAGCTGGTGAAGCATGCCGCGATTCCGGTCGCGCGCGAGCGCAAGCGGGAGCTGCTCGCGTATCTGCTGCAGACGCGCGACTTGCGGCAAGTGCTGGTGTTCACCGCAACCCGCCTGGGCGCCAACCGCCTCGCCTACCAGCTGAACCGTGAAGGCCTGCATGCGGCGGCCATACACGGCGACAGGACGCAGCCCGAACGCATGCATGCGCTGGCCGAATTCAAGAACGGCAAAGTGCGGGTGCTGGTCGCTACGGACGTCGCGGCGCGCGGCCTGGACATCGAGGACCTGCCTCACGTGGTGAATTTCGATCTGCCCAATTCTCCCGGGGACTATGTCCACCGCATCGGCAGAACCGGCCGGGCCGGCGCCTCCGGCGAGGCGATATCCCTGGTGAGCCCCGAGGAGCACGAACGGCTCGACGCCATCGAGAAAACCATCCGGCTGCGCATTCCGAGGGAAATCATTCCGGGGTTCGAGCCCGACTCGCGCGAAGTCGGCACACTGCTGCCGCCCCCCCGGCGCGGCGATCGCCGTCCCGTACGTGCCGGTGCACTCACGGGCTCCCGCAGGGAGCAGCCGGTGCGCGACGCCAGCCGGGTGCGCAACGTCAAGCCGCTGGATCCCATCTTCCGCGAACCGTACCGGCCTGCCCCGCTTGACGCCGAGGGTGCCGAGCCCAAGAGCCCGGCGCGAGAGCCGCGCAAACCGGTGAAGCAGGTGGCCGCGCTGCTCGGCGGCATGCCCTTCAAGGGCAAGGGCTGACCCTTCCGGCGGGCGGCGGTTCCGATCGCCTGCTAGGGGCCGGCCCCCGCTTTCCTGAACGGGCTCCTCTCGCTCAGCTCGTCGATATAGCGCTCCACCCCGGCCGCTTCGCGGTCGAGAAACTTTTCCACGGCATCGGCGAACGCGGGATGCTTCAGCCAATGCGCCGAGCAGGTCTGCACGGGATGGAAGCCGCGCGCCAGCTTGTGCTCGCCCTGCGCTCCGCCCTCGAACACCCGAATGCCGCGCTCGATGCAGAACTCGATCGCCTGGTAGTAGCAGGTTTCGAAGTGCAGGTTGGGAACGTAGCGCACCGAGCCCCAATAGCGACCGTACAGCACGTCGCTGCAAAAAATGTTCAAGGCGGTGGCGAGCGGCCGGCCGTCGACTTCGGCGAGGACCAGCAGCACGTTCTGCGGAAGCTGCTCGCCGAGGCGCTGGAAAAAGGCGAGATTGAGGTAAGGCGTGGAGTGGTGCGCGCGATAAGTGCCGTTGTAGCAGCGGATGAAGAATTTCCAATGCTCGGGCTGGATGTCCTTACCCACCAGCCTGCGAAAATGGATCCCCGACTCGCCCACCTTGCGGCGCTCCTGCCTGATTTTCTTGCGCTTTTCGTGAGCGAGCTGGGCGAGAAAATCGTCGAACGAGCGGTAGCCCTCGTTGTGCCAATGGAACTGCACGCCGCGCCGGATCATCATGCCCAGCCGTTCCAGTTCTGCCGCCTGCTCGGGCACGGGAAACAGGATGTGCAGCGAGGACGCGGACCGGGCGAGCTCCAGGGCGGCCGTGGCGAGCTGCAGGCGCGTCGCCGCATCCGGTGCGAGAACTCGCGGTCCGGTGACCGGAGAGAACGGGACGGCGGCGAGGAACTTGGGGTAGTAGTCCAGGCCATGCCGATGATAGGCATCGGCCCAGGCCCAGTCGAAGACGTATTCGCCCCGCGAGTGCGACTTCAAATACAGGGGCAGGGCGCCGGCAAGGCGCCCGTCGCGCCACAGCGTCAGGAATTGCGCGGCCCAGCCCGTACGCGGCGTGGCGCACCCCGTTTCATGGAGCGCGTGAAAGAATTCGTGGCGCAGGAACGGATGGTCGCCGGCCAGCGCGTTCCACTCGGCCGGGTCGATGGCGGCGATGCTCTCGGCGACCCGCAGCGTGACTGAATCGTCGCCCATCAGCCGACCCCGAAATCGAGCTGCATCTGAACTGGAAAAAAAAGCCAGGGCCGAAGCGTGCCTTGCATGGATTCCATTATTGGGTGACGAAACAGCGCCGGCAAGCCGCTATGGTCAGCGCCGCGCCTGCGAAAGAGCCAATGCTATACTCGACGCACGGAAAACGCGGGGGTTCCCATGAAAATGATCGAGGCGGTGATCAAGCCGTTCAAGCTCGACGAAGTCCGTGAAGCGCTGGCGGAAGTGGGCGTCACCGGGCTGACAGTCACCGAGGTGAAGGGATTCGGCCGGCAGAAGGGCCACACCGAGCTCTACCGCGGCGCGGAGTACGTGGTCGATTTCCTTCCGAAAGTGAAGATCGAAGTGGCCGTCACCGACAACATGGTCGAAGCGGCCATCGAAGCGATCATCAAGGCGGCGCGCACCGGCAAGATCGGCGACGGCAAGATCTTCGTCACTTCCGTGGAGCAGGTGGTGCGCATACGCACCGGTGAGACCGACGAGGCGGCCATCTAGAGCTCGCCGGCCGCGCTTACTCCGATCCCTTCGCGGCGAGCAGCAGCAGCAGCGCTCCGCTTCCTCCCTGCGTTGCCGGCGCCTGGCAAAAAGCGAGCACTTCTTCGCGCTGCGCGAGCCACGCCTTGACCTTGCCCTTGAGCACCGGCTCTCGTTTCGGCGAACGCAATCCTTTTCCATGAACGATGCGCAGGCAGCGCAGGCCGCGCTTCAGGCTCGACTTCAGGAACTGGGTAAGCACCTGTCGCGCTTCGGCGCTGGTCAGGCCATGAAGATCGATCTCGTCCTGGACCACCCAGTGCCCGCGGCGCAGTTTCTTCAGCAGGCCGCGCGGCAGGCCCGGACGGAGGAATGACAGCTCGTCGCCCGCCTCCATCCACTGGTCCTCCGTGAGCGCGCCCCGCGCGCTCTCGTGCAGCGCTACGTGGTCATCGAGGATCGACTGCACCGGAACGGGCGGCGGCGGCACGGCGCGGTGCTCCGCGCGCTGCGGCCGCTTGATGGGCTTTGCGCCGCGAACGGCCGCGAGGAACAATTCGCGGTCTGCCGGTTTGATGGTTTTCCCGTGGGGCTTTCGTGCCACCGATCCACCCTCCTCGCACCGGGAGCCCGCCTATTCGAGACCGTCCAGGAATTTTTCTGCGTCGAGTGCCGCCATGCAGCCGGAGCCGGCGCTGGTCACCGCCTGGCGATAGACATGGTCCTGCACGTCCCCGGCGGCGAAAACGCCCGGGACGCTGGTGCCGGTGGCGTTTCCGCTCCGGCCGCCGCGCGTCACGATATAGCCGTTCTCCATGTCGAGCTGGCCTTCGAACAACGACGTATTCGGCGTATGGCCGATGGCGACGAACAGTCCCTGTACCGGCAGTCGTTCCGTTTCCCCGGTCGCCAGGTCCTTTACGCGAACGCCGGTTACGCCCGTATTGTCGCCCAGCACTTCGTCCAGCACATGATCCCACTTCACCGAGACGTTGTGCTTGTCGAACAGTTTGCGCTGAAGGATTTTCTCGGCGCGAAACTTGTTCCGGCGGTGTATCACCGTGACACGGCTCGCAATGTTGGAAAGATAGAGCGCTTCTTCCACTGCCGTGTTGCCACCGCCGAGCACTGCCACGTCCTGACCCTTGTAGAAGAAGCCGTCGCACGTGGCGCACGCCGACACGCCCCTGCCCATGAATTTCTGCTCCGAGGCGAGACCCAGGTATCTGGCCGAGGCGCCGGTGGCGATCACCAGCGCGTCGCATGTATACCCCCCCGCGTCTCCTTCCAGGCGGAACGGTCGCTCGCCCAGATGCGCGGCGCTGATCTGATCGAAGATGATTTCGGTATCGAAGCGCTCGGCGTGCTTCTGAAACCGCTCCATCAGCTCCGGTCCTTGAACGCCTTGCGCGTCGGCCGGCCAGTTATCGACATCGGTCGTGGTCATGAGCTGTCCGCCCGGCGCAAGGCCCGTGATCAGAACCGGGTGAAGATTGGCGCGTGCAGCGTAGACGGCGGCGGTATAGCCGGCGGGGCCTGAACCGAGAATCAGAAGGCGGCAGTGCCTTGAAGGTTTGGACATTGGAATGAATGCGTTGATGCCGCGGACGGTGGGCGGCCGGAATTATACCTGCAGGCCCACGGCGGACTCGCGGCCGCTAGGCAAGCAAGAGGCTCGCGCGCACGCAGATTTTGCGGCACTATGTACGTGACATTTCGCACGTTTATGTGCACCTTCGCGAGGCGTCCTGTGGGCTCTGGTAACATTTGCCGGGACGAGTGTGAAGATCAGGGGGTAAGGTGGCTCAGGCAAGCGTATCGACATTGCTGCTGCGGAACGTACCGATCTTCTCGGTACTGCCGGAAAGCCAGTTAGCGCTGCTCACCGGGCTGGTCGGCCGGAAGAGCTTCCCGCGCGGCGCCACCATCATTTCGGCCGGCGATACGACCGATTCGCTGTACGTCATCATTTCGGGCCGGCTGAAAGTCATGATGAGCGACGACGAGGGGCGCGAAGTGATTCTCGCCATACTGAGCTCGGGCGAATACTTCGGCGAGATGGGCCTGCTGGACGATCACCCGCGGTCCGCCACCGTGGTGGCCCTGGAGCCCTGCGAGCTGCTGTCGCTGTCCAAGCGCGACTTCAAGAAGTGCCTGGAAGACAATTTCGAGCTTGCCATGACGGTCATGCGCGGCCTGGTTCGCCGTCTGCGCGAGGCCGACAAGAAGATCGGCAGCCTGGCGCTCATGGACGTGTACGGAAGGGTGGCGAGGCTGCTGCTGGAGATGTCGGAGACGGTCGACGGTCAAAAGGTGGTCACCAAGAAACTGGCCAAGCAGGACATCGCCAAGATGATCGGCGCTTCCCGGGAGATGGTGAGTCGGGTCATGAAAGACCTCCAGTTGGGAGGCTACATCGAGGTGCGCGGCAATGCCATCCATCTCCGGGACAGCATTCTGACCATCGATTGAACGGGACGGCCGAATTCGCGCGTTTTCGGATCAGCGGCCCGCTTTCACGGCCGGCTGGCAATTAGCTGCCCCCGCCTCTAGAATTCCAAGGAGACCTGCACCTACCGTCGAGGCATGTTGGCCGGCGCGAAATTGAAAGAAAATCAGGCACCTCTTCCCGGCAAAGTGGCCGCCCTGCTGCGTGAATCGCGCTGGTTCGTGGTCATTGCGGGCGCTCTTTATCTCTCGCTCATCCTGTTTACTTTTGACGTGCGGGACCCCGGCTGGTCCCGCGCGAGCGACTTCGCCGACATCCACAACGCCGGCGGCCGGGCAGGGGCATGGCTGGCCGATGTGCTGCTGTACATCTTTGGCCTGTCGGCTTATTGGTGGGTTGTGTTCCTCGTCTATGCCGTGATCTGGGGTTACCGGCGGCTGGACGGGACGTCGATCAGCGACCGCCGCCCGTTTCTCGTCGCCCTGGCCGGGTTTGTGCTGCTCATTGCCGCCTCGAGCGGCATCGAGGCACTGCGTCTGTATTCGCTGAAGGCATCCCTGCCGCTGGAACCGGGCGGCATGCTGGGCCTCACCCTGCAGAAAGTGCTTTTCACGGGATTCGGCTTCACCGGCGCAACGCTCATCCTGCTTACGGTCTGGGCGGTAGGCCTGTCGCTTTTCACCGGCGTTTCCTGGTTATCGATGCTCGAGGCGATCGGCGCGGGCCTCGAATGCGGTTACGCATTCGTGGTGGAGCGCTGGCAGCGCCGGCAGGACAGGAAGGCGGGCGAAATCGCCGCGGAAGAGCGCGAAGCGGTCGTGGAGGAAAAACGGGAACAGCTCATCGAAGAGCACGAGCCCATCACCATCGCACCGCCCGTGGTCGACATACCGAAATCACCACGCGTGCTGAAGGAAAAGCAGGAGCCGCTGTTCCGCGATCTGCCCGACACGCCGCTGCCGCCGCTCAAGCTGCTCGACCAGCCGCCCGTCGACCTGGAAGTGCTTTCGCCTGAGACGCTCGAATACACCTCCAGATTGATCGAAAAGAAGCTCGGCGACTTCGGCGTGCAGGTCAAGGTCCTCGCCGCCTACCCCGGCCCGGTGATCACGCGCTACGAGGTCGAGCCCGCCCTCGGCGTGAAAGGTTCTCAGATTCTGAGTCTTGCCAAGGACTTGGCGCGCGCGCTGTCGGTTATCAGTATTCGCGTGGTGGAGACGATTCCCGGCAAGTCGTGCATGGGACTGGAGATCCCGAACCCGCACCGGCAGATCGTGCGCCTGTCGGAAATCCTCAGCTCCCAGGTCTATCACGATATGGGCTCGCCGCTGACGCTTGCGCTCGGGAAAGACATCGCCGGCAATCCGGTGGTCGCGGATCTAGCGAAGATGCCGCACCTGCTGGTGGCCGGGACGACCGGTTCGGGCAAGTCGGTGGCGCTCAACGCCATGATCCTGTCGCTGCTGTACAAGGCCGATCTACGCGAAGTGCGGCTGATCATGGTGGATCCCAAGATGCTCGAGCTCTCCGTCTACCAGGACATACCGCATTTGCTCGCGCCGGTGGTCACGGACATGAAACAGGCCGCCAACGCCTTGAGCTGGTGCATCGGCGAGATGGAGCGCCGCTACAAGCTCATGTCGTCGGAGGGTGTTCGTAATCTCTCCGGCTACAACCACAAGATCGCCTTCGCGGAGAAGAGAGGCAACCCTCTGCTGGACCCGAACACCAACGAATCGGACGAACCGCGATTCCAGGAGAAGCTTTACCACATCGTGGTGGTCATCGACGAGCTTGCTGACTTGATGATGATCACGGGCAAGAAGGTCGAGGAGCTTATCGCGCGGCTGGCGCAGAAAGCGCGCGCCGCGGGGATCCACTTGATCCTTGCCACGCAGCGGCCTTCGGTAGACGTCATCACCGGGCTCATCAAGGCGAACGTTCCCACCCGGATCGCGTTCCAAGTGTCATCGCGGGTGGATTCGCGTACGATCCTCGACCAGCAGGGCGCTGAAACGCTCCTGGGGCAGGGCGACATGCTGTATCTCCCGCCCGGCACCGGCCTGCCGCGACGGGTGCATGGCGCCTTTGTGGCAGACCAGGAAGTGCACAAGGTCGTGGAGTATCTGAAGTCGCTGGGACAACCGAATTATGTCGAAGGGCTGCTCGAGGGCGGGGACGCGGGCGCAGGCGAGCCGGGATCCCTGGAGCCCGGCAACGCGGAAGCGGATCCGCTCTACGACCAGGCGGTGGAAATCGTGCTGAAGACGCGGCGTCCTTCCATCTCGCTGGTACAGAGGCATTTGCGCATCGGCTACAACCGCGCTGCACGGCTGATCGAGCAGATGGAGCAATCCGGGCTGGTGTCATCCATGCAGGCGAACGGGAACCGGGAAGTTCTGGTGCCGGCGCGCAGCGGCGAATAGTCATGAATGGCCGTCCGGCAAACCGCGTGCATGCCTGGCTGATCGTCGTGGCGGCGCTATGCGCAATGCCGCAAATTACAGCCGCCTCGGCGCTCGACCGGTTCAAGAGCTTTCTTTCTTCCACACAGACGGCGCGCTCGAGCTTCGAGCAGAAGGTGTTCGACCGCAACAAGCGGCTCGTGCAGGAATCGCGCGGCACGCTGACTTTTTCGCGCCCGGGAAAGTTCCGCTGGGTGTACGAGAAACCCTATTCGCAGACCATCGTGGGCGACGGCGTGCGCGTATGGGTGTACGACGAGGAGTTGAAGCAGGTCACGGTGAGGCGCATCGACCAGGCTTTGACCTCCACGCCGGCGGCACTGCTCGCAGGCAACAATGACGTGATGCGCTCGTTCCAGCTGAGCGACGAGGGCGCCCGGGATGGCCTGGAATGGCTGAACGCCATTCCGAAGCAGAAGGAAGGCGGCTTCGAGCGTATCCGCATCGGCTTCAGCGCGGCGGGGCCCGAAGTGATGGAGCTTTCCGACGGCTTCGGACAGCTGACGCTGCTCAAGTTCAACCGATTCGAGCGCAATCCCCCGCTGGATCCGGCGTTGTTTCGTTTTTCCCCGCCGAAGGGCGTGGACGTGCTCGGCGACACCAAGTGAGCGTTGCGGCGGCTCTCTGCGCGGTCGCCCACCTCACGCTGCTGGCGCGCACTTGAGCGACCTCTTTCCCGCCGCTCAACCGGCCGCGCCGCTCGCCGAGGCGCTGCGGCCCCAATCGCTAGACGAGGTGGTGGGGCAGCGCCATCTGCTCGGACCCGGGAAGCCGCTGCGGCTCGCTTTCGAATCGGGCAAGCCCCATTCCATGATCCTGTGGGGCCCGCCCGGCGTAGGGAAAACGACGCTGGCGCGCCTCATGGCGGGCGCCTTCGAAGCAGAGTTCATTGCGTTGTCCGCGGTGTTTGCCGGAGTGAAGGACATCAAGGAAGCGGTGCAGCGTGCGAGGGACGTGCTCGCGACGTCGGGCCGCCGCACCATCCTGTTCGTGGACGAAGTGCACCGCTTCAACAAGGCGCAGCAGGATGCGTTTCTGCCCTACGTGGAGCAGGGGCTGCTGACCTTCATCGGTGCCACCACGGAAAACCCGTCGTTCGAAGTCAACAGCGCGCTGCTTTCGCGCGCGGCGGTCTATGTGCTCCAGCCGCTTTCCGAAGAGGAGCTCGGAGAGCTCTTCGACCGGGCGCTCGAACGTGCGGTGCCCGGACTGCGTTTCGACGAGACGGCGCGCAGCCGCATCATCGGCCTCGCCGACGGCGATGCGAGGCGGCTTCTCAACCTGCTGGAGATCGTCCAGACAGCCGCCGCGGCGGCGGCGCGGGAGGAGGTGGATGGAGCGCTCGTCCAGGACGCGGTGGCGAAAAGCCTGCGCCGTTTCGACAAGGGCGGCGATGCGTTCTACGACCAGATCTCGGCCTTGCACAAGTCGGTGCGCGGCTCCGATCCCGACGCGGCCCTTTACTGGTTCGTCCGGATGATCGACGGCGGAGCCGATCCGCGCTACATCGGCCGCCGCGTGGTGCGCATGGCGAGCGAAGACATCGGTCTGGCAGACCCCCGGGCGTTGCGCCTCGCACTGGACGCGTGCGAGGCCTACGAGCGCCTGGGAAGCCCGGAAGGCGAGCTCGCGCTGGCGCAATGCGTGATCTATCTTGCCTGCGCCGCAAAATCGAACGCGGCGTACGTCGCTTATAATCGCGCCCGCGCTTTTGTCGAAGACGATGGATCGAGACCCGTTCCGGTGCATCTGCGCAACGCGCCGACGCGGCTCATGAAGGACCTCGGCCACGGGCGTGAGTACCGGTATGCACATGACGAGCCGGAAGCCTACGCGGCGGGAGAAAGCTACCTGCCCGAGGGCATGCCGGCGGTCCGCTGGTACGAGCCGACCGAGCGCGGGCTGGAAGCGAAAATCGCTGAGAAGCTCGCCCATCTTCGAGAGCTCGACCGACTGGCGAAAAAACGAGAAAGCAAGTAAGGCATGCTTGATCCACAGCTTCTGCGCACCCAGATAGATAGAATCGCGGCGCGACTGGCCGATCGGCCGTTCGCGCTCGATATCGCGGGCTTTCAGGCGCTCGAAGGCGAGCGCAAGCAGGTGCAGACACGCACCCAGGAGCTCCAGTCGCTCCGCAACCAGTTCGCCAAGCGCATCGGACAGGCCAAGGCGAAGGGCGAAGATGCCGCGCCGCTCATGGCGGAGGCCGCGCGCGCCAACGACGAGCTTGCCGAGCTCGAGCAGCGCCTGAATGCGCTCCAGGTGAAGCTCGCGGACTTCGTGATGAACGTCCCCAATGTCCCGCACGAGAGCGTGCCGGCGGGCAAGGGGCCGGAAGACAACCCGGAGCTGCGCAGGGTCGGCGAGCCGAGGCGCTTCGATTTCCCCGTGAAGGATCACGTCGACCTGGGCGCCGCCCTGGGTCTGCTCGAGTTCGAAACGGCGGGCAAGATCGCGAGCACGCGTTTTTCATTGATGAAGGGGCAGCTCGCGCGGCTGCATCGCGCGATTGCGCAGTTGATGCTGGATGTGCATACGACCGAGCACGGCTACACGGAGGTGTACGTGCCCTACCTCGTGAACGCCGAAAGCATGCGCGGCACCGGGCAGCTGCCGAAGTTCGAGGAAGACCTCTTTGCCGTGCTGCGCGCCGGCCGCGATGACCCGGCCGACCGGTTCTACCTCATCCCGACGGCCGAAGTGCCGGTCACCAACATGGTTCGCGGCGAAATCGTGCCGCTCGAAGTGCTGCCGCTGAAATACGTCTGTCACACTCCGTGCTTCCGCAGCGAGGCCGGCTCCTACGGCAAGGACACACGCGGCATGATCCGCCAGCACCAGTTCGACAAGGTCGAGCTCGTGCAGATCGCGCATCCGGAGCGCTCCTACGAACTGCTGGAAGAATTGACGCGGCACGCCGAGACCATCCTGCAGCGCCTGGAGCTGCCGTACCGGGTGGTGACGCTGTGCACGGCCGACATGGGATTCTCCGCGGCTAAGACCTACGACATCGAAGTCTGGCTCCCCGGACAGAATACGTATCGCGAGATATCGTCCTGCTCCAATTTCGAGGCATTCCAGGCGCGCCGCATGCAGGCGCGCTTCCGGAACGAAAAAGGCAAGCCCGAGCTCGTGCACACTTTGAACGGATCGGGCCTCGCCGTCGGGCGGACGCTGGTGGCGGTCATGGAGAATTGCCAGCGTGGTGACGGATCGATCGAAATCCCGCACGCCTTGCGACAGTACATGGGGAACGCCGAGTCGATCGGGCCTGGCTGAGGCTGTTTATCGCGGGGAGGGGCGGTCTGGCTGGTAAAATAGCAATTCTCGGAGAGGTGCCGGAGCGGTTGAACGGGCCGGTCTCGAAAACCGGAATACGCGAAAGCGTATCGTGGGTTCGAATCCCACCCTCTCCGCCATGTTCCGATGCGCAAATGCATGCGTCCTCATGGCGCTGGTCGGCGTGGGCGGTCCCTGACGCGGAAACGATCTCCTGCGCGACTCTATTGCGCCTTCAGCCCCGACTGCTTCACCAGCTCGGCGAAGATCGCCTGGCCCTTGCGCAGGTCCTGCTCGAACTGCTGCGGCGTGCTGCCGAACGGGATCTGGCCCTGCGCCTTCAGGCCCTCGCTTACCTTCGGGTCCTTCAGGGCGAACACGATCGACTGATGCAGCCGGATCGCGATCTCGGGCGGCAGCAGCGCCGGCCCCCAGACGCCCGCGCCCCCGGAGGGCTTCTCGAAGCCGGGGATGGCTTGCGCTATCGCCGGCACTTCGGGGAGCATCTCCCAGCGCTTCGGAAGCATGACCGTCAGGATGTTGATAGCTGCGTGATGGGCGTGAAGTCCCTGAAGGAATCGATTGGCAACTGCTTCTGAAGCAGCGGCCGCAGCAAGTGGCCACCCGTAGTGGCGAGCAGGATGGTGTGACCGTCGGGTGCCGAGATAAACGTTTTCTCTTTGGCTCGAATAAGCCAAAGCCATAGCAATTCGCCATTCTTTTCCTATTCTTAACATTTGCCACTGTTACTATCAACTTATTGAATAACAATATATTATGTGTAATTAATCTATACATCATCTATTCATCAAAGACGCAAAAAGACAACGCGCCATGGCCAAGTCAGATTTCCGCACGGCGGCCCTGATCCGGGAGCTGCGCGCTCGCCGCGCGGCCGGAGCGCGCGAGTTGTACGAGGCGCTGGGAATGAGCCAGGCGAGCTTCTCAAGGCTCGTCAGCCAATCCCCCGACGAGGTGCTGACGCTCGGCCGCGGCCGAGCGACCCGGTATGCCCTGCCGCGCGCTATCTCAGGGGTCGAACGGGACATACCGCTTTTCGAGGTCGATGAGCAAGGCGTCGCTCACCGCGTGGGGACGATCAACCCGCTCCATGGCGGCGAAACCTGGGTGGCTCGCGGCGCTTCGGGCGAGCTCTATGAGGGGCTGCCGTATTTCCTCGACGACATGTGCCCGCAGGGGTTTCTCGGGCGTGCCTTCGCCATGGCGAACAGGGATCTCGAGCTGCCCGAGCGCGTGACCGATTGGAATGACGATCACATGCTGCGCGCTCTGTCCGCCCGCGGTGAGGACACGGTGGGCAACCTCCTGATCGGAGAGGGCTCGCTGCAGCGCTTCCTCTCGGCGGCCGGGCCGCTCACGCCGATCCGGCTCGCCGATCAGTCCCTGGCCTTCAACCATCTCGCGGTGCTCGCCGTCCAGGGACAACCTGCCGGGTCGAGCGCCGGCGGCGAGCACCCCAAGTTCGCCGCGTACGTCGAGCACGGCTCAGGAAAGCGGGCCCACGTCCTCGTGAAGTTCTCGCCGCCCCTTAATAGCGAGGTCGGCGAGCGCTGGTCCGACCTCCTGGCGTGCGAGGCGATCGCGGCAGACGTTCTGCATGAGGCGGGCATCCCAGCGGCGCGCGCACGCATCCTGAC
>Ga0156022_1182_pt1 | contig 26977 bp, 21 predicted proteins | sample RifCSPlowO2_02_FD_107676 | JGI IMG/M metagenome (GOLD analysis project Ga0156022, IMG submission 107676) | Betaproteobacteria bacterium RIFCSPLOWO2_02_FULL_65_24 | reverse complement strand
CAGGCGCGCTGAGCGGGGCTTCCATGGTCTTGTAGAGGTCCCCGAGGTGGCTCGCGAGATCGTCGCGCAGCTCCGGGTGCGCCAGCCCGAAGGCCAGCATCGCCTTGAGGTAGCCGAGCTTGGTGCTGCAGTCGTAGCGCGTCCCGGGAAGATGGAAGGCAAGCACCGTTTCGTGCCGCAGCAGCCGGGTCAAGGCATCCGTCAGGCGGACCTCCCCGGGCGGGAATGCGCACAGCACTTCCAGATGCTGGAACAGGGACGGCGTAAAGATGAACCGGCCCCCGATGCCGAAAGAGGGCCCGGTCAGTTCATCATTTCGATGCGGCCCGTGCCGTTTGCCGGGGGCAGGCGCTCGCCAAGCGCCACGAGGGGAAAGATCGCTTTCTGCGGCCGGATCACCGGATGCATCCTGTTGTAATGATAAAGAGGGGTACGGCGCGTCCCGCGCCGCCGTTCAGACGCGGTGATAGGTGTCTTCGAACCTCACGATGTCGTCTTCTTCGAGATAGGCCCCGGACTGGATCTCGATCAACTGCAGCGGAATCCTGCCGGGGTTCTCGAGCCGGTGCTTCACGCCCAGTGGAATGTACGTCGACTGGTTTTCCGTGAGCAGCATCGTTTCCTCGCCCCGCGTAATGAGGGCCGTGCCCTTGACCACCACCCAGTGCTCGGCACGGTGATGATGCAGCTGGAGCGAAAGCCTGGCGCCCGCGTTGACCGTGATGCGCTTGACCCTGAAGCGCTCACCGGCATCGACGTCCTCGTAGCAGCCCCAGGGCCGGTGCACGGTGCGATGGATCCGGCACTCGGCACGACCGCCGGCCTTCAACTGCTCCACCGCGTCGCGCACCCGGCCCGCTTCCCTGCGGTCGGCCACGAGCACGGCATCCGGCGTCTCCACTATCACGGCGTCCTGCACGCCGATCGCGACCACCATGCGCTTGGTGGTCGAGATATAGCAGTTGGAAACGCCGTCGGCATACACGTCGCCCCGCACGACGTTGCCTCCCGCGTCCTTTGCGGAGCGCTCCCACAGCGTGTTCCAGGAGCCGATGTCCGACCACTCGAACGCGGCTGGCACGACGGCCGCCGTGTCGGTGTGCTCGGCCACCGCGTAGTCGATGGAAACCGAGCGGCAATGCCTATACGATGCTGCATCGAGGAAGGTGCAGCCGTGCTCTTCGCGCTTGGCGTTCGAGGCCGCACGGCAGGCGGCTTCCAGCTCCGGTTCGTAGCGCGCCAGCTCGGCGAGGAAATGCCGCGCGCTGAAAAGGAAAATGCCGCTGTTCCAGTAATGCCGCCTGGAGGCTGCCAGCGTCCGCGCGATTTCGAGCTCCGGCTTTTCGATGAAGCTCGCGACATGATGGCAGCCCGGAATGTCGAGCGCTTCGCCTCGCTCGATGTAACCGTAGCCGGTTTCGGGCCAGCGCGGATCGATGCCGAACACCACGAGCCGTCCGCGGCGCGCCGCTTCGGCGCCGAGCGCGACCGTCCGGCAGAACGCCGCGGCGTCGGGTATGTCATGGTCGGCGGGCATGACCAGCAGCAGGCTTTCGGGGTCTTCGCGCGCGGCATCGAGCGCCACGACCGCGGCCGCTGGTGCGGTGCTGCGCCCGAACGGCTCCAGGTACAGTTTTCTCATGGGCCCGCCAGCCTTCTTCACCTGGCCCAGCACGATAAAACGGTGTTCCTGGTTCGCGATGACCGTGGCCGGCAGGGCGCGCTCCAGGCCCGAGAGGCGCTCGAGCGTCGCCTCGAACGGGCTGCGACCGTCCAGCAGCGGCAGGAACTGCTTCGGGTACGCCTCCCGGGACAGGGGCCACAGTCTCGTACCCGACCCGCCCGCAAGTATCACGGGGTAGATGCTCACCATGAGCTCCTCAAGCGAAGGCGCGCGAGCTCAGTACGCATTTTCTTTTCTGAGCACCACGAAAATCGTCTTTATGACGATCGCCAGATCAAGGCGCAACGACCAGTTGCGCAGGTACGCCAGATCGTATTCGATGCGCGCCTTCATTTTTTCCAGCGTGTCCGTTTCACCGCGGAAACCGTTCACCTGCGCCCAGCCGGTGATGCCCGGCTTCACCTTGTGCCGCATCATGTAGCCGCGGATCAGCTTGCGGTACATCTCGTTGTGCGAGATCGCGTGCGGGCGCGGTCCCACCACGCTCATCCGCCCCTGCAGAACGTTGATGAATTGCGGCAGCTCGTCCATCGACAGCCGCCTCAGGAACGCGCCGAAGCGGGTCACGCGCCGGTCGCCGGGCTTCGCCTGCGTAACCGTAGCGCCGTCCTCCATCACCGTCATGGTGCGGAACTTGTAGACGATGATTTCCTTGCCGTCCAGGCCGTAGCGGCGCTGCTTGAAGAGCACCGGGCCCGGCGAGCTCAGCTTCACCCCGGCGGCGATGCCCAGCATGACGGGGAAGATCATCACCAGGATCACCGATGCGAGCACCAGATCGCTTGCGCGCTTCAACAGGCCGTTCACTCCGTAGAACGGCGTCTCGCATACGGCCAGCACCGGAATGCCGCCGACGGTGTCTATGCGGGCCTGGATCATGTCGAAGAGGAAAATATCGGGCACGAAGTAGATGGACGCGGTGGTGTCGTGCAGCTCCTCCAGCAGCTTCATGATGCGGGGCTGCGAGGCCATGGGCAGGGTGATGTAAATGAGGTCCACCCGGTTGCGTTTGGCGTAGTGGGGCAGCGCATCGAGGGTACCGAGCGTCTTGGCGAGGACTTCGTCCCCCAGGCGCTGCGGACCGCGGTCGTCGAAGAAGCCTGCGAAGCGCAGCCCCAGGTCGGCGGCGACGTTCATGCGCTCGGCCAGCCGGCGTCCCAGGCTGCCCGCACCGGCGATGACCGCCCTCCTGTGAGCGCCTTCGGCGGCAAGCACGCGCGGCAGCGCGCGCGCGAGCAACCGGTGCGCGCCGAAGAGCGCGACCGGCGTGCCGAGCACCCACGCAAGCACCACCCGCTGGTCGAATGCTTCGAGCGTGCCCGTGGTCCAGCCGAGCAGCAGCAGCAGCACCACCACCGAGGACCAGCTGGAGGCGATATCGAGCGCGAGCTGTCGCGCGGTCGATTTCCGGGCAGGCCTGCCCGGAAACAGCATGGAGAACACGAGCAGCGAAAGAATGAGATAAGGCCCGCCGATCGATTCACCGAAAGCGAGCGCCGTGCAGGCGAGTGCCGATATGGCAACGGCTGCATCGAGCGATGCGCGCACCAGAGCGGCCGGCGCGAGCGGGCCGTGGGTCAGCCTGAGCTCGGGATCGTGTGCGGCGAACACGTCACTGCCGGGCAAGAAGGAGAGGTCGCGCTTGGTCTGGCAAAGCGGGCAGCGTCACGACGCCGCGGCCTCGCTTCACTCGGAGTCCGTGTCGAGCTCGAGGTCGAGCACCGATTCCGCATCGTCTTCCCAATCGAGCTCGCCGTCGGAGTCGTCATCGGCCAGCTCGTCAAGCGGCTCGGTGAGCCCGCGCAGCTGCAATTCGCGCCGCAGCTGTTCGGTGGAGTAGTTGCGATACCCCGCGAAGCCCCTTTCGAAAAGGTCTTTGAGCCAATAGCGCTTGGATTCCGCCAAGGCGGTTTGAACCGAGTGTGCCACCAGCTTGTGAACCATCTCTTCTTTTGTCATGGCTGTTCGTCATTCCTTGGAAAAATCTTCAGGAGGCGCCGCGTGCGGTCATTCGAGAATAGGAGCACAACGTTCGTCACTGATGTATCGCGGGGCACATCGCGATAGGCTTGTCGGACTAGCGCAAATTCAGACTCCGTGCGCTGCTCGACAATGCAGGTGCAGCATGCTCGGCAACATGCGCTGAACGGAACCGGTGTAGTCATCCGCTCACGAGCCGTCGTTCCAGCTTGGTGTGTTGCGTGATCCGAACGGCGCAAGGGGGCAGCATGCAAGTTTGCGCGGGGCGTCGGTAATCTCCCCGCTACGTGCTCTGTCGCCGTTCCTCGATTTTGTCAAACGGGGCGCGCGGTTCATGCGCATGTAATGCCGATTGACGATATTGGCTCACTCCTGACCCCGGGGTACTCATAATGAATATACAGCCCGCTGTGCAGTTTGCCGAACCGGCCGCGTTGGCGGACCCGGTGGTCGTTCCGGAAGCAGATGTTGCCGCGCCTTTCGAATCTCTCGACATGCTGGCGTTCGAATCCGTGGTGCTCAACCTCGAGCACTCGCTCAGGGTTCATGCCAAGCACCATTTCTTCAGCTGGACCCAGGGGCTGCTGCAAAGTCTCATCCGCCATGACCTGCTGGTGTGCGCCCTGCGCAACGGGTCGGCGATGTCCTTCAACGTGGAATGCTTCTCGACCGCGCCGGCCGAGCCGGCCCGGTTCAATGAGCTGTTCCGCCGCGATCCCTCCATCGTTCCCGGGCTGGTCGCTCCCTGGGAAGAAGGCCGTTTCCAGCCTCTGGAATGCAGCGCGGCGAGCGCCGCCAGCCCGGCCAGCGCGGCGCTGTGGCGCGAATTGACGCGCATGGGCGCCGACAAGGTGTTCGCGCATGGGACACACGACGCAGCGGGACGCGTCACCAGCTTCTTTCTGTTCGCCTGCCGCCCGGGCGGAGTGAGCGGCAAGCAAGCCTATCTCGTACAGCTCGCCGTGCCTTTCCTGCACACCGCCTGGATACGTACCCAGGTCAACAGGGCCTCGGAAACGCCGGGCACGCGTTTTCCGGAGGCGCACGTGCTCACGCAGCGCGAGCAGGAGATCCTGAAGTGGGTCTACCACGGCAAGAGCAATTACGAGATCGGCGTCATCCTGGAAATCAGCCCGCTCACGGTCAAGAACCACGTTCAGAAAATCCTTCGCAAGCTGAACGTGCAGAACCGTACTCAGGCCGTGGGCAAGGCCATCGAGCTCAGGGTTCTGAACATCTAGTCCCGAGTCAAAAATAGTACGGCTAATCCTCCGGCACCACGCCAAGGGGGAGGTTGCTCCCTTATGCCCGTCATTTCTCCGCTTTTGTCCGGGTCGCAGTGGCGTGCGCGTGAAGGATTTCACGCCGGAGGCGTCGCTTAGTCCGTACGGGGCATCCGGGGCTTTGGGGGGTGGCCTAATGGCGTAATAGACGGCGCTTAATTTTGCAGGCACCACGCGAGCCGCTGCGGGAGGCAAACGGCGGTCGTTTCAGAACTCGTCGAGCCGTCGAAGGTGCCACTGATGCATCTGCCAGGAAAACTGTCGTTGTCGAGCGGGATGCTGCTGATGGCTCTCGCGGTCTGCGCCGGCGCGGCCATGGGTGCTGAACAACAGGCAGCCCGAGCAGTCCGGTCGCCGAGCATCTCGGCGCTCGCCGCGATGCAATCCGGAACGCCCGCCCATCCATACTCGTTTGCAGACTTGTTTCATCTGACCGTCGGTGCCCAGTATGGCCTGGTGACCGGCACGGTCGTCGAGGCCTCGGGAGCCACCCGGGGCGACTGGGTGCCGCCCAGCCCGATCTCGCCGGCGCTCTTTCGCGGCTCCAATGTTCCGGGCCTCGCTCTGGGGCCTGCGGGGCCGGCAGGCAGCGCCATGATCGGCATTCCGGACGGCCCGAGCGTCGGTTCCGGCGACTACGGCGTGCGTCTTGTGGCGCGCCCGGGGCCGCAATTCGAGTTCGAAAAACCGCTGTTGCCGCTGGGCAGGATGCCGCAGCCCGCCGGCTGGCTGATTCTGGTCAGCGTCCTGCTGGTCGCCTTGTTCATTGCGCGTCGCCGCTCCCCGGGAGCGGCGTCCTGAACGTGATCCGTACCGCCCTCATTTCGACCGCGCTCGTCGGCGCGGCCTTCAGCCTCGCCTCGTGTGGCGGGGCAGGCGAGGCCAAACCGAGCGCGCAGCTGGCTGCGCGCGTGAACGGTTTGGAAATCTCGGTGCGCCGGGTGCACGGGGCGTCGGGCGCCGGCACCCGGGAGCCGGACAGGCAGGAAGCCGCGGAAGCCCTCGAGCGCGTAATCGACCAGGAATTGCTCATCCAGGGCGCCCTCGGTCTGAAGCTCGACCGGCAGCCCGAGGTCGCTCGCGCGATCGAGGACGCGAGACGGCAGATCCTGGCCCGCGCCTTCATCGACAAGGCTTCCGCCGAGGTCTCCAGGAACACGCCGGAGGAAATCCGCGCCTTTTACGAGGCGCACCCGGAGCTGTTCGAGCGGCGCCGCGTGTTCCGCTTCCAGGAAATCGCCGTCGTCGCTCCCAAGGACGAGATCGAATCGCTGAAGCAGGAAGCTTCCAGGTCGAAGAACCTGCAAGAACTGACCGGGTGGCTCAGGTCGCGCAACCTGGCATTCAACGTCGCGACCGCCGTGCGGCCGGCCGAACAGCTGCCGCTCGGTTACCTGCCGCGGCTGGGTGGAATGAAGAAAGGCGAGATAGCGGTCTTCAGCGGCCCCTCGGGTCTCTCGGTCCTGCAGTTGCTGCAATCCCAGGACGCCGCGCTCAACGAGAAGCAGGCCGCTCCCATCATCGACCGCTTCCTGCAGGGCAGGAAGCGGCTGCAGATCGCAGAAGAAGCGGTGCGGCGCTTGCGAGAGAAGGCGAGCATCGAATACGTCGGCGCGTACGGCCTGAGACGAAACGACGCCGCACCGAAGCAGCGCAGCCTCGGCCAGATCGCCGCCGGCGGCAGCAGCCCCCTTGTCGAAGCACCCCCGGTGGCCCGCGCCGGTCCGTGAAGTCGGCGCGAGTGAGGTATCAGCAGCCCTGCATGCAGCGGCTATCAGAGAGAGAGGAAAGCATGGAAGCAATTCGGAAATTGACATCGGTACGAGCGCTCGCGCTTCTCGCGTGGCTGGCTCTGCTCACGGTATCAGCGCAGGCCTACGCGCAGTCCATGCGCGAAGTGCTGGGCGCCGGGGACAGTGTGCGCATCACGGTCTTCCGCTACCCGGATCTCACCACCGAGGCCCGGCTGTCCGAAGAGGGCAGGGTGACGGTGCCGCTGATCGGCGAGGTCAGCCTCAAGGGCATGACGCCCGACGAGGCGGGCAAGCACATTGCCGATCGCATGAAGAGCGGCAAGTTCCTGGTGAATCCGCAGATCGGCGTGACGGTGCTGCAGGCGCGCAGCCGGCAGGTTTCGGTGCTGGGGCTGGTGACGCGTCCGGGCCGCTATTCGCTGGAAGGTGCCACGGCCAAGGTCACCGACGTCATCGCCCTGGCGGGCGGGCTGCAGCCTACCGCCTCGGACACGGTGACGGTCGTGCTGAACCGCGACGGCAAGAGCGAGAAGATCGACATCGACCTGCCCTCGGTCATGCAGGGCCGCGACGCCTCGAAGAACATCGAGGTGCAGAACGGCGATACGGTATTCGTCCACCGGGCCCCGGTGTTCTACATCTACGGCCAGATCACGCGGGCAGGCGCCTACCGCATCGAGCCGGGCCTGACGGTGATGCAAGCCATTTCGCTCGCCGGGGGCATCACGCCGCGCGGCACCGACAGCCGGCCCCAGCTGCGCCGCAAAGCGCCCGGCGGCGAGTGGAAGGAATCGACCGTCGGGCTGCTCGATCCGGTCTCGGCCGAAGACGTTATCTACATCCGTGAAAGCTGGTTCTGATCTTAGGGAGTCAACGTGAGCCTTCATCAATTTTTTCTGGCACTGCGGGCACGGGCCCGGCTGTTCACCTTCATCCTGATCGGTACCATTGCCGCGGCCACGGCCGTGACGCTGATGCTGCCCAAGATCTACGAGGCCACGGCCTCGGTGTTCGTGGAAAGCGTGAACACCCCGCCGCTGGGCTACAACCAGACGCAGGCCGATATCATGACCAGCCAGAAGGTGGCGCAGAAGGTCATCCGTGAACTGAAGCTCGCCGAGGACCCCGCCGTTCGCGCGGCGTTCGAGAAGTCCTCGGACGGCAGCGAGACGCTCGAAACCTGGCTGACCGACACGCTGCAGCAGCGGCTGAAGGTGGACCTCACCCTGAGCAGCGTCATCCGCATCATTTTCCGCTGGTCGGATGCCGAGTTTGCCGCCCGCGCCGCGAACGCTTTTGCGCGGTCCTACGTCGAAGCGAGCGAGGAGATCCGCGCCGCGCCCACCAGGGAGTCGGCCGCCTGGTTCGACGTTCAGCTGAAGCAGCTGCGCACCACCATGGAAAGAGCCCAGGCGCGGCTCGATGACTACCGAAGGGGCAAGGGCATCGTCGCCTCGGACGAAAGGATCGACGTGGAGAACGCCCGCCTGGCCGAGCTCAGCAGCCAACTGCTGCAGGTCCAGAACCAGGCGCAGGATGTCGCGCTGAAGGACCAGTTCGCGCGCGGCGCGTCGGCGGAAACGCTGCCCGAAATCCTGGCGAATCCCTTCATCCAGAACATGAGGGCGGATCTCGCGCGCAGCGAAGCTCGGCTGCAGGAGATGCGTGCCGAGTTCGGCCCCAACCACCCGCAGCATCAACGGGCCGTGGCCGAGACCCAGATCCTGAAGGAGCGGCTGCAGAGCGAAATGCAGCGGGTCGTGGGCGGGCTCGGCACCAACGTTCGCCACAACCGGCAAAGGGAAGTGGAGTTGCGCAGAGCCGTCGAAGGGCAGCGCGGGCGCGTCATTTCGCTCAAGCAGCACCGCGACGAAATCGAAAACCTCACCCGCCAAGCGGAGCTCGCCCAGCGAGCGCATGAAAACGGCTGGCAGCAGGCGCTCAACAGCCGCATCCAGGCGCGCAGCCGCCAGCCGAACGTCGCGGTGCTGAACGAAGCGGTGGTGCCCCTCATCCCGGCGCAGCCGAAGTTCGCGCTCAACATCGCGTTGTCTGTGATCGTCGGGCTGATGCTCGCCGCGGGAATGGTCTACTTCATGGAGACGGTCGATCGCCGCGTGCGCTCCAGGGCGGAGTTCGAAGCCTACCTGCCGGTGCCGGTGCTGGGCCAGATCGGCAAGTGGCGTCGCGAGGGCGGCTATCTCACCGACGCCTCGCGCGCGACGCGCGCCCTGCCTCACCCCGGTTGACCGTCCTGCTACAGACCCCATCACACCAACAGGTCTCTACCATGCTCATGAAAAACCAGGAAAACGTACTTCCGATCGATCCGTCCGCACGCCCGGTCCCGCGCACCGCTCCGCCGCTCGGCGCCGTTCTGGTCAATGAAGGCAAGATGACGGCCGCACAGGCGGAGCAGGCGCTGGAGCTGCACCGCAGCGGCGGCATGCGTTTCGGCGAGGCGGCTCTCAGCCTGAAGCTCATCACCGAGCGCGACCTGCACTCGGCGCTCGCGAAGCAGTTCGACTTCGCCTACCTGCAAACCGGGCCGGAAGGAGTCAGCAAGGAGCTGATTGCAGCGTACGATCCTTTCGGGCAACGGGTGGAGGAGCTCAGGGCCATCCGCACGCAGCTGTTGATCCGCTGGTTCAATCCGGAGGAAGGGCGTTCCAAGCTCGCCATCGTGAGCCCCGGTACCGGGGAGGGGCGCAGCTACTTCGCCGCCAATCTGGCGGTCATTTTTTCGCAGCTCGGGCTGCGCACGTTGCTCATCGACGCGAACATGCGCACGCCGCGCCTGCACTCGATCTTCCGCATCCCGAACCGCACGGGCCTGTCGGCGGTGCTGGCGGGCCGCACGGACCAGGACAACGTGGTGCCCATACCGGGCATCCCGATGCTGTCGGTGCTGCCGGCCGGCTCGATTCCACCGAATCCGCAGGAGCTGCTGTCGCGGCCTGCTTTCGCGGCGCTGCTCAAGGGAGCCCAGACGAATTTCGACCTCACCCTGGTGGATACCCCCGCGGCGATGCTTTACGCGGACGTACAGAGCGTGACCTACCGCACCGGGGATGCGCTGCTGCTGACTCGCAGGGACCACACCCGCATATCGGATGCGGTGCGCATCGTGCGCGAGCTGACCGACGCGGGCGCCCGGGTCGTCGGCTCGGTCGTAAACAGCATTTGACCGCGCGTTCCGCGGCGCCCGGGCGCGAGCCGCCCCGGGCCGCAGCCGCGCGCGAGCATGAAGGGCCGTCCGTGCGAAACGACGCTCCGGTCCGCCTCACGGGAGGCGCCCGTTTGACAGGATCTTGATATGGCCGTTTTCTCGAACACTTCCCTGGGCACCCAAAACCGCGTGCTGCGCGGCGTGCCCGACGACCGCGTGCACCGTCCACCGGGCGGGGACCATGCTGCCGCCATAAAGGTGGCGGGGGTGCTCGGCGCAGGGCTGCTGGCCGGGTTCTGGGGCATCGCGGTAGCAACCCAGAACATCAACGCGGTGTTCCTGTGCGTGGCGCTGCTCGCCTCCATCGCCATCGCGTTCGACTTCCGGATCGGCGTGGTGCTGCTGATCATCCTAATGCCCTTTTCGGCGAGCGATCTGTTCCCTCACGAGATGCTGGGCATCCCCGGCCTCAACCCGCTCAACCTGCTGCTGCTCGCCACGCTGCTGTCGTGGCTGCTCAACAGCCTGGCCGCGCGCCGCGGCATCGGCCTTGCCCGCTTCGTGCCTGCGCCGCTGCTGTGGCTGTACATCGCGCCCATCGTGGCCGCCGGCGTGCTGGGGACGAACCACCTGGGCGAGATCTCGATGGCTGTCCTGCGGCGCTACGTGGACATGGAGGCCGTTACCAGCGAGTTCGGCTACCTGCAGTTCGCGCTGGTCAAGCCGATGCTCCTGGTGGTGTTCGCGCTGCTCGTGGCGGCGGCGGTATCGCGCAGCGAAAAGCCCGAGAGATTCATGGCGCCCATACTGGTCTCGATATGGATCATGGCGGGCATGGCCATCGGCTACTACCTTTTGTCCGGTGCCAGCCTGGAGGACCTTTCCGCTTCGACGGCACGCGGCTTTTTCGGGCCGCTCGGCCTGCATGCGAACGACCTCGGGCGGGTCTATGCGACCGCCTTTGCGCTGTGCCTGTTCACGTGGGCGGCAACCGACAATCTGAAGCTGAGCGTTCCTTTGCTTGCGACCATGGCCCTCGTTGTGGCCGCCCTCGTGCTGACCTTCTCGCGCGGGGCATTTCTGGGATTTCTGCTCGTCTGCGTGCTGTTCCTGATGTCGAGGCGAGATGCCAAATCGCTGTTTATCCTCGGTTGCCTGGGGATCGGTCTGACGCTGGTGGGCGGGGTGCTGCTGGCGCGCCTGCAGATGGGATTCGGCATGGACGCCAACACCATCAGCGCGGGACGCATCAACGGCATCTGGCTGCCCTTGCTGCCCGAGGTCTGGCGCAATCCGGTCTTTGGCAACGGACTGAGCTCCATCCTGTGGTCCGACGCCATCCGCCAGGGCATCGTTCAGCCGGTCAGCCATCCTCACAGCGCTTATCTGCGTACGCTGCTGGACATGGGTCTGGTGGGACTGACGCTGCTTTGCGCCTACTTCGCCCACGTTTGGTGGCGCCTGCGCAAGCTCGGCCGCGACCCTGGGACGAACCCCACACTGCGCGGCTTTTATGCCGGCGGCGCTGCCGGCCTCGTCAGCTTCCTGCTCGCGGGCTTCGCGGGAAGCGCCCTCACGCCCGTTCCTGAGCAGAGCTTTCTCTGGCTCGCGATCGGCATGATGTACGGGCAGTACGCCCGCAAGAGGGAGGCCGAAGCGGTCCATGCGCATTCTGTTCGTCATAAGTGAGCTGAGCTACCTCGGGGGCGCGCAAAAGCAGCTGGTGGAGTTGGCGCGGCAACTGGTGCACAACGGGCAGGAGGCGGCCATCTACACCCTGAACCGCGACGTGCCGCGCGAGCGCGACCTGGCCGGCTCGGGCGTTTTGCTCCTGGTGGACCAGAAGCGCTCGAGGCTGGATCCGTGGGTGCTGTGGCGGCTGAACAGGACCATCGCCCGCTGGCGGCCCGATGTCGTACACAGCTTCCTGTTCGACGCGGACATTTACGCGCGCATCGCCGCAATGGGAACGGGCGTGCCGGTGCTGAGCTCGGAACGCAACAGCGGCTACTCGCTTTCCGCGGTGCAGCGTTTCGCGCACCGGCTGACGCGCCGGCTGGTGCGCGGCGTCGTAGCGAACAGCTACACCGGAAAGGCCTTTGCGCAAGCTCTGTTCCGCCTTGCCCCGGACGAGTTCCATGTCGTCTGGAACGCCGTTCAGCCCGGCGAGCTTGAGCGCCAGGCGGCCCCGGACATCGATCACCGTGCCGAGTTTTTCGGCGCCGGCGACTACCGGATCGCCTGCCTGGTAGGCGCCATCAAGCCGCAAAAGGACTACCACCTGGCATTGGACACCGCCGCCAGCCTCATCCGGTCCGATTCCCGCTGGCGCGTCCTTCTTATCGGCGACCAGCTTGCCCCGGTGAACTCCTACAAGCGGGCCGAACGCACCGATACGGGCTCGTACAAGGCGGCGGTGCTTCGCCATTACGAACAGCTCGATGTGGCTGACAAAATCAGGTTTGCCTGGACCCGTCACGACGTGCCGGCCATCGTCGCGCAGTGCGACCTGCTTTATGTGACCTCGGTGCACGAGGGTTTTCCGAACGCGGTGCTGGAGGCGATGGCGCTGGGCGTTCCGGTGGTGAGCACCGAGTATTCCGATATCCGCCGCATCCTGCCGTTCCCCGAGCAGGTGGTCGCGGCACGTTCGGCCGAGGCGCTCGCCCAGGAGATCGTCCGGGCCGATGCCCGGCGCGAAATCATCGTCGAGCGGCAGAAGCAGTGGGTGCGCCAGCACGCGACCATGGACAGGGCCGCTGCGGAGCTGGAACGCGTCTACCGAAGGTACGTGCGCGGCGGTGCGTACGCGCTTGGGGCCTCGAAATAGATTGAAGGCCTCGAGCAATGCTGAGCTTCCTGAACCTCCTCAAGCCGCCCGGCGAGCGCCCGCACGCGGCGCCGCCCCGGTCGGGAAGGACCGAGCGCAAGGCCCACATCTGCTTCGTGGCGCCGGGCGCCTGGCCGGTGCTCTCGGGCGCGGAAGACCTGAAGTTCGTGGGCGGGGCCGAGGTGCAGCAATGCACGCTCGCGCGTGCCTTCTGCGGCAACGGTCACCGGGTCTCGATGATCACGCTCGACCATGGCCAGCCGGAAGGCATCGAGGTGAACGGGGTGGTTTGCCACACGGCCCATGCGCCCACCGCGGGTCTGCCGGTGGTTCGTTTCCTGCACCCGCGCCTCACGTCAGTGTGGCGGGCGCTGCGCCGGGTCGATGCCGACATCTATTACGTCCGCAGCGCCTCCATGCTCACCGCAGTGGTGGCCGCCTTCTGCAGACACTATGGGAAGAAGTGGCTCTACGCCGGTGCCTCCAGTACCGATTTCCTGCCGGGCGAGCAGCGCATCCGGTACGCGCGGGACCGATGGCTGTTCGAGTACGGCCTGCGCAGGGCCGACGCCATCGTCGTGCAGAATGCCATGCAGTACGCGAGCTGCCTGGCGCATTACGCTCGCCAGGCGACCGTCATACCGAGCTGCTATGCGGCCCCGCCCAGGGCGTCGGCCGACCGAGCGGGGGGCATCCTGTGGGTGTCCAACTTGAGCGAGGTCAAGCAGCCGCAGCTTTGCATTGACCTCGCGCGGCGTCTGCCGCACCGGCGTTTCGTCATGATCGGCGGCCCCGGCGGCTCGGACGCGGCGAATCTGAAGCGCTTCCGCTCCATCGAGCGCCAGGCGCGCGAGCTGCCGAACGTGCGCTTTCTTGGATTCGTGCCGCCCGCCATGGCCGAGACCCACTTCAGCCAGGCGAGAGTGCTGCTCAATACGTCGCGCGCCGAGGGCTTTCCCAACACCTTCCTGCAAGCCTGGGCGCGCGGCGTACCGGCCGTGGCGTTTGTCGACACCGGCTCGCGGGAGGGCGGCGAGCCCGTATACAAGATCGTCCCCAGCCTTGCGCAGGCGCAGGCCGAGCTGGAAAAGCTCATGAGCGACGATGTCCACTGGAAACAGGCGTCGGACCGCTGCCGCAGGCACTTCGCCGCGAATCATTCGGTCGCCGCCGCGACGGCGCGCTACTCGGCGCTGTTCCGCGATCTCCTGATCGGCCATGAGGCGCGCTCGTGAAAGGCGTCGCCTCGGGGCTGGGGCGGCGGGCCTTTTCCCTCGGCACGGCCAACGCCTTCGACTACGCGTTGCAGTTCCTGCTGCCCGTGGTGCTGGTGCGCACGCTCGACGTGGAGAGCTTCGGCGAATATCGCCTGCTGTGGCTCGCCGTCGGCACCATCCTCGCGATCACCAACCTCACCATGCCGGGGAGCCTGTATTACTTCCTGCCGCGGTCCGACGCCGCGCGAAAACGGCTTTACATCAACCAGACCCTCGTTTTTCTGGCCGTGGGAGGGCTGCTCGCGGCGTGGCTGCTCAGCCCGTGGAACCCATGGCTCCCCGGCAAATTCGAGCGGCTCACGCATCTCGGGTTCATCGTGCCCGCCTTCGTATTGCTCTGGGCGGTAGCCTCTTTGCTCGACACGCTGCCCACGGTGGACGAGCGCATCAACTGGCAGGCGAAGGCTATCGTGGGGTTGTCCGCCCTGCGTGCCGCGGCCTTGTCCGCCGCGGCGATTGTGACGCACCAGCTGGGCCCGGTGCTCGTCGTGCTGCTGGGATTCGTCATCCTCAAACTCGTGCTGCTCGCCATTTATATCGCCCGGCACCACGGCTTGCGCGGCCCGGTCATGCAGCCCCGGGTGTTCGCCGATCAGCTCCGGTACGCTGCGCCGTTCGGCGTTTCGAGCGCCCTGCATGGCTGGCGCGGACAGGCCGACCAGTGGGTCGCGGCAGCGCTCTTTCCCATGCAGCTGTTCGCCTCGTTCTCAGTGGCGGCAGTGCTCTCGCCCATGGTCTGGCTGTTCCGCCAGTCGGTGAACTTCGTCTTCCTGCCCAGCATGAGCCGCCGGCAGTCCTCGGGCGACGTGGCTGGCATGCTGGCCCTCAACAACCGGGCCAACCTGATGGTGGGAGCGTTGCTCTATCCGCTGCTTGCGCTGGTGTTTGCCTTCACTCGGGAGATCGTCACGGCCATCTACACCGAATCCTACGTGGCCGCCGTCCCGCCCATGCGCCTGTACATCCTGGGCATGGCCGCTTACGTCGTGGAGGTGAACAGCATCATGCTGCTGCTTCGGCAGGGGCCGTTCGCCATGGCGCTCAATGTCGCGGTGCTCCTGTTCTCCATCGCGTTGAGCTGGTTCGCGGCGCAGGCGATCGGGCTGGCGGGAGCCGCAGTGGGAAGCGTGTGCGCCATTTACCTGGAGCGCAGCGTCACGCTGGGCCGGCTTTCACGCTGTACGGGCGTGGCGGTGCGCCGCCTTCAGGACTGGACCGGGCTCGGCTGGCTGGTGCTGCTCGCGTGCCTTTCGGGTCTGGTGGCTTGGACGGCGTGCGAGCTGTGGCTGGCCGCGGCGGGCCCCGTGGTGCGCCTGGCGGCCGGTGGGGCGATCCTGGCCGGCTGCTATGCGCTGTTGCTCGTCCTGTCCGGGCCGAGGCGGCGGGGCTTGCTGGGTCTGCGCCCCGCTCCATGAGATCGCCTTAGCGGCCGGTGACGCAGCCGGGCAGATATTCAATTCAAGCAGGAGCGGCAATGAAGACATACGAGCACGTCCAGGAAGAGCTGAGGAGCAAACCACGGACCTGGCTGGTGACCGGGGCGGCCGGGTTCATCGGCTCTCACCTGCTGGAGACCCTGCTCAAGCTGGGTCAAAAGGTGGTCGGTCTGGACAATTTTTCGACCGGCAGGCGCGAAAATCTCATGCAGGTGAGACGTGCTGTGGGCGATGCCATCTGGCGCCAGGTGCGCTTCATCGAAGGCGATATCCGCTCACTCGAGATCTGCCGTAACGCCTGCCGTTCGGTGGACATCGTGCTGCACCAGGCGGCGCTGGGCAGCGTTCCGCGCTCCATCCAGGATCCTCTGGCCAGTCATGAGAGCAACGTGACGGGGTTCCTCAACGTGTTGCTGGCGGCGCGGGATGTCGGACCGCAACGCTTCGTCTACGCCAGCTCGAGTGCGGCGTACGGGGACCATTCGGCGTTGCCCAAAGTGGAGGAACGCATCGGCAGCCCGCTGTCGCCCTACGCGGTGACGAAATACGCCAACGAGCTGTATGCGGAGGTGTTTGCGCGGTGCTATGGGTTCAACTCCATAGGCTTGCGCTATTTCAACGTCTTCGGGCCACGCCAGGATCCGAACGGGGCCTACGCGGCCGTCATCCCCAAGTGGATCACGGCCATGATGCGCAACGAAACCGTCTGCATCAACGGCGACGGCGAGACGGCGCGCGACTTCTGCTACGTGGACAACGCGGTGCAGGCGAACATCCTGGCCGCGACGGTGGAAAACAGCCGGGCGCTGAACCACATCTACAACGTGGCCCTGAACGAGCGCACCTCACTCAACGAGCTCTATGAGGCGCTGCGCAGGCTGCTCGCGCCACGCTATCCCGGCTTGCGCAATGCGAGCCCCGTGCACCGGGAGTTCAGGCGCGGCGACGTGCGCTACTCGCAGGCCGACATCTCCAAGGCGCAGCGGCTGCTCGGCTACAGCCCGCAGTGGCGCGTGGAGCAGGGCCTGGCGCGCACCGTGGAGTGGTATGTCGCCAAGCTGGCGCCGGGGCTCGAACCCCAGCAAAGGGAGCTCAACCCGGAAACGCGGCCTGCGTCCGACAGCGGCCTCGGGGCGCCGGTGGCCCTGTGACGCCGGCATCCGGGCCGGGCCAATAGGCCCAGCGGAGCCGTGCGAATCATGTTGACTTAACAGGCGCACCCGACAATCGATTGTCGCATCCCCAGCCCACGGAGCGCGCGAAGCCATGCTCGCGATGAATGCAGAAGCCGGGTCAATGCCGACCCCGGACGCAATACCGACCCATCCGCGCACGGCGCATGCCGCCGTCGACCTCCGGGACGGCACCGTAGCGGTCGTCGGCCTGGGCTATGTCGGCCTGCCCGTGGCCGTGGCGTTCGGCAAGCGCCGCCCCACCATCGGGTATGACGTCTCGCGCAAGAAAGTCGCCAACCTGAAACACCTCATCGACACCACCGGCGAGGTGAGCAGCGAGTTGCTGGGCGAGGCGGGTCTGCTGGGTGTCACGGACGATCCCGAGGAATTGCGCTGCGCGGATTACGTCATCATAGCCGTGCCCACGCCGGCCACCGCCGCGCACCAGCCCGATCTGGCTCCGCTCATTGCGGCCAGCACGACTGTCGGCCGGTGCCTGAAACCGGGAGCGACCGTCATTTACGAGTCCACGGTCTACCCGGGCGCCACCGAAGAAGTGTGCGTGCCGGTGCTGGAGAAGACCTCCGGCATGCGGTGGCGCCACGACTTTCATGTCGGCTATTCGCCCGAGCGCATCAACCCGGGCGACAGCGAGCACACGTTCACCCGCATCATGAAAATCGTTTCCGGCGACGACGCCGAAACCCTGGAACGGGTGGCGCAGCTCTATGGCTCGGTGGTCGAGGCAGGGATCTACCGCGCCTCGTCCATCCGGGTGGCCGAGGCGGCCAAGGTGATCGAGAACACGCAGCGCGACCTCAACATCGCGTTCGTCAACGAGCTCGCCATCATTTTCGACCGGCTGGGCATCGATACCATGGAAGTCCTGAAGGCGGCCTCCACGAAATGGAATTTCCTGCCGTTCCGGCCGGGCCTGGTCGGGGGTCATTGCATAGGCGTCGATCCCCACTACCTCACCCATAAGGCGCAGCTCGCCGGCTACCATCCGGAGGTGATACTGGCCGGTCGGCGCATCAACGACGGCATGGGCCCGTTCATCGCGCGCAAGACGGTGCAGCAGATGATCCACGCCGGGCGCAACATCAAGGGCGCGCGCGTCAATGTTCTGGGCCTCACGTTCAAGGAAAACTGCTCGGACATCCGCAATTCCAAGGTCGTGGACATCCTGCGCGAGCTGGGCGAGTTCGGCGTCGAGACGTTCGTTCACGATCCGAACGCGGACGCTTCCGAAGCGCTGTACGAGTATGACGTGAGGCTCCATTCGTGGGACGAGCTGCCGCCGGCCGATGCGCTCATCCTGGCCGTCGCCCACCGGCCGTTCCTCGACATGCGCGCCTCTCGCTTTGCAGAAAAAATCGTCCGCCGCGGCTGCTTCATCGACGTGAAATCGGTGTTCGACCCCGCCGAGTTCCGGCGCGAGGGTCTGCAGGTATGGCGGCTGTAACGCTGGGGCGCCCGGAGCAAACCGGCAGCGAGGCGCTTGCCTCCCCTCATTCCGGGGGACGTCCGCGGCTGCGCATCGGCCTGGTTGCCGATTCGCGTTTCCAGCCGCGCTGGCTGGTCCAGGCCTTTGCGCGAGTCGCCTCCTCGAGCTGTGCCGAAGTGGCCGTCATCGTCGATCTCGGGGCGGACGCGCCGGCGGAGCCCTGGCTCTGGAAAGCGTATTGCCGGCTCGACCATCGCGTGTTCGGCCGGGGCGAGGACCTGCTCGAGCTCCTGGACCTCGCAGAAAGCGTTCCTCATGGACGAACGCTGAAGCTCATGCAAGGACAAGCGCGCGAGCCGCTGCAAGCGCTCGATCTGGATGTCCTTTTCTCGCTGGGCAACGTCCCGGCAGGATCCCTGGACTGCGCGGCGAGGTATGGCGTGTGGCGCTATGGCTTTGGACCCGGCGGGAACCTGTCCGCCGCGGCGGCGGGCCTATGCGAGAGTGACGCAGCCTCGCTCACGGCCTCGGGGCTGCTGGCAAAGCTGCCCGGTGACCGTTGCGAGCGGCTGCTGTGTCAGGCGTGGTCACGCAACCTTCCGCTGTCGCTCGCGCGCACCCGCCGCGGCCTGCTGCCGAAGACTTCGCAGTTCGCCATGCGCGCGCTGAAAAACCTGCATGCCTCCGGGCCCGGCTGGATTGCGGCGTGCGATCGTGTGACGGCGGGCGGCGCAGCCGCCGTGGCGCTGCCCCCGGCCGGTGATTGCCTGCGCCACGTTTCGCGCCTGGCGCCGTACATTGCCAGGCGCAGCCTGCAGAGCCTGCTGTACGTGGATCAATGGTTTCTCGCCTTTCGATTCGGCGGCGAAGAACGCTGGGACGGGGACCTGCGCAACTTCCGCCTCATCATGCCGCCCAGGGACCGCTTCTGGGCGGACCCGTTTCCGATCGAGCGGGGCGGCCGGCATTTCGTGTTCTTCGAGGAGCTGGTGTTTGCGAAGGGCAAGGCGCATATCGCGGTGCTCGAGGTGGACCGCGCCGGGCGCTGGTCCAGGCCGCGCGCCGTGCTGGAGCGCGATTACCACCTGTCCTATCCGTTCCTGGTCGAGCACGCAGGCGAGCTCTACATGATCCCTGAAACGGGGCACAACCGTACCGTTGAGGTGTACCGCTGCGTGGCTTTCCCCGATCAATGGCGCCTGGAAAAAGTGCTGCTGAAGGACCTCTGCACTGCCGATGCGACTTTTCACCAGGCGCATGGAAAGTGGTGGATGTTCGTGGGCATCTATGCCGAGGGCTCCGAGTTCGCCGAAGGCGCCGAGGAGCTGCACGTCTTTCACTGCGACGAATTGCTCGGGCAGTGGAAGCCCCATGCGGCCAACCCGGTGAAGTCCGACGTGCGGAGCGGCCGGCCGGCGGGCCGTCTCTACCAGAGGAACGGCGCACTGTACCGCCCGGCGCAGATCGGCGTGCCGCTGTACGGGGCCGGCGTGTCGATCAACCAGGTGCTGCGCCTGACGACCACGGATTACCTGGAACAGGAGGTGGAGCGCATCATCCCGCAACACCCCAGGAACGTTCTGGGCCTGCACACGGTAAACCGCGCCGGCGGCTTGACGGTCATCGACGGCTTCACTCGCAATCCGAGGGTCTGATGCGGGCGCGATGGTGCGGATCGCTGGAAGACATGCTGCATCCGTTGCTGCCCAACTATTGGGAGGCGCCGCGCTGGCTCAAGGCGTCGGCCGGCCGGGTCTACAACCTGCTTCCCGAGCGTTACCGGCTCGGCACCGCCTATTACTGGTTTCTGCACGAGCTGGCTGCGGCCGTCGACGGCGCGAGCGCCCGCCGCATCGCGCGCAGCAAGCTCAGCGAAACGCTCGGCTGGACCATCGAAACCGTGCCGGCCTACCAACCCTACCGATCGCTCCTGCGCCATGCGCAGGATCCCGTGGAGCTGCTGTTGCGCCTGCCGGTGAGCGCAAAAACGGACATGAACCGCCATCCCGAACGCTACCTCTCGGCGGCTCTCCCGGCCTCGCAGCGGCTGAAGATGGTGACCGGCGGCTCCAGCCGCCATCCGCTCGCCTTTTATCTTGAAAAGCACGTTACGCGGCCGAAGGAACAGGCCTTCATGCATCAGTTCCAGAGCCGCGTGGGCGTAACCCCGCTGGACCTGACGCTTTCGCTGCGAGGGCGTCCCGTCGGCGGCTCTCATCGGGAGGACGGGGCACTTTGGACATATGAGCCCATCAAGCGGCAGCTCATTTTCAGCTCCACTCGCCTGGAAGAGCGCTGCATGCCGCGCTACGTGGAGGCGCTGCTTCACCACCGGCCTGCATTTGTCGAGGCGTTCCCGTCGCTGCTGTATCCGCTGGCCCGCTGGCTGAAAAGCCATCCTGTGCAGGGCTGGGACGCGTCGCTGCGCGGCGTGCTCCTTTACTCGGAAAACGTCTACGGCTTCCAGATGCGGCTGTTCCAGGACGTCTTCCGCTGCCCGGTGCTGAAGCACTACGGCCAGTCCGAGCGGGTTCTCATGGCGGCCTCGATGCCGGATGACGAGCGCTACTTCTTCTGGCCCACCTACGGATGGTTCGAGCTGCTCGATTCACACGACCGGCCGGTCACCCGGCCGGGCGTGCTGGGACATATCGTGGGCACGAGCTTCGATAACCGGGCCATGCCCTTCGTGCGCTATCGCACCGGGGACCTCGCCGTTCTGAGCGAAGCCGGTCATCCGCAGCTGCCCGGTTTCACCGCCTGCGAACGCGTCGAGGGCCGGATGCAGGAGTTCCTGATCGACCGCGACCGCCGGGCGATCTCGCTCGCAAACATCGGCGCTGCCCATATTCCGGCGTTCTCGCGCATCGACGCGATGCAGTACCAGCAGGACTGCGCAGGCGAGCTCACCGTGAAGTTCGTCACCCGCACTTCTCTCACACCGGAGGAGCGCGAGCATATGGCGCGCGCCATAGGCGAGAAGGCCGGGTGCGACGTCACCGTGGTGCAGGTCGACGCCATCGAAAAAACGCCGCGCGGCAAACACCGGATGCTCATCCAGAACCTGGACATCGCCCGGCACGTCGGCCCGGAGCTTACCCGGTGAGCGCCCGTCCACGCGGAAAGTAGCATGAGACAGTTCGTTTGGGGCATCAACCGCCTGCGATGCATGTCGCTCGCGGAGATCGGGCACCGGCTGCTGCGGGCCGCCAGGATGCAGGCCGAACGCTGGGGCGCGGCCGGCTCGCAGCGCGTCCCGGCCCCGGTCCTCACCGGGTCATTCCAGCCCTGGATCGCATTGCCGGCGAAAGTCGATGCGGCCCCCTACCTCGCCGCGGCGGACCGGATCGCGGCGGGGCGCTTCGACGTGTTCGCACTGCGCGACATCGAGCTCGGATCGCCGCCTCGCTGGAATCGCGATCCCAAGACGGGCATCCAGGCGCCGCTCATCTTCGGCAAGCTTCTCGATTACCGGGACAGCGCTCGGGTCGGTGATATCAAGTATCTGTGGGAACCGAACCGGCACCTGCATCTGGTGACGCTGGCGCAGGCGTACTCGCTTACCGGCGCGGCTCGCTACTTTCATGTGCTGCGCGAGCACCTGGAAAGCTGGTTCGCCGGCTGCCCTTATGGCAGAGGGGCCAACTGGTCGAGCGCGCTCGAGCCGGCGATCCGGCTGGTCAACTGGGCGCTCGCCTGGCAACTGCTGGGAGGCGTGCACTCGCCGCTGTTCCGCGACGCCGAGGGCCTGGGGTTTCGCAACCGATGGCTGCGCTCGATCTATCAGCACATGCGATTCGTGCGCGGTCATTTCTCTCTGTATTCCTCGGCCAACAACCATCTGCTGGGCGAAGCCGCAGGGGTGTTCATCGGCTGCGTCACCTGGCCTTATTGGCCGGACACGCGGCGCTGGCGCAGATCCGCCATGTCGCTGCTCGAGCACCATGCGCTGCTGCAGAACGCTGCCGACGGTGTGAACCTCGAGCAGGCGGTGGCCTACCAGCACTTCACGTTCGACCTGATGCTGTTGCCGATGGCGGCCGGCAGGGCGAACGGCCATGCCTTCTCCGCCGGCTTCATGGCGCGCATGGAGGGCATGCTCGAGTACCTTGCCTCCATCATGGACGTGGGCGGCAACGTGCCCATGTTCGGCGACTCCGACGACGGGTTCCTGGTGAGGCTTTCGCAGGAGCGCGGCTTCTGCAAGTACCGCTCGCTCCTCGCCACCGGTGGGGTCCTGTTCAAGCGCGGCGATTTCAAGTCGAAAGCGGGCAGGCTGGACGACAAGACCCGCTGGCTGCTGGGCGACAGTGCACTGGACGCATTCGAGACTCTCAGTGCGGGCGGGCGGCCTCTTCCGGTGCGCCGCGCCTACCCGCAGGGCGGCTATTACATACTCGGATGCGACTTGGAGACGGCGCGCGAAATCCGGCTGGTGGCAGATGCAGGGCCGGTCGGCTATCGGAGCATAGCTGCCCACGGCCACGCCGATGCGCTGTCGTTCACGCTGTCGCTCGGCGGGCAGGAGTTGCTGGTGGATCCCGGCACGTATGCCTACCATACCGAGCCTGCCTGGCGCCAGTACTTCCGCGGCACGGCCGCGCACAGCACGGTGCGCATAGACGACAGGGACCAGTCGCAATCGGGCGGCAATTTCATGTGGTTGAAAAAGGCCCGGGCCCACTGCGGGCGCTGGGAGTGCGCGCAGGACCAGGATGTATTCGAAGGCTGGCACGACGGTTACACGCGCCTGGCCGATCCGGTGGTCCACCACCGCAGAATCACGCTGCACAAGAACGTGCGCCGCATCACCGTGGAGGACAGCCTGCGCATGCAAGGCGCGCACGACGTCGAGCTGAATTTCCATTGCAGCGAGCACTGCTCGGTGGACAGTGTCGCCGGTGGTTATGCCCTGTCGCTGGACGGCAGACGGGTGATCCTGCGGCTCCCGGCGCTCTCCGGCTCGACGGCGGAGATCCTGAAGGGCAGCGAATCGCCGATTCGCGGCTGGGTGTCGCGCTCGTTCGACACCCGGATCCCCGCTCCGACCATTGTGTGGCGCGCCCGCTGCGCGGGCGACGTGGTGCTCACGACGCACATGGAATGCGAGCTGTGAAGCAGCTGCTGCGCCGACCGGACTAGCTGCGGGCGCCGCGGCGCGACCCGCAGTGTCAACTATTTCCTGCATGCTCACCGAAAGTGGTTGCGTGCAGCCGCCGCAAGGCCGTCCTGCGCGGCCGAAGCGGCGGCTTCCTCATCCCGGAGACATCGATGAAGATCAGCGTCATGGGGCTCGGCTATGTGGGCACCGTTTCGGCGGGCTGCCTCGCGAGGCACGGTCATGAGGTCATCGGCGTCGATCCCGAGAGAACCAAAGTCGACCTGATCAACGCGGGCCGCTCGCCCATTATCGAAAAGGACATCGGCGAGATCATCGAGTCGCAGGTCGGCGCAGGCAGGCTCTGCGCCACCACCGACGTCGAAGCCGCAGTCCGGCAAAGCGACCTGCTGTTCGTCTGCGTGGGGACACCGAGCCTCGCCAACGGCAGCATCGATCTGAAGTACGTGCGCAAGGTGTGCGCTGAAATCGGTGCGGCGCTGAAGGACCATCACGGCGCGCCCGTGGTGGTGATGCGCAGCACCATGCTGCCGGGCACGATGCGCGATGTGGTGATTCCGCAGCTCGAGGCCGGATCGGGCAAGCGCGCCGGCGCCGAGTTCGGCGTGTGCATCAATCCGGAGTTCCTGCGCGAAGGCACGGCCGTCTACGATTATGACAACCCGCCCAAAACCGTGATCGGCGAGCTCAATGCGGCCAGCGGCGATTTGCTGGCGAGCCTGTACGAGGGCCTGCGTGCGCCGCTGATCCGCAGCGACATCGAGACGGCCGAAATGGTGAAGTACGCCGACAATGCCTGGCATGCCTTGAAGGTCGGGTTCGCGAACGAGATCGGCAACCTGTGCAAGGCGCTGGAAGTGGACAGCCACGCCGTCATGGACGTCTTCTGCCAGGATACCAAGCTGAATCTGTCGCCCTATTACCTCAAGCCCGGGTTCGCGTTCGGCGGCTCGTGCCTGCCGAAGGACGTGCGGGCGCTGCTGTACAAGGCGAAGACGCTGGACGTGTCGCTGCCCATCCTCGCCTCGGTGCTGCCGAGCAATCAGCAGCAGATCGAGCGTGCACTGCAGACCATCATCGACAAGCAAAGCAAGAAGGTCGGCATCCTCGGCTTCAGCTTCAAAGCAGGCACGGACGATCTTCGCGAGAGCCCGGTCGTGGCGCTCACCGAACGGCTCATCGGCAAGGGCTACGACCTGCGTATATACGACCGCAACGTGCACCTGGCGAGCATCCATGGAGCCAACCGCGATTACATCCTGAACCACATTCCGCACATTTCCCGGCTGATGGTGCCCACCATCGAAGAGGTGCTCGCGCATGCCGGCACCATAGTCATCGGCAATGCGGACCCCGATTTCCGCCAAGTGCCCAGGCGGCTCGAGGAAGGTCAGGTGATCGTGGACCTGGTGCGAATAGCGGACGTCCGGTCCATCAGCGGCGTCTACGAAGGCATCTCCTGGTAGCACTGCCGCCGTGTGGAGCGCTTTACCGTGACTGGTAAAAGTTACCCGCCGACTTCCATGCTGCGGCAAATGCAAACGCCCACTGCGCCCGGCAGGACACCCGGTGCGTCCGACGCCGACGCGGGAAACACGGGGCGGCGAAGCGTGCTCATCCTGGTGGAGAACCTTCCCAGCCCGTTCGATCGGCGCGTGTGGCAGGAAGCCAGCGCGCTGCGTGACGCCGGGTACGACGTGTCCATCGTATGTCCCACGGGCCGCGGCTACGAACGCCGTTTCGAAATCATCGACGACGTCCATATCCACCGATATCGCCTGCCCGTGGAGGCCTCGGGCGCGCTGGGCTACGCGCTGGAGTACGCGGCGGCGCTTTCATGGAGCTTTATGCTCTCGCTCAGGGTAGCCTTCACGCGCGGGTTCGACGTCATCCACGCCTGCAACCCTCCGGACCTGTTCGTGTTCATCGGCGCGTTGTTCAAGCCGTTCGGCAGGAAATTCCTGTTCGATCACCACGACCTGAATCCCGAGCTGTACGAGGCCAAGTTCGGCCGGCGCGACTGGCTTTACCGGCTCATGCTGAAGCTCGAATACCTGACGTTCCGCGTCGCCGACGTTTCCATAGCCACCAACGAATCGTACCGCCGGGTTGCAATCGAACGGGGCCGCATGGCCCCCGAAAGGGTGTTCGTGGTGCGCAGCGGCCCATCGCTGGAGCGGCTGGGCATCCTTCCCCCCGATGAAAAGCTCAGGTGCGGGCGGCGCTTCCTGGTGGGCTACGTAGGCGTCATGGGACAGCAGGAAGGCATTCATTACCTGCTCGAAGCGGCGCGCCACATCGTCTTCGGGCTGGGCCGCACAGACATCCACTTCGGGCTGGTGGGTGGTGGCACGGCGCTGCAAGACATGAAGGCGCTGGCCGTGAGGCTCAAGGTGGACCAATACGTCACGTTCACGGGCAGGGTGCCTGACGCGGACATGCTCGCCATGCTCAATACGGCGGACGTTTGCGTGAATCCCGACGTCGCCAACGAAATGAACGACAAGTCCACCATGAACAAGATCATGGAGTACATGGCGCTCGGGAAACCGATCGTACAGTTCGATCTCACCGAGGGCCGCTACTCCGCGCAGCAGGCGTCGCTCTACGCCCGCCGGAACGATCCGCTGGACCTCGGCGAAAAAATCGTCGAGCTGCTCGACGACCCGGAACGGCGGGCACGCATGGGTGCATTCGGACGGCGCCGGGTCGAGAACGAGCTCGAATGGCGTCACGAGATACCGAAGCTGCTCGCAGCCTATGCCGCGCTGTGGGACAGGGGTGTCGCGCCCGGGAGCGTCGTCCGCTCGACCGAGACGCGGTCATGAGTCGCCACGGCAGCGCGGAAGCGGTCACCCGGAACGACGGGCAGTCGCTGCATGTTGAATTGCTGGGCCGTCCTGCGGTCGAAATCAGGGCGGCTTCATGAGGTGGAACTCGCAGGTGGCTGCACAATGTTTGGCCGCTGCACGGCTGCTAACAGCGTGGTGGCCACCTGCTGATTCCGGTGCCATCCGGGGGGATGGCTCGCGACACGGCGCTTGCTGCGGGGACTCGAGGTGACTTCACATTGTTTGGCCCGTCCGGGACTGATAACAGCGTGTAGGCCATCCCTCGTGCCCGGTGTCGCGCTCCTGTTACGCCGGTCGTTACTTTGCTACAAAGCTCGTGACATATCGATGGGCGCGCGGTGGTCCGGTTGGACCATGAGTCCGCGTATTCCTGCCCGCGTGGAGCCGGTCAGGGGGCCGGGGCGGCTGCTCTTTCAAGGAAGCGGGTGGGTGCCATGAAGGTCCTCATTGCCGACGATCACCCCGTGGTGCGTCAGGGGTTGCGCCAGATACTCACGTCCGACGGGGATGTGGAAGTGGTCGGCGAAGCGCGCAACGGCGCCGAGGCGCTCGACATGGCGCGCAAGCTCGACTGGGACATGGCGATATTCGATTTCACCATGCCCGGCATGAGCGGTCTGGATCTGCTGGCCACGGTGAAGCGCGAGTTCCCGGAAAAGCCCGTCCTCATCCTCAGCGTCGGGTCCGAGGAGGTCCACGCGACACGGGTCCTCAGGGCGGGCGGGGCCGGCTACATCAGCAAGGAAAGCGCACCGCAGGAGCTCTCCTCGGCGGTCCGGAAGGTCGCCATGGGAGGCAAGTATGTCAGCCCCTCCGTCGCCGAAATGCTGGCCTTTGCGCTCGCCCAGGACTCGCAGAAGCCGCTGCATGACACCCTTTCGGATCGCGAGTACCGGGTGATGTGGCTGCTCGCCTCGGGCAAGCAGATAAACGAAATCGCCAAGGAAATGCGCCTCAGCGCGAGCACGGTG
>Ga0156022_1071_pt3 | contig 27084 bp, 23 predicted proteins | sample RifCSPlowO2_02_FD_107676 | JGI IMG/M metagenome (GOLD analysis project Ga0156022, IMG submission 107676) | Betaproteobacteria bacterium RIFCSPLOWO2_02_FULL_65_24 | reverse complement strand
GTTGATTTTCACGTAATCGTAGGAGAAATCACAGGTCCACACGGTGGTGCGCGCCTCGCCGCGCCCCAGGTCGACGCTCACCTCGATCTCCGGGGACTGCATCACGCGCGCACCGTCTTCCTCGCGGTACGCTGCGGCGCGCCCGCCCTGGTCCACAACCTGCACCTCGCCCAGCCAGAGTCCCACGCGCGACACATCGAGCCGCGGGATGCCCGCATTGCCGATCGCCATGAGGAGCCTGCCCAGGTTCGGGTCCGAAGCGAAGAACGCCGTTTTCACCAGCGGCGAGTTGGCGATGCATCTCGCCACGCGCATAGCCTCGGATTCATCCGCTGCGCCGCGGATCTGCACCGTAATGAACTTGGTGGCCCCTTCGCCGTCGCGCACGATCGCCTGCGCAAGCTTCACTGCGACCTCGACGAGCGCGCGCTTGAGGGCCGCGCAGTGCGGGTGCTCCACGGAATCGATTTCCGGTGCGCCCGCCCGGCCGGTGGCGGCGATCACGAAAGAATCGTTGGTCGACGTGTCGCCGTCGACCGTCACCCGGTTGAAAGACTCGTGGGTTACTTCAGCCACGAGCCGCATGAGGACGGGTTGAACGACAGCCGCGTCGGTTGCCATGAAGGCCAGCATGGTCGCCATGTTGGGAGCAAGCATGCCGACGCCCTTGGCCATGCCGGTGACGGTGACGGATCTGCCTCCGATCTCGGCGCGGGCAGAAGCAGCCTTCGGCACGGTGTCCGTGGTCATGATGGCTTGCGCCGCCGCGAGCCAGTTGCCCGCGCCAAGGGCGTCACGGCAGCGCGGCAGCGCGGCTTCAATGCGCTCCACGGGCAAAGGCTCGAGTATCACTCCTGTGGAAAAAGGCAGGACGGCGGCCGGCTCGCAGCCGAGCGTCCGTGCCACGGCCTCGCACGTCCGGTGAACCGCGCGCAGTCCGGCCTCGCCGGTGCCGCAATTGGCGTTTCCGGCATTTACTACGAGCGCGCGGACCGCTGCGTTATGGGAGAGCTTTTCCCGGCACACCAGCACCGGGGCGGCGGCAAAGCTGTTTTGCGTGAATACGCCGGCCACTCGGGTCCCCGCAGCGAACCGCATGAGCATGAGATCGGCGCGGCCGGTCTTGCGGATGCCTGCCTCCGCACACCCCAAGTCGACACCCGCGACGGGCAGCAGCGCGGCGGGCTCAGGCGGGCTCAGGTTGACGGCCATGGGTCTCGCGAGGCAGGTTCAGCTCAATTTCCCGTGGCAATGCTTGTATTTTCGTCCAGAGCCGCAGGGACAGGGATCGTTGCGTCCGATCTTGCCCATCCGGCGGACAAACGGGGCGGGCTTCGCAGCTTCCGCGCTCTCCTGACCCGTCTCGCCCAGCGCCTCTTCGAAGGACGCATGCTGGTACTGGACGTTCGCCACGGCAGGCACCTGCTCGCGCTCCACGTGCTCCACTTCCTCCTGCGTGCGGATCTGGACCGTCATCAGCGTGCGGGTCACTTCGAGCTTTACCGTGTCGAGCAGAGTGCCGAACAGCTCGAAGGCCTCGCGCTTGTACTCCTGCTTGGGATTCTTTTGGGCATAGCCGCGCAGGTGAATGCCCTGGCGCAGGTGGTCCAGCGCCGCGAGGTGCTCGCGCCAGTGCAGGTCCAGCGTGCTGAGCAACACGAAGCGCTCGTAATGCCGCACCGTCTCGACCGGCACGGATTCCATTTTGACTGCATAAGCCGCGTCGGCCGCATCGACCGCCCGCGCGAGCAGCGCCTCGTCGTCCAGGTTGCCGTCCTCCTCGATCCATCGCGAGAGCAGGACGTTGAGCTGCAGCTCCGACGCGTACGCCTTCTCCAGCCCCTTGATGTCCCACTGCTCCTCGACGCTTTCCTCCGGCACGAAGGCGCGGAACAGATCGGTCACCACGCCCTGGCGCAGCGCGCGCACCTGGTCGGAGACATCCTCGCTCTCCAGGATGGTGTTGCGCAGCTCGTAGATGTGGCGGCGCTGGTCGTTCGCCACGTCGTCGTACTCGAGGAGCTGCTTGCGCATGTCGAAGTTGTGCGCCTCGACTTTGCGCTGAGCCGACTCGATGGAGCGCGTCACCAGGGTGTGCTCGATCGGCTCGCCCTCGGGCATGCGCAGCTTTTCCATGATCATGCGCACCCGGTCGCCCGCGAAGATGCGCAGCAGCGGGTCTTCCAGGGACAGGTAGAAGCGCGACGAGCCGGGATCGCCCTGGCGCCCCGAACGGCCGCGCAGCTGGTTGTCGATGCGCCGCGATTCATGCCGCTCGGTGCCGATGATGTGCAGGCCGCCCGCGGCAATGACCCGGTCGTGCAGCGATTGCCACTCTTCGCGCAGCTGCTTGGTGCGGGCGTTCTTGTCCTCGTCGGTGAGGTTCTCGGTGGCGCGGATGAAATCGACCTGCTTCTCGACGTTGCCGCCCAGCACGATGTCGGTGCCCCGGCCCGCCATGTTGGTCGCTATGGTCACCATCTTGGGACGGCCCGCCTGGGCGATGATCTCGGCCTCGCGCGCGTGCTGCTTCGCATTGAGCACCTGGTGAGGATACTTTTCCTTCTGCAGCATCCCCGAAAGAAGCTCGGAATTCTCGATGGAGGTAGTCCCCACGAGCACCGGCTGGCCGCGTTCGTAACAGTCCTTGATGTCCGCGATGATGGCCAGGTGCTTCTCGTTCGCCGTCCGGTACACCTGGTCGAGGCGGTCCACACGGATCATCGGCATGTGCGTCGGAACGACCACCACCTCCAGCCCGTAGATCTCCTGGAACTCGTACGCTTCGGTATCGGCCGTGCCCGTCATGCCCGCCAGCTTGCGGTACATGCGAAAGTAGTTCTGGAAGGTGATCGAGGCGAGCGTCTGGTTCTCGCTCTGGATGGAGACGTTCTCTTTCGCTTCGATCGCCTGGTGCAGGCCGTCCGACCAGCGCCGCCCCGGCATCAGGCGGCCAGTGAACTCATCGACGATCACGACGTCGCCGTCCTGCACCACGTAATGCCGGTCGCGGAAGAACAGGTGATGCGCCCGCAGCGCCGCATTCAGGTGATGCATGAGGTTCACGTGGGCGGGCTCGTAGAGGCTCCGGCCCTCGGGCAGCAGGCCCACGCGCGCGAGCAGCTGCTCGGCGTGCTCGTGCCCCTCCTCCGAGAGCAGCACGGTGTGCTGCTTTTCGTCGACCAGGAAATCGCCGGGCTCGCCCTCCTTGGCCTGCGCTCGCAGCAGCGGGGCGACCTCGTTCATGCGGTAGTACAGCTCGGTTTTGTCTTCGGCCTGGCCGGAGATGATGAGCGGCGTCCTCGCCTCGTCGATGAGGATGGAATCCACCTCGTCGACAATGGCGTAGTTCAGCTTGCGCTGGAAGCGCTCGCCCGTGCTCATCGCCATGTTGTCACGCAGGTAATCGAAACCGAACTCGTTGTTGGTGCCGTAGGTGATATCGGCCGCGTACGCCCCGTGCTTGTTTTCGTGCGGCATCTGCGAGAGGATGACGCCGACCGAGAGCCCCAGAAAGCCGTAGATTTTCCCCATCCAGTCGGCGTCGCGCTGGGCGAGGTAATCGTTGACCGTGATGATGTGCACGCCGCGCCCGGAGAGCGCGTTCAGATAGGCGGGCAGGGTCGCGACCAGCGTCTTGCCTTCCCCGGTTCGCATTTCGGTGATCTTGCCGTTGTGCAGCACCATGCCGCCCACCAGCTGGACGTCGAAAGGGCGCATGTTGAGGACGCGCTTGGACGCCTCGCGCACGACCGCGAACGCCTCGGGCAGCAGCTCCTGCAGCGCGGCCGCCTCGGCCGTTTTTTGTTCCTCCTCCGGCACCCCTTCGAGGCGCTGCGCGACGCATTCCTTCAGCGCCACGGTCTTCGCCGCGAGCTGTTCGTCCGTCAGGGCGGCGATGTCCGGCTCCAGCGCGTTGATTTCGCGCACGGTGCGGAAATACGTCTTCAGCAGCCGGTCGTTGCGGCTGCCGAATATCGCCTTGAGGGCGCGGGAAATCATGGAGAGAGCGCCGGAAAAAACGCAAATTTTAACATGCGCGATAGCGCGCTCCCGGGCGCTTCCCGGGAGCCGCGGCGGGCGCTCGCCGCGCTAGCGCGAGGAGGCCCGGAGAAACCGGGCGGGATTCTGGGCGGCGCCTTTGTAGCGTACTTCGAAATGCAGATGCGGCCCCGTGGAGCGGCCGCTGGAACCCACTTCGGCGATCTTGCGGCCACGCTTGACCACGTCGCCGTTCTTGACAAGGAGCCTGGAAGCGTGGGCGTAACGGGTGACGAAGTCGTTGCCGTGATCGATCTCCACCATCTGGCCGAACTGCGGATGGAACTGGGCATAGACCACCACGCCTCCCGCGGCCGAAAAGATCGGCGTTCCCGGATCGGCGACGATATCGATGCCTTCGTGCATGGCCCGCTGGCCCGTGAAGGGGTCGATGCGCCATCCGAAGCTGGAGGCATTCCAGGCCGCGTCGATGGGCGTGACGGTCGGCAGCAGCTTGCTTTTGACCCGCGCGTCGAACAGCGCGGTTTCCAGCAACCCGAGCTGATCGGACCGGGATTCCATCTGCCGCGACAGGGCGTCGACCTGACTGCCCAGGTCAACCATGGACAGACTGTAGGCTTCTGTGGAAGCGGACGCTGCTCCGCCGCGTCCCGGGGGCTCATTGAACCGGAATTCTCCGGGCTTCAGTCCCGCCAGCGACGAAAGCCGTTCGCCCAAGGCATCCAGCCGGATCAACTGCGCCTGCATCTGACCCAGCTTCACGGCCATGGCATCGAGATTTCCACGCAGAAAGCTTGCCGTCTGCCGCGATTTGCGGTCGTGCACCGAAGCGAGCAGCGCGTCCACCTCTGGAATGCCCAGCCGTTCCGCGTGGCGCACCGATACGTAGAGCAGCGCCCAGGCCAAGGCGAGGACCAGCAGCGCCATGGCCGCGCCGCCCGTGAAAAGGTGCAAGGGGGTGATGCTGAGCGACTTCGCCTTGGCGAGCCGGCTGGATACGACAATAATATGCATGATGTCTCCCGTGGGCCTTGCCACCATGCATTCCCAGCGCAATGCAGGCGCCTTACTGAACCAGGCCGAGGGCGTCAGCTCCTTGATGCCGAAGGCAAAACGGCTCCTGGAGCTGCGCCGTATCCTGCTACGGGCCCTGCCGCCGAACCTCGCGAAGTCATGCTCGATCGCGAATGCGACGCAGGAAAAAATCGTTCTTTTCGCTGAGAACAGCGCGATCGCGGCCAAGTTGAAGCTGCTGGCTCCGTCCCTGCGCGATCAGTTCTTGAAAGCTGGCGTAGAGGCTACCTCGCTCGTGATCCATGTGCAACCCCACAAATTCACACCGACAGCGTTTCGAAAGGAAGCAGTGCTGACCGAGGAGGCGGTCCGGGCTTTGCGCCAGCTCATGAGACAACTTCCTGATTCGGATTTGAAAAGAACGCTCGCGTCGCTCGCCGGCCGGGCGCAGGATAAGGCCGGCAAGCCCTAACCAGGCCCGTGCGGAAGTCAAAGTTTCGCTATGTGAGCCGCTCCAGCGCGAGCAGCAGAAAGCCGATCAGCGCGCCAAGTACGGTGTATTTCGCGAGCCTCAAGCTGAAGCGCAGGTACTTGCGATCACGCGTGAGCAGAAACAGCACCGCGCCCCAGGCGATGGCAAGCGCGGCGAGCAATGCTATGAGGCGCAGGTATGCCAAGGGTGCTCGATGCCCCTCGAATCAGTTTGCCCTCTGGCCGGGATCGCTCAGACCGCCGGCTGCGCAAACAGCCGAGTAAGCGCCAGCGGCGCCTCTTCGGCGCGCTCGTAGCTCACCCATTCCCACGCGTCGTGCTGCGCGAGCACTTCCCGCACCAGGCGATTGTTCAGTGCATGCCCCGACTTGTGTGCCGAGAACGCTCCGACGATGGGGTGTCCGATGAGATAGAGATCGCCGATGGCGTCGAGAATCTTGTGCTTGATGAACTCGTCGGCATACCGCAGCCCGTCGGCGTTCAGCACGCGATACTCGTCCATCACGATGGCGTTTTCGAGGCTCCCGCCGAGCGCGAGGCCATGAGACCTCAGCGTCTCCACGTCCTGCATGAAACCGAAGGTCCTCGCGCGGGCCACCTCTTTCACATACGACGTTTCGGCGAAGTCGATGGTGGTCGCTTGTGCCGAGCGATCGAGCACCGGATGGCCGAAAACGATGGAAAACGACAAGCGAAAGCCCTCGAACGGTTCCAGTTTCGCCCATTTGTCGTCCTCGCGCACCTCAACGGACCGGCGAATGCGCAAGAAACGCTTCGCCACGGGCTGCTCTTCGATGCCGGCAGATTGAAGCAGAAACACGAAGGGCCCGGCGGAACCGTCCATGATCGGCACCTCACCGCCGGTCAGATCGACATAAGCGTTGTCGATGCCCAGACCGGAGAAGGCCGACATGAGATGCTCGACCGTGGCGACCTTGACGTCGCCCTCGGACAAGGTGCTGCATAGCCGCGCGTCGCTCACCAGGCGGGCAACGGCGCGAATGTCGACGGGCCTGGGCAGATCGACCCGCCGGAACACGATGCCGGTGTCAGGCTGCGCAGGACGAAGGGTCATGGAGACTTTTTCGCCCGTGTGCAAACCGACGCCCGTGGCGCGGACGGCCGACTTCAGGGTTCGCTGCTTCAGCACGGTGGCGCAGCCGGGCATGGGGAAAGTTCAATCCTAACATGGCGTCGCCGGTTCCCCGGCGACACGCTCGCCGCGCGAGCGGCAGGACTGCACGGCGAGCGGGCGACCGCGAAGCTCGAGCCGGACCCGTGGCGACCTCGGGGGCCGGGCGCGGCTGCGCAGCCGGAAGGCGGCCGCGTCAATCGGCCTGTTTGCGCAGGAACGCAGGAATGTCGTACTTGTCAACGCCGCTGTTTGCCAGCGCCGCCACGGTCGAGCTGCGGTTCTTGCGTATGACCGCCGGGAGGCTCTCCAGCACGCCGTAATCGATCCCCGTCACGGCAAGATTGTCGGTGCCGGTTTTCTGGCTGACCACCAGCTGCGGCTTCGGCTGGCGTGCCGCTGAAGGCTGTCCAAGCCCCGTGGCGACCACCGTCACGCGAAGCTCGTCGTCCATCGACTCGTCGTAGACCGCGCCCTGGATGATGGTCGCATCGTCGGCTGCAAAGCCGCGGATGGTATTCATGATCTCGCGTGTCTCGCGCATCTTGAGACTGGATTTGTTGGCCGTGACATTGACCAGAACGCCTCTCGCACCCGACAGGTTCACGCCTTCCAGGAGCGGGCTCGCGACCGCCTGCTCCGCCGCAATGCGCGCCCGGTCGATGCCCGCGGCGCTCGCTGAACCCATCATCGCCATGCCCTGCTCGGCCATGACCGTGCGCACGTCCTGGAAGTCGACGTTGATCAGCCCGGGCACGTTGATGATTTCCGAAATCCCGGCCACGGCATTCTTGAGCACGTTGTCCGCGGAGGCGAACGCGTCCTCCATGAGCACGTCTTCGCCCAGCACTTCTTCGAGCTTTTCATTGAGGATCACGATGACGGAGTCCACGTGCTGGGTGAGCTCCTCGATGCCGGTCTCCGCCGAGCGCATACGCTTGACGCCTTCGAAGGAGAACGGCTTGGTGACCACCGCCACGGTGAGTATTCCCAGCTCCTTGGCGATCTGCGCTATCACGGGCGCCGCGCCCGTGCCCGTGCCGCCGCCCATGCCCGCGGTGATGAACACCATGTGCGCACCGCGCAGCGTCTCGGCGATCTGGTCGTGCGCTTCCGTGGCCGCCGCGCGCCCCGCTTCGGGTCTCGCGCCCGCGCCCAGCCCGCTCACGCCGAGCTGGATCTGGTTCTTCGCCTGGCAGCGCGCGAGCGCCTGCGCGTCGGTATTGGCCGCTATGAAATCGACGCCCTGCACGGTGTTGCGGATCATGTGGTCTACGGCGTTGCCGCCCGCGCCGCCCACGCCTACGACCTTGATGACCGTCGTCCCGGGTTGTGGTTCTAGTATTTCAAACATGGTCGCCTCCTGATTGCATCAACAAGAGAATGCCTGCCTGCCAGGCACCCCGCCAAAAAAACCTTTCAGAAATTACGCTGGAACCATTCCCTCATCCTGCCGAACACCTGCTTGAATGAGCCGCCCTGCCGTGCCAGCATGCCGCGCTCCATCTGGGTCTTGCCTTCGAGCAGCAGTCCCACGGCCGTCGCATAACGGGGACCCCGCACGACGTCGGACAGCCCCCCCGAATAGCGCGGGATGCCGAGCCGCACCGGCATGTGGAAGATCTCCTCGCCGAGCTCCACCATGCCTTGCATCACCGCGCTGCCGCCCGTCAACACCACGCCCGAGGAGAGCAATTCCTCGTAGCCCGAGTCACGCAGCACCTTCTGCACGAGCGAGTAGAGTTCCTCCACGCGCGGCTCGATCACTTCGGCAAGCACCTGGCGGGAGAGCTGCCGCGACGGCCGGTCGCCGACGCCCGGCACTTCCACCATCTCGTTCGCATCGGCCAGCTGGCGCAGCGCGCAGCCGTAGCGGATCTTCAGCTCCTCGGCGTCCGCCGTGGGCGTGCGCAGCGCCATGGCGATGTCGTTGGTGATCTGATCTCCGGCGATCGGCACCACGGCGGTGTGCCTGATGGCGCCTTCGCGGAATACCGCGATGTCGGTGGTGCCGCCGCCGATATCGACCAGGCAAACGCCCAGCTCCTTTTCGTCCTCGGTGAGGACCGCGAGCGACGAGGCAAGCGGCTGCAGCACCAGGTCGTTCACTTCCAGGCCGCAACGGCGCACGCACTTGACGATGTTCTGGGCGGCGGACACCGCGCCTGTCACGATGTGCACCTTCACCTCCAGCCGCACGCCGCTCATGCCCAGCGGCTCGCGCACGCCGTCCTGGCCGTCGACAATGAACTCCTGCGTCAGGATGTGCAGCACCTGCTGGTCGGTCGGGATGGGCATGGCGCGCGCCGTTTCGATGGCCCGGTCGACGTCGAGCGTCGTGACTTCCTTGTCCTTCACCGCCACCATCCCGGTGGAGTTGAAACTGCGGATATGGCTGCCGGCGATGCCTGTGAACACCCGGGAGATCTTGCAGTCGGCCATCAGCTCTGCCTCCTCCAGCGCCCGCTGGATGGCATTCACCGTGGCCTCGATATTCACCACGACCCCCTTCTTGAGGCCTCGGGATTCATGGTTGCCCATGCCGACGATGTCGATGCGGCCGTCCGGGGTGAGCTCCGCTACGACGGCAACCACCTTTGATGTGCCGATGTCCAGGCCGACAATGAGGTTCTTGTTATCGTTGCGCAAGGCCATGTCCCATTCCTACGCCGGCGGTCGGCCGCGCGGCGCGCGCTCGGCGCGCAAGCCCGGCACGCGCAGCACGAAGCCGTCCGGATAGCGCAGATCCGCGCGCAGGTTCGTGTCCTGCAGGCGCCGGTTCAACCGCCCGAGCGTGGCCGGATAGGCTTTGACGAAGCGCGCGAGCCGCGCCTCCACCGGATCGTTCGCCAGGTCGCGCCCGAGCTCGAGCACCAGCCCGCTGTCCAGGCGCAAATACCAGGAGCGCCGATCGCTCAGCAGGATCTGACGGGGCTCCAGCCCCAGCGGCGAAAGCAGCGCCCGGAACTCGGCGTAGCGTCGCGCCACTTCGCGTTCGCTCCCCGCCGGGCCGGCGAAGGCCGGCAAGTCGGCCTCGGACACGGCGCTGAACAGTTCCGCGTATTGGTTCAGCAGCCGGCGTTCTTCGCGGCGCCCCCAGCGTGCGAAGGCTTCGTGCTCCTCCAGCGTCACTTCCAGCCGGTCCGGCCAGAGCCGCCGGACCCCGGCACGCCTCACCCACGCAATGGTTTCGAACACCGAGCGCAAGCCGTCCAGATCCACGGTGAAGAATGTGCCGCTCACGCGGCCCTGCAGGGCATCGACGATCTGCGAACGCTCGACATGTTGAAGAGCGCCGAGCACGCGTATCGAACGCAGCGGAAACGCCGCCGACTGCACCAGCGCCGCGCCGGCCACCCAGGCGGCGGCGAGACCGGCCAGCACGAACAGGGCGTTCGCGGCCATGTTGAGCAATCGCGGATTGTTCCAGAAGGCCGTCACCGTTCCGCGCTGCCTTTCACCGGGGTGGAGAGGCTTGCGAGCGCCAGAATGCGAACGCAGAGCTGCGCATAGGAGAGCCCCGAGTGGCGCGCCGCCATGGGCACGAGCGAGTGATCGGTCATGCCGGGCGCGGTGTTGACTTCGAGAAAGTAGGCCTTGCCCGCGGCATCGAGCATGAGATCCACGCGGCCCCAGCCGCGGCAACCCAGCACCTCGAAGGCTCGCAGAGCCTCGTCCTGCAGGGCCTTCTCGGCTTCGAGCGGCAGGCCGCACGGAATGATGTAGCGCGTGTCGTTCGCCAGGTACTTCGCCTCGTAGTCATAGAAGTCGCGCGGCGTTTCCAGGCGTATGAGCGGAAGAGCAGTGGTTCCCAGCACCCCGGCCGTGAGCTCGGGGCCCTCGATGAACTGCTCGGCGATCACCACGGAGTCATAGCGCGAAGCCTCCGCATAGGCCCTGCCCAGCTCGCCCGGATCGCGCACTTTCGCCATGCCGATGGACGACCCCTCGTTGGCCGGCTTCACCATGAGCGGCATGCCGAGCCGCCCGGCAATGGCGCCGAAATCGCTGCTCGCACCGAGCAGCTCGCAGGGCGGCGTAGAAACCCCGCACGCGCGCCACAGCAGCTTGGTGCGCCATTTATCCATCGCCAGCGCGCTGGCGAGCACACCCGAGCCGGTATAGGGAAGGCCGAGCAACTCCAGCGCGCCCTGAAGCGTGCCGTCCTCGCCGTAGCGCCCATGCAGCGCAATGAAGACCCGCTCGAAGCGCTCGCGAACGAGCTCCTCCAGGGACCGCTCAGCCGGATCGAAGGCATGCGCGTCCACGCCGCTCGCCTTCAGCGCGGCCAGCACCATCGAGCCGCTCTTCAGCGACACTTCCCGCTCTGCCGAGCGGCCGCCCAGCATCACTGCGACCTTTCCAAAGGATGAAGTCATGCACCTGCCTCCTTGTTCTCTTCATCCTCCCGCTGCGCCGTGGATTTTTCCCCGATGATCCTCACTTCGGGCAGAAGATCGATGCCGAATTTCTTCTTGACGGTCTCCCGGGCGTGGCGTATCAACGCCTCGATGTCGCAGGCCCGCGCACATCGGCCCGGATTGACGATGAAATTGGCGTGCTTATCGGAAATGCGCGCGCCTCCTATGGCATAGCCTTTCAAGCCGCACGCCTCGATCAGCCGGGCGGCATAGTCATGCTCGGGGTTGCGGAACACGGACCCCGCGTTCGGGAGCCCGAGCGGCTGCGTCGCAATGCGCCGGGCGAGCAACTCACGGATGCGCTCGCGCGAGCGGACTCCGTCGCCGGCGGGAAACCGGAAGCGCGCCTGGACGAACCATTCGTTTACGCCCAGCGGTCCGCCGCTTCTCAATGCCACGTGGCGGTAGCCGAGCTCGAAGTCATGGGCAAGCCGCCTGCGCAACGCCCCGCGGCGGTCCACGGTCGCCACGTCGCTCACGAACTGCCAGGTCTGCGACCCGTAGCACCCGGCATTCATGGCGAGCGCTCCGCCCACCGTGCCGGGGATGCCCGCCAGGAATTCGGCTCCTTCGCAGCCCTGGTTGGCGGCAAAGCGAGCGACTTTCGGGCAGGAGGCACCGGCGGCGGCCCGGATGCGACCGTCCTGCCATTCGATCGCGGCGTGGGGCGAATGCAGCAGGACCACCGTGCCGCGAAAGCCGCCGTCGCGCACCAGGAGGTTGCTGCCCAGCCCCAAGAAACAGACCGGTTCGCTCTCCGGCAACCGGCTCAGGAAACGCGACAGATCCGCGATATCGGCGGGCGTATAAAACCGGTCCGCGCAGCCGCCCGCCCGCCAGGTCACATGACGGCTCATCGGTTCGTTGAGCCGTAGCGTTCCGCGCAGACCGGCAGCTGGGGCTTGGACCGGCTCGCTCATGTTCATCGCTCCGCCCCCGGAGGGATCACTTGCCGTTCAGCCAGCCGCCCTGCGGACCTGTCCGAGGCACCCGCACCGCCGATCAGCATGGACGGCACCGTGCCTATGGAGCCGGCGCCCATGGTGATGACCACGTCGCCGCTTCGGGCGATGTTGAGGATCGCAGCCGGCATGTCGGAAATGTTCTCGACAAACACCGGTTCGACTCGGCCCACGACCCGCACCGCGCGCGCGAGCGAGCGGCCGTCGGCCGCGACGATGGGCGCCTCGCCCGCCGGATAGACCTCGGCGAGCAGCAGCGCGTCGCTTTCCGCCAGCACCTTGACGAAGTCTTCGAACAGATCGCGCGTCCGGGTGTAGCGGTGCGGCTGGAACGCAAGCACGATGCGGCGGCCCGGGAAGGCGCCGCGCGCGGCCCGCAGGGTCGCGCGCATCTCGGCGGGGTGGTGGCCGTAGTCATCCACCAGGGTGAACGAGCCCTTCCCCAGGGCCACCTCGCCATAGCGCTGAAAACGGCGGCCGACGCCGTGAAAATCGGCGAGCGCCTTCGCGATGGAGCGATCGGCGATGCCCAGTTCCGCCGCGACCGCGATGGCGGCAAGCGCGTTCTGCACGTTGTGCCGACCGGGCAGGTTGAGCGAAATCTCCAGCGGCGCCGCGCCTTCGCGCAGCGCGCGAAAATGCATGCGCTCGCCCTCCACGATGTCGACGGCGCGCACCATGGCGTCATCGCGAAAACCGTACGTGACGACCGGCTTGGATACCAGCGGCTGGATCTCGCGAACATTCGGGTCGTCCGTGCATAGCACCGCGCTGCCGTAGAAAGGCAGGTTCTGCAGGAAATCGATGAACGCAGCTTTGAGCCGCGCAAAATCGTGCTGGTAGGTCTCCATGTGGTCGGCATCGATGTTGGTCACCACCGCCACCACCGGTTGCAGGTGCAGGAACGAGGCATCCGATTCGTCGGCCTCGACCACGATGAACTCGCCCGCGCCCAGGCGCGCGTTCGAAGCGGCTGCGTTCAGCCGGCCGCCGATCACGAACGTGGGATCGAGCCCCGCTTCAGCGAGCACGCTCGCCACGAGGCTTGTCGTGGTGGTCTTGCCATGCGTGCCGGCGACGGCGATGCCCTGCTTCAGGCGCATGAGCTCGGCCAGCATGAGCGCCCGCGGAACGACAGGAACGCGGCGCGCACGCGCCGCCATGACTTCCGGATTGTCGGAAAGCACAGCGGTCGAGACCACGACCGCATCCGCGCCCGCCACGTGGGCAGCATCGTGCCCGATGCTCACCCTGGCACCCAGGCCCGCGAGCCTTTGCGTCGCGGGGCCCGCAGCCAGGTCGGAGCCCGTCACCTGGTAACCGAGGTTGATCAGCACCTCGGCTATGCCGCTCATGCCCGAACCGCCGATGCCCACGAAGTGGATGCGCTTGACCTTGTGCTTCATCGCGCGAGATCCATGCAGGCACGGGCCACCCGCTCGGTGGCATCGGGTATGGCCAGCGCGCGCGCCTTGATCGCCATGTCGAGACACCGCTCACGGGTCAGTTCCGAAAGCAATGCGGCAAGACGCCCGGGCGTCAGCTCGCGTTGCGGCAGCAGCACCGCTGCGCCCGCCTCGGCGAGGAAGCGGGCGTTATGCGTCTGATGATCATCGACGGCGTGCGGGAAAGGCACGAGCACACTCGCCACGCCGGCAGCCGCCAGTTCGGCCACGGTCAGCGCCCCTGCCCGGCAAACCACGAGGTCGGCATCGCGGTAGGCGGCCGCCATATCGCGGATGAAAGGCACGGTCTGCGCCTCCACGCCCGCGCTTCTGTAGCTTTCAGCGAGCGCCTCCGCATGCTGCGTGCCCGACTGATGGGTGAGGACCGGCCGGCGCGCAGCGGGCAGGCTCGCGAGAGCAGCGGGCATTGCGTCATTGAGCGCCTTTGCGCCGAGGCTGCCACCCACCACCAGCAGCTTCAGCGGGCCGCTGCGCGAGGCGAACCGTGCCTGCGGCGCGGGCAACGCGGCAATATCGGCGCGAACCGGATTGCCCACCACTTCGGCCCTGGCAAGAGCCTTGGGAAAGCCGGCGAGCACGCGGTCCGACACACAGGCGAGCACCCGGTTGGCGAGACCCGCCACCGAGTTCTGCTCGTGGATGACCAGCGGTTTCCACAGAAGCACGGCCATCATGCCGCCGGGGAAAGACTGGTAGCCGCCCAGCCCCAGCACCACGTCGGGCCGATGCGCGAAGATGGCGCGCGCACTTTGCCAGAACGCGCGCAGCAGGCGAACGGGCAGCAGCGCGAACGCCACCGGACCCTTTCCGCGCAATCCGGCGAAGTCCACCCAGGCCATGTCGTAGCCGCGTTCGGGCACCAGGCGCGCCTCCATGCCGGCGCGGCTGCCGAGCCAGATCACTCGCCAGCCCGCCTGGCGCAGGCGCTCGGCCACCGCGAGTCCGGGAAACACGTGCCCGCCCGTGCCGCCGGCCATGATCATGATGGTTCTCGCCATCGCTCCGCGCGCCTCATACGTTTTCACCCCTCATAAGGGCGCGATTTTCCCAATCGATGCGCAGCAGAATGGCCAGTGCAGCGCAATTCATCACGATGCCCGTGCCGCCGAAGCTCATGAGCGGCAGCGTCAGCCCTTTCGTCGGCAGCACGCCCAGGTTGACGCCCATGTTGATGAACGCCTGAACGCCCAGCCACATCGCTATGCCTTGGGCCACGAGCGCGGCGTACGGGCGCTCCAGGGTGACCGCCTGCCGGCCGATGGAAAAAGCCCGGATCACCAGCCACACGAACAGGGCAATGACCACCGCCACGCCGAGGAATCCCAGTTCCTCGCCGATGACGGCGAGCAGGAAATCGGTATGCGCTTCCGGCAGGTAGAGCAGCTTCTCCACGCTCGCCCCGAGGCCCACGCCGAGCCACTCGCCGCGCCCGAAGGCGATCAGCGCATGCGAGAGCTGGTAGCCGCGCCCGAAGGGATCGGCCCAGGGGTCCATGAATCCGAAAATGCGCTGCATGCGGTACGGCGAAGTGACCACCAGCAGCGCGAACCCCGCAGCGAGGAGCGCACCGAGCCCGGCAAACCATTTTCCGTTCATGCCACCGAGAAAGAGGATGCCCATTGCAATGGAGGCGATGACCACGAAGGCGCCGAAATCGGGCTCGCGCAACAGCAGCCACCCGAGGACCAGCATCACGGCGAACATGGGAAGCAGTCCCCTTTTGAAGCTGTGCATGAGCGCGGACTTCCTCACCGTGTAGTCGGCGGCATACAGCACCGCGGCGAGCTTCATGAGCTCCGAGGGCTGCAGGCTGACGAACCCTGCCGAAAGCCAGCGGCGGGCGCCGTTCACTTCGCGTCCGATCCCGGGCAGCAGCACCAGCACCAGGAGCGCCACGCCGAGCCCGAACAGCCACGGCGCCAGCTGCTGCCACAGGCGAACCGGAACCTGGAACACCAGCATGGCTGCCAGCATCGCAATGGCCAGAAAGGCGGCGTGCCGCACCAGGAAAAAAGCGGCGCGGCCGGACGTGAAGCGGCTCGCTTCGGCCATCGCGATGGAGGCCGAATAGACCATGACCAGCCCCAGCGCGAGCAGTACCATGACCGACCAGAGCAGGCTCGCGTCGTATTCGGGCGGGGCCGTGCGGCCGAGGCGCATGAATGCGGATTTCATGGCTGACCGCCTGGGCGCTGCCCGCCAAGTCGCTCGACCGCCGCGCGGAATACCGCACCGCGGTGCTTGTAGTCGCGAAACATGTCGAAGCTGGCGCAGGCAGGCGAAAGCAGCACGGCATCGCCGGGGCACGCTTCTTCCGCGGCTGCGTGCACCGCATCGTCGAGAGTCGCGGCGCGGCGTATTTTTGCGCCGCCCCGTAACGCACGTTCGATGGCCGGGGCATCGCGGCCTATCAGCACCACGCAGCGGGCGGCGCGCTGCACGGGTTCGGCGAGCGGCGAGAAATCCTGGCCCTTGCCGTCGCCGCCCGCGATGAGCACCACCTTCGTACCGGCGCCGGCGAGGCCGGCGAGCGCAGCCGCCGTCGATCCGACGTTCGTGCCCTTGGAGTCGTCGTAGTAGCGAACGCCGTTCGCCTCACGCACGAGCTCCACCCGATGCGGCAGGCCGGGAAAAGCGCGAAGCGCCTGCAGCAGCGGCGCGAGCGGCAGGCCGATCGAACGGCACAAAGCGAGCGCGGCGAGGGCGTTCGCTGCGTTGTGCAACCCGGCAAGCTTCATGTCGCGCACCGCGATCAGCGGGACGGCGCCTTGCGCAAGCCAGTGTCCACCGTCGTGCTTCACCAGGCCGAAATCGCCGGCGCCCTCGGGCGCCTCCAGACCGAACCTGACGAAGGCACGGCCCCCGCGCCGCATGGCAAGCGAGCGCGGGTCGTCGCGATTGAGCACCTGCACACCGGCCCCTTCGAATACCCGGGCCTTGGCGGCGCAATAGTCCTCGAGCGTCGCGTAACGGTCGAGATGGTCTTCACTGATATTCAACACCGTCGCGGCGTCGGCTCGCAGCGATTGAGTCGTTTCCAGCTGGAAGCTGGAGAGCTCGAGCACCCAGACACTTGGAAGGAGGCCAGCCTCGGTGCGGCGCTGGAGTACTTCCAGCACGGGCGGGCCGATGTTGCCCGCCAGCTCGCTGTCGATGCCTGCAGCCAGGCACATGGCGCCCGCGAGCGCGGTTACCGTGCTTTTTCCGTTGGTGCCGGTGATGGCCAGTATTCTGGGCGGTTCGGCCTGCGCTTCGGAGCGAAGCGCCTGCGCGAACAGTTCGATGTCGCCCACAACGGGGAGTTTGCGCGACGCGGCGCGGGCCAGCGCCGGTTCGCTGAGCGGAACACCCGGGCTGGCGGCGACAAGCTCGACGTTCTCGAACAGCTCGTCCCGGAAGGCCCCCAGCTGAACCTCGACGCCGGGAAACGCTTCCTCCAGTTCGCGCCTGCGCGGCGGATCGCTGCGGCTGTCGGCTGCGCGCACGCGCGCACCACGGCGCGCCAGCCAGCGAGCCATCGACAGTCCGGTATCCCCAAGGCCGAGCACCAGCACCTTTTTGCCCTTCACTTGCACTGTCTTATCTCAACTTCAACGTCGACAAGCCGAACAACACCAGCATCATGGTGATGATCCAGAAGCGCACCACCACCTGCGTTTCCTTCCATCCTTCCTGCTCGAAATGGTGGTGCAGCGGCGCCATGCGCAGCATCCGCCTGCCCTCGCCGTAGCGAAGCCTGGTGTATTTGAACCAGGCCACCTGCACCATCACCGAAAGCGTTTCGGCGACGAAGACGCCGCCCATGATGAACAGCACGATTTCCTGGCGCACGATCACCGCCACCGTGCCGAGCGCGGCGCCGAGCGCAAGCGCCCCCACGTCGCCCATGAACACCTCGGCCGGGTAGGCGTTGAACCATAGAAAGCCGAGGCCCGCCCCGGCGAGCGCGGCGCAGAATACGAGCAGCTCGCCCGCGCCCGGGATGTAGGGAAAGAGCAGATATTTCGAGTACACCGAGCTTCCCACGACATAGGCGAATATCCCCAGCGCCGACCCGACCATGACAGCCGGCATGATGGCCAGGCCGTCCAGGCCATCGGTGAGGTTTACCGCGTTGGATGAACCGACAATCACCAGGTAAGTGACGACTATGAATCCCCACACGCCCAGCGGGTAGGCGATGTTCTTGAAGAACGGCACGATGAGGTCGGCCTTGGGCGGGAGATCCATTTCGAGGCCGCTGCGCACCCAGGCGAGGAACAGGTCCAGTATCTGGATGTTCCCGGGCGCCGACACGGCAAAGGCGAGGTACACCGCGGCAATCAAGCCGATCAGCGACTGCCACAGGAACTTTGCTTTGGCCGAGAGGCCTTTGGGGTCGCGGTGCACCACCTTGCGATAGTCGTCCACCCAGCCCACCAGCCCGAACCCGAAGGTCACCAGCAGCACCACCCAGACGAACCGATTGGTGAGATCGGACCACAGCAGCGTGGTGATGAGTATCGAGATCAGCACCAGTGCGCCGCCCATGGTCGGCGTGCCCGCCTTCGTAAGATGCGTCTGCGGGCCGTCCAGGCGCACCGCCTGGCCGATCTTGTAGGTCGCGAGCTTGCGGATCACCAGCGGCCCGGCGACGAGTGATATGGCGAGCGCGGTAAGGCAGGCGAGCACCGCGCGCAGCGTGATGTAACCAAAAACATTGAAAGCGCGCACGTCCTGCGCGAGCCACTGGGCCAATGCGAGTAGCATCAGTGCAACCCCTCAAGCAGCATCAGTGCTTCCCTTTCCGTTCTTGCTGTGTGCCGACCAGAGCATCGACCACGCGTTCCATGCGCATGAACCGCGAGCCTTTCACCAGCAGCGTCGTGCCTTCCCGGTCCCATCCCGACACGAGGCCCACCAGCTCCTCGAGCGAATCGGCATGCGTCGCCGACACACCGAACGCCTCCACGGCGTGGCGCGCGAGCATGCCCAGTCCGAACAGCGCGCTCACCCTGGCCTGTCGGGCATACGCACCGATTTCCCGGTGGAACTCGGGCCCCTGGCCACCCACTTCGCCCATATCTCCAAGCACGAGCACCGTCGGCTCCGCACACGCGGACAGCACATCGATGGCGGCGCGCACCGATTCGGGATTGGCGTTGTAGCTGTCGTCGATCACCACCGCGCCGCCGCGTCCGGTCTTGCGCTGCTGCCGGCCCTTGAGGCCGGAGAATCCGCCGAGGCCCTGCTCGAGCGACGCGAGACTGGCGCCCGCGGCGGTGGCAGCGGCCGCCGCTGCCGCTGCATTGCGTGCGTTGTGCGCGCCGGGCAGCGCGATGGTGAAATCCGCTTCGCCTTCGGGCGTCTGGAGCCGGATGTCGCTCGCATATCCCTTGGGGACGTAGCGACCCGAGACGCTCGCAGCATGCTCCAGGCCGAAGTCCCTTACCGTCGCCCCGACACCGGCGGCGGCCTTGCGCCACAGGGGCGCGAAGGCATCGTCCGCGTTCAGGACGGCGATGCCACCCTTGGGCAGCGCCCGGATGAGCGCTGCATGTTCTTCGGCCACCTCGGCGACGCTCTTCATGAATTCCTGGTGTTCCCGGTGGGCATTGTTCACCAGGCCGATGGTGGGGCGTGCAATGGAGGCGAGGTGCGCCGTTTCGCCGCGATGATTCATGCCGATTTCAACGACGGCGGCGCGGTGCGTTGAGCGCAGCCGCAGCAGGCTGAGCGGCAGACCGATGTCGTTGTTGAGGTTGCCCTCGGTCGCCAGCGTCTGCGCGGCGCCGAAGTGGGCACGCAGGATCGCAGCGATCATTTCTTTCACGGTGGTCTTGCCGTTCGACCCGACCACGCCGATCAGCGGCAACTGTTGCCTCGCCCGCCAGCTCGCCGCGAGAGTCCCCAGTGCGCAAAGTGTGTCCGGCACCACCACCAGCGGCAGCCCGGGCGGCGCTCCGGCGTCGCGAGACGCCCGATCGATCATCGCGGCCGCGGCGCCGGAGGCTTTGACATTTTCCAGAAACCGGTGACCGTCGTGGCGTTCGCCGCGCAACGCGACGAACAGCGCACCCGGCGCGATCGTACGGGAGTCGGTGGAGACCGACGTAAAAACCACGTCATCAGCAATGAGCTGTCCCGACACTGCGGCCGCTGCCTCGGCGAGGGTCATCATGGCCAGCACCGTTCCAGCGCCTTCTGCGCTTCTTCGGGGTCGGAAAAGGGAAGCTGGCGGCCCGCGATCTCCTGATACGTCTCGTGGCCTTTACCGGCGAGAAGAATGACGTCGTTGGCCGAGGACGAGGCAATGGCCTTCGCGATCGCTTCGCGCCGCTCGGTCACGCGCTCGTGTGGAATCGTCACGCCTTCGACGATTTCATCGATGATGGTCTCGGGATCCTCGCTCCTGGGGTTGTCGCTGGTGATGAGGATGGCATCGGCATAGCGCGACGCGACCGCGCCCATGATGCGCCGCTTGCCGCGATCGCGGTCGCCGCCGCAGCCGAACACCGCGAGGAGCCTCCCGCCCGACTCCTGTGCCGCTTCGCGCAGCGCCCCCAGCGTTTTCTCCAGCGCGTCGGGACTGTGCGCGTAATCCACTACCACCAGCGGGCGGCCCGAGCCGCCCAGCCGCTGCATGCGTCCGGTGATGGGGTGAAACAGCCGTACGGCAGCCATGGCGGCCTCGAACGGCACGCCCGAGGCGAGCATCATGCCGAGCACACCGACCAGGTTCCCGGCGTTGAAGCGTCCGAGCAGCGGACTTTCGACCCGGTCAGCGCCCCACGACGAACGCAGATCGAACGCGATGCCGCTCGCCGAAACGCGCAGATTCTGCGCTTCGATGTACCCGTCCAGCCCGGCGCGCAGCGCCACGCCCTCGAAGCAGCTGTAGCCGATGCGGTTGATGCCGCTCTGCGCAAGCATGCGCGCGAGCTGTACGCCCTGTACGTCATCCAGGTTGAGCACGGCATGGCGCAACCCCGGCGTCTGGAACAGCCGTTGCTTGGCACGGGCATACCGTTCCATGTCACCGTGGTAATCGAGGTGATCGCGCGACAGATTGGTGAACAAGGCCGCGCCAAACGCGATGCCGTTCACTCTTCCCTGATCCAGGCCGATGGAAGACACTTCCGTGACGACGCCCTGCGCGCCCTCGCGCGCAAGATCCGCCATGGAGCGATGCAACTGGACCGCGTCCGGCGTGGTGTTGGCCAGTGGCCGCAGGCGCGCGGGCGGCTCGCCCGGCGGCGACGGAAACCCCAGCCCCAGCGTGCCGATCACCGCGGTGCGCGCGCCCGCGGCGGCGCAGCCCTGGGCGATCCAGTGGCTGCACGAGGTCTTGCCGTTGGTCCCGGTAACGCCCATGGTCCAGAGGTGCTCCGAGGGGCGGCCATACAGTTCGTGCGCGATATAGCCGGCCTGTTCGCGCAGTCCTTCGACCGGAATGTTCGGCACCTGCCACGCCGGACGCCACTCGAAAGCGGTTCGCTCCCACAGGACCGCGGCGGCGCCGCGCTCGAGCGCCTGAGCGATGTGCCGGCGGCCGTCGTCGCGTTCGCCCGGATAGGCGAGGAACACGTCTCCCGGCATTACCGCGCGGCTGTGCGTGGCGAGCGATGTCGCCATCACACCGCTTGCCCGCAGCCCGTCGAGTATCTCTTTTGCCTGATCGGCCACCTGCTCCAGCCTCCCGGACCCGTTTGCCTCGTCCAGCACTTCCCCGTTCACCCTGTCAGATGCTTTCCTGTACCTGCTCGCCCTCGGCGGGCAACTGGATGGGCTTCATCGGCGCATCGGGCGCTACGCCCACCATGCGCAGCGCGCTCTCCATGACGCGGCCGAACACCGGCGCCGCCACGTCGCCGCCGAAATATTTTCCGTTCGAAGGTTCGTCGATCATCACTGCGACGACGAGCCGCGGCTGGCTCACCGGCGCGAAGCCGACAAACGATGCACGGTACTTTCGACGGGCATAGCCGGCGCCTTCCTGCTTGTGCGCGGTTCCGGTCTTGCCTGCCACGCGATAGCCCATGATCTGTGCCTTGGGCGCCGTTCCGTCCGGCCCGGCCGCCGCCTCGAGCATGGCGCGCACCGTGCGCGCCGTTTCGGCCGAAATGACCGGACGGCCTGCCACGGGGCCCGCGGTCTTGAGAAAAGACGCCGGGAGCAGCTCGCCGTCGCGCGCGAAAATGGAATAGGCGCGGGCCAGCTGAAACAGCGACACCGATACGCCATAGCCGTAGGCCATGGTGGCCTGCTCGATCGGCCGCCAGATCTTGTACGGGCGCAACTTCCCAGGCACCGCCCCGGGAAAGGGCACTTCGGGCGCGGTTCCGAAGCCCGCCTTGGAGAACAGAGCCCACATCTCCTCGCGCTCCAGCGCAAGCGCGATCTTGGCGGCGCCGACGTTGCTCGATTTCTGAATCACCTGCGCCAGCGTCAAAGCGCCGAGCGGGTGTGCATCGCTGATGGTCGCGCGGCCGATGACGAACCTCCCCGGGGCCGTCTGGATGACCGTGTCGGCGCGCATCATCCCCGATTCAAGCGCGAGGGCGACGGTGAACGGCTTCATCGTGGACCCGGGCTCGAAAGTGTCGGTGAGCACCCGGTTACGCAGCTGGCTGCCGGCCAGCCTGGCGCGGTTGTTCGGGTTGTACGAGGGCAGGTTGGCGAGCGCCAACACCTCGCCGGTGGTCACATCGAGCACCAGGATGCCGCCCGCCTGGGCCCGATGCTGCGAGATCGCCGCCTTCAGCTGCGAAAAAGCAAGGGTCTGGATCTTGGCGTCAAGCGAAAGCACCAGATCCTGGCCGTCCTCGGCCGCGCGGATCGATTCCAGGTCCTCGACGATCTGGCCCACGCGGTCGCGTATCACCCGCCGACTGCCCGGCCTGCCCGCGAGCCGCTGCTGAAATGCCAGCTCGATGCCTTCCTGTCCGGCGTCGTCTGCGCCGGTAAAGCCGAGCACGTGGGCCATCACTTCGCCGCCAGGATAGTAACGGCGGTATTCGCGATTTTGAAACAGGCCGCTGATATGCAGCTCCGCGACCCGTTCTGCAGTCTCGGGAGGAACTTGCCGCTTGATGAAGACGAAATCGCGCTCGGCGCCATCGATGCGCTTCACGACGTCGCCGGGCGGCATTTCAAGCAGCGCCGCGAGCCGCGCAAGCTGATCTCCCTCGAACCGCACTTCGCCCGGGATCGCCCAGAGCGACTTCACGGGCGTCGAAATGGCGAGCGGTTCGCCGCGGCGGTCAACGATGCGGCCGCGAGTCGCAGGGATCTCCATGACCCGGCTGTAGCGCGATTCGCCTTTGGCCTGCAGGAACTCGTTGTTCCAACCCTGCAAATAGGCGGCACGGGCGGCGAGCGCCGCAAAAGCGCCGAAAAACACCACCAGCAGCAACCGGGCGCGCCACACCGGAAGGCGCAGCGCGAGCACGGGGCTGGTGGCGAATTTCACTGCGGTTCTCCGGCAGCGCCGCGCGGCGCGACGACCTGCACGCGGCTTGCGTCGGGCGCGCTCATGCGCAGGGCCTGCGTGGCGATCCTCTCGACGCGCGAATGCAGGGCCCAAGTGCTTTGTTCCAGTTGAAGCTGTCCGAACTCGACCTCCAGACTGCGCGCGCGTTCCTGCTCGCGCTCCAGCTCGACGAATAATTTCCTCGACTGGTGCTGCGACGTCACCAGCCCGAGCGCGCAGACCGTGAGGACGGCAAGCAGCAGAAAATTCAGCCGAACCACGGGCTGTTCCTCTTCAGTATCGTGAAACATTCCGGCAAAGAGGCGGTCGAATTCGGGCAGCCCGATGAATTCATGCGAGTTTCTCCGCCACCCGCAACACGGCGCTGCGTGAGCGCGGGTTCGCATTCACTTCTTCGGCGCCCGGACGTACGGGCTTGCCCACCAGGCGCAGCTGCGGCTTGGGCAGCTCGGCGGCCCGCACCGGCAGCCGCTCCGGAAGCGCCCCGGGGCGGGCGTGATCGCGCATGAAGTTCTTCACGATGCGGTCTTCCAGCGAGTGGAAGCTGATCACCGCCAGCCTGCCGGCCGGAGCGAGAACGGCGAGCGCCTGGGGCAGCACTAACGACAATTCCGCAAGCTCCTGATTGACGTGAATCCGTAGAGCTTGAAAGGTCCGCGTCGCCGGATCCTGGCCGGGTTCACGCGTCCGGACGGCCTCACCCACGATGTCGGCAAGTTGCCGGGTACGGGTGAGAGGCCGTCCTTTCCGAGCAGCAACAATCGCCTTTGCAATCTGTTTAGCAAACCGTTCTTCCCCATAGCGCGCTATGACCTCCCTGATGTGGTCCTCGTCCGCCCGCGCCAGCCACTGCGCTGCCGTTTCTTCACCGCTTTCACCTGCGCTTGCGTCCATGCGCATGTCGAGCGGACCGTCGGCGCGGAAGCTGAACCCGCGCGCCGGATCGTCGAACTGCGGCGAGGACACACCGAGGTCCAGCAAGACCCCGGCCACCGACGCATATCCGCGCTCGCCCAGCGCGGCCTGGAGACGGCCGAACCGCGCGTGCACCAGCTCCAGGCGGGGGTCTGCGATCCCGCGCCCCGCAGCGATCGCCTCGACATCCCGGTCCAGCGCGATCAGCCGGCCCTTCGGACCCAGCCGAACGAGAATTTCCCTGGCATGCCCGCCGCGCCCGAATGTCGCGTCAACGAACACGCCGTCGCGGTGCGCTTCGATGGCCAGCGCCTCGACGGCTTCGCGGGCGAGTACCGGTACATGCGTCACAGTGAGAAGTTTTCGGTGCCGGGCGGCGGCGCCGAGGCGGCCTGCGACTTTGCCTTGGACAATTCTTCTTCCCAGGCCGCACCGTCCCAAAGCTCGAAATGACTTCCCTGCCCCACCAGCATCACCTCCCTTTTGAGCGAAGCGAACTTGCGAAGTGCGGGTGAAATGAGGATCCGGCCCGAGCCGTCCAGTTCCAGCTCTTGGGCAAATCCCACCAGCAATCTCTGCCAGCGGCGCGCTTGCTCGTTGAAGGACGACAGCGACTGGATGCGCTCGCCGATCGGCTCCCAGGCGACGAGCGGATAGAGCAACAGGCAACTGTCCGGGTGCGCAGTGAGCACTACCGAACGTCCGCCCGAGAGCAGGGCATCGCGATAGCGCGTGGGGACGGCCAGGCGCCCCTTCGCATCGAGACTGAGTTCTGTCGCCCCCTGAAACAAGTGTCCCCCTCTTATGGGGAAATGGCAGGATTTCCCACTTTTTGCTACTTCCCCCCACTTTAGGGCATCAAAGTGGGCTGGTCAAGGTGGGCGACTGTTTTTTTCAGTGATGACAAAGACTTATGCGGGTGACAGGCCTTTTCTAATGAAATTTCAAAGGAATTAACATACTACACGATATATTGAATGTATTGCTTCAGCACTGAGGGCCTAACCGCCCGGTTTGCGACCGAGCCGGCGCGCTCCTCAGGCCTTGTGTTACGTTACGCGGGGCCCGCCGCAGGCGGTCGAGAAGAATATCGATTCCATCACCCAGGAGGGGCAATGAGTCAGTGCAAGGGCGTGCGCGAAGTCGGCTATTTCGACTGCGCAGGAGGCGGTCAGGTCATGGTGGATGGCCACTACGCCTATATCGGCCACATCAGCGCGCCCCACGGCACCACCGTCGTCGATGTGAGCGACCCCAGGAACCCGCGCAGGCTGGCGGAGCTCTCGATCGAGCCGGGACTGCACTCGCACAAAGCGCGCGCCGCGAACGGCATCATGCTGATCAATTACGAGATCGATCCCGCCGTCAAAATCCCGGCGCTGCACAATCTGCAGGGCAAAGGCGGCTTGGGCATTTACGACGTCTCCAATCCGAGCAAACCCGAAAAAATCTCCTTCTGGAAGGCCGCCGGCACAGGCGTGCACCGCTTCACCTTCGACGGGCGTTACGCCTATATCTCTCCGGAGATGGAGGGCTATCGCAACAATATCGTGGTGATCCTGGACCTCGCCGATCCCGCGGAGCCCCAGGAAGTGGGGCGGTGGTGGATGCCCGGCCAGTGGATCGCGGGCGGCGAGACGCCCGCCTGGAAGGAACGCGGGCCGCGTGAGCCGCGCTGCCACCATCCCATCCGCCTGGGCGATCGGCTTTACGTCAGCTACTGGCACGGCGGCGGATTCATACTTGATATTTGCGACCTGTCGAAGCCGAAGATGATTTCGGCCGTCGACTGGAGCCCGCCCTTTCCGTGGCCCACCCATTCAGTGGTGCCCGTGCCCTTCCCCATCCACGGCCACCGCTGGATGCTGGTCGCCGACGAGGACGTGCTGCCCAAGGAATACGACGTGAAGCTCGAGATGCCGGCGAGCCTGTGGATGGTGAACATCAGCGACGAGAAGAAACCCATTCCCGTGGGCAGTTTCCAGGTGGAGGGTCTGGACGGGAAGCTCCACCCGCAGCAAACGGCATGCCATCAGCCGGTCGAGGAGATCCGCACGACCGAGGTGCCGTGCGCGTGGTTCGCTTACGGTCTGCGCATCCTCGACATATCGAATCCGCACACCCTGCGCGAAGTCGCCTCTTACATGCCCGATCCCGCGCCCGGTGCGAAAAAGGTGAGCAGCAATGACGTGTTCATGGATGACCGTGGGCTGATCTATCTGATAGATCGGATACGCGGGATGCATATCGTGGAGCGGGTCTGAAGCCTGATGCCGGGAACAAAGCGAAAGAAAGTTCTTGGACTAAATCGCCAACGTTCAATGAGCTAATGCAATGCGAGCGTAAACGCTGGCTGTTCGAGTACTTGATGGAAGAACACAGTATGAGTCACGGCAAGCGTAAACGCTCGCAATAGTCAACAAAAAAATTGACTACGCACTTTTGTTGGGCTAACGTAGCTAGCTAACTAAGGTGCGGATCAATGCCAAGCCATTTCGAGTTTGAACCTGAGAAGGCTTTAGCAGTCGCCGCTTATCTCGCCGACCGCACTGGCGAGACCATGTACACCATCCTTAAAATGATCTACGTAGTAGATCGCTTGCATCTTGAGCGCTATGGTCGCCCGGTAACAGGTGACGACTTCATCGCGATGGAACAAGGCGCATGCCCATCTAAGATATACGACTCCATGAAGGCCTTGCGCGGCGAGCACAAGAAGAACTGGCTGCCGGAGAGCGAGCGCTTCCTCAAAGTCGATCCAGAAACGTTTGACGTTGATGTATTCGACATGCCGTCGCTCGATGTGCTTAGCGAGTCCGACATTGAATGCTTGGACGCGGTTATTTCTGCTCTCAAACGCAAGGGGCGATGGCATATCAGACGCTTGGCGCACGATAGCGCATGGAAGGCAACTGACCGTAATAAACCGATGGACCTAATTACCATAGCCGAATCCTTGAATGATGGTGCTATGGTCGCAAAGCACCTTCAAGAGCGATTCCAGTAGTTGCCACAATCATGGTCTCGTGCGGCCATGCATATCTTCTGCTCGTCACCTATATCGAGCCTCCAAAACCGAAGTTACTTGTGCCAGCGTATGTGTTGCCTGATGGGCGCGTGCGTATGTTCGTCATCAACTCGGAGCGCACCGAATTTCAGAAGTCACGCGAGGATGTAAGCAAGCATGTGTTTGCTCTGCCACAAAACC